>Ga0105154_1000023_pt1 | contig 66211 bp, 75 predicted proteins | sample SSWtaG_FD_89672 | JGI IMG/M metagenome (GOLD analysis project Ga0105154, IMG submission 89672) | Hot spring microbial communities from Sandy's Spring West, USA to study Microbial Dark Matter (Phase II) - SSWsed_matched | ecosystem: Environmental > Aquatic > Thermal springs > Hot (42-90C) >... | reverse complement strand
TAACTAAAGTGTTAATAAAGAGGAGAGATATACTCAAGAAAATCACAACTGAATGTCTCGTCTCTCAGGGCTGGGGCTGAAGGTCTGTTATTAATCGCTGAGCTAGCTATCCAGCTCCTTAAGTGTTTTGTATCCTCTTTCCGTAAGCCTGTATATGGATTTACCCCTAGAGTAGATCTTTTCAACATACCCTAATTCCCTAAGTCTCTCTAGCCTTCTCCAAACCACGGATTTATTTAGTCCCGTTGTTTTACTCAAATCCGATAAAGTTGCTTCACCCGTACCTAAGGTTTTAAGAATTACTTTATCGCGTTCGTCGAAACCATACTCTAGCAGAGGTTCTATCTCGGGCGCTTTCTCAAACCTTCTCTTCATGATGATGAACATCAACAGAGCTGTTGCCGCCGCGGCAGCTAAGGCAAGGATGAGTATGGTTGAGGTCACTGCACCCTCAGAGGGTTGCGGACTCGTTTGAGGACCGGGGGTTGTCGTGGTTGTTTCCATGAGAGGGAGTAATAGGAAGCTTATCTCGTAAGTGCCTCCCTCACCATAACTCAACACTATATAAAACTGCTTGCCTGACGAGTCGGTAATAGTGTTTATTTTTGGTGAACCGTTGAAATAGAGGAGGGCTGAGTTAGGCGGCAGTATTACTTCAGCAGGACCTAACGGATTTATGACTGTGTTGACTTGAACCTCGTTAAGCACTCCCCCTACTACAGCCTCATACTCCACTGTCACATTACTCAAGTACGTTGTGTTAACAATTATTTTCCCGTCTGGTTTAAAAACGTAAGGTAACGGAATCCCACCATTTGAGAAAACGGTTATTGTCTCATTTACGTACCCACTCTCAAGTCTTATCTCAACGAAATCCTTGCCGGTCACATTATATACGATCCTTATATCGGCATGTCCGTCAGGGTAGAGGATATAAGTACAGCTCACATTATCAGAGCCTCGTGAAGTTAAGTTCGTAAATAACAGTAAACCGACTACTAGAATAATCGTTAAGGTTAGGTAACGCTTCCTCTCACACACTCGTAATCCCTCTCACCTTGAGTAATCTTAAGCAAACAATTAAATATTTAAACGCTGAGTCATTAGCCAGGCGAAAACAAGTTTAAAGCATCTTAGCTAGTTTGAGGAGATGCGATGGCGGGAGCAAGATTAGCAGGCCTTGAAGTCTTGGCGTATTAAAACCCTCGTAGACTCTCCAACAATTACATACTTTGTCATGGTCAGTTAAGAATCTCTCAAGAAACTCCTCAAATTTTCTAGGTGATTTTATGTATACGTAGCTAACTGCTAGGAAAACTAGGTATAAGTCCCAAGCCATGTGTTGCGTTTCCGCCTTAGGTATAGCTTGCTCCGCGTCTATCACATAAACAGAGTTATCGTCACGTACTAAGAAATTAGTTAGTTTGACGTCTCCTAGCGCCCATCCCTCCCTGTGAATCTCCCCTAACGTTTTACCTAGTTTATCTGCGTCAATATCCGTATCTAGCGCCCTACCCTCCACGTACTCACGCAGCATTCTGCAATTCTCTCTATCAACCTCAACTATCTTAGGTGTTTTAAAGAATTCCCACTCTCTGCTGAAGAAAGAGAGTTCCCTCTCCAACCTCTCTGCGGGGTCGTAGGTGAATGGGTAAACGAAACTTAAGAAAGTACTTAAAGGAAACCACTTAAGAGACATTTCTTTAGCGAAGTTCTTCAGTACGTACTTGACACCAGACCTCTCAATAACCTCAGACTGGGAAATCACCTTGTCTAATAAGTTGATGAGTCCTAACCTATTCACCCTTAATCAACCCACCCTAAATAATAATTTATTACCACGTAATTAAGTTTCCTTAGGGTGAGTGCAGTGGCATACTACCAGAGCAGGAAACAGCTTGTTTTCACACTCATGTACTCTCAAGTACTTATCCTTAGCCTAGCTATCATAAACGTGTTCTACCCCCAATACTATCAGTATACCTTCATAGTGTTCTTTATAGTAGCAATACTCTTTACGGGCTGGAGTGTGAGGAAATCAAGAATAGGCGGTAACGTATCGCCGAGCGAGATAAGAACCGGCAGACTACTTTTCAAGGCTTCAAGGAATGACGTTCTAGAACTCCAGAGCAAGGACACAGAACTCGTTTCCGAGTTAAAACCCATACTTAAAATCTCACTACTTAATTTAGTGATATTCCCGGTATTCTTGATATGGTACTGGTGGTATTTCGACTTCATTAGGGCTCTAGCCATAGAGGTAGCTGAGCACAGATTCTTAGCGTATTTAATAGGTTATGAGGTCCCATACGGCCTCGTCCAGGTAATAAATCTCACAGGGAGGAGAGCTGTCAAGTCCTTCGTTCAAGTCGTTGCAGAGTATGAAGTCTACGATAAGGGGATCGTAGGAACTGGAATCACTTTAAGATTCCCTCTGAAAGTAGATCAGTACAGGGTAGAACAAAACACGAAGAGAATGTACGTGGACTTAATCCAAGCACCAAGTGGTGGAAGAGCATCCATTAAACTGAGATTCTACACGAAAAACCCGGAAAGACTCAACGAGATACTGAAGAAGTACGCTTTAGCCACATAATAAGGATCTCTCATAACTAGAGGCACCCACGCTAAAGACTTAGAGAGAAGTGTTCGTAACAATAAGTTGATGATAAAGAAATAATTAGTCGCTTACCAGAGAATGATACCTCAAACTATTTTGTAGCGTTAGTGCGTGAGCTGTCTAGGGATGATAATAAAGCCAGCCCCTTATTGCTTAGCCTCACGTGCGTCCCCCTTTCCCTACTCTCTATCACGACCAACCCTACCTGAGCTAACAGCATTAGGTCGTTCTCTAAGTCTTTAGAGTAGGGACCGAAAGAATATTTCACGAAATCGTAACCGAGTTTAACACCTCTCTCGTTCTGCAACTTATAGACCGTTTTATGGAGTTCTAGCAAGCTACTCGTATTTTCCTGCTCTTTAATTATCCTCAACAACCACAAGAGCGGTAACTTACTCTCCAACATTTTTCATTCACACAACAATTCTGGCTTCACGATCCTATAAAAGACTTCACCCGTTTAACGACTTATTAATCCCTCCGACGACGCTTCACTTTTAAAAAGCACAAATTATTAATGGATTTAACTACGTAACTGAATTCTCAGCTGTACGCTTCTTCGTTCACCCACTGCATCAAAGCCATTAAAACGGATAACTTAGTTAAGTAAGTTCTGTCTAGCAACCCCTTAGAAAGCAGGTAGACGACACCCTCACGCTCACCGATATTCATTATATTGTAAATTTTAGCGACAGCTTCCTCTAATTCTTTAACTTCGTTATTTGTGATTAGCCTCATTAGCTTGTCCGGTACTTGAAATCCTGGTGAGAAGCCTATTGATTGACGCCCTCTCGAGTCCCTAATCAAGGTTACTTGTACGTCAACGTACGTGTTGGGCATAACCTCTATCACCCCTGCCTCAACCCCTACATAGAAATCGCAGTCTTTATGTGATAATGAGGCGTAAACCCTCCCTAAAGCACCTTTAACAATCTCGTCAAGTCCTACGGGCTGTGGCGTTAGGCTCGTTAACTCTACGCTAATCAGCTCTACGTCTTCGTTTTTGAAGACTTCTTTAAAAGCTTGCTTTATGCCCTCTAGTTTTGATGGGTTCTTAGTACCGGCGCAAACCTTCATAAAAACTTCTCCCAGATCTCACATTATTTCTCTGGACTCTCTCCTTTCAGCACCCCTACCCATAAGCTTACTAACTTGGGAGAGTGCTGCCTTAATCCTAGACTCAACTACCTCTGCCTGACTTAAAAGATCCTCAGTGGGGATCTTTATCTTTAGGTAACTCTTAAGTAAGTCTACGACAGACTTAACAGCCCTGTAATCAACTTCGTTGAACTCTACTATAGTTGACCAAGTCTCGCCCAACATGACAGCACTCCTAATGCCGTAGTAAGAAGCCCACCCAACTATTATCCCGTTAACCCCGGTTATGACCCCCTCCTCAAGAATATTACCGCCTAGATTCCCTAACTCATTTAATAACCCCTCGTCATTCCCGGCCACGAAAACTCTTCTTGAGTCGCTGTATTCAGGGACTACGTAGGCCGCGGTAGCTATAAGTGAGGCAGGGCTACCTCTACTCACTACGTGATTCAGTAACTCGACACATATCTCGTGCTGTCCGTCCGGATTCTGAGGCTGTGTCTCGCCAGTGAATATTAGAAAGTTATCAACCTCGTATAAGCGGCCTGTGAAGAGTGTTGAGAGCCCTCTCCTGTTAACGACTAGCTGGGAAGGGAACGTCGTTGAGTAAAGCTCCGCGACTAAGTCACCGCCCATCCTCTCCAGAATATAATTTACTGAGGCATAACCAACCCTACCCATGCCGGGCAAGCCTATGAGTAGGTGCTTACCCTCGCTCTCATACTCCTTTAAAACCTTTATTTTCGTTACCATTTTACTACCTCTATTTCAAGTTGTTTTCTCAAATTATAAAGAACTTTCATGTTCTAACACACAGGTTCCTCCTGCTCCCTACGTAAGCTCTCTGAGAGGAGATTATTTCCTTGATAGCACTCTCGGGATTCGTTGAGAGAGTTATCGCTCTCCCAACAACCTCCGCGTCAGCGCCGTAACAAATACCTTCACCAGGTTTCGCACCCATCCTCAATATGCCTGAAGCTAAGATCACGTGCCTCGCGCCGAAACTCGACCTGATTTCCCTTATCATGAAACCCTTGCTAGCCGGTATTATTAGTCCTGAAGCGTCGGTCAGGTTAAGAACGTTCTTTATTAAGTGATATGATTGGTCAATGACTTCACTAGCTCCTTCATGAGGTAGAGATACCTGTAGGAAGAGCTCCATTCCCAGATCCTTAACTCTTGATGAGAGAGGTTCTAAAGCCCCTTTATACCCTATGAAAGCGTGGGATACAACGCCTTGGAAACCGACCTCAGACAACTCCTCAACGACGGGTAACATAACGTCAGCTATGTCAGCTAGCTTCAAGTCAGCGATGAAGTAGTACTTGTTTCTACGCCTACTAATTAGGTTGCTTATGCTCTTAAGACCATACCTGAGTACGTAAGGGAGGCCAATCTTAATACCTGACACGTAATCATATATTCTGTCAAGCAACATATCTAACCCAATTAAGTCTGGGGGCGGGTAATTCACGGCAAGCACTATGGTCCTCTCACCATTCCTCAACATCCTGTGAGCGGACAACACCACACACCAACATATTTTCTAACCATACTTAAAAACGCTTCTCAGTAGCGGGTGCTTATAGGGATTATTCAAGTGTCATCTTTACTTAAATTAGTTTTAACTTCAGCAAAATATTTTTTAACTTTAATCGAGAATACTATCAGGTGATGAGGGTTACAGGCAACACATACATCAACTAGAACTAGTCTAGTGAGTGCTTCTAGTACGAAGTTCCGCGTCAACATAATAACGAGTAGGTGCAAGGAGTGCGGTATATGCATAGGTGTTTGTCCTACTAAGGTCTTGGTAAAGGGGGATAAACATAACGAGCATGGTTTTAGGTACCCAATCCCAGCCAACATTGAGAGATGCATTGGTTGTAGGCTTTGCGAGTATAATTGTCCGGACTTCGCCATCTTCGTGGAGGTCGTCAAGAAATGAAGAAATCCTTTATTTCCGGGAACATAGCGATAGCTGAGGGAGCCATCACCGCCGGAATGAGGTTCTTCGCCGGATACCCGATAACACCTGCTTCCGATATAATGGAATACCTAGCTGAGAGACTGCCTGAGATCGGGGGAGTAGTTACACAGTTTGAAGATGAAATCGCGTCAATAAACGCTGTAGTAGGCGCTTCATGGGCCGGGGTCAAGTCTATGACAGCTACATCAGGTCCTGGATTCTCACTCATGCTTGAGGCTCTGGGTCTCGCTGTAGTAACTGAGACTCCGTTGGTTGTGGTAGACGTTATGAGAGCAGGGCCCTCCACGGGTGTGCCCACTAAGACTTCTCAGAGCGATGTTATGCAAGTTAGGTATGGCACGCACGGGGATTACATCATCCCAGTCTTCGCTCCGTGGTCAGCTCAAGAAGCTCATGACTTAACCATAAAAGCGTTCAACGTGGCTGAGTCTCTGAGAACTCCCGTGATACTTCTTTCGGACGCTGTAATCGCTCATTTATGGGAGTCTGTGTTTCTTGCGGAGCCTGGGGAGGTGGAGGTAATTAATAGGAGGAAGCCGCGTGACCCGCCGGATGAATACATGCCTTACAAGCCAGACAATGATTTAGTACCTCCTATGGCGACATTTGGTGAGGGTTATAACGTGATAGTCGAGTCTTTAATACATGACGAGAGGGGGTTCTACAGACAAGATAGAGAGACCTACCGCAACTTAGTTAGAAGGATTATCGATAAGGTTTTGAGCAAGGTTGACTCGTTATTTGAGATAGAGACTTACTATGGTGATGATTACAAGTACCTGCTAGTCTCATTTGGTTCTACAGCTAGGTCGGCATTAGCCGCTGTCAGGATCCTCAGGAAATCAGGTATTAAAGCAGGCTTGCTTAGGCTTAAGACATTATCGCCTCTTAAGCTTGAAACGCTTAGGAAGTATTGTGATGAGGCTGAGAAAATATTCGTTGTGGAGAATAATATGGGTAAGTTAGTGCATGATGTTGAGAGAGTAGCTGAGATCGATAAAGTAATTTCTTTACCTCTACTAGACTTAGAAATACCTGAACCTAAAGATATCGTGGAGGGCGTTAAGAAATGGTTGTGAGTACTTTAGAGAGTTCTCATCCGCTAGATAAATACTTGAGGATCGCGAGGCTACCACACATATGGTGTCCTGGCTGCGGACTCGGGATAGCCCTAGGAGGTATAATGAGAGCGATAGACAGGAGAATTAAGGAAGGAACACTTAAAAGAGAGAATCTAGTCTTTGTTACAGGCATTGGCTGCTCTGCCAGGACCTCATTCTACGTTAATTTCGACGTGGCACACACCCTGCATGGAAGGGCCATAGCTTTTGCTACAGGTGCTAAGCTAGCTAAACCTCGTCTGGAGGTGATAGTTATCGGCGGTGATGGCGATATCGCGGGCATAGGGGGTAATCACCTACTCCATGCGGCCAAAAGAAATATGGATTTGATAGTCTTGATGATAACCAACTTCGTTTACGCGATGACGGGAGGCCAGGTAGCTCCTACAACGCCGCTCGGACTTTACACAACCACAACACCTCACGGGAATCCTGAACCGCCTCTGAACGTGATTAAAGTTGTTTCCTCTCTTAACGCTAACTACGTGGCTAGAGCTTCAGTCACGCACTCAGCACTGATAGAGCAGTACATGTATAAAGCTCTAGGTATGAGAGGGTTTAGGTTCATAGAAATACTCTCCACCTGCCCTGAAATATTCGGCAGGCACATAGGTATGAGGGATCCCTTCACACTCTACAGCACGCTAAAGAGTAAGGTAATCGTTAAACAATCTCCCAGCATCGAAGAATCAGATCTTGACTGGGAGAAGGGCTTCGTTTTAGGGGAATATTTAGTTCGTGATAGTCCAGGTTATTTGGATAGGATTGGGAGGGGGTCTAGATGAAGATAGAGATACTTCTCGTGGGGAGAGGGGGTCAGGGAATCCTGCTTCTAGGGCGTGTTTTAGGAGTCGCTATATCTAAGTACGCTAACCTCTACGTTACCGGTGTGGAGTCATACACTTCTGAGACTAGGGGTGGGGAGTCACGCGTAGACCTAATAGTTTCTGATAAGTCTGAGGAGATGGATTATGTGAAAGTATTAAATGCTAATATAGCTCTCTTCATGTACCCTTACAACTTAGTGAAATACTCGGAAATCTTGAGGAAAGACGCGTACGTATTCATTAACTCTACGTTCATCAAAGAACACCCGTACACAACACAGAAAGTCTTCATGATGCCGTATAACGAGATAGCTGAGAAGGTGGCTGGAACTTCCAGAGTAGCTAATATGGTGGCTTTAGGTCACATAATCGCGAAGACAGGTGTTCAGAAGGCAGAATACGTTGAGAAAGCTTTGAAGGAAATTATTTCAGAGAACCTCTACGACGTAAACGTTAAAGCTTTAAGAGCCGGACTTGAGCTAGACTAGATTTGCCATAATTATTGAAAAACTTCCATAAAAATTTGTTTATGTAATGAACTTATTTACTAGTCAGACCAAATATTAATTTGAGGGGAAAAGAGAGACCAGCGACGAGGTGAGTGCAGTGACGCCGAGTAGTGCTGACGGAGCGAGATGCCCTGCTTGCGGCAAACGCGTGACATACTACGGGGAAGTTGAGTTAAGTAATGGGTATAAGTTAGCTAGGTACGTCATTAAGTGTAAGGCATGCGGTTACAGGGAGGTACTGCAGGAAGTTGTCCTCAAAAAGAGGGATGACGGGATAACTGTTGAAGTAGTTAAGCTACCTAGTCTGAGGGGAAACAAAGAAGCATACAGACACGCAAGAAAACTTTAAGACTTAAAACGCTATCAATTTTTATGGTAAGCTATGTTCGCCTACCCAATTCTAGGAACATATCTCGTAGTATCTTAGCTTAGGGCGAGGTCATTAAAGCAACTCTGATCTCGCTGCCTTCAGGCATTATCAAGAGCATCCCATTATTAAAACTCACGTTGATTTCCTCAACTCTTTGAGAACTGACATAGCTAAGTAAATTTTCGGCGAGGACACTCATTATAGCTGATATCTTAGCTACTACTTCAGGATCTACAGCCCTCATAGGAGCGTTCACTACCACATCAGTCACGTGACCCCTATTATCTATCTTCATTACGAGACCAAACCTGCTGACAACTTCTTCGGAAGTTGTTTTCTCCTCAAATATCATCTCACTGACTTCATCTTTACTTGACACGTTATACGTCAAGTAACTCCCTAAAATATCTACGTGATTTCATTACTTTATAAGGGGTTAGGCTTTTTGCGGTGGAGGATCTCGTCCTTTAGGAGTTTTCTCGTGTTTAATTAAGTCGTGTTTCCGCAAGTTTAACGCTTCAGCACATAGAAATTAAGGGATTCAGTGTGTCCACGAACTTCTTGATGCTGGTTTAATCCCCCAAGGTTATTATCTCTTTAAGCACTTTCTTGAAACTCATTGGAGGTGACGTGGGTTTTTGGAATTCTATTATCACGTGCTTGACCTCCGGCAGCCCCTCACGAATCCTCTCACTTAGCTCTTTTCTCACACTATCTATTTCCTCCACGCTAGTCGCTTCTGGTACCTCAACTTGTAAAACAATGAGGTACTCGTCAGGCCCTATGAATAAGGATTTCACGTCATTAACGTCAACTATTCTAGGATCCGATAACACTATCTTAACGGCTCTGCCCACTATGTTTTTAGGTGCTGACTTACCTACCAGAACTTCGAAGTACCTATGGCTGAGGAGAACTGAGGAAGAGAGTAAGATACCTGATACTATCAGAGCTCCTACCCCATCGATCCGAGGATCACCAATAACTAACGATATTAAGGCTGCGAGCCCGCCAACAGTATCAGCAAGATTCTCGACTAACGTCCCTCTGGAGGCCGGGTCCCCCGGCGCCCTCCTAAACTCTATTAAGCTCCAGGAAAACACCACTAAATCCAGAATTAACGCGGTCGTGAGTGACGCTATGGAGAGCGTGGAAGACGAGACTTCCTCCAGCATAAGGAGTTGCTGAATTCCTGAGGTGGACGTTATGGCGAAGAGAAACCCTCCAAGAATAGCTGACGCTATCAACCCGAAGACGTATATGGCTCTACCTAAACCGAAGGGATACCTCGTAGAGGGCCCCTTCTTACTCACGGAAAGACCTAAGACTAGGAGACCCGAGCCTACGGTGTCGCCTAGAGAGTGAAGAAATTCCGCGCTGACCGCTACTGAAACAGCGTTGAGCGTGCTAGTTAATTTTAGGATAAGTGACGCTAAGTTAAGGGTAAAAGACGCGTGAACAGCCCTCATTATTTAGACCCCTTCCCCCAAACGCGTCTCGAACACCAGTAAATATGGGCGTAGCCGATAATTAAGCTCATTCCAAGTACCATAAGTCCTCAACAGGACCTTCAAAGCCGTACTCCCTCGCTAACTCAAAGGCTTTCTTAAGTTCCTCTACGCTGACCCGCCTCCTTATCTCACTCCACTTATCAGGCTGTCTAACAACTAAGTATTCGGGTCTGTACTGATCCATTATGTTGGTCAACGCTCTCCTAGTGTTTTCTGAAATCCACTTAAGTACGTTTCTAGTGCAACACTCTACGTGGTTAGGAAGCACTAAATGCCTTATTATGATATCGCCTGAATCATGCGCTATCTTTATGTTTCTAGAAGCTACCTCGAAGTAGTTCTTGACTATAGAGTATTTAAGAGCGCAGGAATCGTTACCGTACTTAAGGTCCGGCAACCATATGTCTATAACGTCCCTTATGAGCTCCATAGCCTCATTGCTTAAGTACATATTGCTATTCCATAGTTGAGGGGTCTTCACATTCAAAAACTTAAGTGATTTCAGTATAGCAGGTATGTTAGGGGTTGGGTCTCCGCCAACGTGGTTTATGTTTCTAGCACCGTTCAACGCGAGCCACTTCTGCACGTCCGCTAACTCTTCAGGGTTCTTCTCTTCTGAGGGTAGCCCCTCCCGCTGGCTTATACTCCAGTTCTGGCAATACACACACCTGAAGTTGCAGCCAACGTAAAATATCGTGCCTGAAGGAACTAGAGGGGCTTCCTCCCCCATGTGATGAAAGAATGTATCGACGTACGCGTTAAGCCCGACCACCCTGCAATACCCCATTCTCCCCTCACTTCTCAGAGCATTACACCTCCACTCACAAAGTCTGCACGGGCTTGCGAGCCTATTAGCTAACTCTATCTTTAAGTCTAGGAAAGTAGGTGCCTCAACCACGCTCCTCACGTATTTCCAGGGATTGCTAGACTCCCTAACCTCACTCCACAACTCTCTGAAGACGGTCTGCATCCTCGCGTGTTCTTTAAGTAACTCCTCCGTGCTCAACGTCGTTAACTCATCACTTCTTAAGGATAGAGCCATACTCTTGACTATGAGGTACTTAGGGGGTCTCAAGCCTCGCATAACAGAATAATACCATGAGAGCCTCTCCTTAATCTTATCACTTCTCCAAACCCTCAGCGAGTCAGGCCTCACGAACTCAGCGTATCTTAAATACTCCCCCATACGCAACCAATAAAATATCTTTTCATGTCTTATAAGACGTTGTAATTGAAAACTCGAATCTCTCTAGGAGTAGGTCCTCAAATTGCTTGACCTTAAAGGTCTTTAAACGAATGGAATGGAGCGTTCACTAGAACTCTCTTATGTTTGGTTTTCTCGTAAAGCCTCACTACCTTCTCCACGGTTTCCATAGGTATTCCTGAGATGCTGGATATTTCACGAGGTTCTCGTCTCTCGTCAAGCAACCTGTAAAGCACCTCATCTATTTCATCGTATGTTAGGCCTAGCTCTCCCTCAGCTGTATGCCCAGGCCATAAATCGGGTGAGGGAGGTCTGGAAATCACTTCAGTAGGTAGGTTAAGGTATTTAGCGAATTCCCTTACTTGAGTCTTATACAGCCCTATTATTGGGTGCAGGTCCGCGGCCCCATCACCCCACTTAGTGAAAAAACCTATTAAGAATTCTGAGCGATCGCTAGTACCAACTACCAGCATGTTTTCTTTATTAGCTATGGCGTAGAGGATAACCATCCTGCTCCTAGCTTTTATGTTGCCCCTTACCAGCTTATCGGACGACTCGTAACTCATGTTCATCGTTTTAAGGAAAGCGCTGACTATATCTGTTATGTCTATGATTTCTAGTTCTAGACCTAAACCGTTAGCTACCTTATTAGCTATTAAGGTTGATATAGGGTTACTCTCAGCTTCAGGCATGTGAATTACCTTAACTGACGAGGACCCTAATGCTCTGACCGAGAGAGCTGCACATACTGATGAGTCCCCTCCTCCCGAAAGACCTAACACGACGCCTGAAGCACCGGCCTCCCTAACCTTAGCTCTGATGAAATCCGTGATGACTTTCTCAGCTTTACGGAAATCCAAGCTTAAATGCGGCGGTAGCACCGATCACACCCCAATGTCAAGAATACGCGTATGTCTAAAAATATGTTCCCCACCCTACCACGTGTTAAACAATTAAACCCCTCATACAAGATGCTTATGGGTGTTTGGTTGAGGAGGGTGGTGGCTTCCGCACCAGGTAAGGTCACGCTCTTCGGCGAGCATGCAGTCGTTTACGGGTATCCGGCTATAGTAGCCTCTATAGATAAGCGAATATACGTCAGTGCGGAATTACGTGATGATGATAAGATCAGGATAAACGCGCAGGACTTAAGAACCTCAGGCGTTATAGTATCGATAAGTAACGGTGAGATCCAGATAACGACAGATTACGGGAAAACCCTCTCAGCTATAGGTTACTTAAACAAAGCAATAGAGTTAGTCTCAGAGTATTTAGGTGTTAGGAAGGGTGTGAGTCTAGAAGTAAGGTCCGAGATGCCTGTGGGAGCGGGACTAGGAACTTCAGCAGCGGTATCGGTAGCCACGATCGCGGCTTACAGTACTTGCCTAGGTTACGAACTAAGTAAGGAAGAGATAGCGAGGCTTGGGTGGGAGGTCGAGAAGAGTGTTCAGGGCATTGCATCACCCATGGATACCTCGATAGCCACGTTCGGAGGCATTCTCAAGATATGGTTTGAGGGAAACACGGTATATAGGGTCCCGCTGAAGGTATTTGATGAGTTGCCTTTAGTCGTGGCTTACGTTGAGAGGGAGAGAACTACTAGAGATATGGTCGCGTGGGTAAAGAACCTGAGAGAGAAGCACCCTGAAATAATTAACGGTATACTTGAACACATAGGTAAGACCACGCTAAAGGCCGAGAAAGCGCTTGTTGAGGGCGACCTGCGAGAAGTAGGTACTTTAATGAACATAAACCACGGCCTCCTAGAAGCTTTAGGAGTCTCCTCGAGAAGACTTAATGAAGTAGTTTATACGGCTAGGTTAGCCGGCGCTTTAGGGTCTAAGCTGACAGGCGGTGGGGGTGGAGGAGCCTCCATAGCCTTAACGTTGCCGGACAACCTAGAGATACTGACCAACGTGTTAAAGCTAGTTACTCCTCAAGTCTTCAAAACCAACATACTGTATGAGGGAGTTAAGTTAAGCAATCCCGCTCTCTAGGCTAGTTAAACCTTACTTGAGGTTTAAGTCAGTTATGTTGCTAATTCTTAAAATGTTGGTCTCATTACTTACGTGGTTGATGTAATTGAGGTTTGACGTCGTCGTTCTTGGTGGCGGCCCGGCAGGATATGTTGCCGCGGTGACTGCTCTTCAGAGAGGGCTTAGAGTGGCTTTAGTGGAGAGAAAATATTTGGGTGGTGAGTGTAGTAATTGGGGTTGTATACCTTCTAAGGCTTTGATCGAGTTAGGAAATGCTGTAAGTCTCGCTAAATCTTTAGGTAAATATGGTGTGTCCTTAAGCATAAGCGCTATCGATAAGAGTAAGGTGCTGAAACACGTTTCTAGAGCGGTGATTAAGGCTAGGGAGGGAGTCAAGTACCTTCTTAGTGATGCCGTAGTAATTCAAGGTGTTGGTAAGCTTAAGGATCCGCATACTATCAAGGTGGAGGGTGAGGCGAGCACAGAACTAGAAGCTACCAACATAATAGTTGCTACTGGAACGGAACCTAAGACCGTGCCTACCTTCAGCTTCGACGGCGAGAGGATTATTCATAACAGGCATTTCTTCGAACTAGATTCTTTACCTAACTCCATGCTGATAGTAGGTGCTGGTGCTATAGGTTGCGAGATTTCTGAAGCGTTAGCTCAGTTAGGTGTTGAGGTACATCTAGTGGAGATAATGGATAAGATACTTCCCGAGGTAGACAGGGATGTGAGTGACGTGATACACAAGTATTTAATGAGATCAGGTGTTAAGGTATATACGTCTTCTCAAGCACAGTTCGCAGGCTACTTAAACAATGAGGTGTTGGTTAGGGTGACGGGTAGGGGAGGGACTACGGAGATTAAGGTAGAGAAGGTGCTCATAGCGGCTGGGAGGAGTTACAACACCTCAGGTATAGGCTTAAGCGAGGTTGGTGTGGAGCTAGATAATAAGGGTGCTGTAATAGTTAACGAATTCATGAGGACCACGATACCGAGCATATACGCGGCCGGCGACATCACAGGGCCTCCCTTACTGGCACACAAAGCTTTCAGAGAGGGTTTGATTGCCGCAGAAACTATTGCTGGAGTTAAGGAACCGCTCCCGAGAGGCCCTGTACCTATGGTCATATACACCCACCCGGAAATAGGGTTCGTTGGCTTGAACGAGACTCAAGCTTCTAGAGCCGGCGTAGACTATGAGGTCTTCAGATTCCCTTACGTTGCTTTAGGTAGGGACTCAGCGTCTGTTAGATCCACGCCAGAAGGCTTTGCTAAACTAATCGTTGAGAAGAATACGGGTAAGATTCTAGGAGCTACTGTAGTAGGTAATGGCGCGGCAGACGTAATACATCTGTTCACGTTAGCGATTACTCACCGCTTAAACGTTGAGGAATTAAGAAGAACCATAATCTCGCATCCAACTTACTCAGAAGTCTTTAGCGAGGTAGTGTCTGAAGCCTCAGGAAAACCCTTACACATGCCTAAACAGAAGTGATGAGGGACAACTTATTTAAAGTCTCTGCTTTGTTTTTCCTCACAACAACAAGGTTTTCCAGTCTTATACCAAACTTGTTGTGTATGTAGACACCTGGCTCAACAGTTACTACCATACCCTCAACTAGAGTCTCATCTATCCCCTGAGCAAGCCTAGGCTTCTCATGCACTTCAAGCCCTACCCCGTGACCTAACGAGTGTATGAAGTAGTTCTCTAGTCCATATCTCCTGAGAACCCCTCTAGCTACGGAGTCCGGCTCGCTAGACTTAACCCCATCCCTGATCACGTCTGTGGCGGTACTCACCGCCTCACTCACTGCTTCCAGAGCTTTCTTGGCTTCCTCGTCAGTACCCAAGACTAGAGTCCTGGTAATGTCTGAACAGTAACTCATGAACTTAGCGCCGAAATCAAAGACCACTACATCGCCTAGACCAATCTTCCTACTGGTTGGGTAAGCGTGTGGGTACGCTGAGTTAGACCCTGAAGCCACTATTGTTTCGAAAGCCGTCCCGTCAGCACCTCCTAACCTCATATGACTGTCCAGCTTAGCAGCAACTTCCCTCTCACTTAATCCTACCACTCCCTCCTCAAGTAATTTGATGAAGCTGTCTTCTGAGATCTTTAAAGCTTGCCTAATCAACTCTATCTCCTCAGGTTCTTTGAGAGATCTCTGTGTGGATATGCGTGGGCTTATATCCTCAACAACTGCGTGATTCTTTAGTCTCTCACTAACCTCCCTAGCTAGTGGTGTAGCGTGACTTAAGTCAAGCCCTACCCTACCATACCCGGAATCACTTAAATACTTGGAAATCCACTCAGAAAGCCTTCCTTTAATTAATTTAGGAAACCCGGGTAGCTCGTACGTTGTGTACGGGAGTACCTCAACGCGCTCACCAATCTCATCTGACAACCTCCAGAAATCTAGAGCTGGGGTAAGGATCTTAGGGATCTCACCCTTCTCATACAGTATGAAGGTACCCCCAGGTCTCGGCACACCAATATAGTAGAGCACGTTCCACTCATACGTCACCAAGACCGCGTCTAAATTAAGTTCATCAATTATTTTACCGAGTTTACCTAACCTCACGGACGAACCCTACTTAAGATTGCGGGAAGCTTATTAAATTATAAGAGACTCCGTAATCAAGAACCCTTCCTAGTGTTGGGTCTCCCGCATAAAATATTTGCTATGAAAAACGAAAAATTTTTAAGAGTTAAACACTCTAAATCTTGGTGTTTGTTTTGGTTAGGAGGACAAGAGTAGTTATAGTTGGTGCGGGAGGAAGGGATTTCCATAACTTCAACGTAGTCTACAGGGATAACCCTGACTACGAGGTAGTAGCTTTCACGGCAGCTCAAATACCGGGTGTGGAGAGGAGGAGATATCCTGCTGAATTAGCTGGGTCACTCTACCCTGACGGGATACCCATAGTCCCGGAAAGCAAGTTAAGCGAGATAATCAGGGAGTTCCATGTAGACGAGGTCGTCCTGTCTTACAGCGACTTAAGGTACGAGGATGTTGGAAGAATAGCTTCCATAGCGTTATCTAGCGGTGCTAGCTTCAGGCTACTCTCCCCTAGGGAAACCATGCTGGCTTCTCACAAGCCTGTGATAGCTGTCACTGCTGTGAGGACTGGTGCCGGGAAGTCAACAGTGTCTAGAGCAGTTGTTAGAGAGTTGCTGAGTAGGGGTATTAAGCCCGTTCCAGTCAGGCACCCCATGGCTTACGGCGACTTAAGAGAGATGGTGGTGCAGGTATTTAGAAGTTATGACGACTTGATTAAGTGGAAAGTGACCGTGGAGGAGAGAGAGGAGTACGAGCAATACTTGAGACTGGGGCTCCCGGTACTTGCTGGGGTAGATTATGGTAAGGTACTCACGACCGCTGAGAGCATGGGTGACGTGATATTATGGGATGGCGGGAACAACGACTTCCCGTTCTACAGGTTTAACTACATGATAACGGTAGCTGATGCCATGAGGCCGGGGCAGGAGGTTGGGTCATACCCTGGCGAAGTGAATGTGAGGATGGCTAACGCGGTGGTAATCAATAAGGTTAGTCAAGCTTCTGCTGAGTCCGTGAGGACGGTCCTCAATAACGTCAAGAAAGTTAATCCACGCGCTAAGATATGCTTAGCTGACATGGAGGTAGCACTATCAGAGCCTGACCTAGTGAGAGGTAAGAGAGTTTTAGTAATAGAGGACTCGCCCACAGTCACCCACGGGGGAGTGCCTTATGGCGCAGGGTACGTAGCAGCTAAGAAGTACGGTGCTTCAGAGATAATTGATCCAAGACCCTACGCCGTAGGGATTCTCAAGAAGCTATATGAGGAATACCCACACATGAAGGAAGTCCTACCGTCCACTGGATACACTCCTGACCAGCTAAGAGACCTGGAAGAAACCATAAACAGAACACCTGCAGACGCGGTCGTGCTAGGAACTCCAGCGGATATCACTAAGCTGATTAAGATAGATAAGCCTGTAGTGAAGACGGCTTGGGAACTCAAGATACTGGAAGGTCCTTCAATAAAAGAATTAATAGATGAGTTCCTAGAAACTCTATAAAGAACTCAAACCACGTTTTACGTTAAACCCGACTTAATTCTTGCTCGATCAGCTTAACTACTTCAAGCACTCTGAGCGCGTCATGAAGGGTTGGAGCGTCGGAAGGCTTACTACCACTTACAGATCTTATGAAATCCCTTAACTCGGCCTTAAGAGGTTCCTCCCCCTCAACTTTCTGCACGTAACTACGGTCAGCTCCCCTAAAGTTGAGGGTAGAGTCCGTAAATGAAGCCTCACAATATGTACTCTCGGTGACGACCTCAATACTACGAACCTTCACTGGTAGAACACCGTCAGTTATTAAGTAGGTCACAACATCATCTAACAGTAGTGACGCGTGGACCTCCTGAGGCACGTTATTCTCTACCTTAAACCCCATAACACTCATTAATTTAATCTCATGTGGATTAATGAGATTAAGCGCTAGATCTACGTCGTGAATCATTAAGTCCAGAACCACCGAGAACTTCCTTCTATGCGGTGGTCTAGCAGACAACCTCTTAAAAACTAAGTACTTGATCTTATCCTTAAGAGTGTTTTTTAAGGTCTTAATTACTGGGTCATACCTGACTATGAAGCCCGGCTGCACCACAAGCGAGGAGGACTCAGCCACCTTAATTAATTCAGCGACTTCTTCAGGTTTTGTTGAGACAGGTTTCTCTATGAAGGTGTGTAAACCCAGGTTTAGAGCCTCCTTAGCTACCTGAAATAATTCGTTAATGGGAACTGATATAGCTACTGCCTCTACACCTAGCTTGGCAAGCTCTTTAACTGTTCTGACGTGAGCGCCGACCTTAAACGCGTTAGCGACCTCCAAAGCCTTACCTACGTCTGTGTCAGCCACTCCAACCACGTTAACCAGACCTTCCTCCTCCAGTTCTTTAAGAACCCTCACAATATTCTTTCCCCAAACACCAACTCCCACAACACCTACCTTGACCTCGCTCAACTCCCACACCACAAATTACCTTGATATCCTACCTACTAGGTTTAAGTAATTATTATAAACTGCAGTTACAACCTCCTCAAACCCCACTCCCTTTATCACGGCAATCTCACGCATTAATTCAGGTATTAGCTCAGGTTCTAATCTAAGCCCCCTATACTCGTAGGGGCCGTCAGATTCCGTTAATATGATGTCCAGCGGTGCTTGCTTAACCACTTCCCTCATCTTAGGCTGCCTTAACAAGGCTACGTTCACACCTATGAAGTACCCTAACTCCTTAATGTTTTTAAGGTATTCTAGTGGGCCCGTATACCAGTGAATCACTGCGGTCTCGACAGCGCTTCTAGACAGTATCTCAAGCACTTCTCTCCAAGCACCGGCGGCGTGGAGAAGCAGTACTTTCCTATCACTCAATGCTTGAGTAACAAACTCGCTGAATATCTTTAGTTGTAAATCGAAGGTTTCAGGCGTGAACCTCTTGTCCAGCCCTACCTCACCTATGAAGCTCACGTTATCTACTAATTCCAAAACTTTAGCAAGATCGTCTGCGGACACCTTACCAACGTTCCACGGGTGGATCCCTACGGCAGCTCTCACGTTAGAGCATTTCTTTTCAATTAATATGTTAGTTAGTGATGAGTGTAAATCTTCAGAAACAGCGATTAATTCTATATCATCTCTACCGCACAGACTAGATATCCTCTCTTCTGGGTACTCGTTAAGGTGTATGTGTGAGTCAACATACTTCTTTCTCATACACGTTACCCCCACTTACCTTAATGCATCTATAATCTAAGCCGAAATCCCTTAGTAATTTCCGTGCTGCCGGCGTTAAGGACTGCGCTACTATAACTCCCCTAACGTTACTCATACCTAGTCTTGCGTAGTACTCCACATATCTCCTCAGCTGGAAAACCGCTTCCACATCAGCTAAGTCTCTCTTAACTTCAACTAATATCAGCGTGTTATCCTTCCCGCGAAGAACTAGGTCTATGCGGCCGTGAGGGGTTGATACCTCCTTAGAAACTAGCTCAGCGTTTTCATCAATTATTCTCGGGTTGTTTGCTAGGAACTCAATTATGTCTTTCTCAGTTCCTGAAATAACGAACTTGCCCGACCCTAACTTAGCTATGAGTACCTCGCATTCCCCTCTTAACCTAATTATGAGTTCCTCACGAGGTCTTGATCTCACTGCTCTAAGAATTAGTGTGTCGCCCTCAAGTTGTGTGGTGACGTGTGAGTTGGGTTGCCAGTTAATAGGCTCCCTCCCCACAGACTCGTGAACCAGTACCGTCCCGTCTTCCTTAATTATTATGAGTCTCCACGAACCGCTAGCTTTTGAAGACGCTCTCCCAGTATATTCTACCTCGCACCCCCCTAAAGCTAATATCGTCGCGTGCTTAAACCATTTCCTCACTAACTGGTGGAGTTCTTCAGGTCTTACGCTTCCTCTGTAATGTATCTTCTCCCCCACCTACAACACCAGCAATTAAGTCTGTGACTTCCTGAAGGTTTAACTCAGGTAGCGTGGCTGAAGCCGCTTCCGCGTGACCCCCGAACCTCCCCCTACCTAGCTTAGCGATACTCCCGCACAACCTAAGTGCTTTGTCATCTAAGGTTCTCACAGTGACCACTACTTTATTCTCCTCACCCCTTACTAAGATGATGTCGGATTTGTACATCCTGGCAAGTTCTGTGGTCCCAACGCCTAGTAAGCCGGCGAAGATCCTGGACTCAGGGAGTGAGAGTATGGAAATCTTTACTAGGTTTCTGTAGGATATCGCGTTCTCACTCATCACTTTAAGTAATCGACTCAATATGAATTTAGCTGTCTTATACCTTTTCCTAACCACCTCATCGGATTCCATGTCCTTACCCTTCATGAGTAGGGTGAGCAGGTAGTTCATGAAGTCGTAGTCTCCCGGGTCTCTAGCAATAGATAATTTTATGACGTCAGCTATCTTAGTTACCTCAGCCGACGAGGATTCACCTCCCTCGCAGACGTCCGCTACGTCAACCAATAACTTCTCGTAAGGATTTGGTGAGATTTTGAGTGAGTTAATCATTAGCCTAGGACATGACTGAGCTTTCTCACACACAATCTTCACGTTCTTAAGCATGCTATCAACTTGCTTGACGTACTCTAGCGAGCTCACATGATGGTCCACGATCGTAATCTTCCTTGAGCTATTCCCGACCTTAATTATTTCATTAACTAACTCATTACTAAGCGCTATGTCTAAGAAAACTATCTCGTCAGCACCTTCACGATACCCCCTCATGAAGTCTAGGTTGGCTCTCCAGGGCTGGGTAAAGATGACTGAGATGTTAGATGGCCACATGTCTTTCATGAAGTGTTTTATGTAGAGGTAGGCGGAGATTATTCCGTCGCAGTCTCCGTGAGTCACCACTATACTGCCGACCAACCCTCATCACTACTAAGAATTCTAGGAATGCCTTTTAAAGAAAATCGCGGAATAGTTTTATCGGCCTGATTAATTTTCTTAACCTAGGATAAGTTTTTAAGACAAAAATTATTATATTTTAGTTACGGAATATTATCTGGGTGTGGTATCTGGATAAAGAGCTAGTTCAGATTAAGGATCCTATACATGGTTACTTAAGGTTAGTGAAGCATGAGATATGCTTGGTTTCTTCATCGCCAATGCAGAGGTTGAGGAGGCTTAAGCAGTTAGGGACTTCCCACCTAGTTTACCCGGGCGCGGTCCATAACAGGTTCTCGCATTCTTTAGGCTCCATGTATGTTGCCGGGGTGTTCGCTGAGTACGCATACTCGAGGCTTAAGCTTAGGTCGGATGAGCTTAACAGGCTTAAACTCATAGCGAGGCTTATAGGTTTGTTGCATGACTTAGGTCACGGACCGTTCTCGCACACATTCGAAGACCACGTTCTCGTAAATTACGAGATAAATCACGAGGTTTTAGGGAGTAGGATAATTAAGGAACACCCAGAGATAACTCAGTGTTTCGATAACTACATAGAGAAAGAGCTAGGCATCTCAGCCGAAGTCATGGCTAAGCTTATAGAGGCAGTCTCACTGGAGACGTGGCCGCTTACTTCAAGCATAGTTGACGGAGTCAGTGAGAAAACCTTATACTACATAATCAAGGGGGCTTACAGCGCTGACATAGTGGACTACCTGCTCAGGGACTCGTACTTCACCGGCGCTAACTACGGCTTCGGGCTTGACTGGGAGAGGCTGGCATTCCACTCAAAACCCGTTAAAGACAGGATCGTGCTGGAATATAAAGCTAAGGACGTTCTAGACCACTTACTCATAGCTAGGATTTTCATGTTTAAGACCGTATACTACCACAAGACTGTGCGAGCGTTCGATAAGATAGCTGGTGAGATGTTACTCAAAGCAGATAAAATACTGAATTACGGCGAGAGATTCGATGATGTGACTAAGTATGTCGAGTTAGATGATGAGTACGTATTATCTCACCCGGAAGTCAGGCAATTAGAGGAAAGCAAGTATCTACTTAATAGGAAGGTACCCTACAAAAACATCTACCAAGCAGTCTTACCAGTCGATCAGACTTTGAAGGGGTTCTTAACAATAAGTAAGGAAGCTATTAAGAGAAGCCTTGAGGAAAAGCTGAAGAGCCTGCACCCGGAAATAGTTGATGAGGGTAACGTGATCTTCGTGGACACACCTAAACTACCGACTAACCCCATGTTCGAGGAAGCCGTGATCTATATAGAAAACGAGGACGGGGAAGTGGAGGCGAAGCCCGTGAGGGAAACCGTAGCGGGTTCCATGCCAGCGGAGCTAGCGTTTCTCCGAATCTACGTGAGAGATAAATACATGCAGTACTCGAACGAGGTAAGGGATATTGCTAGGAGCATATTCTCAGGGAAGGAAATACGTAGCTTTTACTAGTTTACCTGAGCACTCATCAATCAAGACATTGCTCTAAAGGATGTTTTGATCGTCGTAATCCTTAATTACCCCCTGAAAAGAGTATATATTTTCTTCGGGGATGATGAATGGAACCGATTAGAGTGTTAGGTCTTAATGCGTCTCCGAGGAAGTACGGGAATACATATAAGTTGCTAGAGGTGGCTCTTGAAACCGCCTCAATGTACGGGGCTGAGACAAAACTGATCCACTTATACGACTACGACATAAAGCCTTGTGAGGGTTGCTTAAGCGATGAACAGCTCACTTGCAGACCCCCCTGTATCAACGACGATGGTAGCTGGTCTGTGTTGGAGGAGGTACTTAAGAGCGACGCACTAATAGTAGCAACCCCGGTGTTCTGGTACGGGCCCTCAGGACATCTAAAAAACTTGATAGATAAGTTAACCGTATTTGAGAACATGATCTTCATCGACGGTAAGTCGTGGGTTGAGGGTAAGGTAGCTGGATTCATAGCTGTCGGCGCTGAAGCCGGGGCCGTGATGACCATAGCATACTTAATGAGTGTTTTTAATTCGTTCGGGTACTTAATACCTCCTTGGGCCCTAGCATACTATCAGGGAACGGACGACGTCTTGAAAAATAGGGAAGCAGTAATGGACTCAGCTAACATAGGTAAGATCGTGGTGGAGGTAACTAAGATACTCAAGAATAACTCGCCGAGAAAATGGTATGAGCCAAACATACTTGATGTGCTGAAGGAAAAGGAGGTGTTAACTCGGGTAGCTAGTAAGGCTGAGAACCTAAGAAAAGAAGCGAGTAATAGGAGGTTAGAGATCGTGAGAAAGTTACTTCAGGAGAAGCCGGACGACTATAGGGGCTGCCCTCCTCCCCGCCCTGAGGGGCGAGGGTTCCTGCTAGTGCGGGGGGTTTGGGGCTACGTCTCCTCGCTTTGGGGGTTTAGACCCGGGGCCGGGTCTCCGACCCGTTACCCCTACCCCTTCTTCGAGGGACTCGGGGTTATGGGTGCTCCAGCAACCATAGTCTCGGGAGCATAATTCTAACCTAGCGTGTTTAGCGCGCGTATTAAGTGCTGTTAGGGAGTGACTCCCGAAACTCACGAACATCAACATCATCACCAAGAACATCACAAAACACGAGGCACATAAACCTTCCCAATCACCCCAACCCTAAAGAACGAGGCTTTCAGTTGTAAGTTTTTAAGTTCTTCGAGTTAGCTTATTATTCCTTCCAGTATTAAGAGATCGGTGCTAGCGGTGAAACTGATTTATCTAGTTTTAGACGGTGTTTCCGACAGGCTCTCGGATCAAGAAACCTCGTTAAGTATGGCTAGGAAGCCGTTCTTAGATCTCTTAGCGAGAGGAGGTGCTTGCGGCGCGGTCTACACTGTCGGGAAAGGGGTAGCTCCGGAGTCTGACGCTGCGGTGATGAGCATTCTTGGTTACGACCCGCACGTAAGCTATACTGGTAGAGGACCTATCGAGGCTGTCGGGGCCGGGGTCTCGTTTGTTGAGGGGCGTGAGGTAGCTTTTAGGGCTAACTTCGCGACCGTGGATCCGGGTAGCGGGAGACTTATTGATAGGAGAGTTGGTAGGTCGTTAAGTACTGAGGAAGCTCGTGAGTTGGCTGAAGCTTTAGATGGGTTGAGGTTAGGTGTTTACGGGGGCTACGTTAAGGTTAAGGCAACGGTAGGGCACAGGGCTGTCGTGGTGATAGGTAGTGAAGTGATGTCTTTAAGTGATGAGGTAGATAATACTGACCCAGCATACAGGAAGGTGGGGACGATATCGGTAGCTGAGAAAGTTTTCCAACCATACGTGAAGAAATCAACCCCGTTAAGTCTCGAGCAGAGTGCTCAAGTTACCGCGGAGTTAGTTAATGAGTTCACGCGGAAGTCTATCGAGATCCTAGATAAGCACCCAGTCAATAAAGCGAGGGAGAGTAAGGGCTTGCCGAAAGCGAACGTAATATTAGTTAGGGATGCCGGCTCAAGACTCCCTAAACTACCACCTATAAGCAAGTTATTCAACGCTTCCTTCGGTTCCATAACCGAGATGCCTGTAGAGAACGGCATAGCTAAAATATTAGGCATGCGCGCCGTGGAGATGCCTCCCCCAACCGAGGATAAGGCTTCAGATTATTCTATGAGATTAGACGCCACGCTGAAACTACTTAAGGAAGTAGATGTGGTGTACGTACACCTTAAAGGACCTGATGAACCGGGTCATGACGGCGATTTAAAAGGTAAGATAAAAGCGATTGAGGATATAGATAAGTTCTACGTCAAGGAATTACTGGATAGTATTGACTTAAGGGAGATCGCTATTCTGGTGACGGCAGATCATGCGACGCCTCCTGCGGTGAGGGCGCACACAGACGATCCAGTACCCCTGCTGTTAGTAGGGGGTGAGGTAATACCTGATAAAGCCTTAAGATTAGAAGAGAGAACGTGTTATGAGCTAGGCTCTATCGGGGTCTTAAGCCATGGATGGGAGATACTCCCGAAGATCCTGGGAATTATAAGATCGTGAGCGAGGACACTCAAAACAACCACATCGTCGCAACAATTAAGTCGCTATGGTGGAAGACAATCTTTAAGTAGCTTCAACAGATAGCTTGCTTGAGTCTAGCCCACAAGGTTTGAGGCGCTGGTTTCCCAAATCTTTAGTCTTTGAGAGAAAACGTTTTCGTAAGATTTCTTTATGTCTTCTTTGAGTAGGTGGATATATATTTGCGTTGTCTTTATGTCTTTATGCCCTAATAAGTTCTGCAACGTTATTAAGTCCATACCTCTTTTAAGTGCTTCAGTAGCGAACGTGTGCCTCATTACGTGAGGCCTTACCTTGCTAGGATCTACCCCAGCTCTCGACGCGAGAGTTTTCAGTCTCTTATATAAGCCGCTGTAAGTTAAGTCAAAGAGTTTTCCTTCTTTCTTATTACTTAAGTACATGTAGATCTTTAAGGTCTCGTAGCTTAAGGGACCGAAGAAGACTATTCTCTCGTCACCGAATTTAGCGTGCCTAACTATTATCTCACGTGATTCGAGGTTCACGTCCTCCACGTTTAGCGACAGCAATTCCTGTGCTCTGAGGCCTGTCTCAAAGAGTAGCGCCACTATGGTCTTGTCGACTATGTCTCTTGAGGCATCGAATAATTTCTTCACGTCCTCTAACCTCAGAGTCATTACGTTTCTCCTCCCCCTAGGTCTGGAGACTGCCGGTATCTTATCAGCTATACCTAACCACTTAATAAATGATCTTACGTAGAGTGAGTAGTAGTGCAGAGTGGTCTGAATCCTTCTCTTATCGTTTGAGCCTTCTGGAAACCCTTTCCTCAACCTCTCTAATCTCCACTTATTGTAGTCTTCAATACTCAACTCTTTCACGTAGTTCTTGTTAGTGAATTTAAGGAAGTCGCTAATCCCGTACCTGTAGGCGCGAACGGTTTTCTGCGAGGCTCCAGCCGCCTCAAGCTCCGTTAAGAACACTTCTAGTGCTTGCCACACATCACCTTCGAGAACGTCTTCCGTAGCTTTAGCTATGTCGAACTTAACGGCTAATCCCCGACGTATAACTTGAAGTATTGATTTGCTTAAAAAGAAAGACTCATGCCCCTATATGAAGACTTTACATATGTCTAGAGTAGCTCCGGCTCTCTCTATAGATATGTCGAAGAGTGCTTCAGAAACGGACTCCAACGACCTGCCGGCTTCGACGAGTCTGTCGATGAACTCACGCACCAGGACGTAACCCTTATCAAATAATTTATCTGGTTCCTCCTGCTTGAGCGACCTGAAGAAGAGCTCGTCGTATTTCCTTATGAGTGTATAGTATTCAGTAACCATGTTGATTACTTCGTTAGCTACGTAGAGATCTAAAGTCTTGAATACTTTATCTATTCTCTCGACAGTCATGAGGAGATAGTCAAGACTCTCTTTAAGGATATTCGACTCGTAACTAAACAGCGTTAGCTGGCCTCTCTCACCTAATTCTTTAAGCACTTGTGCTGCGGAACTTAAAGCGTCAGCTACTTCCTCAAGTCCCTTGACTATACCCCTATACTCCGGTATCAGAGAGGTCTTAATCCCTAGGTATTTGCTGAGGGATCTGTCGTTTTGTGCTTGAAGAAATTGCCTAATGGCTAGTGCGTGAAGTCTGTCAACCTCCTTCTCTATCTCCTCTATCTCGTATAGTAGGTAAGGCTTGTTATCTACCACCGCTATCTGTAGGTGCTGTATCATGAACTTAACTCGGTTAAGTAATCTATTAAGTAGGTTAAGTGCTGAGTACTTGCTCGGGTCTATCAAGATCTGTATTGAGACCTTGCTCGGCGTATGCTCAAGTATTTCAGCTCCTAAGAGCTCCTTAACAACCTCCCTAACGGTTCTTAAGTGTGTTTCTGATAAGACCCCGTCCATGGCTTCCACGACCACGACATCGGCGCCGAGGAGATATCCGGCGACAACACTTCTAGCTAGCAATATCTCGGAAGAGTTCTTGCTTACCTTGATTTGCAGTGTCCTCTCCTCTCTTTTTTGCGACATGTAGAGAGGCACTATCCTCAAAGACCCATCCTCCATCAAATCTATTGACACGCTGTCGCCAGGTGATAACTTCATTGTTTTTACCCAGCTCGCCGGTAACGAAACCATTAAGGTTGACTTACCGAATCTCTGAATTCTTCTCACTTCCGGCAAGGGCTCACCCTAAATTAAAATCGCTATAATACTTAAAAAGTTTAATAGTGTTTTGACAAATATTTACTAATCCGAGCATACTTAAACTCTCACACAGTTATTAAAAACTTAGTTTAGAGCAGGGTGTTGGGATGACTAACTCCACGTTTTCCACAGACGACAAGCTTAGTTTAGGTGCTTCTAGGTAATAGTGTACTGGAGCTACCCTCTTAGGTTTAGAGAGTTTTACTATGCGTTCGAAGTCTGTGAGAGCCGTATGACCTAAGACTTCAGCTAATTCCTGCATCTCTCGAGGGACCGAAAACTCGTGGATTAGTAGATCCGCGTTCTCAGCTACGCTCAAGAACTCCGGGTTATAGGACGTATCACCGCTATAAGCTATTTTAACACCGTCGACCTCCAGCAACACGGATATAGCGGGTATCACGTGCTTTGCTTTAACACACTTAAGCTTCAGCCCCTCACCAAGCTCCTCACTACCCCCAGGCAGAATCTCCAAGAAAGTTAGTTGTTGGAGCTTGTTCTCTATGTGTAGAGCCTCGAAAATCTTCCTTAAATCACCTAATGTTTCCCTCAAACCCACAACCTTTACGGGGCGTCTTAAGTGTTGCGCTATAGTAGGTAACCCGAGCACGTGATCTCCGTGTGAGTGTGTTAAGATAATGTAGTCTAAGTCGTTGACGTCTATCCTAGAACACTTAGTCAGTTTCTCTAAGGTTCCCTCACCAGCATCTAATAATATGTTCTTGCCAGAACCCAGCACGAGAACGCTTGATTGCCCGTATAGAGGGTTTGACAACCACCCACCAACACCTAGAAACACTACCTCAACCAAGCAAATCCCTGAATACATTCATTAAGGACATATTATTTATTATAACGAAATCCATTAAGGGAATTGGATGAAGCTCAGACCTGAAAGCCTTAAGAAGTACGTGTTGAGTAGGTTCGTGTCTTATGACCCTTCAATAGTTCTTCAAGCGGATGTGGGAGTAGACGCCGCGGCTATCAAGGTATGTGACGAGGTTTTGGTGGGTGTTCACCCCGACCCGATCTCAGGAGCTATCAAACACCTTGGAACCCTCTCCATAGTAATACCTGCTAACGATGTTGCGATGATAGGTGCTTACCCAAAATTCTTCACGTCAGTAATTCTGCTCCCCGAGAACTCTGACGAGGAATTAGTTGATATAATAACGAGTTCTATGAGGAGAGCGTTGAGTAGATATGGGGCGTTAATGGTTGGGGGTCACACAGAGTTCACTGACAGTGTTAAGAGACCAATAACCATAACTACCGCTTTCGGCATACTAAAAACGAGCAACTTAGTGGATGTTAGGAACGTAAAGGAAGGTGATTTAATCATCATGAGTAAGTATGCAGGTATTGAGGGAACGGCGATACTCTCCTCAGATTTCAGGGAAGTGCTTATTGCTAGAGGGGTTAGTGAGGGAACTTTGGAGGAGGGTGAGAAAATGATAGACTCAATCAGTGTCGTGGAGGAAGCAACTCTCCTAAGTAGGGAGGGTCTCGTGAGCGGCATGCATGACCCGACTGAAGGGGGGTTATTAGGGGGTCTTGCGGAAATGGCTTACGCGTCAGGTAAGCTCATAAGAGTATACGCTGATAAAATCCCTCTCCACAAGGTAACTTTAGAAATCACTAAGGCTTTAGGTTTAGATCCATTAAAGATTCTCTCCTCGGGTGCTTTAATAGCTTCAGTTCCTAAGGAGCGCGTCGAGGAAGCAATAGAGCTACTCAAGAAGAATAACATAGAAGCTTCGGTGATTGGTGAAGTACTCCCTAGGGTGGGTGAGGGGCCTATCCTAGAGATACTCAGGAATCATGAGAGAGAATATGTTTACGAGCCTTACGTGGAAGACGAGGTAATGAAGTTATGGGCTCTGAAGTAAGCGAGTGTGTAGTGAGGAACGCGACCCTCAAAGATTTAGAGAGAATAGTTGAGATAGAAAGGGGATCTTTTAAGTACCCATACCCTGCCACAGTATTCATTTCTGAGTTATTTCTTTACCCAGAACTATTCTTGGTTGTGGAGTGTGGCGGGCTCGTTAAAGGCTACATAACGGGTTTTACGGCCACTAATAACTGCTGTCACGTGGCTTCCATAGCTGTGGACCCTGACTCGCGCGGGAGAGGATTAGGTAAGAAACTACTGACATTTTTTGAAGATAGGTGCTTAAAATTCGGGATTAAGTGTGTTGAGCTCGAAGTTTCGGTGAAGAATACGAGAGCTTTAAGCGTTTATAAGAAGCTGGGCTACAAGATTGTCAAGATATTACCTAATTACTACCCTGACTCAGACGCTTACTTAATGCGTAAGGAATTTGAGTGAGGGCTTAGACAAGACCCTTAATCGCTTCCTCAAGTGCTGGCAATGCGTAAATCCTAACAATCTCCATATATCTGGGAAGACTCCTGATTATGGAATCTCCTAGCTCGGATATCTTCAAGGATCTCGCGTTACTCAAGACCCTAACTTCCTTCTCTCTAGAAATTATCGGGACCGACTCAGTATAGGTTCTGAAAGTGTAGGCGTTAACTCCCCTAGCTAGGAGTGCTCTGCTAACCCTGCTTAATTTATCTATCTCTGCTTGCGTGATGCCTTGTTCTTGCTTAAAACTTATGTAGTTATAGAAAGCCTTATAACCCCTTCTGTTAACGTATGCTTTAATGAGCTCTCTAAGTATCTCACTACCTAATCTCCTAGCTAATATGACGTTTAAAATACCTCCCACTAGGAAGTCGTCCCACACAGAAATGCTTCCTTCCCTCACGGCCTTCCTAATACCTTCGAGAGATGTAAAAGGTTCTAAAAGACTCTTAACCTCTCTCTCAAATAACACCATCTCGTATATCGCTGCCAGCAATAACTGATATCCTGTTATTGTTTTATGGTAGTAAACAGACCTATACATGTGGAGACGGGAGACATAGAAAGACTCTACGGCGTGGATAGCTTTAGGGTGTACTGCTATGTAGCCCTCATCATCTAAAGTTAATGTCTGAATTATCCTCTCAAGATCTATCAAACCATACTTAACGCCTGTATGTAACGCGTCTCTAGGTAGGTAATCAAGCCTATCAACGTCTAAGTCGCTGTTTAAGAGGTTATTGAAAGCTGGTTCCTCATGCGCGCCGGTCACTATCTTAGCTACTTCATCTGGTGAGAGCCCATGATTAGAAAGAACTTCCCTGATATGGGGTTCCTCAACAATTATCATGTAGCTTAACTCCTCGTGATTTATCCCGTAATTAGAGTAGAACACGTATTCTAGAGCGTGTGAGTAGGGTGTGTGACCGACGTCGTGGAGAAGTGCTGCGGTCCTGAGCAAATCCCTATCATCTCTGCTTATTATGCCGTCGTTTATGAGCTTATCCGCAACCCTCTCAGCTAGCTTCATGACACCTAGTGAGTGAGAAAACCTTGTATGTACTGCACCCGGGAACACGTACCAAGCTTGAGATAATTGCTTAATCCTCCTCAACCTCTGCAGAGGGGGTGTGTCAACCAAGTCCCTCATTAAGGAGTCTAAGATTATGTAACCATGTATTTCGTCAAACACATATTTCTTAGTGTTTTCTTTACTCAACTAAACCACCACACTACTCAATACGTGTAAGACGCAATAAAATAAAAACCTTCGGTTATCTTATTAAGAAGATCGAGGTATTCGAGTTTATAATTACGGATAAAGCTATGGAACCAATAACTAAATCTGGATTGAGTGTTCTGCCGCGAGCCGTTAGTATGACTAGGTCGTAGTGCTCTTCAAGCAATTCCTCCACGATGGCTGTAGCTACTGAGGTGTCCGGGTAATTAGGTTTCTTCACCTTCACCTCAACGCTAATCCCTCTCTTACTAGATATTTCAGTAACTCTCTTCACGACCTCGTCTACGTTAGGGATTGACCGATCCTCAACTATCAACACCTTTATCTTGGAGCCGTACCTCGACGCGAAGTCAAGCCCTACCTCAAGAGCTCTGAAACTCATCGCCGACCCGTCAACAGGTATCAGTATTTTCCTGAAGAGGTAACTCACTATGTATGTTGGTTCAGGATAGTAACTCACTACAACCACCTCTTAATACCTAAGGTCTCATCAGTTATCTTTATAGAATCCTCAGCTCTTTCTTTAAGTCTCGTGATAGCACGTATAGCGTCAATATTTTCTGGGACTACTATTGCTTCCTGGTGTACGGCGTAGGTCAGCATGACTTCATCCCCTCTCACGAGAACACTATCAGACCACACAACGTTCTCGTATATATCTCCTTGGGGTCTCCCCAAATCCCTCGCTAACTCTCTTAACTCAGCGGTAGATTTAAGTAATCCTCCGTCAACTAATAGTATCCTCGGGGTGTTGGCTAATGCGTCGAGAACTTCATCGCGAGACACTGTCCCCTCCAACACGAATTGGAGAGTGTGTATGTGTGCTAACGTGGTTGGAACTACCACCGCGTAGGTGATTATGTCTAGGTCTTTAATCACTGTGTTGACGTCTAGCGCGTGGTGTGAGGGCGGCTTAGAAGGGTCGAGAATTATTCCCTCAATAGGCCCCTTCTTAATCTCTTTTAGGTCGGCAGCCCTCCTAACTATGAATCCTCTCACACGCTTTATCTTGCCTAGTCTCGATATCGCGTATATTATCCTTAATAAGCCGGTAGTATTGCATGACACTACCCTAACGTAGTTCTTACCTAACGCGTCACCGTAATTTACTAGAGCGTTGAAGCTTACCTCAGCTACCTCAGGCTCTTCACCTCCTTGGAAGACGGCCTTACGTCCAAAGCCCTCATAGAGTTTCTTATATGTGGCGCCTACGTCGCCTGGCGTCGCATCAACTATCACGTCAACAGAGTTAAGTAGGTCTTCTAACGTTCCGTGAATCTCGATTCCTCTTGCGTGGAACTCACGCATATTTTCTTTCAGCGTGTAGATCCTTAAACCTCTCTTAACAGCTGAGAGTGTCTCCCAGTTAGGTTTTGTCTTCACGATACCGACTAACTCCATATCTGGTTGTAATGTTACGGCCCAAGCAACTCTCTTACCTATAGTTCCGTACCCGTTTACCCCTACTCTAACCTTCACGAGGAACCACCCGCGAAAAACTTCTTGTACGAGATTTCCAAAGCTTTTAATGCGGGGAGTGTCTCGCCTGAGAGCGCTATGAGGAGAGCGCCGCCACCCGTTGAGACGTGTAGGTTCTTCTCCTTCCTCACACCAACCTCATCAAGCATAGAGCCTAGGTGCCCGCCTCCGATTATCACGTAAGCGTTGCTTTCGAGAGCTGCCCTCAATATATCTAGAGTGCCGGATCTGAATCTAGGGTCTTCAACGTACCCGGCCGGACCCCTCATGACGACCACGGAGGCTTCCCTAATCATCTCGGAGAACATCAGGGACGTGTAGGACCCTATGTCCACGGGTATTCCGTCAGCAGTATTTATGGGTTCCTCTGTGACGCTTCCGTCCTCCTTAATCACTTTAACGTCGTAGGGGGTGTCTACTGGGGCACCTGATAAAATCACTCTCCGAGCTAGGGGTATTAAGGTGGTGAGGCCTTTCTCCTCAAGGAATTTCAGGAGGGACTTACCGGCTCTACCACCCTTAGCTACGTGAAATGTTAAGCCGACGAGGCCCGTAGTGAGTATTCTGTCAGCTATTCTCTTCTTCGTTAAGAACTCTATTATCTTTATTGTGTCCCTGACCTTAGCACCTCCTAAGACGAAGAGTCTTGGGGACTCGTTGCTCAGTATTGACTTATTTAACGCTTCGAGCTCGTCTCTCATGACGTAGCCGACTACTGACGGGAGAACTACCGGGAACCCTACTATGGAGGGCTGGGATCTGTGTGCTGTCGCGAAAGCGTCGAATACGAAGTAATTGAATAGGGGTGAGAGTCTCCTGACTAAGTATGTTCTGGAGTGTTTCTCAGGTTCTGCCTCAATCAACTCCTCGGAAACCAACCTAACGTTATCGAGTAACAGGATCTCGCCCTCACCCAAGCTCCGTATAGCTTCGGAGGCTGCGGGACCTATAACGTCGCTAACGAACCTTACCTTAACTCCGAGGACTTCCTGAAGCTTCTCGGCGTGGGGTTCTAAGGTTATGAAGTCGTTGTCGCCGGGTCTTCCTTGATGAGTTATCACAACTACAGAAGCTCCGCGATTAAGTAGCGTTAGGAGTGTTTGGCGATGAGCCCTTATTCTTGAATCATCCATTATCTTACCGTCTTTATCGATGGGTGAGTTGAAATCAACGCGGACAAGAACCCTCTTCTTACTTAACTCGACGTCGTCTATTGTGGGAAACTGGGTGAACTCCAAAACGATGTATCCCTATATGTTTCTTTAAGATGTCCTTATAAACGTTTTAATTAACTTCACTAAATGTTCCTCAAGTACTTCACGTCTCGCTGACGTCAAGTTAATTCTTTAATCATTAACTCGTCATCGCTTAAGTTAAGCATCTCATCTACGGTGAGGGTGTACAGCTTCACTGGGAACGCGTACTTCCTTAACCTGGTGTTATCTAGGTATATGTTCCTCCAGGATTTTATGACTTCATCTATTCTCAGCTTCTCTAAGAAGAGGCTTAGGTCGAATATTAGTCTAGGGGGTATCAATGCTTGAGTTACTAGTATGTTGTCAGATAAGCTCATGTAGGAGTCTAGGAAGTACACGTGAGTACTCAGCACTTTAGAAACCCTCAGTAAGTCTATCGGGTTACCCGCGATCACACTCAACGTCTTGATTGGCGGGTCCAGGAATAAACGCTCAAGTTTCAGTCTAACACCCCTTATAACACCCCTATTCCTTACGTGGTTATTATAGTGCCTCAGAACCAGCACGTAATTAAGCACTCTATCTAAGCGTGATTCCTCACTAAGTTTCCTGGTTATATTCTTGACGGAGGTGAAGGGGTTGAGCTCGAGCTCCCTCACAATATGTAGGTCTACCTCATCATACCTCACCCTCATCTCAGAGATCTCCTTGGGTAGGGATTCTCTAGGGGATGTCTTGATACGCGTTATTAAGGCATCCCAGCTTAACAAGAATCTCTTAGACGTTACGTCGTAGTATTCCTTTAAGCTAGGTCTGTTATGCACGGTTATGGGTAGCACGTAGACCTCTCTAGCCTCAGTACCTAACTTAACGTATAGCGACGTCAGGAAGCTCTCAACAGAGTTTTTAGGTACTACGTATCTGAGGTAAGAACCCCACGGGAGAACCGGCGCGTATTCCCTGAGCAAACACTTAGGTAACTTAGTGATATCGAGAAACTTGTCGAAGATTAAGATAACCTCAACCATACCTAAGCGAGCAACGTCTATAAGTCCTTGAAACTCAAGACCTTTCTGCTTTATAGCCTTCATGATCTTCCACACCGTAGACGTGTGTAAGTCCATTAAATCAGCTACTTCGGAAATCTCCGGAATATACTCAAAACTCTGTAAGTGGTCGATGAAGTCTATGAGTGACGGGTTGATATACCTGCTAAACTGAGAAGTGTGTGAGTCTTGAGACCAATGCAGGTCATCGTAGTCGCCTTGCTTACTCAAAGAGCTTACCCCTAAGATATTGATTCTTAAACCTCAAAAATATCTAAGTTAATCACGGTATAACACGCTTCTACGTAATAATGCGTGAAGGGCTAGGCTATTTTTAATAGTTACGTGAAACAATATTGGTGATGGAACGTGAGGGAGCCTACTCTCGATTACAAGGCAATCCTAGATGACCTATCCGGTGAGACAGCTTTTCAATATATATCGCGTGCTAAGGAACTAGCATCCAAGGGCTTTGACGTTATATCTTTCGGCGTCGGGCAACCGGACATACCCACACCTCAATTCCTGGTTGATGAGGGTAAGAAAGCTCTTGACGAGAGATTCACAGGGTATACCGAGACCGAAGGGATTAAAGAATTGAGGGAGGCGGTAGCGGACTACCTTAACACGCGTTACGGGAGCGACGTAAGGCCTGATGAGGTCGTGATAACTATAGGTACTAAGGGCGCGGCATACTTAGCTATGGCTGCTTACGTGAGGCCCGGTGACGAAGTCATCGTGACAGACCCTACCTATCCAGTCTACTCAGAGTTACCTAAGTTTCTCGGCGCTAGACCTGTTTACGCCCTCCTGAAGTGGTTAGGTGAGGAATCAGGTTTTTCCTTGGACATAGACTTAATACATGAATTAATAACGAGCAGAACCAGGGGCATAGCCATAGTTAATCCGCATAACCCAACTGGCGCTGTCTTCAGTAGTAGGGAAGTGGAGGAAATCATGAACTTAGCTAGAGATTATAAACTTCTAGTAATAGCTGACGAGATATACGATAACTTTCTTTACGAGGACGCCGACTTCAAGTCTTTCATTAGCTTCCCTGACTGGAGGGATCACGTCCTCTACTGCAACGGATTCTCTAAGACATTCTCAATGACTGGGTGGAGGCTGGGCTACCTAGTCGCCAGGCGTGAGGTCTCTAAAGTCCTTACAAAACTAGCTGTAAATACGTGGTCGTGCCCTCCCTCAATAGCTCAGAAAGTCGGGATTAAAGCTTTAAGGAGTGATTGGAGTTTCGTTAAAGAAATGACGTCTTTGTTTGATAAGAGGAGGAGAACACTGCACAAAGAATTAAAACAAGTTAAGGGGTTTGAGGTGTGGCGTGGTAGGGGAGCTTTCTACCTATTCCCGAAGATTTCTAAAATCCTGGAAGCTACCGGGTTGGACGTGGAAGCCTTCGTGACCAGATTAATGGAGGAAAAACACGTGGTGGTACTTCCTGGGACGGCTTTCCCTAAAGAATTCGGGAAGAACTTCATTAGGTTTAGCTACGCGGTAAGCGAGGAGAGGATAGTGGAGGGTGTTAGGAGGATACGCGAATTCGTGGAAAACCTCGCATTAAGCAGTAACCGCTAGTTTAGATTAATAAGGAATACACCGGATTATTTTGTGGATGAGGAAAGCTAGGTGCTACAGAATTAATGAAGAGAGAACCCCCGACTGAGTATTAGTAAAGACAGGCCTTCCTCACTCTGGGTTTCCTCTTCTTGTTTTCACGTTCGCGACTCATGTAATGGTTTAGTGCGTCCCTTATGATTTCAGACCTGCTCTTACCGTTCTTAAAGGAGCAAATATCTAAACACTCAATTAATTCCTCAGGTAACCTAACTGTGACGGTCCTCATCCAACTCACTAATCATGTGTTTTATGAGGAGCTTAGATAAGTTTGAGAGTAAGTCTTTTCCTCAGTGAGAGATCACTGAAAGTATCGGTCTTAGTTCGTGGAAAATAAAAGCTTATTTGATTCTATACTTAATTCTTATTGGTGCGGGGGTGCCCGAGCCAGGTCAAAGGGGGCGGGCTCAAGTCCTCCGGCATTAAGAGCGGGAGACCCGCTGGCGTAGGCCTGCGTGGGTTCGAATCCCACCCCCCGCACCAAAATGGGTGTATGGGTTGATGCGTGTTGATAATACGTGCCTTAACTTTAACGTATGATGAGGTGCGGGATTTAAGTGATGTGAAGAAAGACCTAGAATTAAGTGAGAGAGCTTTAGTGAGTACAGGGTTCACGCCGTGGACTGTCAGGGTCACACTACCTGATGACGTATCTCAGGAGGTTATTAAGTATTTGTGCGGTAGTAAGTACTTATTCTCAGCTTACCACGCCAGCGTCGGTGACGTAAGTAGGGAGTCTTTAAGGAAGATCTTAGCGTGTGGCAACGGGTTCGCAACACTCTTAATCTCTAACTCAAGTGAGGTACGTGAGGTCGCGGAGCTCCTCGTTAGTATGGTTAGTGAGTTAGGTGTTGACGTGGCTACTAGACTAGGCTTCACTATAGGTGATTACGTGGAAACACCGTACTACCCCCTTTCAACCCCCAAGAGGTATGGCGTATCGATCGCGTTAAGGTACGCGAACGATTTCCTAAGATCTCTTAAAACACAGGAGAATTTGAAGAAGGCTTACGACGAAATAAGTAAGAGTCTTAAGAGGCTAGACAACATACTGAGTTCCGTGTTCAAGAATATTGAAATACCGTACTTAGGTATAGACGTGTCTCTTTCTCCTTGGATGGACGAGTCTGTGGTCCCCATAATAGAATTCCTGAGTGGAGCCCCCTTCCCGAGTGCCGGCAGTGCTTGGGGTGTGAGAAGACTGAACGCCATGCTTCAAGAGTTAAGTAAAGAGATTAAGTCCTTAGGATTCAACGAGCTCATGCTACCGGTCGGGGAAGACAATAACCTCATGAGGCTTGTGAGGGAGGGTTCCCTAAAGCTACCTCACCTCACGTTCCTAACAGCTTACTGCCTCGTAGGGGTTGACATGGTTGCCCTACCGGGCGGTGCGGAGGTGGTTGAGCAAGTCTTGAAAGACGTGTTAGCTGCTTACGAAGTGAAGAAGAAACCTGTTGGTGTTAGGGTCATACCGGCTTTCAACGCGAGGGAAGTGCGTATAGCTAGGTTCGGCACCATACCGGTAATCTCAACGTAGTTCGTCATTATCAGTCCCTTAAGTCAATACTAAATGATTTTCCCTAAAGCCCTAACTAGGGTTAGCTTCTTTCTGCAATCAATTACGTACAGCCATAAACCCTCACTACCGAGTGATCTGAATATTCTCGTAACGTATTCTCGTAGCTCGTCTTCACTAACTTGATTAGGTAAGTCTTGCTCAACGCATGAGGCATCCACGTACCTCTTCTGCAGTAAGTATCTGCAGCCTACGATGTTCCCGTCAGGGCTGACGACGCATTGTGCGGGGGTGAATGATGGTAGGGGAGGTAGGTAACCCCTATAAACCTCGATGTAAGTACCTTGCTCACCGGTAGGTGTCACGCCATGAAGTACTAAGCCTGTATGAGGCACACACCCCCACTCAACCATTGTCTCGCTTAAGTTCGTAGGTTTTCCGAGGAGACTCCTTAATTCTTGAGGTATTCTGCTCACGTATGCGTTAAGGCAATGACTAGGGATAACGTAGCTTATGTAGCTCTTATCCAGAAAACCCATAACCACTCTTAAAACTTCTTCTCTCATGGACTTACCCAAGAACCATAAACTCTCTCACCTGATAATACCGATTTAAGCATGTAGGGCTTGAAGGCGTTTATGAAAACAACGCTTAGTTTCGCTCTTTCGATGATCGAGATAGCTATGGGGTCTAGCAACTCGTATTTGCCGGGCGTGTAAGACTGTGATAAAACGTTTTTTAATTCCTTCACCGTCAACTCCTTAAGTAGTCTTGCGTTAGGGTCTGTCCTCGGGTCTCTATCGTAAACCCCATCAACTGTAGTTGCGTTAATGAGTAACTCAGCGTTAAGTAATTCCGCTAGCGATGCGGCAACCGCATTATTTGATTGACCTGGCTGTAGACCTCCCCCAACAGCTATCTTGTTCAGGTTCCACGCGTGTATGAATTCCTCTATTCTTGTCGGTATTGGGTAGTACGCGTAATCACCGAGCAATGAGGAGAATAACATCGCGTTAAGTCTGGAAGCGCCTATCCCTAAGATGTCTTGCCATCCTAGGGAAACACCGGCTTCTGAAGCCATGCTTATGTATCTCCTAGCGGTCTCGCCACCACCAACCACGACAGCCATCTTCAGACCTTTCTTCTTATACTCAATCACTATCTCAGCGATCTCCATCAATACTTTAACGTTCTCCGGACTGAATAACTTCCCGGTAAGCTTAATCACCACCCTATTCAATTACGCCCCCAAATAAACTACTGACGCATTATAATAAAGATCTGAGGGCATTAATCGATGATATCGTAGGGGATCCCCAAAGACCTCAACTCACTGGTTATGATGGATCTTGGCTCCGAACCTATCTTCCTCATTATTACTGCCTTGGTTGGGGCTGGCTTACTTCTTAATACGGACTCCCTAGTTATGTACCTGAGTTCGTCAGCCCCTGAGATCTCCTTGATGGCGTACCTAGATATTATGTGCCCGTAGCATTCCCCGTATCTAAGAGCTCTCTTAGTGAATCCCTCAGCGTAATGCGGTCCCCCGAAACCTACTGTCGGCACGCAATTAACTGAGTACCTGAACTCCCTCAAAGCTTTCACCACCGACTCACCGACTACCTCATGTGCTTTCTCGTAAGTCCACTCAGTCTCTGATGAGCCTATCTCAACAAAAGTTAGTGGTTTTCGGAGATTGGTGGGTCCGTGATGCGTTACCTCGTAAACAACCTCGAAATCGCTGAGCTTACCCACGGCGAGCTCACTCAAGTTTCTTAAGGTTAGGTATGAGAAGACTGGGTTAGCTATCGAAAGCTCTTTCGGCCTGCCCCCCATATCAGCCGACGCGGTGGGGTTTCCGGTGTGGTGGACGGTCAGCGACTTAACGCCTGAGCTAGCTTTGTGGCGAGATAAGATAACGTAGAAGCTGGCGTTAGGTAATACGTCATCTAAGAAATCAAGGTAGATAACGTCTTCCTTAAAACCAACTAGTAAAGCGTTGAGTTCTTCGATTATGAAAGAAGCCTCACTACCGACTACTTGAGTCTCCCTACACTTAGCAATCCCTCGGATAAAATCCGCCACACCCTTACCGGCAGGGTCCTCAACACTGTACGCTAAAGCAGCAAAAAACTCTTCAGGGTCTTCCTTAAGCGATTCCTTAAACACCCTTAACCTCCTCCCCACCTAAAGAGCCGAGCTTCCTCGAATATTCTTAAAGTAACTAATAAAAGCATAAGCAGGACTCACGCGGGGTTTTATAAGGTCATTATAAAGAAATACTTGGTTAGACCATAATGCGTCTTATTAAGTCCTTTAAAGAAATCTTGAAGAAAGTCACTTTATTGCTAGGCCTACTAGTTTTCTATGCTTACGGGTTTCTATGGACTCTGAAACCACGTAGGGCGGAGAGCATGAGTGATTTGCTAGACTTATTCTATTATAAGTTCCTCAGACTTAAGAAAGAGCATGTTGAGGTGGTGAGGATTACTGATAGTGAGTTAGTCACTATAAGCAGGAATCCTTGTCCCATACTAAGACTTACCTTATTCTTAGGCCTAGACACGAGGTATACGTGTAAGCTGATTTCAGAGCCCGTGTGTAGGTATGTAGTTAGACGCGTAAACCCTGAACTCGTCTTCGAGAGAAACTACGATTACATAAGACCTTATGAGGACGGGTGCATGGAGAGAATATATTTGAGGTCTTAACACAAAAATTAAATTGCGTCCCCCTAATATTCAATGGTGTGCTCAAGTGGTTTCATACGATGTGGTTATAGTGGGTTCCGGGATCGCGGGCGCTTCGTTAGCTTACTTCCTGAGTAAAGACGGTTTCAAGACCTTAGTGTTGGATGTGAAGCCTTTTGAGAGGATAGGTGATAAGCCTTGCGGTGACGCCATAGGTAAGCACCACTTCGATGAGTTAGGTCTTGAAGCGCCTGCCGACGAGTTATTAGAGGGTTACGTGAAAGGGATTGACGTGTACTCGCCCTCTGAGAAAGTGAAGTATAGGGTTATGGGTGATGGTTACGAGGTCCATCGAGTGAAATACACTAAGTATTTACTGAGTGAGGCCATCAACAGAGGTGTGGAATTCTGGGGTGAGTCTCAAGGGGTAGAACCTCTAGTTAAAGACGGTTACGTGGTCGGGGTCTCCGTGTGGGTTAAGGGTAGGGGGAAGCTGGAGGTCGGTTCTAAGATCTTGGTTGACGCTTCAGGAATGGCTAGAGCGATCGTCAGAAAACTTGACGTTAAGTGGCCTGTGAGGGAGGATATAGACCCGAAAGACATGAATGTAGCTTACAGGGAGATCAGGAAGCTGAAGAAGGAGGTTGAGGAGCCGGAGATACTCAGGATATACGTCAGTAAGAAGGTAGCTCCAGGAGGGTATTGGTGGTTTTTCCCGTACTCTAAAGAAGGTGACGTAGTTAATGTCGGGCTAGGCGTTCAGGGTGGCATGAACTACCCTAACCCTAAAGATCTCCTACACGAGCACGTCATAAGCAGGGAAGTCTTTAGTGGTAGTGAGGTCATTGAGGCAGGCGGTGCCGCCGTACCCACTAGGAGGCCGTTGAAGACACTTGTCTGGAACGGTATAGCGGTGACCGGCGACGCGGCTTACGCAGTGAACCCGGTACACGGGGGTGGCAAAGGCTCCGCTATGTTAGCTTCTTGGTGTATATCCAAATCCGTGAAACACGCGCTAGAAGTAGGCGATACATCCGCGAAGAGTTTATGGGAAGCTAACATATGTTTCAATAAGAGGTACGGGGCTAAGCAAGCGGCCCTAGACATATTCAGACACTTCCTTCAGAGATTAAGTGATGAAGACTTGGAGTACGGGATGAGTAGGAAGATCATAAAGGAGGAGGACTTAAACACAGTCTCTCTAAAAGGAGACTTAGAACTCAGCGTCGTTGAGAAAGCTATGAGGTTATTAGCTGGCTTATCAAGACCTTCACTCCTCTTCAAACTCCGTAGGGTCGCTCACTACATGAACGACGTTAAGAAACTCTACATGAATTACCCTGAAGAACCTGAGGGTCTGAGTAAATGGTATGAGGAAGTTGAGAAGCTGTATTCTAGGTTTAAGGAAGAGGTGTAGAAAAACTATCTTTATTTAGTTAAGCTAGTAGAGAATCTTTAAGCCACGGGTACATGTTAATCCATCTACTGATGAAGTCTTTATAGGTTTTTATGTATAGTGGGTGTGACGTCATCTTCTTTATTAAGTCTAGGTTCCTCCTATACTTTACTGCCTCACCTATGCTGTTAGCTCCCTTCATCCTCGACCATTCTTCAAGAGTGAACATGTATTTTTTCTGTACGTAGTCTCTGTACACATCATTAAGTACGTTGAACGTGCAGAAGGGAACTACGCGGCCGTCAGGCATTAAGTAATGTACGTTACACCTCATAACCCTCTCAACGTCGTAGTTGTAGAGATCCATGAAGTGCATCATGCCTAGGAAAGTGAATTTGTAGTGCCACTCACCGAGAGACTCATAAGTGTGTTTAACCAGCACCTCGCTTATCAGCTTGCGTAGAATTCCTTTAATCTCTGAGGGTACCTCACCCCACTTAATGTACTTTAGCAGTGCTGAGATCACTAGCTTAGACCCGACTAAGTACCTACTTCCGCCACTCCTCAACTCAGCTGATTTCTCCGTGAGGTAGTCTAGAAAGCCTTGAACGTCTATCATCCTGGTAATAGGTATGTACTCAGGCTCCCCGTCATTCATTCTTATGTATACGTAAGTCCCGACACCACACTCCGGGTGATTAGCCATCTCAAACTTGAACTCACCACTGAATCCTTCAACGAATTCTGAGATGGGTACTGAAGCCGGTACTGGGAACCAATCACTAACCTTTATCTGACCCTTTGTCTGCTCTTCTATTAATTTAGCTACGTCATATATAGTGACCCTCAACTCATCCCTCTCAGCTTTCTTTATCATCCCAGTCAAGGAGACTGGTTGCAGGTTGACGGATCTCACTATGTCTTTATTAAGGGCTGCGAACTTTATTATATCTCCTAACTCGTGCGTGTTAAGACCTTTAATCACTGTAGGGACTAAAACAATGCTAGTCATCCCTGACTTCCTGAACGCGTCTAGAGCGAAAGGAACTTCCCAGTGGTTTTTAGGGTTTGCCTGCGGCGAGACCCCGTCGAAGCTCATGTATATAGTGTTAACCCCCGCCTCCCTCAGGTCTCTTGAGAACTTAACAGCGGCTTCCTCGCCTTCAAGCAGGTATAGCTTGGCGAACCTAGTTATGTTAGTGTTTAGCTGGATGTGCTTGACCCCCATCTCCCTCAACATCCTAACTATATCCACTATGTCATCTCTTAACGTAGGCTCGCCGCCGGTTAATTGAATGGCTGGAGTCACGCCCTGCTTAAGGAGTTGCTGAACCATGAACCTAATCTGCTCTATCGTCGGCTCGTAAACGAACCCTGACTTCTCGGCGAAGAAAAAGCAATACCAACAGTCTAAGTCACACCTATTAGTCAAGACCAAGTTCGCTAACGCGGTGTGATTCTTGTGTATAGGGCATAAACCACAGCTGTAGGGGCATGGGGCTGAGAGACTCGTGTAGACGTGTCTGGGACCCCTGCCCTCAACATACCATTTCTCTATTCTCCTAGCAAACTCGGAACTACCCTGATATAACTCCTCTATCTCGCCGTGCTCGGGGCATTCCTTCCTTATATAAAGCTTCCCATCCCTCTCAAAAATGATTGCGGGGAGTAACGCGTAGCAGTAAGGACATATAGACTGTGTAGTCCTGATTAGCTTCTCGCCCTCGTTAAGCTTAGGGAGAGAACCCCATACCTTAACCTCCCTATCAGCTATCCTGATAGTCCGTGTAGCTCGGTCATAATATGACGGCGTTATTAACTTCCCTTCCTCACTACTCTGACCATCACCCAACCCACATTACCTCACTATACTTTCACTCTGTTAATAATAAATATTTTCATGGAATCCCGGAGTGTAAGGATCCATCAACTACCGGAAGTATCGCGTGATTTGATGGATTCGGTCATTATGTAAGGTTTCATAGCCAGCCCTTAAGATTGTCCCAGCCGCCGCGTAGTTCTTTCTCTCCCAGGTATATGAGGCCTGGAGGGCCTTCCACGACCTCACCTATTAAGACGTAGTCTTCGGGCATTTCCTGCTCGGTGAAAATAGCTATGGAGTATTCCTCTCCCATGTAACGTAAGATCTTCTTTATTTCTATTGAATACTGCTCCGAGATCTCAAGTACCTCCTTACACAAGCTCTCCGCACGTAGTCTCATGGCCACGCCGTTAATTTTTAAGACGTTCCTCAACGATTCTAGACCGTCACTAATATCTGTGGATACCCTAACCCTATCAACATCTTTTAAGAACCTTAGGGGTGGATCCGGCCTCCTCAACACGTTAAGGAATTTCTTGATGTGGTCTTCACTCAGTATTTTCTCGTAGTATGTTAGTGCCGGGACGGAGGATACCCCTAAACATTTCGTTGCGTAAACTCTATGTCCTGGCTTCAGACCCTTATTGCCTACGGGATTAGTTGATACTCCGAGTACGGCAACGTCTAGCCAGCCATCCTCGGACACGTTTAGGTCACCGCCTAGAAACAACGCATTAAGTGCTCGGCAAGAGTCACGTAATCCGCGAGCTATCCCCTCAACATCTCCTAACATCATGTCTTTCCGGAGCCCTACGGAGGCTGTAAGAGCTACTGGAACTCCTCCCTTAGCTATCACGTCTATGGCAGCACCTAAAGCTACCCTATAAGCTAGGTCGTCGAACCCCATCCAAGGATACTTTGAGGTCTTGAAGGATGTTCCGTCTATCTTAAGGAAGAACCATCTACCCATAACCTTCAAAGCCCCTGCATCATCCAAGTAACCAAAAGGTATTCCAGCGTAGTACTCGCCGAGGAGACTCGCGATTACCTCAATTAACTCACGCTCACTAAACTCACCAACCCTTCTCATTAATCATGCCCACGTTAAGTAAAGAAGTTATAAGAATTTAAAGAGATTAGGATATGTAAAGGGTGGTTGATTAAGTGTTTCGAGGTATTGAGTCAAGGGCCAGGTATTGCTTTATGCTTGCCTTACTGGCGACTCTAATGTTTTCCTCTGCAACGCCTCAGTACGCTGCTTGGGTCACTAGCCACGCTCAGGAAACCCCGAGCTACGACGTATACAATTTAACGTATGTTGACGTAGCGATGATTACGTACGTGAATAACGTTTCCGAGGGGTATTTCGAAACACCCATCAACTACACTGAGCCACACTATACTCAGGTAGTGCGTGTTTTTAGGGTAGGAGGGAACGTCACCGTCAAAACATCAGAGGATAAGACCTCCTTCACAATCCCCATAAACAATAACTCACGCGGCTACGTAGTGTTAAACGTGACCCTGATTCGTGAGTCACGTAAGGAGATGAACATCGTAGCACAAGCACTGTATCTCGGGAACGTATTTCTTTACGACTACCCATACCCTGAGGAAGTGGTGGGGAAGTACGTTCTACAGCCTAACGAGAAGGTGGTCGAGGTTGTCGTACCTCTTTTCGAGGAGTGGATGCGTAGCAAGCTTTACGCGAACATCAGCTTGGGTGAGGTGTCTAAGACTTACTTAGCTGTATGGGCTGCTAACTACGTATACGGGGGTTACCTCATAAAATATAACGCAAGCGCCATACCCAGGTCCCTAGAGGAAGTCTTGGAAAGGAGGGAGGGGGATTGCGATGATATGTCTAGGATCCTCCTCAGCTTGCTGTGGTATTACGGCGTGCCGGCGAAGATTCAGTACGGCTACGTCTACCTGAAGTTTGATTACGTGACAGACGTTTACGGCTCCCTCACAAGATTCATTAATGCAGGTCCTCACGCGTACGTAGTTGTTTACGTGCCGACTGTCGGGTGGGTCTCAGTAGACCTCCTCGCTTGGGCGCGTCTGTATTACCCGACACTAATAACGGGTGAATCAACATATTCTAACGTTACTAGCGAGGACTTAGAAGAAGTTGAGAGATTCTATACCTCTTTCAAGTATCTCGAATTGATAGAGATACATGAGTCTAGTAAGTTGCCGGAGGACTTGATGAGAGATTTAATAAGTGAAGATCTTTTCAGTAGGCTGGAGAGGATGTTTAGTGAAACACCTCAAGAAACCAACACCACGACAACCGCAACGAGCCCCCTGACCGAGACAACGACCACGACGCCCAGCACTAGCGTATCACACGAGAAAACAACTAAAGCGGTTATTCCCACGGCTTTATTCGAAGTCTTAACAATAATCGCTTTAGTTGCTGGCGCTACCATACTGATCCTGTCGTTGATTATTCTTAAGTCTGGATCACGGCTTAAACAGTGATTGCGTAGGTAGTTAGTGTATGGGTAGCGGGTCAGTCCTTTGCGAGGTATGTGAGGAGAGGCCTGCGGTTAGGAAGTGTAGGATATGCGGCAGGTACGTGTGTGAGAAACACGTGAATGAGGAAGGTGTTTGCGCTGTTTGTGAGGACCTGATGTGCAGGATATGTAATTCTAGGCTCTCAATAACTTCATGTGTGATGTGCGGCAGGCCTGTCTGCAGGAACTGCTCGGTGGAGCTGGAGCCAGGGATCCGGGTATGTAAGCAATGCGTTGATAATCTGCAAATCCTTAAAGAGGGGAGGGGGACTCAAGCTAGGTATGTTAGGTGATCGTGGTGAGTGAAGCCAGCGTTAAAGACTTGGTGTGCGGTGATTACTACCTCATCTGCGTGGGCACCCGGTTGAGGAGCGATGACGCGGCGGGTTTAAGGCTCTGCGAACTCTTACTGAGTCGCGGCTTTCCTGAGGGCAGAATCATTATGTGTGAGTTCGGCTTAGAGAACTGCACGCCAATTATCGAAGAACTCTCAGTGAGAAAAGCCTTACTAATTGATGCTGCACTGATTTCAGGTCAGGGGGGAGAGACCCCTAATTACTTTATAGCTAGTTTAAGCTCTATTAACGATTCCATAACCTTTGTGACAACTCACTCAATACCGATTAACCTCGTTGTTGAGTTGTTGAGGAGGGAAGGATTGTTCGACGACGTGTGGGTTTTAGGTATAGTCGCAAGGGATCTAAGTTTGGGCGAGGAACTCAGTCCTGAAGTGCGGGAGACCGTGAATTACCTAGCTGACTTAATCATTGAGACGTTAAGTTCGTGTGAAGCTAGCTGACCTCCTCCCCGCCCTGAAGGGTGAGGGTTTCCTCGCCTCCTGAAGCGGGTGGTTTGGGGCTACATCTCCTTGCTTTGGGGGTTTAGCCTCGGGGCCGGGTCTCCGACCCGTTACCCCTACCCCTCCTTCGAGGGACTCGGGGTTATGGGTGCTCCAGCAATCATAGTCTCGGGAGCATAGTTCTAACCTAGCGTGTGTGGCGCACGTATTAAGTGCTGCTAGAGAGTGACTCCCGAAACTCACGAACACCAACATCATCACCAAGAACATCACAAAACACGAGGCACATAAACCTTCCCAATCACCCCAACCCTAAAGAACGAGGCTTTCAGTTGTAAGACTCACTATAATTATTGAGAGGGCTAGAGCTACTAAAGCGGGAATTAACGCGTACCTAACTACCGTGGAGACTCCTTGCTCTACCCTGAACCTGCCGAAGGAAGACTTAAGGATAGTTATGACGGTGAGGATTACCAAGTATTTTACGATGAGTGCTAGAGCTCCTAAAACTGGGTTGTCGTTGAAGGGGTAAGGCCCTCCCAGGAACACCACGGCTACTATTAAGGAAAGGACGTACAGGTCCGCGTCGTGGAGGAAGTTAAAGAGTGCTAGGAGGGGGCCGCTAAACTCTGTCTCCATCCCCGCTATTAACTCTTGCTCGGCTTCCGGTATGTTGAAGGGCGGGAACATTAGCTTGGATTGGATAGATACTAAGGCGGCTATAGTCGCTAGGGTCATGGGTATTGCCGTCAGGGGGTTGGTCCACAAGGACCACGCGAATTCAGCGGTCGTACTAACGGAGAAGGCAGGCTCTCCTTTAGTGGTCAGGCTCACTAGATATACAGGGACTATGATTGCTGTGAAGAACGCCGGCTCCGCGACGGCCAGGATGGATGAGAATCTCGAGATCCCCTTAATCGTGAAGGGGTTTGTGAGCGAGGTTGACATAAGTAGCTCTGAGATCGCTACCCAGACACCAAGGAAGTAAATCAGTAATATCACGTCGAAATTAAACGCTATTCTCAGCGGTGATATGGGTAGCAGGAATAGTGAGGCTGTTATGGCCCCGATCCCGACACAGCCGAAGATTCTCGCGAGCTTAACGCTGCCATACCTGTAGTTAGGCTCTGTCTTAACTAAGAGTAGTTTCAGGAAGTCCGCGAACGGTTGTAGTATTCCGAGAGGTCCTACGTACGAGGGCCCCATCCTCCTCTGAGTCCTAGCGAAGAGCTTCCTAACCCACCACTCACTAAGCATTGAAGCGATCCAGAGTGTTAGGAGTCCTGGGAAGACCAGTGTGCTGAAGACCGTCAACGCGATTAACGTTATTTCCTCCACCTAAATCACCTCATAAAGTATATTAACGCGATTAAAGTTAGTAAGCCTATGTATGACACCATGTACACACCCCAATCATTTAATACGCCGTTATGCATCTGGTCTCTTAAGAAGGTGTACAGCCTGCGACCAGCACCTCTCACCACACCCCAGAACAAGTTACGTACTGAGACGTCAACAGATTTTATAGCGCTCGCGGACTCCCCGCCTATGTATGGCTCTGAGTACTCCGAGCTGGTCTGAGATGTTTTCCTAGATAGTGTGATATAGATTAGGTACATCACGAGCGTCGAGAACACTAACACACCACTTAAGAATAGAGTTGCTGTCCAAGGATCTAGATTGAGCGGGCTCACCTCACTCACCTACCCCAGAAAATCAAATATCCTTGTAGCCAGTAATTAAGTATTCCGTCTCTTGAGGTCGTCGCCTCCACAAACCTACGTAGCCACTCACTCATAATGGGTGACAGTAACCCGGTCATCAAGCACGCTACACTCAGTATTAAGAGTATTATGGTGGGCAACGCGCTAGCTCTCACGAACTCCCTCTTAGGTGTCGTGAAGAGCGTTGCGTAAAGCAGCCTAATATACCCTAAGAGTGATATCGCTGAGATTACGTTAATGATTACTGAGATGTAGGGGGCTTCTGCCTCAAGATAGGAAACGTATAGCAGATACTTACTGAAGAATCCTCCGAATGGCGGGATACCTAACAACTGGAGAACACCTATTATTAGTGCGGCACCTAATAATGGGTTCCTCCTCGCCACACCGCCTAACTCGTCGAGTCTTCTGGTCCCTCCTGCCGCGTATATTATAACTCCAGCGGTGAGGAAGAGGAGAGACTTACCTAGGCTGTGATTGATTAGGTGGTAGAACGCGCCGGTAAGCCCGTCTACGAAGGCTTGTGAGCCAGGCTTGGAGAGGAGTGAGGATCCTATGGAGAGACCTACTAAGACCAGGCCTATATGGCTTATTGTTGAGTATGCGAGCAACCTCTTTATATCGTCTTGTATAGCCATCATGAACGCTCCTATAAGGCCTGAAGCAAGTCCTAAAACCAGCGTTACTAGAAGTATTAGGTCTCTTAAATCCCTCACCGCTGAGAAAGGATTGAATATCGTGTATAAGAATCTGAAGACGGCGTAGACACCTACGTTCACTACAAGACCTGATAACGCGGCTGAGACAGGTGTTGGTGCTTCAGGGTGTGCGTCAGGGAGCCAGAAGTGGTTGGGGAACACGGCAGACTTGAATGTGAAGGCCCATAAAGATAGAGCCAGAGCTATCGCGGTGGCCGCGTATACCTGACCATAGTAATAACCTGAAACTAGGTTGTAACTCCAGAACAAGGTTACTTTGTTTGTTAAGTCAGCCATGTTGAGTGTCCCGAATGAAGCGTAAATGAAGACCAACCCTATGAAGTATAGTGTGGTAGCTACGGCTCCGAAAAGCCCGTACTTTATTGCTGCCTCAACAGCTTCCGGCTTATTTCTGTAGAAACCTACTAGTGCGTAAGCACTGATGGACATCACCTCCAGCATAACGAACAAGTTGAAAGCGTCTCCTGTGTAGATACAGCCTAGCATGCCGACCTCCAAACCTAAGAGTAGGGTGTAGTAGTACGGCGCGTCCTTCAAATCTCTTATGTACCACGCGCTATATAGCGTTATCAAGAACATTACTGAGGCCGTGAGTAAGGCTATGAGGGAATTCACCTCGTCTAACTCATAGGATATGCCTATCGGGGGCCACCACCCGCTGAAGGGGTAGGCTTTAACACCTTCTTTAACGACTATGCTGAAGTTGTATGCGGCGACGACCAACGCGTATAGTGAGACTGCTGACGCGTACGCGTGGAAGAACTTAATATTCTTTATGATGATGCCCAGTAAAGGCAGCACGAACGCGAGACCTATGAGTGAAGGAACCAACACACCTATACTCAGGTAATACATGATCTCACCACCTCAATCAAAAATTCTCTTAGCGAATTTCTCGAAGATTCTCGAGACACTCTCCCTTGCTTTCTCAGGCTCTGTCACTACAGCGTTTATCCAGTGGACGTAGAAGGCTTTTTCTTCGGGGAATACATCAACGACTACGGTGCCCGGCGTGTTAGTTATTGAGTTAGCTATGGTTAACATAGCGTAATCGCTCACGACCTCGTAGGGGATCTTAACTATGCCGGGATTTATAGGCATTCTAGGGTGTAGTATCCTCCTCATTACGTCTAGGTGTGCCCTAACCTCGTCCACGAAGAAATACCTGATCGAGTATGCTAGGAGCCAGCCAAACCTCTTAACCTGGAACAGCTTGCTAGGATTGCTTACGACTAGATTAGCTGTTATTAATGAAGTCACCAACGCTACTACAGCCCCGGTGATTAAGTCATATGCTGTAATAGATCCTGAAAACACTACGTAAACGATGAAGGTTAGGATGAAGACCCCTAAGACCTTACCAGCAAAGCCCACTTCAACTCACCCCCTCAACCTAGCTACTCTCCTAACGTCTGTCGTCCCGTAAAGTCTATAGACCTGTAGTGTGAGGAAGACTAAGAATAGTGTGACGGCAAGCCCTATCACTATAGCTGTTAGCACTAGTGCTTGAGGTAGTGGGTCTACTGCTTGACGAGCGAACCACGTGAGGTCATCAATCGACGGCTCAGTCGTGGTTATGACTGGGGGGATCGGTGGTTGGTTCGGGGAGGGCCACCTCCTGTAACCCACAGCTATAGCTAAGACATTAGCGGTGTCGGAGAATATCGTTAAGGCAATTATCTTCTTTATTAAGCTAGGTCTCGCGAAGATGCCGTAGAGTGATATACCTACGTTGAAGAATAAGCTGAATAATAAGATGTTGAACAAGAAGGTGTTTAACTCACTCATGAGTTTCACCACCCATGAAGCTCTTCACTACTTCCTCAGGTATGGAGAGTAGTATGAAAACTAGCGTGAACCCCCCTGCCACAGCTAAATACTCGAAAACGTTGAAGAAGAGTAATGAACCACTTATTAACGCACCAGAGATCTGGGCAGGCAGCCCTGCAGGCGCGTCAGGCTTAGGCTGGTTTTGGAAGACGTAAGCGTTAAGTCCCGTGAATAACCCTATTAAGACCGCGGCTAGGGCGGTTAAGTATATGCCTACGAGACCGACAGTCCTTAAGACGAGCATGGGCTTCTCTGAAACACCCTTACTCAGCAAGAAATACACTGAGAAAATCACTAAGACTAGTAACGGGGCTACTGCCGCGGCGGAACCTCCTTGGAAGCCTCCGCCAGGTGTTAAGTGCCCGTGAAGTGCTATAGAAGCGCTCACCGCTATTATCAACGGGGTTAACAACCTGGCAGCGGTCTTACATATTAGGCTTAACCCGCCGTCACCAACCTTATTACTCGAGTTATTTAAGGCAGTCTTAAGTGATATGCCCCTCATTAAGGCTAACGCGCCAATTATGGCAAGGAAGAAAACGGCCGTCTCGAACAACGTGTCGAGACCTCTGTAATCCCAGACTATGGCGGTAACGGCTTCAGGACTCATAGCCGTGAAGACAGGGTATTGCGGGTTTAGTGTCGTGAAGAGGTACCAAGAAGCCAACAACCTAACACCGGATAGCGGAAGCGGGTAATGACCTAGAGCACCTTTAGTGAACGCTAGGGAGAGTGCCAGAACTAAGATTATCAGGCTGCTTAAAACTAAGAATCTCTTGATCCTCACCCATCACCACCCCCAGCTTCTCCTAAATCACCTTCAGATCTCTCGGTCTTCTTTATCAAGAAGAGGACTACCGCCGGGTACAGACCCACGGCTACCGGTATGTAGACTAGCGCTATGTCAGGAGCCATGAGTAGATAGAATAATATAGCGTAGACCGTGCTCTGTAACGCGGAGAAGACCACTGCTCTAATTAAGTCGTTTTCTAGGATAGCTAAATACGTAGCGATAAGTGAGATAACTCCTGCTAAAGCCATGAACAAGTAGGTTAGCGTGTCTAATTCAATCACTTCTTCTCACCTTCTCTTAGTTTCTCCTGTAACGCGTCGTGAATTAACGGGTGGGGAACCGCGGCTCTAGATCTGTAGGAAGCTCTAGCCAGGGCGTGAGAACCTACCGGACCTAAAAGCAGTATTAGTGATGCAGTTACTACAGCTCCTCCTGCGACGAACCATCTATACATACCTAACTCAACATATCCAGCCGCGAAGAGTGCTGCTCCTATTAACGGGATGAAAGCACCCCATATGGTTCCCACGGTAGCGGCGTGTAATCTGACGAAGAAGTTAGGGAATCTTAATAGTCCTATAGATCCTATCAAGTCTGCTATAGCTCCCACCACAATCATCAGGGTCCCCAAGAACATTAATATTTCGTTAATGACTTCCTCCAACACGGCTACTCACCCATCTCTTTAGACTCAAGATACTTAGCTACGTATATGTCTAGAGCGAACACCCATAAAGCCAAGACTATAGCTACCGCGATTAAGATAGGGGATCGGAAGAGTATGCTTAAGATCGTTATGAAGGCGGCTAGGTCGTAACTCATGGCGTCTATAGCTAGCACACTATCAGGTATTGTGGGACCCTTAACAGCTCTCACGGAATATAACACAAACGCTGTTAAGTATATTGGCATTACCCAGAAGACCACCGTTAAGTAGGGTTCAGGGTTCATCAAGCACCACCAGCCTTGGTAGTGGTTGATAAAGAAAGCTGACTGGAGTCTATAGGAGCTGATGAAGCGAGCCTGTACTCGTTAGTGACTAGGTAGGCGCTCGTCGGGCACACGGTGACACACCTATAGCAGAAAACACACTTGAAGTAATTAATTACCGGGTATATTCTCCTAGCGTTTGTTTTAGGTACCACGTACTCATCCGGTATCTTAACCATCGTTATAGCGTTCGCAGGGCATTCTATGGCGCATAGTGAGCACCCGATACACTTCTTTAAATCCGCGTACTGCCTTCCCCTGAAGTCCGGCTCGATAAGAGTTTGTTCCTTAGGGTACTGTATGGTAGCCGGCTTCGTGAAAATACCTTTAATGATTTCCTTGAGTAGAGCCGGCCTCACTTCTTAACACCCCCTAATACCTTTAGAGGGATCTGGTACTTGACCCCCCTCCTTAGATCCGTGATCACCGCTCTCTCCATGCACGATATGCATGGGTCGAAACTCCCTAGAATGATCGGTACGTCAGCTATCATCTGGTCGACGTACGCGAAGGTTGAGTTAACTATGTTGTTTAGTGAGGGGGTTCTTATCTTGACTCTGTAAGGCTTGTCACTGCCTGAGCTACTGACGTAGTACGTTAACTCGCCTCTAGGAGCCTCAACTGTCGCGTAAGACTCGCCCTCAGGGAACCTCCTAGGCAACTTCCTCTCGTCAGGTACTGGATTGCCTTGAGGTAGGTGTGTCAAGATATACTTCACCATATTTATTGACTCGTAGAGTTCCCCGAACCTCACCATAGCTCTTGCGTAGCTATCACCGTAATCTTCCGTGATTACGTTGAATGGTATCTCGTTATATGCGTCATACTTGTCGTGAGCTCTCGCGTCAGTCTTGACTCCGGAGCCTCTGACCACGGGCCCTACTAAGGAATTCGCTAATGCATCAACTTGCTTTATCCTCCCAGTATCCCTCAACCTCTTATTAATTGTCGCGTCTTCCCGGAAAACACTATGGTAGTACCTCACCCTCCCCTCAACCCTCTGAACGATATCCAGTATTCTAGACTTCTTTACCTCATCCACGTCTCTCCTAACGCCGCCGACCATCATATAATCAGCTAATACTCTCTGACCGGTGAGTATCTCCTTAGCTTTCATGACGTATTCTCTATCCTTCATTAAGTACATGAATAAAGTCTCATATCCTGCGAGCTCGGCGTTCACAGCTAGTATGAGCATGTGGCTGTGAATCCTCTCTAACTCCATTGCCAGAACCCTCAAATACTTAGCTCTGGGCGGGGGGTCTACGTCCAGTATGTATTCCAGTGCTCTCACGTAGCAGTTAGCGTGGACAGCGTTGCATATACCGCACACACGCCCTACTATGAATATGTCTCTATAGAAAGTGTTCTTCTCAGCAAACTTCTCTATACCTCTATGGTTATAGCCCGTTATGACATCGACCTTAATGACCCTCTCACCATCTGCGTGAAGTTTCAGTAGCAGGGGCTCGTGTAGTGCTGGGTGCTGAGGCCCTACAGGTATCTCAACAGTTAGGGGTATCTCGATTAAGTGTGTTGCCTCAACCAATTCAAACACCCGAGTCTTTTCTTAGGGGGTAAATACCCTTAGACGAGATGTCTTCAGGGACGAAGAAAGACCTCCTTAAGTAGGTGTTCCCCTCGAATATTATCCCTAGAAGGTCATGGGTCTCTAGCTCGCCTGCTAGAGCGCCCGGAACTAGGTCAATCACTGAGGGTATGATGGGGTTCTCTCTGGGTAGGTATGCTCGGAGAACCAAGTTCGTGTCAAGCTTAAATAAGTTGATGAAGTAGTCTATGCGTATGAGTTTTTTCTCGGGGAAGTCTGTCCCCTCTATGGTGGATAGGTAGAATGATTCCTTACCTAACACCTCAGCTAACTTAACGAATACTTCCCTAACCTTGCTTGCCTCCACCTCAATAACCACTCTATTAGGCTTCATGGTGTAAGACTTGATCACGTACTCCTTAAGTGAGTCAACCAGGCTTTGACTCGTCGCCGTCACCCCCCTCAAGCTTCTTAAGTAGCTTGATTATGCCTTCAAGTATGGCTTCCGGTCTAGGCGGGCATCCGGGCACGTACACGTCAACCTTAACCACCTTATCAGCCCCGCCCACGACCGGGTAGGAACCCTGAAAAACTCCTCCGGTTAGGGCGCACGCCCCAACAGCCACAACGAACTTGGGTTCAGGCATTTGCTCGTAGAGCCTCTTAAGCCTCTCAGCAGCTTTCTTCGTTACAACCCCCGTAACTACTAATACGTCGCCGTGTCTTACTGAGGGAGCTAGTCTAACTCCGAACCTCTCCGGATCGTAATGGGGTGTTATGGAAGCGAGGACCTCGATATCGCAGCCGTTGCACGCACCGGTGTTGAAGTGCACCAGCCATGGCGAGTACCTGATTATCTTAACTCTCTCCACAACCTAACACCTTCCTTGATCCCAACTCATAACCATGGGAAGGCTTAAAAGCATTATTTAATCCCGTATTGAGAGGGTGGAGACTACCTGCCCTAGAGGTATCCCCCCATCATTCAACGGGATCCTCTCAGGAATGAGTACCGGTATTTTCAGTTCTTCCAGCGAATCCTTAACCCCACTCACGAGGAAATCATTCACTGCCGCCCCACCGCCCAAAACCACGTAGTCTGGCTTGAATAACCCGCTATCCACCACCCTAGTCACCACTCTCCCTAAAGCGTGTCCTAAGCCGTACTGAGCGGTGCGTCCCACACTCGCTTTCAGGTACGTACTTAAATCATTGCTCGTTAAAGTCTCGATCAGCTTGCTCAAGAAAGTGCTTAAGTCGATTCTATACGTCCCCTCAGAATACGAGATCTTGATTTCCTCGATTAAATCACTTAATGCCTCACCTCCACGCGAGTAGGCTTCCAGTGTTATGGCCGGCTCGCCCTCGTAAGTCCTCACGTAGCAAACACCCAGCATCGCGGAAACCGCGTCAAGAAACCTCCCAGTTGAGGATGACCTCACATAGTTACCGCGTCTTACTAGAGCATGTAGTGCGTCTACCTCATCAAGACTCCTCAACCCCTTAACAAAACCTAGCTTAACGGCTACCTCCTTAACTTCCTCCGGGTTCATGAAGGTGAGGAGGCTCGATACCAGGTACCTGGCCGGTCTGTAAGTAGATTCGTCACCTACGAAGGGTAGGTACGTGAGTGAACCCACCCTCCTATAACCTAGGTCCTCACCTATAGTCAAGACCTCACCACCCCAAATAGCTCCGTCATCGCCGTAACCCACCCCGTCCACGACGATGGCGACCACGTTCTTCCCGAGAATCCTCTGATCTGCCATCGTGGCTAGGGCGTGAGCGTAGTGGTGTTGCACCTCAAATAGCTCAAGTCCGTGATCCAGAGCGTAGAACCTCCCTAGACGACTTGAGTTATAGTACGGGTGCTTATCCACTACCACGACAGACTTACTTAACTCTACCCTGTAGTTAGTTATGAGGAACTTAAGGTATTTTGAGAGATCCTCCAGCGTGTCGAGGTCGTCGGCATCACCTATGTACTGAGTTAAGACTATCTTGTCCTCGAATCCTACGGCGCCGGCGGACTGTAGTTCTGCTCCGAAAGCTATCACGTTCTTAGGTAGCTTACGACCTATCTTAATCCAGGTCGGGGCGTATCCCCTACCTCTCCTAAGCAGTACTGGTCTTCCGTCAGTAAATCTCATTACTGAGTCGTCAGCTCTGTTAACTATCTCCCTATCATGTGTTAAAACATAATCAACTACTTTGTTTAGCTTGCCGTAAACGCATTCCTCGCTAACACACATGGGTTGTCCTTTAGGGTTGCCGCTAGTCATTATTAGGAACTTATCCCTCGTGTCGAGCAGGAGTAGGTAGTGTAGTGCCGTGTACGCCGTGAACACGCCCTCAACATCCATGCCTGGGGAGACGTATTTTGAGACTCTTGAGCCTTCTTTCTTTGGGAGGAGGACTATCGGTCTCTCAGGTGATTTAAGTATTTCCTCAGCTCTCTCATCAATTAACACAACGTTCCTCAACACCTGCGTGTCTAGACCCATGATAGCGAAAGGCTTGGTAGGTCTCTCCTTCCTCTTCCTTAACTTAAGGACTACCTCGTCGTCCGTGGCTAGGGAAGCTATGTGGTAGCCGCCAATGCCCTTGACGGCTATAATAGCTCCCTCATCAATGAGTTTAGAAGCTTCTTTGATAGGGTCTTTAGTCTCGATTAACGCGCCCGTGCTATCGGTTAGCCAGAGTTTAGGGCCATCAGCCGGGCAGCTTATGCCTTGAGCGTGGTATCTCCTTAGGTTCTCGATGTCTCTATACTCTGCGGAGCACTCATCACATAACCTGTACTTACCCATAGACGTGTTCTCCCTATCGTAAGGTACTCTGTACATCATCGTGAATCTAGGTCCGCACCAAGCACACGAGTTGAAGGCGTACCTATACCTCCTGTCATGCGGGTCTAGAACTTCTCTCAGACAGTCATCGCATATAGCGAAGTCAGGCGGTATCATGGACCTCTTTATGGCTCTTACGTCGCTACTCATTATTGTGAAGTCTTTGAAACCCCCCTCTTTCTCAAGAACCTCTATCTCAACGCCCTCAACACGTGCTGCAGGGGGTTTCTCGCTCATCAGCTTCTTAATGAATAGAGCGAGCGTCTCGTAATCCCCATCGACAACGACCTCTACCTCAGAGCCGCCGACGTTCCTTAAATACCCCCTAACACCTAGTCTCAGCCCTAGCCTGTGGAGGAAGGGTCTAAAGCCTACTCCCTGAACAATGCCCTCAATCACTAACCTCAGTGTAGGCATCTCCTACTCCACTAGTCAAGGCCATACGTAGTTAATTAATGATGAGATTCTTATAATGTTTTAACTCTTTTATGAGTCTATAACAAGTTTATTATTGTTAAGACCCCCTCCATAGCCAACACTACTATGACGGAGGCTATCACTACCCCAACAACTATGGCTAGTGAAGCCCTCAGCTTACTCAACCCGAATACGTGAGCTATTAACGAAGCGGTCCAAGCCCCCGTCACAGGTAGCGGTATCGCCACGAAAACTGCTAAACCTAAGTACCCCCACCTCCTCAAGTACTTACCCCCCTCACTCCTAGCCCGGCTAACTAAGCGGGAATATAGTTGTTTAACGCCGCTCAAAACCTTGCTGGTGGACCCCAGTAACATGCTTTCAATGACCTGTAGTGACTCCAGAGCTATGAATGGGATTAGGGAATTACACGCGATAGCTAGGGCTACGAGCAACCACTTAATATTGCTGTCTTGAGCGATGAAATAGGCTAGCGGTATAGCGCCCCTAACCTCCGATACGGGGGCTAGCGCTGTCAAGACGACCAGGAAAGCGCTGATTGCGAGGGATGTCATCGAACCACCTAGACTTCCTAATATGAATCCCTAAACCTAAATATAGGTTTCGAGCCATTGCGTGCTAAGCTTAAAAACTCTTGGGTCAATATATTGGCGGGTCACGTGGGTAAGTCCGGGTTCCCGCGATTAGGTGGTGGAGACTCTCACGAACACTTAGTTTTGCCTGCTAAGGTTTACTCGAATAACGTCTTGAGCGGCAGGTTCCGTATGATTAGGGTTAAGCCCTTAGGTGATTTAAGGGTTCCTGAACCGCCGCAGTTCTTCATGGTCTGGGTGCCGGGGGTTGATGAAATACCGTTGAGTGTGGCCGACTATGACGGAGATATGCTATCTTTCATTTACGAGGTTAAGGGCGCTGGTACCAGCGCTTTATCTAGGCTGGGTCCGGGCTCCTATGTAGGTCTTAAAGGACCTTTAGGCAAGCCTCTCAGGGTTGTTGAGGGCTCCTCAGCTCTGCTCGTGGTAGGGGGTTCGGGTGTTGCGCCAACACCTTACATAACCAAGTACTTAGCTTCTAGGGGGTGTAGGTTCGAGGTTGTTTGGGGGGTTAAGAAGAGGGGTGAGCTCTTCAACTTAGGTTCTATCATGAGCGGTGTTGAGTATATTCACGTAGCTACTGAGGACTGCAGCATCGGTTACTGTGGGCTGGCTTCAGAGCTTGCTAGGGAGTTGGTGGGTAGGTATGGGTACGACTTAATCATCGGTGTAGGACCGAAGGGTATGCTTAAGTCTTTATGTGAGGTTACTTCAGGTGTTAACACCTACGTGGTTTTAGAGACTATGGTTAAGTGCGGTGTCGGGCTCTGCGGTTCCTGCGTCCTACCCAACACGGATAAGTTGTTGTGTGTTGACGGACCCGCGTTTAAGTGTGAGGAGGTGATGCATTATCTCAGGACGTGAGGTAGATCTAAGCACTGTCTTAGCTGGGGTTAGGCTCAAGCACGTCTTAATGAACGCTAGCGGGGTTCTCGGAGCCACCCCCGAACACATTGTTAAACTAGCTAGCTATGGTTTGGCGGCAGTAGTGACTAAGACCTTCACCGAGAAGCCGAGGGAGGGGCACGGCCCCCCGATAATACTTAAGTTAAGGAACGGCGGTTACATAAACGCCGTAGGCTTGGCTAACCCAGGTATGGGGTCATTACCTCAGGTCGTGAGGAAGAGTAAGGAGTTAGGGTTGGTGACGATAGTTAGTGTTGGTGGTTCAAGCTTAGATGAGTTCGTCAAGGTTTCCGCGGCAGCCGTGGACGCTGGCGCGGATATGATTGAGTTGAACCTGAGTTGCCCGCACACGAGGGGTTACGGACTAGACATAGGGAGTGATCCCGCGAACGTCTACGAGGTTGTTAAGGCTGTTTCCTCAGTGAGTGACGTTCCCGTGATAGCTAAGTTAGGGTTCAGCGATAACTACCTTAAGTCGTCGGGTAAGGCGCTTGAGGGAGGGGCTAAGGCCTTAACGCTGATCAACACTGTTAAAGCGATGGTCATAGACGTGTACTCAGCGAAGCCTATACTCAGCAACGTGTTCGGGGGCATGTCAGGCCCTCCAATACACCCGATAGCTGTTAGGGTAGTCTACGACGTCTACAGGGAGTACAAGCCGGAGATAATCGGGGTTGGCGGGGTGACGGATTGGGTGTCGGCAGCGGAACTAATACTCGCTGGAGCTGGAGCACTTCAGGTAGGCTCAGTACTCGCTGCAAAACCTAAGGAGGTAGTTAACTCAATAATTGAGGGTCTGAGAGAGTGGGTCTCTGAACTAGGGTATGAGAGGATCAGAGACCTCGTAGGACTAGCACACAAGAGGTGACGTGAACACGGAGAAGCACTTAGTGGAGCCGCGGGGATTTGAACCCCGGACCACGGGAACTCCAGAGATATACCAGGGATTACCTGGTATACATGTAGTCGATATGCCAAGTAGGCAGAGATGATGTTCAGTAAACATTGTCGAGAAAGCTATTAGTAAACACTATATGCCACAGCGTATCACGATTATTAAAGATAAGGTTTAGTTTCGTAGGTGTCGTGTGTTAGTAGAGTAAACGTATATTTAAGAGTTAAGAAAGCTAATAGAGTGAACGGGGTGCTTGATAATGTTTAGAGCTATTAGAGCTAAGTACGAGAAAGGCGTGTTAAAGCCTTTGGAGCCTATAGAGCTTGAGGAGGGTGAGGAGGTTCTAATCAGAATTGAGAAGTTTGAGGATAGGAGGAAGATAGTTGGCGAGTTCTATGGAAAACGAGGTCCCGCCTCCAAAGAGTTACTTGATGAATTCATGCTAGAGGCCGAGGCACAGTGATACTCCTAGATAGTAATGCCGTTGTATACTACCTTCATCGCGTTGAACCTTATGCTTCTAAAGTAAAACAAGTACTGATAGAAAGCAAAGATCTTGCAGTAACTCTTAGAATTGTCGACGAGATAATCTTCACCCTAATAAGGCTCGAAGCTTGGAGAAGACTTGGACTGAGGAAACTAGACGAGCTACGGGACTACATAAGGGGGTATGGTCTAGAGGTGTTTAGTGATGCTATAAACGATGTTGAAGAGCTTATAGACAAGCTTGGGATACTAGTCTTAGAAGACAAGGGTAGTATCAAAGAGCTTGGAGAGACTGTGAGAAAGTATAGCCTCCTACCAGGAGATGCTCTAATTGCGATAACGGCTAAACACTACGGCATAGAAACCATCCTTACCTTTGACGAAGACTTTAAGCGGGTTCCATGGCTTAATGTACTTCCCTAGCCTGCATAGGTAATCAACTATGATATAATCTCAGGTTTATTTACTATTGACCTGTTCTATATATGGACATAGTCACAGACATTTCAGCGCTTGGTATAGCAAAAGACTGAATAGCATTTCGAATCCCCGGGAACTCCGGCTCCAAAGGCTTGGGTACTAATAGAAGAGTGTTTCAGTACTTGATGGAGTGTTGAAGTGTGGATTCACATCGTAATATACTCTGCAAGCATCAAGCATGCAAAGTGAAATACAAATCATATAGAATCAGAGAGCTGTAAACCCATTAAAAGCCTGTTAAAAAGATAAAGTGTAATCTACATCTATTTCAAACAGCTGTAACTCTACTCTTCATTTAGCTTTTTAGGGCCTTTTCAAACTTCTTTAATGATAGCTTAGTGGAAGTTGCTGGAAACGTATAGATCTCTAGATACTCAACATAGCGTCAATTACTTAGTGCAACACCTCTTTAGGGAATAATGATTATAGTGAGCACTACTACTAAGTTGAGTCTACAGCTTGGAGCTGGTCGTTGACGTAGGTCGAGGGGATGGCCCCCGGTAAGGATACCTGTACATGTATTGATATACCAATTAACTAGTACTATTGAGAGTTAGATATATGAGTTATTTGGTGGGGCCGCGGGGATTTGAACCCCGGACCACGGGGACCCGAACCCCGCATTCTACCAAGCTAAACTACGGCCCCTCACCCAATAACTTTAATTAAAGACCCTATTTAAAATTCCTTGCAGTCTCAACCATTACGCGATGTCCCTAGCGTCTTCAGCATGCCCTGCAATGTCTTCAGGTAATCATAAACTCCCTCTTCCACAGCTCTAGACTCAAGATATTCATGATCTATCCTCTCACTCCATAAAGCGTACAACCAATAAGCTTTATCCCTATCCTCCGTAGATTCCCAGAATTTCCATCCTGCAAGGTACGTAATTACTAGCTCCTCAACAGGTTCTACGTACACGTGGAAGTCCTCCACGACTAGTTTTGTGGGCTGTATCTTCCTCCCATAAACTACTGACACCATATCTATGGATTTTAGCTGGAGGAGCTCGTATCTCGGTAGGAACCCTCTCGCGATCTTCTCGGAAAACTTCTTAAGAAATCTCTCTACGAGATCTCCGGCGTTAATTCCCTCGACGATTACGTCTACGTCCATGGTTCTGTAGATCCTTCCAGTATAGACTTCCACGGCGAAACCTCCTGTAATAATTATTCTCCCGATACCCCTCCCCTCAAGTTTTGTGTTAAGCCACGCAATTAAGTAGAGGTATCTCTTAGTTTCCTCGGTAATTTCCTTAAGTCTGGGGAGTATCTCTTCCTCGAATTCTACGTATAAGCTCTCAGCCAATTCTCCTAAACCTTCAACATCAAAACTCTTTGAAACCCTCTCCACTCAATCACCTCCAGATATAGGGGGAGAAGCTCCCTACCCAGCGTCGCGAGCCTGGCTAGGTCTTCCACACTCCTCCTAGAGATCCTCCTCTTATCGCTTAAACGCATAAGGTACGCGGACTTGAACACCTCCCTAAACTTCTCAGCACTCATGACACACCACACAACAATACTTAAGACAAAATATAAAGAGATAGTCTAGTGTAGATAGCTAGATGTTAAGCTACTGATAGCTTTTCCTAAGACTTGCTACGATATTTGCGTGGGTTGACGGCTACTTCACGTTAGTTGTTTTGATGTGCTGTATCTCCTGATGGTTTTCCCTAGAGCTAGGTACATTAGGATGTAGGAGATGAGTGCCGCTACGTTTATGAAGATCCCTATTACGAATATGATGCCGGCAATCATGTAGAGATTACTCTCCTCGTTGTAGTATAGTCTGAAGCATAAGATTATCATCCCGATCATCCCTATTACGAGTAGTGCTAGGCTAAGTACCAGCATTAATAAACCGATTACCGACCAAGCAGATAGTATCCCGAAAATAAGTAGTATGAGCCCGAACATATACCCGTACTCGATTAGTAGTGCGGGTGTTGCGTAATCCGGGTCACTTTCCTTAAGGTCCGTGACGCCGGGCACGAACATGAAGTAGAACCCTACGAGAGCCAATACCGCACCCGCCAACACTAACGCGAGATTAACGAAGTTCCTTAACTCAGTACCTAGGAAAGCCACCGCTAACACCGGGTTAGTGATCGTCTCGGTGCCCACGCTGAGAAGAAGATTTCCGAGGATGACGAGGAAGAGCCCCCTACGCATTGCTTTAAAAGAAAATACTAAGTCTGTATGTTCTTGGGGTGATTCAAACATTATTACGCCCGAATTAACATAGTGTTTCAAGCTTTTAAATAGATGCAGTCAGGATTAAGGTAACGTAGCGCGGTGATTGAGTAAGGTGGTCTAAGAGGGGTTTTGCTTTTAGCTATTCTTAATCTTAGTTCGATGGTTTAAAATGTATTTAAGTGTTGAGTAATAATTAAGTTATTGGTGGTTAAGGGGATGAGGTCTTACTGCGAGGTTTACGTGAAGAGCGTGTTGCCGGCGATCAGGCTTTACCTAGCTGAGAGGTTGGTGAGGGATTACGGGCTAACTCAGTTGGAGGCGTCGAGAATGCTCGGCATCTCACAACCACTCGTGAATTACGTGGTGAATAAGAGGAGGAGACCTAAGATGTTGGAGAAGTTAATCACGATACCTAGACTTAAGGAAGCGTTAGATAAGAAAGCTAGGGAACTAACTACGGGTGAAGCTAACGCAAGCAACCTAGCGTGCGACTTCTGCTTCCTACTAAGAGAAGAGAACATAGCAGACCAAATCATCAAGACCTTAAACTACGAAATATGTAAGTGTGTGAACGGAAAACATAGCCTTTAATTAATAAACCTATCAAAGAAGCCACATAATGAATGACCTGAAGGTTTAATCATACCCGCTTAATTACTTGTTACAGACCTTTGAAACTACGTTTTCCTATAAGTAGTGTTCTTGATAGATTCTAGGAAGATATTGTAGCACCCGATGATAGGGATCGGTTTTTAACTCTTCTTTAATTCCGCTCTAGCCCCCTATTAGTCATAACTTAAGATTCACAGGCTCTTCATGCCTGAAGGACCTGCTCCAAAAGACTGAGCAGGTATTCAAGGGTAGTTGCCTCGATAATCTATGCTCCCTAAGATCTAATATTTTTGTCTTGCTTACGTGGTTCTTAAACTAAATCCCTAAATATCTTAACCACTCTATTAGCGATTGTTGTTGGGTCGTGGTTACGTATCACGTACTCGTATTCTCTCCTCCAGAGTTTCTCGTCTGCGTTTATTATTGCTTCCGCTATTTCTTCCTCGTTTCTTAAGTCTTTTAGCGGGAAGTCTCTGTATTCTTGGTATTGTGATGATACGTACGTTATGACCGGTCTGCCGCAAGCTATTGCTTCTAGGGAGACCATCCCGAGGGATCCTAGCTTGAATCTATCTATGACTACGTCGGAGTTCCAGTAGTATTGGTTGAGTTTGTCGTGAGGGGTTTTCGGGAGTATGTTGACTCGCACGCCTAGCTTCTCAGCTAGTCTCAACGTCTTGTCTAGGTCTTTGCCGTAAGCTATGATGCTGACGCTCACCTCGTTCCTCACCCTACTCAAAGCTCTAATCGCTATGTCAGTTCCTTTAACCACCCAGTTAGAGTCGGAAGCTATGAGCACTCTCTTCCTCTCACCGCCTTCCTGAGGTGGTTTCGGGTAGAAGAGCTGGAGATCTACTGGGTTGGGGAGGTACTCGGCATCTTCCCTGAACCTCCTCGCACCCTCAATTATGTCCGGCGTGCTCACCAAGACCTTATCACATTTCCTCAGATTATACTTGACTACCCTACCCCATAGGGGGTGGTTTAAGGTCGTCCTAACATCACTCCCGTGCGCGTGACCGATCAACGGTCTCTTACCGAGCCTCAACCCAATATAGCAGTCTTGAAGTAGGTAATGCACGTGGTATACGTCGGCATCAGTCCTCAAAATCTTGTAGGCTATGCCGAAAGTCTTACTCCAGAAACCCCTACCCCTCCTCACATACCTCACAACAACATCTCTGGGAAGGTACTTACCTATCGTCTCGCCGACGAACGCGCAATCATTTATCATAGCCACAATCAACGGAACACGCCCTTAATCATAATAATCTCTATTGATAAAAATAAAAAGAAAAGCTTAAGACTCTCTCACGATATCCACGAAGTCTCTGCATGTTGGGTTAGCGGATAACTAGTTTCTAAGTATATGTAGGGGGTTACTTAACTCGTTAAAGCAATTTTAAGAAGGGGTGTCTTCCCAGTCCTCCTCATACCTACCAAAACTGTTATGGTTACCTCTTCAGACACTCCTTAAGCTCCTTGAGTTCCTTCTCGAAATCGTATAGTTTCCCTCCTCTCCTCAGGCTTCACGCTAAACAGCAAGACCTGCCCTACCCCAAGTTTGCTTGGGGTACCACAAGTTGATAAGTTTTAATAAGCTTTAATTCTTTAGTCAGTAAAAATAATTACTTTAAAACTCGAATTTCATTCCCGTATGGAGTGGTAGGAATTTCTTCCCGAACGTCTTATAGAGCTCGACTTGAGCTTCGAAGCCCGTGCAGTGGCCTGCTGAAATTAGGTCGATGTCATGCTTAGATAATGCCTCCACAGTCTTCCTGATCCTCTCTATAGGGGCTTCGATAAGGTGTAGGCCGCCGATTATTGCTTTAATCTTTTTAATCCCTGTTAATTCGATAGAGTGTTTCACGATGTTGACTATCCCTGCGTGGCTACAGCCAGTTACTATCACGATCCCCTCATTCCTCACATTCGCTACTACCGATATATCATCAATCATCTTATCCTCCACTACCCTGCCGTCGCGGGTTATGGTCTTGAGAGATATCCCCACCTCTTCAAATTCTGTCTGTCTCTTAACCTCTCCGGTCGTTAAGAGTCCGGGCATTATTTGGAGGGGGTCCCCCGTTAAGTACAGGGTTCCGCCACTCTCCTCAATCTTCTCTTTAGAGTCGCTACTCATGACGCCGACATGCCTTATGAAGGGATCCGTGATGAAGTTTAGCCTGAATATGTCTGGGTGGGCAATGACAGGCAAGTCCTTCTTCCCTATAGTCCTCAATATCTCGGCAAGTCCTTGAGTATGGTCGTAGTGGCAGTGAGTAAGTACGATCGCGTCTATGATTGAGGGGTCAATCCCCAGTAACTTCATGTTATGAAGCAGGGCTTCGGGGCTTTGCGCGACATCAACTAACACGTTCTTCTTCACACCGTCTTTGTAAGCTTCTAGAAGGAATGAAACACCGTGTTGACCCCATAACGGGCTCTCGTACAGGACAGAATCTTCCACGAGAACCGTAACCTTGAGCTTATCTAAATACCCCAAAGCGCTCATTGAGTAGCCCCCTCCCTCCCGCCGACGTCCCGGGTTTCACGATCATGGAGACTGCCTGGG
>Ga0105154_1000020_pt1 | contig 67690 bp, 62 predicted proteins | sample SSWtaG_FD_89672 | JGI IMG/M metagenome (GOLD analysis project Ga0105154, IMG submission 89672) | Hot spring microbial communities from Sandy's Spring West, USA to study Microbial Dark Matter (Phase II) - SSWsed_matched | ecosystem: Environmental > Aquatic > Thermal springs > Hot (42-90C) >... | reverse complement strand
TACCCAAAGCCCTAGCCCTCTCAACAACATTCCTCCTAACCTTAACAGAGACCGTGACATAGCCGCCCATCTCAATGTCCATCACAAATAGTCTATCTACAAAAGCTTATAAGCTCATAGCTACCGCAAAAGTAGATCCATTTAGTATGCGAAGCTACAGAAGAAATGACTAGTACAGCTATGTACTTCCCATTTATCATATTGAGTTTTAATTCACTATCTATGTTTTGTTAATGTATTTTGTTGATGTAGAGTGTGCTTGTTTTAAGGCGTAGCCTCGACAAGATCTTCATTGTGTTCATGGTGATCGTCTTAATTATTGCTGGAACAAAACACTACTTTAATAAATAGAAGAGCTGCTGGAACACCATCACCACTACTAGAAACTGCAATAGCTAAAATACAAATCACAACAACTCCATTAAGCACGCTAAACACAACCTCACCACCAACAATCTCTACAACACTCACTCCGACTACACTTACAGCTGTTATGCCAAGCCCAACACATACACTAAGCAAAGTGAATATCGGTAGTGTTGAGGTTCAAGTGTCTAAAGAGTTTATCATAGCGAGCATACTTAACATAACCACGCTAGGTAAATACATCCACGAATCAGCTGTAGCGGGCCATGCTGGGGTCATGGAGCCAGCAACATTTGCAGCCGCGTCACTAATTTACGCAGTACCAATAATAGCACTATTCGCATTATCTCAGAAATACATAGGTGAAGCATATAGGCTTGGGGGCAGTCAAAGGGTGAAAGCTTCCCTCACTTTTTATCCAGTTTGAATGGGTTTACTGTTGTGCCATAGCGCCACTCAGCTTCTTTAAGTCTCTTTTTCTGCTCTTGTAGGATTGTGAAGAGCTTTTGTGGCGTGTCTAGTATGCTACTGTATATCTTCAATATCCTCTCTGTCTTTTCTAAGAGCTTTGCTATCCTTATTGTGAAGAGCTTTTCGTAGAGATCCTCTTTGAACTCCTTACCAAGCCACTTGTCGAATAGTTTCTCAAGATCTGTGTATATCGGTATGTAGCCTGTCGGAGTCTCTATAGCGTCTACATCTCCGTGGACTCTTAGCTCCATCCACTTTAGCCACACATACTTATCCCTCTTGCCTGTTAGGAAGTTGCCGTTCTCATCCTTTAAGAAGTAGTTGACGCTGAAAATGCGGGGCTTTTTCTCTAAAGACTCTCCAAATCTGAGGTGGAGCTCTGTAAAGGCTCCTGGGGATATTGGGAGGAAGTCTAGTATGGCATAGGGGTTGAACTCCATCACCCCAGTCCTCCCAAGTACTGCTGTAGTTCGCTCAGACTCTAGCGAAGCACCCTTAGTCACCACGTCATAGCCTATGTAGATGAAGAGCGCTACAAATAGCAACCCAATTACTATGCTCAGAGCCCAGTAGGCCTCACGCTCATTTCCCACCACCTCTTCTAGCTAAGCGAATAGCTATAGCCACTCCCAAAATTAACAATATGAACCCTAGTGCTGTTGTGACTGCTGGCCCTGCTGATTCTTGCTGAAGCCCTGAGACGGCGTAGAACCCCAGGGTATTGTATATGTAGAACACTAGCATAGCAAACACCCAGAGGGTTCCAAACACTGTTAGGAACATGCCTGGCCTAGGCTTTTTAGCAACGTAGAGCACTAGCCCAAGTGCAGTAATGACTATGCCTATTGCTGTTAGTATCAGTGCCTACGTTAGGACATCCATACCTCGCAACCTCGCTCTCTATACAGCGGTCTTTTATATAAAGCTTTCCTCCATAGAGCTCCATGAGTAGGTAAGGATACGCACATAGCAAAAGCACTAGGCACGCAGAAGTTGTGATCAACTCCTTCTAGGCTGGGCCTAGGTGTTTAGATGCATCTATCTGAAGAGAGCATCCACATGCTGTACTAGTGCCTTGGCTTAAACACTTACTCAAGACACTGCCTAGCTAGGTTTATTAGTTTTGGTGCGGAACTCAGTTTTGGTGCGGAACCGTGGGACTCTTCGACCTGCAGCCAAAGTGTAGAAGAGAGGATTTGTTTGATAGGGAGAGGGAGCTTAGCGAATTGCATAGAGCTGTTGAGCGGGGTTACCCGCTGGTTGCGCTGCTGGGGGTTAGGCGCATTGGGAAGACAAGTATTTTGAAGACCTTTCTAAACGAGGTCTGCGGGATCTATGTTGATATGAGGGGTGTTATTAGAAGAGCTGATTTAGAGCTTAAGGTGGCTGATGCTCTGAGTTCCTCTCTTGATAGAGTTAGAAGGCTTTTAGAGGGTGTTAGAGGAATTGAGATAGCTGGTTTCTCTATTGAGATCAGGTGGAGGGGGAGGGACTCTATAAGCCTTGCAGGGCTCCTCAGCGAGGTTAATAAGAAGAGTGAGAGGTTTGTCCTCGCCTTAGATGAGGTGCAAGTAGTTAAACCTCCACTCTCTGCTGAGCTAAGGAATCTACTGGCCTACGCCTACGATAACCTAGAGAACATAACATTCATCGTGGCAGGCTCGGAAATAGGCATGCTACGCGAATTCCTAGGCTATGAAAAACCATCATCACCGCTATACGGGAGGTACATCTATGAAATACCTGTTGAGAGGTTTAGTAGAGATGAGGCAAGGGTGTTTCTTGAAAAAGGGTTTAGAGAAGAAGGTGTTGAACCACCTACTGATGCTATTGACAGCGCTGTGGAGTTCTTTGACGGAATAGTGGGGTGGCTAGTCTTCTTCGGCAGGAGGTACATCGATGGGTATAGGGATTTAGAGACATTGAAGGGCATGGCAGTTGAACTTGCTCAAGAGGAGCTTAGCAAGCTGAGTAGCAGAGAGAAAATGGTGCTCAAAGCTGTGGCACTAGGATGCAATTCGTGGAGCAAAGTACGCACATACATAGCAGAGAGGTACGGCATTACAATGCCTAAGGCAACGCTCACAAGAATTTTGGCGAAGCTAGAGAAGATGAGCATAGTAAAGAACTACGAGTTCCAAGACCCAACATACAGAGAAGCGTCAAAGAGGCTAACACTCTAAAGCAGTGCCCAAGTGCTCATAGTGTAGTGAAACAAGTCTTACAATATCCCTTCACACACTAAGCTAGTGCAACTAGTATAGCCCATTACGCGAACACCTACTGTAACCAAGAACCTTACAGCTAATGACATTGAAGGAGGTTTTAAAACCTACACCACAATTGCAGATACACACCTCTTGAGATCAGCTAGACTTATATAGAGCATGACTACAACCGACCTCCTCCCCACCTTAGAGGGTGGGGGTCCCCGCTAAAGTAGGGGTTTGAGGGCTACATGTCCTCTTTGCAAATCCCCAGCCTCACTAATAGTTATGTTATGTGTAGTACTTCTGCTACTCTCCTCACTCTGCTATCACAATTGGAGAAGCTCCTCAGCTAGTATACAAAGCTAGAGACTGCTTCAAATATAGAGCGAGACTTACCATACTTACCATAGATAACAACAGCTAAGAATGCAGTGCTGAGGGGACTATGATAATAGAGATTACAAGTGTTGAGTAGCCCTACGTCATATTCAGTGAGGCTTTAAAGATGTTTCAACTAGTGACACATGTCCAGCTAGTGTAGAAGTGCTTTAAGCCATATAATGTGGCTCGCTCTACTAGAATTGATGTTAAGCCTTGAGAGGCATTCACACCATTTCTTGTTGACCCATTGTACTCAGGAGAGTACAAAAACACCACCTCATATTACGGGGTAAACATGTCAATATACCTTAGGTATAGCAAAGGTGTCTTAATGAGCGGGTCTACTAGTACAGAGGTAATGACGGGGGTTGGTAGGGTTTCCTGTAGTGTAAGTGTGAACATTATTGAGTCAAGTGTTCAAGGGCTTCTGCCATAGCTATCTTATCTTCTACGGATTATAGTTGCCATGCTTATAGCCATGGTTGCTGTACCAGGGGTTCTAATATACATGTTTAAGAAGGTCTAGAGTAACTACTGAAGAAAAAGCGCTACTCACACTTGTATAAGCACTGCAAATCTGGTGGCAACCTCTAATTAAAAGCATGTTTTCAAAGTCCTTCACTACATTTACTAGCACTCTTACTAGCATATAGATATTTGCCTAAACTCACTCAATTCGGTCTACGCATGCTATGCAATTGCATAGCTAAAGGCATTAACAAGGATTAGGAGTTTTGAGGAAGTCATTGAGTAAGCAGGGTCTCTATAGAAGTAAAGCTCGCTTAGAGAGTTGTATTCAAAACACAATTTATGGGCTGTTTCAAACCTTTAGAGAGCTTGTATAAGTCTTGCAACGTGAATATGCTGCAGAGGGTGGTATTTGAATTAGCTAAGTGCTAAATTCTCGATATTAGTATGGCTGATAAAGTTAGTGTTGAAATTGCGTAGACTGTTGCAATATATTGTGATACCGTCAATATGTAGGCGTAGGAAAAGTTTCCAAGGGCCCAAGTAACCCCATACACAAGCCCGTAGACTCCGTAGCCAATAGCCCTCTTCTCAGGGGGCAGTATATCAGCTATTGAAGCCCTCATAATAGTCTCAAAGCACCCCATTGTGATTCCCCAGAGCCCAGCCATAGTGTATACAGCCGCTCTGAGTGCTACACCCCCTAGGCTAGCTATACTTGGTGTGTAGACAAAGGGTAGAGTTGCTAAAAGTGCTGTTACTGGGGCTAGGTACAGTGCCTTGAACTTCACCTTATCGTATAGGGCTCCTATGGGCACAGCAACAATGGCGTCTGTAAGCATTGCAACAGTGTATGCAAGTGCTATCTCAGCGTCTCTAAGAGCGTTCCAGTGCTTTAGGAAGTATGAGATGTTCATCCAGTGGACATAGCCTAGGGAGAGAAAAACTGTTGCTAAAATGAATATGTAGAAGCCCCTACCAAGGCCCCTAAACGATATCTTAGGCTTAGAGAGCTCAACTGATTTAAGGCGTGGGTATAGAAGAGCAGCCACAATCACTAGTGCAATAGATGCTACTCCTGGTGCTAGTAGCACTAGAAACGCTGCCTTAAAGCCATAGAGACTAATCATTGTCGCCACTAGCAGGGGGCCTGCAACAGCTCCTAGCTGATCCATTAGCTCGTGTATTCCAAAGCCCTTTCCCCTCCCAACACCCTCAGAAACCTCAGCTAGAATAACGTCTCTCACAGGGGTCCTCAAACCCTTGCCAACTCTCTCAGCTAGGTATAGCGCTGTTGCAGTCTGCCAGCTTCCTGCATATGATAGTAGAGGGATTGCTGTAGCTGTAATCGCATATCCAAGTACTGTAAAGCCCCAGAAAGTAGCTGAGGAAGCTAGGTAAGAGGCTATTGCAGCAGAGGCAAACCTAAGCCCATACCCAAGAAAGTCACCAGCACTAGCAATAGCTGATGCCACTGGAGGGCCCTCAAGCTCCTTTACATAAGCACCACCAACACTTCTAGCACCCTCATAAACAATATCAGCAGTTAGAGAGACTAAGCCTAGCAGAATAAACACTATTAATACTCTCTTACACATCCTATCACCCCCACCATGCACAACAGTGTAATTAGATAAGCTTAGCAGTTTTCAGCAAAATAGGTCTTAATGAATTTCAACACAATAAAGTGGTTTGAATGACTGCTACCTCTTCACAAGCTTTATTGCTCTAGAGGGGCACATTGATAGGCACGCTGGTGATAGCCCTGCTTGTCTAAGGGATAGGCAGAGGTCGCAGTTCACTATATCTCCTCTACTAATCCTAATTGCTCTTACTGGGCAGGCGGAGAGGCAGTCTAGGCACTTGTTGCACTTCCTCATGTCTATGAGCACTTCGCCTAGGCTGCCCCTGACTATCGCATCTCTTTTGCATGACGCTTGGCACTTAGCGTTTGCGCAGTGTAGGCATGCTGTTGGGAACACAAGCCCCTCAGCAGTTTTCCTGACCCTCATATACGACCTCCCATCGTGGATAAAGTTGCACACAACATTGCATGTCTCGCAACCCATGCACTTGCTGTAGTCAAATACCCTTAGAAATGGCACCATGGATAGGCACTCCTCTGAGCCCACCTCTGCATAGGTGCTTAGAAAGTCGCACACAGATTTAGCTACATCACTACTCCACAACGCAAACTCTAGCACAGGTTTTCTCGCGGGTCCAACCCTCTTTAGCATATCCGCGACCCTCACCCTCTCTCCCGATAGCACAGAGTCTATCGCCCTCACAGCCTTTAGAGCGTGTTCTATGGCCAGCCCTATTTTCGAAGGGCCTGTGACAACATCGCCAACAGCAAATATGTTTGTACCTGGCACCCTGTAGTCGCTTCCAACGCTAAGCCTCCCAGAGGGGTCAACGTACTTAGCCAGCTCTCCTGCATAGATTGGCGGCGTCGGTACTTCACCAACAGCAACTATCACAAGGTCTGCTTCTATAGTGAACTCCGTCCCTGGGATAGGCACAGGCCTAGGCCTACCAGTTTCGTCAGGAGGCCCTAGCTGAACCTTTAAAAACTCCACGGCTCTAGCATAGCCATTTTCAACCACTACCCTCTTTGGTTGCGCAAGCTCAACTAACTTAGCCCCTCTAGCCACGAGCTCCTTAATTCTGTGCATCCCTGCAGGCGCTTCCTTAGCTGACCTCCTGTAGGCTAGGTAAACCTCGCTCACACCCATAGACAAGCACTCCTCAACAGCATCAACAGCTGAGAGGCCTGCACCAATAACCACAGCCTTCTTAGCATTGTGAAAGACTCTTGGCTTAGCCAACCCCATTTCAGCCAACCTCCTGGTGTATAGAAAGCTTAGCGCTGTAGTGACGTTCCTAGCGTCCTCACCCTCAACACCTAGGCGCCTCGACCTCCAAGTGCCTGTCGCAACAACCACAGCGTCGTAGCTATTCGAAACCTCAAGCAGGTCTACTCTTCTCTCAACGAACTCCTCTCCCTCGTCAAACCCCTCACCAGCAACCACCTTAGTCTTTAGGTAGAACTTTACACCAAAGCTCTGCTCAAGATCCCTCCAACCCTCTGCAACCTCGTCAATAGGTATTCTTGTGCGCGGTATGGCGAAGGCCATCATTCCGCCAGGGTATGGTAGCTTGTCATACACATCAATTTCATAGCCTCTGCAAGCAAAGTAACCAGCAGCTGTAAGCCCTGCGGCTCCTGCACCAACAATGGCTATCCTCTTCTTAACGCTTCCAGCAGGTTCCCTGCATAGGAATGCGAACCTCAGCTCGCCCCACCCCAGCTTAAGCTTAACTACAACATCAAGGAGCTTAAAATCTCTTAACACCAGTTTTAAAGCATGGGGTGCTGCTTGCGTATAAGCATAAACATATACATGGATTTAGCGAAGAAGCTTGGCTGGAAGAGCAGAGAGCTAGTTATCAGCAGAGAGAGGGTGACTTTCGAAGAGATCTTGTCTATAGTCAAAGACCTGAGGGATGCTATCATTAGCAACCTAGATGACTACATAATCTTAGTAAACGGCTTGAACATCAAGTTGCTCAAAGGGCTTGAGACTGAGATACTAGGTGACACAACTATAGACATATTCCCCCCTGCGGCAGGCGGTGTCATCAGCTAGGCGCACTACTAACAGCATTGACACGCGGTATGCGCAAATCAATTAGTGTTGTACTCTACTTGACTAGGCCAGCTAAAAGTGATGAAGCTTTATATATCAGCCCTTGTAGAAATTCTCTGGGGTGTTGGTTGTGCCTCTAGGAGGTTACATGGGCAGAGTTCTAAGAGTTAACCTAACAGAGGGAAGGCTATACGTTGAGGATCTGCCGCCAGATGACGTTCTCAGGAAGTGGGTTGGGGGCCGTGGCCTAGGGGTATACTACATGCTTAAGGAGGTTAACCCAAGGGCGGACCCCCTCAGCCCTGAGAACAAGGCTATTGTTGCCACAGGGCCCTTAACAGGTGTCACAGGGATACCCTCAGCTGGTAGGTGGTGCTCAGTCACAAAAGCCCCTCTGACAAACACTATTCACGATTCTCACAGCGGTGGTAAGTTTGGCCCTAGGCTAAAGTTTGCTGGCTTTGACCTCGTGATTGTTGAGGGTAGGGCTGAGAAGCCCGTCTACCTATGGCTCCGCGACGGCAAGGCAGAGCTTAGGGACGCTAAGCACCTATGGGGCAAGGACACGCACAATACTACAGATACAATTATTGAAGAGCTTGCGCCAGAGGTTGGTAAGGATGAGGCTAGGAACATTAGCGTTGCTTGCATTGGCCCAGCTGGAGAGAGACTAGCTAAGATTGCTTGCATAATCAATGATAAGAATAGGGCTGCTGGTAGAGGTGGCCATGGGGCTGTGTGGGGCAGCAAGAACCTCAAGGCCATAGCTGCCTACGGGAATATGAAGCCGCCCGTAGCTAATGAGGAGGTGCTAGAGGAGGTTGCTGTAAAGTCTCTAGACCTCATAAAGAAGGCCCCAGTAACCTCACAAGCTCTGCCTAAGTATGGGACAGCTGTCCTGGTCAACATTATAAATGCTCACGGGGTCTTCCCAACTAGGAACTTTAGGACAGGGGTGTTTCCAGAGGCAGACAAGATTAGTGGTGAGAGGATTGCTGATGAGATAATGGACTGGAGACTAGCTGAGGAAGAGGCTTGCTGGGGCTGTGAAATTAAGTGCGCTAGGTACACAAGGATCGCTAAACCCCCGTTCACAGGTGAAGGGGGTGGGCCTGAGTATGAGACTGTCTGGGCTTTAGGCGCTGACACTGGTACAAGCGATTTAGCTGCTGTAACTAAGGCTAACTTCCTCTGCAATGAGCTCGGCATAGACACAATATCTATGGGGGCGACAATAGCTACGCTAATGGAGCTTGTAGAGCTCGGCAAGATACCCAAGGAGAAGCTCAGGGGCTTGAGAGTTGAGTGGGGCAATGGAGAAGCGCTAGTTGAGCTCGTGTGGAGAACTGCTTACAAATCTGGTATAGGGGAAGACCTTGCCGAAGGTGCTACTAGGCTTGCTAAGAAGTATGGAGCACCAGAGCTAGCCATGGTTGTCAGAAGCCAGGAGCTACCAGCTTATGATCCAAGGGGTGTTCAGGGACATGGGCTTGCGTATGCAACTAGCAACAGGGGTGGGTGTCACCTAAGGGCATACATGATAGCTCCAGAAGTTGTAGGAGTGCCTCAGCTTCTCAATAGGTTTGAGACTAGGGGTAAGGCTGAGTGGGTTAAAGAGTTTCAAGATGTGTTTGCAACTCTAGATAGCTTAGTTGTATGCAAGTTTGTGACCTTTGCCTACTGGGCAGATATGATGGCGGAACAGCTATCAGCTGTAACTGGGTGGAATATATCTGCAGAAGAGTTTAGAAAGATAGGGGAGAGGATATACAACGCCGAGAGAGTGTTCAATGTACTGTCCTTTGGAGATGGCGAAGAATATGACACTCTACCCAAGAGACTATTAGAAGAGCCAATGCCAGAGGGGCCTTCTAAGGGGCATGTCACTAAACTAAGTGAGATGTTGCCAGAGTACTACAGAGTTAGGGGGTGGGTGAGGGGAAGGCCAACGAGGGCAAAGCTTGAGGAGCTGGACTTGAAGTGGTTAGCTGACTGGCTAGAAAAAGAGGGGCTATTGCCAGCCTAAAGAAAAGCTGTGCACTAAAACCATTTCCCATTTTTACCTGAATTCTTCAATAACTAAATATATTCTTAGGTTAACAGCGTTGTTTGAGGTTAGCGCAAGAGACTGGATCGTAAGGCTATCCCCGGAATCACACCCTGACGAGCTAGTAGTTGAAGTCTCCTCCGCATGTAATATGAGCTGTGTTCACTGCTTTAGAAGAGCTGCTTTGGACTTAGAGCCTAGGCAAATGAGTCTAGACCTATTTGAACTACTTGTAGCAGAGGCATTAGAGCTCGGAGTTAAGAAGCTTGTTTTCTCTGGCTGGGGTGAGCCGCTGGTCCACCCCGGTATAGAGAGCATTGTTAAGATGTGCAAAGAGCGTGGCTTAGGCGTAGCGCTGAACACCAATGGGGTTCTCCTCAATAGGTTCACAGACTTAGTGCTAGAGCATGTTGACGAGCTATTCGTCTCCCTAGACGCAGCACTGTCCAAGACCTACACCTCTCTGCGCACAGCAGAGCCTGCCTTTGAATCTGTGATCCGTAGCTTAGAGGAGATACTGAGGGTTAAGCAAGTGAGAGGTTCTTTAAAACCCGTGGTGGTAGCTTTATTCACTGTGACAAGGCTAAATATTGACGATTTGAGTGCGTTTCTAGAGCTAGCCAGGAGCCTGGGCGTAAATGGTGTTGTGCTCTCCTTCTCCATACCCTTTAGTAACGATAGCATCAACTGCTTGAGCTCTACTGAGTGTGTAGAGCTTTTCTACACTAAGCTTAGAGAGGCTGAGGCTAAGTTCAAGGAGATAGGGTTTAGCATAGCAGTGCCGCTAAAACCCTATACACCAAATGTGAAGTGCCCATTTGCCACAAGCAGAGCGTTGTTTATAAGAAGTGATGGGGCTATAGCGCCATGCATTTACTACGCCTACAGCTGGGTAACAACGCTCTTCGGATTGAGGAGGAGCCTAAGAGCTGTTATCCTAGGGCGCGTGGGTAGAGACAGGATCATCGATGTGTGGAGAACTAGGTACGCTAAGATGTTTTACAGGCTGAGCTTAAGAAAATCGATACCCTCATGCCTCACTTGCACCCTAGCTGAGTACTGCATGAAGACAAGAAGCAACGAAGTTGACTGCCTTGGCGGTGAGCCTAACTGTGGGCACTGCCCATTTTACCACGGGCTCGCCTTCTGCCCACTATAAAAACATAGCCACACATTAAGCTATTTGCCTCTAGAAGCACCTCTACAGAACTTTTGGGTGTGTTGCAGTGTGGAGAAGCCCTTAGCTAGTAAGCACTACACTGCCAAGGTTGATTACGAGAAGTGCAAGCGCTGTGGCTTTTGCACAGCTGTTAACATCTGTCACTCCCCAGCTACTTGTGTTGGTTGCCTCTCTTGCTACTGGGCATGCCCCTACGAGGCTAGGGCCCTTGCTGAGGCGTCTCTCAATGAGAAAAGCTATGTGACTATATCTGTCGAGGGAAAGCCGCTTAGAGTACCACACAACATAACTGTTGCAAGAGCTCTTGAGCTCATAGGCTTTAGGTTTGGCCCCCCTGGTTCGAAGAGGCCTAGCCTTTCGTGTGGAACTGGGGGGTGCTGGGCATGCTCTATTGTAATTGATGGTGCGCTGGAGCGCGCATGTATAACGCCTGTCAGGAGCGGTATGAGGATAGAGCTCGGTGTTGAGAAGCACACACCTCTGAGAATTGTTCACGGGCCTGAGCCTCACACGGTTGGTGGTAAGGGCACTCCGTGGTGGGAGGTAGACTATGTAAACTATGTAGAGGCTGCTATATGGGTCGCAGGGTGCAACCTTCGTTGCCCTCAGTGCCAGAACTACCACGTGACCTACGACAACAGCACTGCCCCTATGACTCCTGAGGAGGCTGCTAAGCTCGCTATGTACTGCCACAAGAGGTACAGCACTAGGGGGGTTGCTATTAGTGGTGGTGAGCCCACAATCAATCGCAGGTGGCTTGTAGAGTTCTTCAGGGCTGTGAGTAAGAGGGTCTCCCCAAGGGTTAGAAGGCACTTGGATAGCAATGGCTCTGTGCTTGCACCAGACTACATAGATGAGCTTGTAGAGGCTGGGTGTAACAATATTGGGGTGGAGCCGAAGTGTGTACGCGTAGAGACCTACATGAAGATAACGGGTGTTGCTGAAAGGGGCCTTGCGGAGGAGTACTTGAGAACTGCGTGGAAAGCAATTGAATACATAAACGCGTACCATAGGGATAGAGTATACCTCGGCATAGGGCTTGTGTACAACAGGGAGCTGGTAACGCTAGAGGAGATTGCTGAAGCTGGCGATAGGATAGCGTCTATCGACCCACACATACAGGTGACAGTGCTAGACTATTTCCCAACCTTTAGGAGAAGATTGCTAAAGAGACCCACAGTCAGCGAAATGCTAGAGGTGAAGCGCGTTCTCGAGGAGAGGGGGCTAAAAACAGTTATTGTACAGACAGAGCACGGCCATGTAGGGCCTGGGGAGAGGAGGCTTGGCTACTTCTTTTAGCTAGCTTAAGGGTGTGGTAGAGAGATTTTGCCTAGGGTGTTGCGTGGGGCTCTCTGGCAACTTGTTTTGAACTCTCCTAACCTTTACACGTGTTGAGTTTAGCACTGCTCCTCCATAGACGTCCACGCCGTCATCCATTAGCACGCTAATCCTCTTCCCATTGAGTGCTAGTGAGTGCCTAGGCACCCCCCTTACTAAGCCTGGGTCCACTCTAACCCTTAGCAAGACAGAGCCCCTCTCATTGCAGACCTCTGCGAGGTCTCCTGTTTTAATACCGAGCTGTTCAGCGTCTTGAGGGCTTATGTGGAGCTCGCTGTGTATAGGTCCGTATACATCCTCAAACTGAGTGTGTATGTAGTGTGAGTGGGCTGAGGTTATTAGGATGAGCTCCCCCTCGCTAGCCCTGTCCCCTTCTGGTGGTGTTGGTAGTGGTGGTAGCCCTTCCTCTAGTGCTAAGCTACTGTAGAACTCTATTTTTCCAGAGGGTGTCTGGTACACATCCCTTGGGGGTGGCTCTAGCTCTACAGCCCCCTCCTCCACAAGCCCCCTAAACACCTCTTCCCCGAAAGCCAGCTTAAGTAATTCATATGGATCTGGGCAGAGCTCTGCATAGCTTTTGGAAGCAACTCTCTTAGCTATTTCACACATGAGCTGGTACTCTCCCAGAGCCTCTCCAAGGGGGTCTATAGCTGGCTTGTTTAGGTAGACAACGCTGTGGCTATAGCTAAACACAGCATCGAGCTTCTCATAGAATGTTGGTGCTGGTAGCACAACGTCTGCTAGCTTAGCTGTGTCACTCCAGTGAGTTTCGTGAACAACTACAAACACGTCATCCCTTCTAAGCCCCTCGACAAGCCTTGCCGCGTTTGGTAGTGTTGCTGCTGGGTTGTGGAGGTGTATGTACACAAGCTTGTAGCCACCTCTGTAAACCTCTTCGCTCACCTTCTCCATGCTCACAACTCTTCTAGCACTCCACAGTGCACTCCCATCAACAGCTGCAAGGTTTATCGAAAGCCCACTGGCATTGCTATAGAAGAAGCCTCTGTGCATCCCTAGCAAAGCGGGTAGTAGAGCTATTGACCTGACAACCTCTCCCCCACCAAACCTTCTCTGAAGCCCATACCCAATGAGTATAGCAAAGGGCTTGCTAGTGGCGAGCTCTTCTGCAAACTCTGCGACTCTTCTCTTGGGCACACCTGTAACCTCCTCTACCCTGTCCAGGGTGTAGCCCTCGAGATGCTTTACAAGCTCTTCAAAACCCTGAGTGTACCTAGCAATGAACTCTCTATCCACATACCCCTTTTCAACAAGGTGCCTAGCAACCCCGAGTGCTAAATAGCCGTCTGAGCCAGGCTTCACCCTAATGAAGTCTGTACTCTGCTTAGCTGTTTCCGTGAGCCTCACGTCTATGGTCACAACCCTTACTCCTCTATTTACGACCCCAGGACCCTCCTCCACATGTGAATAGCGCTGACAGCTGGGTTAAACCCCCAGACAACAACCATGCTAAGCCTATCGATGTCCTCTGGAAAGATGCCGTAGGTAGAGCCGTAGAGAAGCCTAAGTGCCTTAGTGCCACTAAAGTCACAGATGCTCCCATCTGTCTTAGTAACTCTTAGAAAGTTCCACAGCCTCCTGCTCGCATACCTCGTTAGAATACCCCTGTTACCAGCATACTCAAGAAAGAGCACCCTCTCAGCGCCATAGCTCTCTAAAACCTCTCTTATCCTAGAAGAGACTAGCTCAAGAGCTGTGTCCCAGCTCACTTTCTTAAAAACACCTCCACCAAGGTTTACAGCTGGGTAGAGTACTCTAAGGGAGGAGTAGACTCTATCCACATCTCTCGCAGCCCTGGGGCAGAGAACTCCCTGGGCAAGCCTATCATCGCTAGCCTCAACCCTAGCGATCCTGCCGCTCTCGACAAAGACCCTCAGCCTACAAGCATCATAGCAGTCCCTTGGGCACCCAACAAAGAGCACCTCAAACCCCCTGCAACTCATGTAGTGTAGAAGTGTTTTATGCTTTTTGCAATTGAATGTATGTGCGAGGGGTGCTAGGATAAGTGTGAGTATTGCCATTGGCGTGGCTTCGCTTACTGCACCTACGCACTTTGCTGAGGACCGCGTCTTCTAGAGGGGGAGGAGGTGCTTAGAGCGACTCCGCATAGCTAGTGCTAGCGCTATGTACTCAAGCACTGTCAGCACTAGACTATATGGAGCGTAGTAGTTATCTACATACACATTCAGTGAAATGCTCTTCACAGCCTCTAGCAAGACCCTATTTGGGTTCTCTATGTGTGCTCTAAACCACCACTCAACGGGGAATATGAAGAACCACGCCCCGATGTAGAGGGCTAGGACTGCGTAGAGCATCTTTAGGTACCTCCTCTCTTCTCTAACAATAGCCACGGCGAGGAGCCCTATGAGTGGAGTGAGGTACTGGTAATTCACACCCCAGTAGGTTGCTGTGAAGAGGAGGTAGTAGAGAGCTGTGTTTATGTAGAGCTCCCCTTTTCTGAGAGTGTATAGCACTGGGAGCACTACTAAAAGCGCTGTGAACATGTACCAGCGCTCTATAAGCCACAGAGTGTCTACTCCATAGACCTTGTGTAGGAGTGTAGCCACTGAGGTAACCCCATTGAAGGAGTACATTATGGGCTCAGCGTAGCGGGGCTTCAGCATGTACCAAGTGTTCCTCAGCCCAGTGAATGATGCTGGGCACACAGCTATGATGGGGGAGAGCACGAGCAATGTGCCAATTATAAACCCTATTGCAACACCTTTGAAAGCCCTTCTGTAGCGAATTAGTAGTAGTAGGGCGAGCCCGAGGAGGGGGAAGAGCATGGTTTGCTTAGTTAAGAGTGCAAGAGCTAAGAGCGCCCCAGAGAGCAACAGCCTCCTCCTCTCTAGGAGAGCAAGCCCTGCGAGGAGCAGGGCTAGGGAGATCTGGTCAAACATTCCATAGATGCTCGAAACGTAGATCACAGCTGGGTTTAGGTAGTAGAGAGCAACAAGAGCAACTCTTCGAGTTATCATGTAGAGGAGCACAGCCACTAAAGTGTCGAAAGCTATGAAGACGAGCTTGAGGGCTAAGACCCAGCTTTGCGAAGCATAGGCAAAGTAGTTGTTATTCAACCAAAAGGTGGTATAGCTAGGAGTAGCCACGTACGCTAAGAGGTTTAGAATGTAGGCTAGCACAGGGCCGTATAGGTATGGCCAGTTGTAGGGCCACGCCTCCTCCCAGAACGTAGCAGCATAGCTGTAAAAGCAAAGCCCATGCCTCTGAATAGTCTTTGCAAAACCAGCAAACTGTACAATATCAGAGCCTGTGGAGAAGGGTGCGAACACTAACCTCAGTGCAAGGCCAAGTAGCAGCGTAGCTACGAGGAGTGCTCTTGATTTTCTACTAGCACTTCTCAACCACCTCCACACTACACAAGCGGCAGCTCTCCTCAGCATTATCTAGGCACCCTCTTCCCTAAGGCTTTTCAGCATCCTCAGCCCCCTCAGAGCCTCAAGCCAGTATGGCGCTACTACCGCTGCTAGGAGGAGAAGCAAAGGTTCAGGAGGCTTAGTGAGAAGTGCGTATGTAACTATAGTGGCTGTCACATAGGTTGCGTAGACAAGGGCTCTTGGAAGCACGTAGCCCTTGATTATAATGTATGCTGAGAGCTCTGGGGGAAGCTCATTCTTCGCTATGTACTCAGAGGAGGGGGTCTTCTCAATAAGACCCAGCCTCTCTAACCTCTTTAAAACACGCTCAGCTTGCCCAGGGCTACTGTACCCCATCAGCCTCTGAAACCCTCTAACAGTAACTGACCTACTAAGCCTCCTCAGCTTCAAGTACGCCTCAAGCTCCTCTCTACCAATAGGCATAAAGAGCCTCCTACACAGAGCTACACGTTGCGCTGTGGAAAAAGAAAAGGTTTTCTTTTCCTAGCTAAGCAAGTGCTTAGAGAGGTATAGGTAGGCCAACACAGCCATTAAGACGCCTACTGCTACTGATATTGCAACAAAAGCCCCATCCTGCGGCTTCCCCAAAGCTCTCTCCTCAGTAGCTGTAGGAGCTTGCGCATAGGTAGAGGGGCTTGGAGTGCTCACTGCTTGCCCCAGGTAGTGCGCTTCATACGTTGCCGTGGGTTCAACTATAGGTGTAGTGCTCTTCTCCACTAGTGCAATTGATGTTAGAGTGCTTGTTAGTGGTGTTGGACCTGAGCACACCGCTATAATAGTGGTGTTTAGCAGGGGTTTTAGCAGCTCAATAGCGGTTACTATGCTAGTAGGCACTCTTACTGCACACGCATTGCCTCTAAAAAGCACTCCTTTAACAATACCGCTATTGACTAGCTCAAAGTAAGGAGCCCATGCACCTAGGGAAGCTGAGTATATCAACCTGCTGTTCCACCCGGCTAAGCCAGGTTCCGCAACATTAACAATGCTCTCTATGTCATCACAACTCAAACCGAGGACAACACCTGTCTCACAAGTGAGGTAAGAGAGAACTTTTTTCAGTACGTTCTTAAACTCAGCTGGGTAGACAACAACTTGGTTTGAGGGCTGAGACCCTCCTAAAGGACTTGTTGTGGGTGCTGTAGTCTGTATAGTCACTACCTCCACCACCCTACTACTGTTTCCAAGAGTTACAGTAGTAGTCGTAATTGTTATTGCCTCAGCCCTTGGAATATAGACCTCTGCACCAGGTGGTACTACTAATTCTACTCGAACACCAAGATAGTGCTCAATGTCGCTAGAGTTACTTATCCCCTCAGCATAGGGAGCTCCATTAGAGAACGTAGCCTCATATATTACGATGAGGAACTCGTGCTTTTCAATAGATGCTCTGCTGGGGTATGCATAGCGGTGCTCATAGTGTATAGTGTATTTGAACATGTATGTTGAGCTACTCACCCTCAAGACAGTGCCATTAGCTATGCTCTCTAGTAGTGATAGGTTGTACCTCACCCCAGGTTTATTCAAGACAACCTCAACAGCATAAGCACTGCTTGGATCCATACATGCTCTAACAGGTGTTACTAAGAGTAGCTGTAGCGCTAAGGCAATGATTACTACAGCTAGGTGCTTTAAAGATGCTTTGGTGAGTCTCATAAGCTTCACTCACAGTAGTATCACCTTAGAGAACCCTTATAGTACCCACTTATAGTGACGCTATTGTCACTCAAACCGTGACGCTCTTTCACACCATTACCTCCTTACTGTGGCTACTATTAATAGCGAGATGTAGATTATGAATCCTACTAACAGAGTACATGTGCAGAACAGGTATATTGGTAGAGTAAGTGAAGGGCTGTAGAGAGGGTTTGCCTCCAATGGGTAGAATGGGCGGATATCCCTATAGAGTGGGGAGTCAAGCAAAACATGTGAGGAGACCCCAATTAAACCAGCTAGTAGAAACGATTTTCTGCCCATAGGCTTAGCTTCTTCTAGTAGAAGAGCCTTGTAGAGAAAGTTAAACAGCTTTTCCATACGCATCATGGCATAGCCTATTGCCACTCCACAAGGAATAGCAAAGAGAAATGTGTGTAAATAGCCATGCAACGGGTAGTCAAGCCTTAGAATTAGCACTAGCAATGGTTCAAAATCTACAGCAATACTTGCCAGCAAAAGCGTTGGTAAGTGGAGTTGCCTCTTCAAAAGCAAGCCAAGAACAAGAACTGGGTCAAGGTGGAGAGGCGTAAAGGGCATGGAACCCACTTTAGAGAATAGACAGCGAAGACATATATAAATTTTTATCACAAACGTAAGCGATTACAGAAGAGAATAAAGTTAAGAGATAAATCCATCGAAAGGCTAATAAATGTTCTTACTCAGCTTCAGATGGGCAGCACCTCTGATCACCCCAAATGCTCCCCAGGTGACGGATGTAACCGAATAGATGTGGGGAACCAGTGAACCCCCTAAAGGGAACCCTCGCCCTCTAGGGTGGGGAGGAGGTCAGCACACCTCTCACCCTTGAAGTACACTACTGAGACCAGTATAGCATATAGTGTTGTCAGGAGCATTGTTTCTGCTAAGCAGGTTTCTTATCAGACTATTTGTCCTGTTAGCAACCCAGCTGTTAGTCTCACTGACAAGCTCATCAATGACTGCCACAGCCACTACCAATGCATAGCAGAGCCTTCTGCTCTTTACCACACCTCTCACCCTGCATAGGAGTTGCTACGAGGGCTTATAGTACCCAGCTAAAGTGACACAAGTGTCAAGCAAACCGAGGTAGAAAAGAAATTAAATTGAATATCGAAGTGCCTTAAGCAGAGGAAGAGATGCCTTGTTCTCTAGTAATGCATTTCTTGAGCTTTTTGCCCCGCAGAGCACACATATTTAATAGGGTAGCCTGCGTGACTAGAGGTAAGAGTCTTGAGGATTTGCTTGTTGAGGGGGTTTTGAACAGAGTCATTGGGATTTGCAGAATGAGTGCAAGGGACAGGCTGTTCTTGGAGAAAGAGTGCTTTAACAATTACTTAACGAACTTTAGCGAGGACTTGGCGCACTTCACGTACTATGTGTTTGATGTTGTTGATAGCTTAGAGCTAGAGCATGTTCTCCCCAAAGACCCAGATGAGCTAGGGGTTCTGCTAGTCGCTGTATATAAGAGGGTTGTTGACGAGCTTAAGAAAATTGTGAAAATGTTTGAGCCAAGTTGATGAAAGCCTTGAAGAGGGTCTTCTACACCACCTAAGCACAGTGGGTGTTAAGAGCATAAAATGCTCTACTTAGCTTAGCCAAGTGTGCACAGCTAAGCACACCACTTCCTCTAGGGATTTAGCTCTACAAGCTTTATAAAGCTCTTCAAATCACTGTATTGCTGAGGAGGTGGAGCTTGGATGAGTGCTGAGATTGAGGTGATTAAGAGAAAGATTGATGAGTGCATCCAGGAGCTGAGCCGCTTCAAAATGTTCTCCCCTGAGGCAAGGTCAGCTGTAGAGTACCTGGAGAAGATGAAGACTATGCTAGGGGATTTGAATAAGCAGAAGGCTCAGGAGATTATAAAAGCCTTTGAAGAAATGCATAGGAGAGCACAGCCCTACGCAGCCTTCATTCCAAAGACTATGGAGAACGCAAAGTTCATTAAGGAGTGGCTTGAGAAGAAGCTCCCCGAACTCCCACCGTAAAACCCTTTTTTACTGCTTAGCACAACACCAGTAACAATGCCATCTACTGCCTAGCCCTTTTGGCTATACTCTGGGCACGCATAAGCGTGTTGTAGCAAAAGAGTGTATTCTTTTTGGGAAGCGGCTTGAGCTAGCACTGTGTTCTCTAGGTGGGGTTGCTATGGTGGTTTAACCTCTCTAAGTCTCTCACTCGCTAGCTCTCCGCCAACACCCCAATTCTCCTTTGGAACCTCGTGAATAACTACCTCAACAGCGTGTGGAGGTATTTCAAGCTCTTCAAAAACCCTTGTAATGCCGGTTCTCAGGGAGTTGCTATGAAGAGGAATAGAACAAGTGCCACTGTCGTTACTACTAACAGTACCTCCAACGGTTTTGGAGGCTCTACTCTTACTCTAGGTGTTTGTGGTAATCCGTAGAAGTGTATTGCTTGAGCAACGTCATTTGCAATTATAGAGGTGTGAATTATCAATGAATTAACAGCTTTGTACACTTTTCTCTTGCCAAACTTCATTAGTGTTGCTATATAAGCTTCCACATAGTTATTGAGTAAAAGTGGTAAAAAAGCCAGCGTTGCTGTAGTAAGACTAGCTAGCCTACTCATACCTATCTTTGCTAAAATCCACCTCAATTCCCTTAAACTCAGCCACTGAAAGAATAGTGATATTGACAGAAAGAGCGTAGCTAAGTTAACTGATGACAGTATTAACTCTCTTAGTGTTGGCGTTGGGTACCCTAGAAGCTTGGATATCATTACGACAATAAGGCCTATAGCTATGAAAACCAAAGGTAGTGCTAACCCTCTTAAAACCCTCTTTAAATTACAACACATGTAGAGTAGCATTAAGGCAAGAGTGAATACGTAAATTGTTAGAAAGATTTTCTGCCCTTTAAAAAATGTTTGAGTTATAATGGGGGTCGCTATCATCACTATGGACATGGCCATTCTCGTAAGTAGCGAAATCCCCTTACCTGAGTAAAGAGGTATGAAAAGCTCTGCTAAATTCCTTGAGAAGCTCATGGAGCCATCAGCTCATAAGCGGTTTTGCTAAACATGATAGCATCTCTATGAGCAAGGGGGCTCAACGTGCCATTGCTAAGCATGTAGACCCTTGCTCTTGGAAATAGTGATACGTAGTCTTTCGAACTAAGTACAATTATCTTTGCTATGTCTGTGAACATGCTCAATGTTTCTGCCAATGTAGCAGCCTCGAGGTATGTAGAGCCTGTGAATGGCTCATCAAGAAGTATTAAACCGACCCCGCCAATAGCATTAATGCTTAGAAGGGTTACCAACCTTGTTACCTGTCCCCAGGAGAGGTGTAGGGGTAGCCTATCTAAATCATCGTAGCCAAACCTCTTAAGAAGCTCAAAACCTCTAGAAAAACACTCTTCTCTAATCCTACTATTGCACAGCTCCCTAACTTCTTTCTCAATGCTTTCCTCAGTTAGAAAGAGGTAGGGGATCTGAGGAACATACATCACCTTGGAAAATCTTTTAACAAAGCCTTTAGTGGGTTTAAGAATGTTCGCCAAAATCCTAAGTAATGTAGTTTTTCCAGCACCATTAGGACCATAAATTACTACTGTGTCCCCCTGGTGCACCCTTAAGTTTACACCTCTTAAAACCCACCACCCCTCTTCATACCTAAACCACACATCGTCAAGCCTCAAAACCTCTTTACGTGAATTACTCTGTGGAGCATTAGGACCCTGCACACCTTCAACAACTCTTCTGCTGTCTTGTCTTAGCTTAGTAACATCACCTTCACTAACTTTTACGAGAGTGCCCTGTGACAACCTATATACACTATCAACAAAGCTTAGTAGGTGAAGAAACCTGTGCTCTACAATAATTATAGTCTTCCCCATACTGTTGAGAATCTTCAATACGGTTTTGAACATTTCTACACCAGTTACATCATCAAGCCACATGAGCGGCTCATCGAAGATTAAAATAGCTGGATTAGGTATCAGTGCCTTAGCTATGGCGATTCTCTTTAGCTGGCCACCAGAAAGTGCTATTATAGGCTTACTCACCACACCCTCTATACCAAGTAACTTAGTGACTTTTTCAACGATCTTTTCAGCTCCACTACCATAGAGCCTCTCAGCATAGCTTAGCATATCATCTAATGGTATGGGCTCTAAAAAGTGGGTATAGGGGTCTTGATTAACAACCTGCACGCATTTCTGAATATCATACGTACTTAACTCGTCAAGCTTCCTAAAGCATAACTCTACCTCACCACGTACTTCAGCTCCAAATACAGCTTGAGCAACACCTGTTAAAGCCCTGATAAGAGATGTTTTGCCACTTCCACTAGCACCAACAACTAGTACAGTTTCCCTCTCCTGCACCTCGAAATTCAGGGACCTTAAGACCCAGTCACCCTGCTTACTACCCCTATACCTAAGCCAAAGTCCCTTAACCTTCACAATAGGCTTTACCACATCAGAGCCTCCTTGTCGCATCCCAGCCAAGCCTCTGGTTATACATTGCTAAAATGGATGTGAAGAAATATATGTTTGAACCCAATTTAATTGCCTAACTCATTTGCTACTTATTATAAAGTGTCTAATGGTTTTCCATGCTCCAAGCGTAGCTGGTGCTACATAGCACACTACAGTGGCATTGAATAGTGCGTTATATGGCAAATACCTTACTGTGAAGTCGTATGCAGCTTCAAATGTTTTCATCCATCCAGCCCACACTAGCCAATAGGGAGCCACGATGTAGTTTAGCAATAGCATTACACCAACTCTGCTGATGAGCGCCACTATGAATGCCATAATTGATGATCTGGCGAAACTATGAGTTTTTGAAAACCTCTTGAACGCCACTGCCAGAGGTATTGCTGTAAAGGCTTCTGCTACAACCTTCATCGAAGGCCCTACAACTCTTGTTGGATCCTTTGTTAAATACACTGAACCTAGCCAGAATATTGGTAGTGAAGATGCCCCGAGTCTTACATTAATAAGTGTTAGTATAGCTATTGGTATGCCTGACAAATCGTACGCCAGGAACGTGGCTAATGGAAATGGGAATTGAAATATGTGGAGAATTATTGCAAGTGCTGTGAAGAGCAGTAGGTATGCTAGTTCTATAGGGCTTACGACACCTTGTTTACCTACTCTAGGTTTCTTCAATTTTAGGCACATGCTTCTCACTTCTTAACCAGGCTTTGTACAGTCAATTCTTTTTAAGATTTATGTTTAAGCTTTTTATATTTAAACTTTTTAGATAAAGTTTAAATAACAAAATAGCTGGTGTGATATCATGAAGAAAGTTTACAGGCTTCAAGCAATTGGCGGCTCCATATATGTAGCGCTACCTAAGGAATGGCTCAAGAGGTACAATTTAGATAAGGGGTCAGCTGTAGAGGTTTTCATGGATTCTGACGGAGGGCTTAAGGTACTACCCCTTAAAAAGGGTGTATGGCATATAGGGACCTCAAAGAATTTAGAGATAGAGATTTTTGTTGAGAAACCTGCTGAGGTGTTTTCATCTCTTTTAACAGCTTACCTCAGAGGATTTGACCTAATAACACTAAAGCTTTCCTCTAGTAACATTGAAAAGGAGGTCAAGGGTGTTATAGATAATGCAAAGGAGCTTCTCCTAGGGCTTGAAACAGTTGACACGGGTAGCAACTATATTGTGCTGAAGGTGCTCACCTCAGAGGATGTGGATGTAGAACAGCTCGTGAGAAACTTGCACAAGATAGCGAGGTCCATGTACTTAGACTCTCTTCAAGCGCTTGAGCAAAGGGATGTAGAGTTAGCTAAGGCAGTAACGCTTAGGGATCGTGACATAAATAGGCTTTACTTCTTCATAACAAGAGCAATTAGGAAGAGGATTCTAAGCCCAGAGGTGATGGAGTCGAGAAGCCTGCTAAAGCTTGTTGATATGAGGATGCTGATAAAGTTTATAGAGAGTATAGGTGATGAGGCTAAGAATGCAGCTCTTTCAGCTATAGAAATAATTTCAAAGGGCTTAGAGGTACCGAAGGATTACATAAATGCTGTGAAAGAGGGGGTGGCTAAAATTGATGGTGTGTACAAGGCAGTTGTTATGAAGGCTTACGACAAGGCGCTGGACATAACTGAGCTCCGCGAGTACATGAAAGTATGCTCTCTTGTTAGAGACACAATAAAGCACCTAAGAATCAGAGTAGCTGAAGAGAGTACTCTTTACTGGTTTACAGAGTTCCTAAGATCATATGAAAACATAGCTATGAATATCTATGACATACTCAGCTTAATGCCGCCAGAAATAGCCTCTTCAACGCTTGTTTATGAGTGAACAACTAATGCTGTGTGAGAATAGGTAGGGGGTAAGACCTCTTAGCAAAAGAATTTTGTGAAAGTGCTTTTAACACCTCTAGTGGTATATATGTTGGTTGTATTGAAAATCCTATATAAACATGTTTCGAAGTCTTTGGCGGATACAAGCTATTTCTAAGAGCAGTGTCTATTATCAGGGTCTTTGATACTGGTATTTCTTTTCTCAGTGGGTAAACAGTGACGTAATCCTCAGCATAGTCAATGAGAAAAGCAGGAATATACCTTAATCCAAGGCTTTTAAGAACTTCAAGTCGGTGGTGACCATCAAGAACAACTAGGGTTCTTGCATCAACTACTATAGGGTACTTTAAAAAGCCTGTTGATAAGAGATCCCTCATAATATAGTCAACTATATCGTTGAACACAGATTCATGAGGATGCAGAATCTCTATGGGCACTAAGAAAGTCTTTAAGCTGTACCTGCATGGGTCTAGAGAGTCAACAAGCCTATCTCTACCAAATCTGCTCACAAGAAAGTACACCACCTCATACTCTACCACCATCTTCCTACACCCTATAGATTACAGAGCTTCTAAGAACAAGGAAAAAGTCTTCATACAGATTTCAGGTAGCGCCTTAAAACTTATATTAATGAATTAGTGTAGTGCTAAATGGATGGGCGTGCTTAACAGTAGCATTAATGTGACAAAGGTTATCGCCATGGCTACAGCTATCTTCATAGCATTGCGCAGAGTCCTAGGCTCTGAAACATCGTTAATCGGGCTTCCCAGCCTATAAAAACCTGGTTTCTCTAGTTCAACTCCTAAAGCTCCAGCCATAGCCGACATAGGGTGACCAGCATTTATGCTCTCTGTTTTTCTGCAATCTCTTCTCCAAACATTGTAAGCATCAGTAACCCTTCTTCCAGCAAGGAATGCGTACATAACTACAATTAGTGCTGAAAGCCTTGCAGGTAGAAAGTTGAGGGCGGTGTCTGCCTTTGCTGAAAACCACCCCACATCTTCGTAACAGCCATGTTTAAATCCCAAGGCACCGTCAAGTGTATTAGCTAGCCTCTGTAGTAGTGCAACCAAAGGCCCTCCTATAGTAAAGTAGAATATAGGTGAGGTATACCCATCTACAAGGCTCTCAGCAAGAGACTCTATCGCAGCTGAAGCAACGTGCTCTTTACTCAGCTTGTAGACATTTCTTCGCACAATTTGCTGAGCCCAGTACCTAGCACACTCAATATCTCCTTTCTCAAAACATGTCCTCACGTTATTCACTATGCTGAGTAAGAGCCTAAGTGACATAGATAACTTGAGTATGTAAGCAGAGGTTATGAGCCACAGCCACCTCCCCACAATGCATGAGGCTAAAAGAGCTGTGCTGTATGCAAACATGTGTAACACTGACACCATCAACCATGTTGCAACACCCCTTAGCTTAGATGTGCATGGTTTGCCTAGCTTTAGGGCAAGGATATATGATGTGTGTACAGGGTGTATCTTCAGCATAAACCCACTGTGATATGGGTAGAGGAAGTCCATTACGTGCGCTAGAGCAATAATCAAAGCTACTTCAAATGGGTTTTGGGGGAAGAAACACCTACAGATATTTACAGAGCACACTTGCTATCACCAGGTTCACAATTCTCACTGTCTCATAGCAAAAACCTAGGACATCACCACTTACAAACCCCAGCCTCTTGCTGACATCATGCGATATAACTAGGCATGCAAGTACAGTTGCCAAGGTTGTAAAGGCTATGAGCATCAAATGCACATTGAACATTATTGGTAAGAGCAGCGTTAGCGCTGTAACGATCATGTTTTTCACAACATTTCTTGTCCTCTTAGCACTTTCTACAAACTCCTTTGCTAGACCAGCATAGGGCTCTGGCGTCCCCAAGGCACTCAGAATATACATTGATTCAGCGCACAGCACATAAATTAAAATTGCTATGAACAGCAAGGTTAGGGAGTCTAACACCTGGATCAAGCTACTTATAGAGGAGTAGGATAGTATTAAGTTCAGGAATAAGAGGATTACAGCAAATGCACCCTTTCTCGGATCCTTCATCACCTTGACGGCCTCAGCCCCACGTCTAAGAGATCCTATGACATCACTGTAATCAGCAAACCCGTCTAGGTGCAACCCCCTTGTTAAAGCAATGTGAATAACTATGTAAAGTGATGCTAAAAGAGCCCCATCTTTAACAACATGGAGAAGTACATGGAGAGTCAATCCTATAATGCAACCCTCTATAAGCCCCACGACACTAACTAAGTGAAATTCTCTAGAAGCTTCACTGAGAGGTGCTGAGCCTACAGGTAATGTTGTGAGGAATGATAGAAGAGCTCTAAAGCCTCTTGCAAGGGACTTGCTATTTAATTCCACTCACCCTGTACGCCTCAATTAGACGTACATTCTCCTCCCTCAACTTTATTGCAATTCTTACATGATATGGTGTTAGGTAGGGGAATGTCGAGGCATCTCTAACATAAATACCTAAGCTAACTAAAGCCTTTATTGCCTCCCTAGCAGTAAGCTCTCTGTGCATAAGCAGGATGTAGGGAGCGTGAGACTTGTAAGCCCTTATGCCAAGCTCTAAAAAGCTTTTGACTAAGAAATCTCTTTCAACAACAATAGTGCGCTTTGAATGCTCTATGAATTTTCTTAGCGCAGAGCCTTCATGCACCATTGCTTTAGAAAATACGTAAGTAGCTATGGAGTTAACATTCCACGGCTGTCGGCAAGCATCAAGAACCTCTAAAATCTTTTTATTGTGTGTATAGAGAAACCCTAGTCTTAATCCAGGAACAGCAAATACCTTAGTCAAGCTCCTTAAAACTACGAGGTTTTCGTAAACTTTAGTAAGGTGTAAAAGAGTTGAGCAATCTTCGCACAGCTCCACAAAAGCTTCATCGACAACCACTATGGAGTTTTTGAAGAGTTCTATAACTTTTTTAATAATTTCAGGCTCTGCATACGCCCCTGTAGGGTTGTTTGGATTCGATAAGAGGATTAGGATATCGCCCTTCACATAGTTAGCTAAGTACTCAACTGCTTCTAAATTAAGTTCAAATCTATCCACGTACTCTCTGTACGAAATTGATACTATAGGTATTTTCAATGTGTACGCTAGGTAGCGGTAATCACCAAAGGTTGGCTCAAAAACTATGAGCTGTTCAGGCTTTATACAAGAAATTGCGAGATTCATCCCCTCTGCTGCACCGTTTAATACAATGATATTCTCAGCTTCAATTCCATAGAACTCAGCTATGGCATTCCTAAGCTCATTATACTCATAGTCTGGGTACTTAGCATACACTCTAAGCTTAACGGCTTCTTCAAATAGCTTTGCCAGTATTTCAGGTGTACCCAGGGGGTTTACAGGTACTGAGAAATCGTACTTCACGCCCTCTGGAGGTTTGCCACCATGTAGTCTAAGCGTCACTTGTACACACCTTTTCAGCATATTCTAGGTCCTCAACATCATCAACATCCATTATGAGGCTGGGGAGAAGAGCGATATTTGTCCAAGCACCTCCCCCCAGTGCTTTAAACAGGGAAAGACCAACGGCATGCTCCACACCATTACCCTTATTAACAACAGCTGTAACTACACTTGCATGCTCTGCTAAAGCTCTTTTAACAAACTTCGCTATGACAATGCTATTCCTTGCAACAATATCTGCAGCTAAAACAAGTACAGGAGGTTTTATGCACATACTTAAAGACGTTGTGAGATCCTCAACGTAGCCTCCTCCGCTAAGCTCTACACAGTCAACTTCATAGCTATTGCATAGGCTCTTCGACTCTGCAATAGTGTATTTAGATAGCGTGACTAGTATATGTGAACACACACTTCCTAACTGCTTCAGCAACCTTTCTATAATGCTCTCACCACACACCTTTCTCAAAAACTTTGTAGGAGATCCAAACCTAGTGCCCCGCCCGCCAGCCATTACAATGCACTGCACTGCGTAGAACATCTTAAATTACCTCAAGTCACATGTACTCATCTAGTATGAGTGTTAATAGCGATGCTACTAAAGCTGACACTATATCGTCTTCAAACATGCCGCTCTTCCAGTGCCCCACCCTCCTACCTTCCTTCAGCCTCTCTATCCAGTACATCGAGAAAATAGCCTTTGCCCCCGCTAGATATGCGGCAAGGCTCATACCTAGCATCTCGTCTGCCACAACTTTCTTGGAGTCTTCTATAAATTCCTCCCTAGATAACCCTGTTATGGTTCCCGAAACTCCATGGAGATCGAGTTCCCTAGAGGCTATGAGGAAGCTCCACACATTGGGATCCTTAAGGAATCGCACAAGCAACTCGTAGGCCTTTCTACGTATAGAATCCTCAAGTACACCAGGTATGGGGGACTGCCTATAAACGTTTAGGAATAGCTCAATCAATTCCTCCATGTTATAACCCAGCACATCCTTAAGCACTTGGTCAGCATCCCTAGCCATTGCCTCAGTTACAATTATTTGGTGAACAGCCTTAGCCACCTTATTGCCTATAGCGGTACTCATTCCTACAAAGAGTATTTCACTACCTGCGTCAAATGGCTTTAAAACAGCTATGGCATCTGTAATAGTGCCACTTGGCCTAGACTTGCATCTCAATAGAGAATCGGAGGACGCTATAGCCTTTGCCTCAGCTACAATTCTGAGAAGATCAACCATAGCACTACGTGTTAGGGGGTGGTTCGTCACTACAGCTATGTTTATTGTAGATATAGTGAGATAGGAGTTAAATAACTCATCTACTTCTATGCATACAGGCGGCCAAAGCCCTACAGTTGCAAACACGTGTATGCTTCTATCTAAAGCCACATGCCTTAACCTCTCTACTGGTACAGCAGTTATGAATACCACTCCTCTCTCTAGCCCTACAGACTTTAGTAGCTGTCTGTAAAAGCTGAGTATGTCCTTGTGATTGAAATCTCTTGGTACTGTGTGAAAAACTAGCCCATCAGCAATATCAGTAAAACCGCCACTAGCTTTAATAACGGGAGTCGTGGACGCAACCTCCATAGGCTGCGAAAACTCTAACAGAACTGTTCTCTCATCCACTCTTTCAACTCTTTTTAACATACCCTAACCCAGCAATTCTTTCATACTCTCTATAAATAACCTCTTTAACTGTTGCTAAAGGCAACCCCCAAACAAGTTGTGATGCTATAACTGTGCCTCCTGCACCGACACCTTCCTTAACATAGCCTCTCTCATAATATCTCAGCCCAGTGAATGGTGCATCGTCGAAGCTCAATAACGTGTATGCTATAGGCACCTCAGGTGCTATATCCTTCACAAGACCAGCTATATCAGAACTTCTATCTGAGACAATCCACTTAGTGGTTCCTATAGCAACTCTACCACTAATATTAAGACCCAGCCTCTTCAAAATTGCTACTACAGAGCACATTTGCGTTCCACCAGCGAGAATAACCTTAGAGTCTTTCTCAATAGCTCCAGAAACAAAACCTGCAATAGATATGTGAAGAGGGTCTCCGAAGACCTCTACAGCCTCAAAAACGTTTTTCACTGGAATTTCTCTTCCATACCTAGTGAGGGCCTTTTTAAGCACATCCTCTTTAAGCTTAGTGGGGTTGCTTGGGGAAGCACTGCTCACTCTGCCAATAGCGTTAAAACCTAGAGCCTCCATGATAGCCATAGCTGTAGTCGTACCCCCAGGCATGGATTCACCAGCAATAAGTAAGCTGTTTTTTGAAGCAAGTGCACGGCCAAGTGTTTCCCCATCTCTAAACAGCTTCTCGCCATAGCCTTCGGGAAGAGCGTTTTCAACATCAATTCTACCACCAACAATAGCATGAGGAAGAGCCATAACAGGTATGGCTGGTCTTCTAAACGCACCACAATCTACGACAAGGTGCGAAGCCTTAGTGAGGCTTAGAACAGATCTAGTTATTATGGCTGGTGTTGGAATGCCTTCAGGTGTAATGGGTATCACATCCACTGACTTTGGCTTGCCAAGAACTAGGTACTCTACATCTAGTGTAGGTGTGTATAGAGTTTGCTCAGGAGAGGCACCTGCAATGCTTATGCCAGGTATTGTAGATGTCTTTGAGGAGGCTATGAAGTACACGAATAGGGTGTACCTATGCTCAATATCACCAGCAAACCCTCTCCAGGAATGTGAGAAGTCTATCACTTCAACCATGCGAAAACCCTTTGTAACTAAGGCTAAGCCTCCAAAGATTTAAAAATTTATATGGACAGTTTAGCCATATGTTACCTAACACCAACTGTGTGGCTAATTAATGCTTTTGGTGGAGGGACTTGATTCTCATCGTTGGTGGAGGGAATTTTGGTGTTAAGGCACTGCAACACCTTAGTAAAATTGACAGGGTTTTAGTTGTAGATCCTAATGGTAATTGCTTAGCCAAAGACTATGTGGAGTACGTTGTGAGGGATTTAGAGGAATTTCTAGTGATAGAAAGGCACGGTACAGCACTTTTAATAGCTGATGGTGCTGAGATTCTTGCAAAACTTCTTGAAAAGAGAATTACGCTAAGATACGTGGTGCCTGCCGCACCCATGCATGTAGCATACGAAGCTCTGAAAAACTTCTTAAAGTGGAAGGGATTCGACGTAAAGCCATTCCATGGAACCACACCTATTGCAAGAGAGCTAGAGGTACTAGGTGTAGAAGTGCGCTTAGCCCCCTCCTATGGGATGCTTGTAGCAAGTTACATGCCATTCAACATGAAATGTAGACTACCCTGCAGTGAACCTAGTGTGTGCCCTGTGACAGGGAAAGTTAAGCCGGCCCAGCTCTACAATGCGCTTAACAGCACACTTAATAAGTACTTCAGGAAATCTCTCGTCCTAAGATCAATTCTTTTAGCAGAATGTGTAGGGGGTTATGACCCCAAACCTTTGCAAGACTTTGCAACAGAGCTATCAAATGAAATAACTAATGGTGATGTTGTTGCAATAGCTACAGCGTGTAGCTGCCATGGCATTGTCAACATCTTTGCTTACGAGAACCTGTGACATGTTAAAGTGCACTACACTTAGTGAACTGAGCGTCTTATAGTAACCTTGTAGCAAGGGTATAGCAAGATCTGCACACGTCTTATGAAGGTGAGAGAAAGGTTTATAACTTAGATGTGGCTAGAATATCCATATAGTGTGGTTATAGTGAGAATTGTCAGTCTATCCCCAGCAGTTACAGAAACACTTGTCTTGCTAGGCTTAGAAGATGAGATTGTTGGTGTAACTCCGTGGTGCAGAGTGTACTTAAATGATGTGAGTAAGGAGATTGTGGGGACATATCTAACTATCTTATTTGATAAACTCGAAAAGGTTAGACCTGATGTAGTATTTCTTCAGTCAAGGGTTCACGATAAAATGCTTGAGGCTGTGAAGACCAGAGGGCTTAATGCATACCTCATGCCTCTTCCCACAAATGTCTACTCAATTATAGCGAACATAGTTATAGATGTGGGCTCCATTGTGGGCAGATATTATGAGGCTAGAGAGCTAGGGGAAAGATTACTAGCTAGAGTGCTCAGTATTACCGAAAGAACTAGGAATCTGAAGAGGCTGAGGGTCTATGTCGAGTACCTATGGCCAGACAAGACCTTTTCGAGCGCAGGTGCACTAACATTCGTAGATGATGGTATTAGGATTGCAGGTGGTGAAAACATATTTAAGGACGTTCGCCAGGAGTTCTTTTACCCATCGAATGAAGAGATTATGGTTAGAGACCCTGAAGTAATACTAGTAAGCATAGAGCCTCCCTTTGAGAAGTTGATAACTGTAGAAGAGTACAAGAAGATTAGAAAGCCTCTAGAAAATAGCAAAGCATTTAGAGAAAACAAGGTGCTTTTAGTTAAAGAGAGCAGAGAAGTGAATTTAGCACACTTTGGCCCCTCGTTTATAGATACAGTTGAATGGCTTAGCACAGAATTTGAAAAGCTTAGATGAAATCTTACGTGGGGGCACGTAAATAAACTTTATAAACGCGTGCTTTGAGACTATATGGCTAGGGTGACCACATTTGCAAATCAAGTATGCAGTAGTAATAGCAATAGTTCTCGTAATTGGCATAGCGGCAGGGTATACTCTCTCCACCCTAGGGCCAAAACCCACTACAACTATAACGCAAGTAGGTACTATAACTACTCCTGTAACTAATGTTGTAACAATAACTACAACTATGTACACGACAGCAACTGCATTAACACCATCATGGCCTAGAGTAGTGGTTGATGCTCTTGGTAGAGAAGTTGAATTTGATAAACCGCCAGTAAGAGTGGTTTCAGTGATACCAAGTATAACAGAGCACCTCTTTACTCTAGGTCTTGGTGATAGAGTTGTGGGGGTTGATAAATACTCCAACTGGCCACCAGAGGTATTGGAGCTTGTAGAGCAGGGTAAGATAGTTGTCGTAGGAGGGCCATGGACTTTGGATGTAGAGAAGATAGCCTCATTAAAACCGGACTTAGTGCTTATGTGTAGAGGTGTAAAACCTCAGGAGACGCAATTTGCTCCTAAGCTAGAGGAGATGTCTATAAAGACATTTTTCCTAATGTGTGATGCTGCTAAGAACCAGTACGACGTATACATGGATATTAGAACTTTGGGCAAAGTCTTTGGCGTTGAGCAGAGAGCAGAAGTGGTGATAGAGAGTATACAGCGGAAGATAGATAGCGTAACTAGCAGACTTGTTAATGTAACGAAAAAGCCTAAAGTACTACAACTTGCTGGGCCACCCTCGTGGGGGCTTTGGAGTGCTGGTGGAGATACATTCATAAGCTGGCTCATAACAACAGCTGGGGGTACGAACATAGCCTCTCAGTACAGTGGCTGGCCACAGCTAAGCCCTGAATTCATTCTGTTGCAGGACCCCGAAATCATAATTATCACAGCTATGGATGTGGACCCGAAGAGCCTATTTGAAGAGGTTTCGCAATCCTTCCTCACCAATACCACTGCTTGGAGAAGTGGAAGAGTGTATGTATTAACAGCGGAGGCTGATGACATGATTAGCAGGCCTGGACCCAGAATTGCGGACGCTCTTACCATGATTGCGCAGATCATACACCCAGAGGTGTTTGGCGAGGTTCAGAGAGGTGATGTTGCAAAAATGTCCTCTGCTGAACTATGGCTTGTTGCTCCAGCAACACTAGTAAAGGTAGTCGACATGGTTGTAGCTGAGGTTTAGCATCATGGCTCTGCCCCTATATGAGAGGAGGGTAAAGCATTTTTTCATCTCCTTAACCTCTCTTACTATGCTAATAGTCTTTGCGTTTACCTTGTCAATCTCTATAGGTCCTGCAATGCTGAGCCCTGTTAAGGTTTTCCAAGCTATTTTCCTCAAGCCCTTTGGGCATACTGTGGAAGGAAATGTAGAGGTTATCTCCATGCTCAGGCTTTCAAGAGCTCTCGCCTCCCTCTTCTGCGGAGCCTCACTAGCCTTAGCAGGCCTCTTAATGCAGACCATTACCAGAAACCCTTTAGCAGACCCCTACATATTTGGGCTTTCCTCAACAGCATTAACAGCAGTTGCGCTAGGAGTAATCCTAGCACCCAATCTCATGGTTCACAAGGTGTACGTGGTGCTAGTATCCTTTCTAGGTGCTATGACAGGCTATATTCTAACGCTCTCGCTTTCTAAATTAGGTGGGGGCAGTAGCTTAGCTATGGTTTTAGCGGGCATAGCCATTGCATCGCTTTTCTCAGGGGTTTCTCACATACTCCTCTACATTGTTCAGCAGGTGGTTAAAACCCCCTACGTGTACATGCTGATGGGTAGTGCTGCTACCGTTCTTCAGAGAGACTTACAGTTTCTAGCCTTTCCCACAATGCTCCTCGCTGTGCTAACCCTAGCCTTCTTTAAACCTCTCAATGCGTATCTCTATGGGGATGAATATGCTAAGCAACTGGGCTTTAGCCCTACCCTAGTGAGAGATTTAGCAGCCTTTGTAGCAGCTCTCTTAACAGCAATTACAATATCTTTTGTCGGTATTGTGGGGTTCGTAGGACTGGCAGCTCCTCACATAGCAAGATTCCTCGTGGGGTCAGACCACAAATTCTCTACTCCAATAACAATGCTTGTGGGGGCTCTAATCACGCTACTTGCTGATATTGTTGTAAAGTTAGTAAGCATGTTTGCAGGAGCTGTTGGAGAGCTTCCCCTAGGTGTTGTAACAGCTGTTATTGGAGCACCCTTTCTTGTCTATCTCATAATTAAGAAGGTGAGAGAATGAGGATAATTGTTGAGGGGTTAGAGGTCTGGTACAACTCTACACAAGCTTTAAGGAATGTAACATTTGAGGTTAGAGAGGGTGAGATGACATATGTTATTGGGCCTAATGGTGCTGGGAAATCTACTCTTCTTAAAACAATTGCATCCATTGTAAAGCCCAGGGTGGGGGCTGTCTACATAGATGGAAAGCTCTTATCAAGGCTCTCGCCAAGGGAGCTAGGCAAAATAATTGTTTATGTAGACCCCCAGATATCGAAAACGATCCCGTCAACAGTGCTCGAATTTTTACTTACAGCTAGGTACCCTCATCAAAACACGCTAGGCTTCTCTATGCCACGTCAAGACCTTGAGGTCATAGAGAATGTCTCTAAGCAGCTGAACATAGATCACCTGCTTAGTAGGAGGCTGGATCAGCTTAGCAGTGGTGAGTTGCAAAGGGTTCTCATAGCAAGAGCACTTGTACAGAGACCTAAGGTACTGTTGCTTGATGAACCTTCAGCGTTTCTGGACCTTAGGTATAGGCTAGAGATACTAGATTACATTAAGATGGTTGCAAAGGCAAATAGAATTGTATGTATTGTAGCCATACATGACCTCTATCTAGCGTCTCTCTACGCTGACAAGGTCGTGGTTATAAACAATGGGGAGATAGTAGCTGTTGGCACACCGGGGGAGGTGCTTAAAGAAGATATTCTTGAAAGAGTGTATAGAGTGAGGATTTCTCTGCTAAGTATTAATGGAAGGAGGGTTGTGATCCCACTAGAACCTATAGAGAGAATAGGTTTGCGATGATATTGCATGAAGACGCTTATTTACCACATAACATACTATGATTATGACAAATCTGCTTACATACATTTTGCTAGCTGTAACTTTAGATGCCTTGGGTGCATAAGGAATAGGTTTACCTGGGATCACCACCTTTACGAAGAAGGTGTTGTGAAGGGTGTAGGAAGCCTAGGGCTGAGAGTGCTAAGTTTAGAGGAGTTCAGGAAGATTATTGAGGGTGTTGAGAGGGAAATGGGTTTAGAGAGAGTAGTGTTAGGAGGTGGTGAGCCAACCATAGACCCAGCCTTTTGTAGCATTATGGAGGTGCTGAGTGGTAGAGGGCTTGAGATAGCTCTTTTAACTAATGGCCTTCTACTTGGCAAGGTGCTTAATTGCATACTGAAAAGCTGTGCAATAGAGCTAAGCATAAAGAGTATACGACCAGAGAGGTTTTCTATGTATACTGGGAGAGCTGAAGGTGATTTAAGTGTGGTGCTTGAAAACATGAGCCTAGCTTTCCAAAGCGGATTAGAGCTAATTGTCGAGACGATACTTATTCCTGAATTTAACGAGGCTAGGGACATAGAGTTGCTAGCAGAATACATAGCATTTAACCTAAGTGAGGACGTGCCTATGATCATAGATGAGTACGTACCTGTGCCCTCAGCGCCCTGGAGAAGACCTACATTAGAAGAGCTTACTGAGGCTAGAAAAAGAGCTGAAAAACATTTGAGAAGAGTGGTAGTGAGAAGCTCATATACTATGAAGCGGCTAGGCAAAATACACCTAGTATACCCTGAAATTGGTAAAACAGAGACTTTATGAAGGCCTTGTCAAAGCCTAAAGCCTTAGCACTACAGTCCAACCCTTGTTATAGAATTGACGTGTGTAAAGCCTCTGTCCTCTACTCTCTCCACAAACTTTAATTTAGATGGATAGCTAAGGACTTTAGTAATACCTATAACCTAGACACATTTTTACTTTAAGCTACTTAAATCAGTTGAATTACTCGCAGCAGGGCCTAGGGTTTTATTAGCGTATACACAGAGTTCTTAGTGTAACCCCTACATGCTACTTCCTTCAGTACACCTGGCTTCAGCGCGTTGAACACTATCACCTCCACGCCATACATATCAACGGCTCTAGCTGTGTACTCATCAACAACTGTTTGATGTACTAAACTGAGATCCTTTGCCCTAATCTCTCTTACGACGTGTTCATCAACAGTAATTCCATCTACTAGCTTTGCTAGGAAAACCTTTTCGCATCTGAGCTTTCCAGCTACTAGAATTGCTATGGAATCGCTTGTTACACTCCATGAGTGTGGAAGTTCATCAAATTGCTTAGCCACTCTATATGGCAGTATTATTGGTAAGAGCCCTTTCTCAATAACTCTCTCGACATCCCCAAGATCCTCAACCTCTACACCAATACTGCTGTGCATTGTTATGTATATTCCGTAAATCTCCATAGCCTTTATAGCCATCCAATGGGCAATGCCATCAGAAAAGCCAATGCATCTCTGTAGCTCGAGAACAGCATCAGCAAAAATGCTTCCCCCGGGGATAACAACTACTGGTTGACACTCTCTATGCACCTCTTCTACAGTACTAAGCAGTCTTCTTAATTCTGCAGGCATTTTAATTAAATGACCACTTATCTTAAGAACTATGCACTTCACACACAGCCACCCGGTTGAGAGCCATGAGAGCAGCAGCATATGCTGGTAGGACTGGCGATATTTTTTCGCCAATAACATCATCCACATCTACAAACTGCTTGAACCCCGCTCTTTCACTAGCTTCAAGAGCTAGGCGCTTCCCAACACCTGCTACCATAATTACAAAGCTATCCAGGTCTGCACCTATTGATGCTAGCCACGATCTAATCTGTATAAGAGCCTCAAATACTTTAAACACCTGTGCTTCATATATGTACCTAGCAATTTCCACAACCTCTTGCATTGTGAGCATCTTGCTATCAGCGCAAGGAACTCTTGAGAGTCTCGCAATTGCCTCTCCAAGGCTCTTCCCCCTGTTATCAGCAGTCTCAGTAGTATAATCCTCGCTTTTTATAAAGCCTAAAGCAAGGTGAACATCTCCTGAAAGAGCGAATCTCTCTGAGGACACCCTAGCCCAAAGCCCCTTGTAGGGAACCCTATCCACAATTGCACAAACATTTGTTCTCAGAGCACCAGTATACACAAGCTCTCCAAAAACTAGCTTCTCTGGATCCGTCCTCCCCCTTACAATAGTCTTCCCATTGACTATAGGTATTATAGTCGTAGTTGTACTACCGATATCTACGAAGACTATGTTCCTAAACCCCCTCTCTTCTGCTATCTTCTCCAAAAGCCATGCTGAAGCAGCCCAGTTAGCGGCAGCAACAGATAAGTAGTTTTGAATAGCTGTCTTAGCGTCTATTAACATCGCATCTGTAGAGACATAGAATTTATGCAAAGCATCTTGAAATACCTTTTCAACGGTATTTACAACATAGTACACACCAGCTTGCTTGTCCTCAAATACATCGCTAAGCTCAGCAGTCATGCAGGTAGAGATAACATAACTTTTCGAAGTTTGTAAAAAACTGTTTTTCAACTCTTCCAAAACCCTTTCTAGCGATTCCTTACCCGAGATCCACAAAGGGTTGTAGACCCTGGCAATATCCTCAATCTTAATAGAGCCACTCCTTACCCTCAGCTTCACAGCTTTTACGTTAGCACCCCCTACGTCAAGACCTATAAAGACTTCTGGAAGACTCATATCTATGCTACTCCCCTTCTATGCCTCATAACATAGTCCTCAATATCCTCAAAACCCACCTTAAGCACCTCTGTAGGCTTTCCTATAGGCATTATGTAAACAGGGACCTCACCCCTGCCCTCAACAACTATCTCAGCCACTTTCTCATCTATGAAGGCACCGACAGCCACTGTTCCAAGGCCTAGGGCTGTGGCCATTAGGTATATGTTCTGCCCTAAGTGCCCCACATCAATGGGGACGTACCTAACCCTACCCCTCTCGCCATAGAACATGGTAGTCCTCTCAAAAACAGCAGTCACAACTATGTTCACGGGAGCTTGTCTAACCCACTGCTGACCCAGTGCAGCCTTAGCAAGAGCATCCCTGTGATCACCCCTTCTAACAAGCCTTAGAGCATGAAGTTCACTAACATACTTATACACACCAGCATCCACATAACCTCCGTCACTCTTCATAACGCTCTTCTCACCAACAACAGCATAGACTTCGAGAGGGTATGTAGCACCAGCACTAGGCGAAGCCCTGAAGCCTCTATGAACATCTGTGATGCCATAAGCAGCCCAGAGAATCATAGAGAGATGCTCTAGGGAGATAGGCTCGCTCTTAAAGCTTCTCACACTCCTTCTAACAAGTATTGCCTCTTCAATACTCATTGATGTAACCTTTTTTGGGAGGGGCAAGAACATGTAGCTCATTTTCAAACCACAAGCCAAAACAGGTTTTCCGAATTAAAAAACTAATCAACTAATCATGTAATACTAAGGTTAGTGTCATATTCAGTGAGCTGAATGGCTCGCTACACAAGCAGTGCGCTGTTCTACAGAATTTCATAACTTATGCTACTAGAATACAAACTCCTCCACCTTGGTGTACTGCTTAACACTGGTATACTGGCTCTTTAGAAGTGCTTCAACAGTTTCTCTAGAAACACCTGTTGTGGCACCAGGCGTTGTGACGCAAGCCGCTCCTACTGCTTGCCCAAATGCCAGCATATCTATTAATGTGTTTACATCAATATTTACAAGCGTGTCCTTCTCTACACCATTTCTAGATAACAAGTATAGTACTCCAGCAACAAAAGCGTCTCCGGCTCCTGTAGGGTCAACTACATTGACATTAAACGGCTTTTGGCTTATCTTTAACCCACTTTGTGTATATAGAATAGCGCCATCCTCTCCTAACGTTACAAATAGTAACTTAACGCTAGATCTCCTCAAGATCTTTCTCGCACCCTCATCAATACCCTCCTCACCTGTCAAAATCCTGAGCTCCAATTGGTTGCAGTGAACAATATCAGAATGTTCAACAGCTTTCATTATATAAGGTATCTTCTCCCTCTGAATAAGCACAAAATCCAGAAATGTTAAAACACCATCGCTATTCACTTTTTCAACAGCCTTATATGCTATGCTATCGAACTCCCCTAGAGCACCCATAGCCAAAAAGAAGTACTTTGGCTTTACTTCACCATAGCACTTAGTAACATGTTCAAAGTCTAAGTATGCGTTTGCACCCATGTAATTTATGAACCTTCTATCCTTACCCCTTTCAACAAGTATTAGTGTTGTAGATGTGTACACGTGGTCAACAACCTTTGCACAGAATTGTATGTTATAGCCTTTCAAAGCATCAATAATGAACCTCGAAAACATGTCATTACCTACAGAACCGCACACAAAAACGCTTGAGCCACTGAGGCCTAGCTTAACAAGGTCTATGCCTATGTTTAGTGGATGACCACCTGTTGACACATAGAAGTAATCTGTCCTGATAATTTCACCTGGTTGTGGAATTCTATCCAAATTATATGCAATAATGTCAACTACGAAAAACCCTGTTAGCATTACTTTCATAGTGAAAACACCTTGAAGGCGATGTGGTTAGGTGAATATACTAATTTATAAGCATTTAAATTAATCAATGACACAATATTGGCACCCCCTCTGTACTTTAATTCAACACTAAAATAGTACGTGAAAGAGGCTCTATGGTGAAAAGCAGTGTACAATACTTTATTTGGAGGCTAAAACTGCTTTAGCATAACTCATTTGTGTGAGGCACATTGAAGTCTTGGTTTAGACCCCAAATCTCACTTGAAGGGTTCTGGAAGTTTAGAATTGATAAAGAGTTTGTGGGAGATAGGGAGGAGTGGTTTAAGGGATTTACATCTAGTGATACTATTTACGTGCCATCATCTTGGAATGAGCAAAACCTAGAGTGGGATCAGTTTACGGGCGTAGCTTGGTATCAAAGGGACGTTTACATTGATGCTCATTTAAGAGATAGGATAGCGTGGATGGTATTTGAAGGAGCGGGGTATAGAACTAGTGTATGGGTGAACAGTAGCTTTGTAGGAGAGCATGAGGGATCCTTTACGCAGTTTAGGTTCAGAGTTAATGAGATTAAGTTTGGTTGTTTTAATAGAGTTGTTGTTAGAATTGATAACACACCATCAGTAACCAGCTTACCTCCAGCAAGAGAACTCAATGTGACAGCATTTGACTTCTTCCACTATGGCGGCATTCATAGCCCTCCTCAGATGTGGTCAGAGGAATACCAAGCAGAGTTCATTAGGAGCTATGTGGAGGTGTTGATGAAGATAAGTTATGTTATAGGATTGCACATATGGAACTTTGCAGATTTCAGAGTACCGCAAAACCCTGGGAGGGCAATATTAAATAGAAAAGGAGTTTATAGCAGGGATAGGCAACCAAAATTAGCTGTAGTTATACTATCAGAACTATTTAAAAGCATACCAACATACATGGACTGATATCCTCCTAGGCTTGAAATGCAAGTGCTTTTAGTCAGGCTATTGTGCAGGAATCTAAAATCTATCAACTTTTACATTCGTCAAACCTGGTAAGAATTTTCTCGTAGTAGCTCCTTAGCATGAGTTAGGTTTAGGTAAGGAGTTTTAGCTCTCACTTTTTTCATGTGCTTGTCTGTACTCTAAGCTGTGCTTCTCTAGCTCTGCTAAGATCTCTGGCCTTTCCCTTACCAGCTTTTCCACTAGGTGTAGATACCTCGCAACCCTTATGGTATCAGGCGATATTTCGTGGAGGTCTCTACCATCTACAACTACATAGTGCTTCTTGTTAAGCTTTTCCCTAAGTATGTACTCAGCTTCATTTACAGCTGCGTGAAGTTGGAAGCAGTGCGGGCTTCCATCGATAGTCACAACGGTTATTGACCTAGGCTTTAAAGACCTTACTATGCTAGCTATCTTTCCGTAGAGCGCTGGGTGCTCTCTTTCTGGGCATGCAATTAGTACTACCTTATCCCTTTCAATTTTTTCCATAATCTCGCTGTTTACAAATTTTAGGCATGCAGATGCTATGACAAGGTCTCTGCCCTTGAGTAGAGGTGTTTTTACCCAAGTGCTCCACACCCACATGTCGTTAGAGCACATGTTCTTCACCCGCCCTCAGCCTGCTCACTAATTCATTGAGCGCTGGCTCTCTCCTACTCTTCAAGTACTTTTCTAGCAAGAGAAAAACGCAGTACTGTCCACACATTGTGCAACTCTTTAAGTTTCCTTCAAACTGAGTCCTCATAGCCAAGGCCCTTCGAGTGTCTGGTGCAAGCTCTATTTGCTTACCCCAGTCAAGCTTAGCCCTAGCAATACTTATCTCGGCATCTATCTTAGCAGCCCTAGGTCCTAGCTTCACTAAGTCCCCTGCATGTGCAGCTATCTTAGCAGCTATGAGCCCCTCCTTAACCTGCTCAGTATTTGGAAGGCTGAGGTGCTCAGAAGGTGTGAGGTAGCATATGAGGTCAGCCCCAGCTGCAGCTGCTATTGCTGCTCCTATAGCCATTGCAATGTGGTCGTAGCCCACAGCAGCGTCAGTTACCAGCGGGCCTAGCACGTAGTATGGGACTCCCCCACTTAAGCTCTTCTCAAGCTTTATATCAGCAACTACTTTGTCCAAGGTCATATGCCCAGGGCCTTCGATCATCACCTGCACACCTTTTGAAACAGCGTCTTTAGCAAGCCTAGCATTGTTGACTAGCTCAGCTATCTGAAGCTCATCGTGAGCATCAAATATGGTTCCAGGTCTTAGGGCGTCCCCAAGGCTTATCACCGCATTGTATTCTCTAAACATCTCTAGCAAATAGTCCCAGTGCTTTAAATAAGGGTTCTCACTATTATTCTCAAGCATCCAGACAATTAGCATTGTACCACCTCTACTAACAGAGGGCATTAGCCTAGAGCTCTTCAAAGCTTTTTCAGCAAGCTCCTTTGAAATACCTGCGTGTATCGTCATGAAGTCCACTCCATCCCTCAACTGCCTCTCCACAGCGGATATGAAGTGCTCTGAAGGTATTGCTGTTCCGTACTTTACGACCCCCTCTATCCAAGCCTGGTATGTTGGCACTGTGCCAAAGGGCAAGGGCTTTGATGCTTCAATTAAAGTCCTTCTAATTTCATCTATGTTCCCACCTGTGGAAAGATCCATTATGGTATCTGCACCGAGCTCTACAGCGACCTTAGCCTTCTCAACCTCCATATCGAGATCTACAACAGTACCACTAGTCCCTATATTCACATTCACCTTAGTGAAAAGCCCTTCACCAATAGCCACAGGCTTTACAAACCCTCTCTTAACGTTACCAAATACAATAATCCTTCCGCTAAGTAGCCCCCTCTTCAAAAACTCTACATCAACACCCTCAAGCTTTGCGACATCCTTCAAAACACTCTCATCAACATTTCTACGCATATTAAAACAAGCACCCTACTACTTGTTTATTAGTAATGCAAGTAGAGGTTGAGCGGTATTTAAACTACACGCTCAAGACCAACACCTCTATAAAATCCTCCCTTTCGCATAATTCCACATAGTTTTCTGGAGAACTCTACCTCTCCATGAGATCTCTCTAGACTCCGTCACGATGCCAACTACCGTTGGGCTAAGCCCTAAAGACCTCATCTCCTCTAAGACTTGCTGAACATAGAGGTTGCTGACTATGAGCAGAGGCACTAGCTCCTCACTTGACTTAAGAAAAACATCAACTGGGTCTACACCTTCCACATCTGCATAGCTTAGCGCAGTTAGATTTAGGGCTCTCCTAATGTCTAGATCCATGTATATGCCAACACTGTTTATTTTTGCAATAGCCTCAAATGCCTCATACACAGTGTCACTTATGTCAATAGAGCCTCTAAAGCATATTCTGTTCCTCTCTATCAAGTCCACGACCTCTGCGTACGCCCTTGGTCTGCAGGAAAATGCTTGCACCTCCTCATATCTGGGGGTAGAGCCTTTTTCAAACTCTCTGTAAGCTACATATGATAAGCCAATCGCTTTTGGGAGCACAATAAAATCTCCAGGCCTAGCAGTTCTGGGGATTGGGGTGGCCTTGCATGTGGCTAGCACAAAAACGTCTATCCACGTATCGTTACCTACATTAGTATCCATGTTCTCTATATAGCCGCCGTAGAGTTGCACAGCATCTTCAACACCTCTAGTAAGCTCCTCAACAGCTTCCATAGAACTTGGCTTAACACCTATAGACACAGCATATATGTATGGCTTACACCCCTTTGTAAAGATGTCACTGATAGCTGAGGAAATAGCCTTAAAGCCAAAGTCTCTATAGCTACACCATGGATACAAAGCCCTAGAAGCTGCAAAGCCGTCCACCTTCACTAAGAGATATTCATCACCTATCTTAATGCCTCCCGCATCATCAGACCATAGCAACAGTGTTCTTGGGTGCCTCTTTAAGCCTCTTGACAACCTCTCTACAACGTTACTTAAGCTCGTCATAGTAAAAAGCCAGTAACCCTCTACTCTGAATGTAATTCGAGTAAGCTATTTAGTATGGCATTTATTTCAGTCACTCTCTCCCTTATGGAGTCGAGCACATTTTTCGGAGGCTCTACCTCTAGCTCCCACAGCTTCTTCAAGGTCTCAAAAAGCTCTCTAAGACCTACGTACTCCATTAATTCAATGGCTCTACTAACCTTCCTAATCAGCTTCTCTACATAGTCAATTTTCATAGCTAAGTACTCTGAGCCTCTTTCCGTAAGGATATACACTCTTCTCTTGCCTTCAACACATGATCTCAGTAAACCCTCCTTCTCAAGTTCATGAAGGGTTGGGTAGAGAACACCACTACTCGGAACATACACCCTTATGTTTTGGAATATAAACCTCCTTATGGCATAACCATAGGCTTTGCCTAACTTAGCGACAGTATAAAGTACAAGATCTCTAAAGAACCCCCTCACATTTACAAGCAGAAACCCAATATCAATGGCATGTTCAGCTTTACTAAAACGCTTTGTGCTAGTGGCCAAAGCACTAACCCTTTTACTTGAGTTAAGCGTGAAGAGAGGGGTATTCGACCCCGTCGGCTACCCTCTTCATTCTCCTCGGTTCCCGAGGCGTCTGAGGAGCCTGTGAAATATTTTCTTATACTAAAAGTTTATAAAGTTTTGTGTCTGCAGACACAGTGATGCATAGCATAGGATATGGCTTTGCAGCAGACTGTAAGGTGCTGAAGACATTGGTTAGAGAGGTCATGGTTCTAGAGAACGTTGTCAAGGTATACAAAGCTGGTGAGATAGTTACTAGAGCACTTCAGGGGGTTACGCTAAGGATATTCGAGGGGGACTTCGTGGCAATAATGGGGCCCTCGGGCTCGGGAAAGACAACGCTCTTAAACATGATGGGACTTTTAGATAGGCCCACCAGTGGGAGAGTGCTTATAGATGGTATTGATGTGTCTCGCCTTAGAGACAAGGAAATCGCTAAAATAAGGAATTTGAATATAGGCTTTGTTTTTCAGTTCTTCAACTTGATAAATAGGCTTACAGTGATGGAAAACATAGAAATGCCACTAATACCTAGGGGGATACCCAAGCCAAAGAGAGTTGAATTGGCTAGAGAAGCGCTTATTAAAGCTGCAGGAGATCCTTCCTGGCTCCCTAAAAAACCGTTGCAACTCTCTGGTGGGCAACAACAGAGAGTAGCCATAGCTAGGGCTATAGTCGGCAATCCCAAGATAATTCTAGCAGACGAACCCACGGGGAATCTGGATAGAGCAAGTGCAAAAGTAGTAATAAAGACGTTTCTAGACCTCAATAAAATAGGTACAACAATAGTTGTAGTTACGCATGACCCCGAGGTCGCAAACTGCACACAGAGGATTTACCAGATTAGAGATGGAATGATCGTTGGTGCTAGAGAGCCTGAGTACAGCAAGTGCATTCTCTATACACAGTAGTAGAGCAAAAACTTAAAAGTGTTAAAAGTGTGTCTACAGACACAGCGGCTATGGTGCAAGGAATGGCTTTGAGGAAAATCTCTACTGTAGCACTCTTATTCATATTCATACTGAGCCAGCTCAGCCTCTATTCCCAAGTTATAGTACAAGAGGATATTTTTGTACTTCAAAGCTATAGCTACAAGTCTTCTGCAAATACCAACACCGTATACCCAGGCAGTAGGAATATTATTGTCACAACAAACATTGTTTACAACGGTTCTGCCCCTATTCGAGTGTCTGCTGGCTGTATTAATCTACCCCAAGGCTTTTCTACATCTAGGGGGTTCAGCTCCTGTTCTCCACCACAAGCAGCAAATGGTACTACACATACTGTTGTTTATCCAGGAGATGTGATTGTATTTAACTATCACATAGACATAGATAGTAGTGTAGTGCCTGGAACCCATAAAGCCAACATAACAATTTACTACAGGCTACTGAATAGTACAGAATCTTTTACCGCTGTGGTTACTGGTATAACCATAACAGTATCCCCATACCCACCACCTCAGCTAGCCGTTGTTGACTGGTACTGGAGTCCTGATGCCTATCCTGGGAGTCAGGGAGTGTACTTGTACATAACACTTCGCAACACAGGCAATGCAACATTTGTTCAAGTTACAGGTGAGGTAGAGCTTCCTCAAAATACTTTCTTCTACACACAACCAGCAAATAGATTTCAGATATCAGGCCTCAGCAAGGACCAGGCTACAGTAGTATCCATAGGCCCAGTATCTATTTACCCAAATGCTTCACCACACATTGTATACTCAGCGGCTATTAGCTTTAATGCAACAATGTCCACAGATGATAACGTGATCTACTATGTACAAGGAAACGCATCCTTCCACGTCACCATATCACCAGCTCCATCAGTAAACATACAAGTTATTGACTACGGTATCGAGACTCCAAAGCCTGTTCAAGGCATTAGGCAAACGAGGTTCTATCTAATTATTAGGAATATGGACTTCAAAAACATTATGAGCCTCACTGCATACTTCACCATAAAGACGCCTAATGCATCATTCACAAACTCCTCTAAAACCTCAGCCACAGTGCTTCAGCAAGTACTTAGCTATGGTGATGTAGTGGCCATATACTCAAAACCCATTATGATCAACAGTACTGACAACTTGACAATGTCTGTGAAGCTTGTGATATTTGGTGACAACAATGGTGCGGAGTTTTGGAGTGAGCAAAACTACACCTTTGCAGTAAAGCTAGAGGCTCCAACTTTAAACTTAAATGTGTTAGAGGTTTACTGGACGCCTAGCGAGGTATATCCAGGGACAGAAGACGCTTTACTAAACATAGCTCTTCTTAATTATGATGTGGTTGATTTGAGGGATGCTGTTGTTACAGTTACCCTTCCCCAAGGCTTTTACCCACGACAGATAACCGTTTCCGACGTAGGCATTTCAAAGGGGTCTGCAACTACAGTAGCATTTTCAGGAATAGCAATAAATACAAGTACTGCAGCTGGTGAATACCCTGTAAAACTACTTCTAAGCGGTGTTGCATGGGATTCCTCAAGCAATACCTACTATACAGTTTCCCTAACCTTTACAGTATCTGTAAAGATTTTTGAAAAACCTTGTGAAAACATTTTGGCGCTAGTTTCCTATGGGTGGGTCGGGGACAGGGCGTACATTACCACAGTTAGTGCCTCTACATACCTCTATTTCCAGGTTATGGCACCTGGTTACGAGGTCTCTAACCCGAGGATGACTATTTACTTGCCTAAGCAAATGATTTTTGAAAGTGGGAATAGGAGTACGACAATTACTGTAAGTGGTGTGTATGGCTATGGCCAATATTTTGATGTAGAGATAGGGGGCATAGACATAGTCACAACAGAGAGTGGTAATTACCCTGTAGTGGTAAAAGTAGAGGGGCTTGCAACAGTTTCAGGAAGTTACTGGTTTACACAATACTTCACACTTCTCTTGCACATCAATAACCCTGCTCTCAATGTAACTGTAATCGACTTTGGTTGGCAGAGCAATCCTGTTGGCATGGATTCAAGCGGTGCTGAGATCTACATCACGTTGCAGTCACTTTCTGTAGACACCATACAGACTACCGTAGTTGAGCTACACTTACTCAATGCTAGATTTTTAAATGGATTGAATACCTCTGTCCAGGTGCTCACCTCACCTATAGGCTATGGCGAGATCGGCACGGTGGGGTTTAGTGAAGTAGAGTTGAGCAACAAGACACTTTATGCAAGAGTTATGATCTTTGCTGTTCTATCACTAGGTAGAGGGGCTTACTATAGAGCAGTAGCGGAATACAACCTTGTATTGAGTAGTGTTGAGAGTCTAGAGGTCTTTAGAGTAGCTTCTCTACACACATCAGTTGGGGGAGTGTACGCTCCACTACTCCCATCAGCCAGGGGAGTTAGTATAGCTATTGGATTTGCAAATGCGAAAAACGTTCAAGTTGCATGGGTCATAGCAGAGGCTGCGACTTCAAAGGAGTTAAAGGTGAATGACATTAGCGGTACCTGTGCAAATGGTGTTGTCGCTGGAGGAGTGTGCACAGTAGTGCTGAATGTTGATGTATCCCCTGATGCATCAGCTGGGGTGGCTGAAGTAGTAGTGAACCTCACTTACAGTGTGAGAAGCGGTGCAACAATATCATTATTTAGAGAGAGTCATAGAGTAGGCATACCAATAGCTGATTACAAGTACTACAGACCTACAATAGTCCTTGCGTCAGCGTATTGGGGGGCTCAAACACCATATAGGGCGCTAGTTGGGCAGAGAAATGTAGCCTTTACACTAACATTTACTAACATGGGCTACTACCCAATTGAAGCAGTCGTGGTTAGAGCAGGAGTTCTCAAAGGCTCTGCTATTATGGTGAAGAACTCTGACATGTGCTCAGCATATCTTGATCCAGGAGCTTCCTGCTCAGTAACACTCTATGTAGACCTAGGCCCTGTGGATAGGGGAGGAATGATTGTATTCAGTGTAGCTGTAGAGTACATGTTTACACAGTTTAGCACAGCAATAAGTGATGCAAAGCAGTTCACTATCTATTTACCAGTTGAGGAGCCTGCCACAGGCAAAGGGCTTGAACTTGTGGATGCTTCTTGGAGTAACAACTGGCCTGTCTATCCTAATACCGAGAACGCGACGTTAGTAATAACCTTAGTGAATAGATGGCCCTACAGGGTCTCCGGCATAGATGTAGAGCTCCTCCTGCCACAAGGCTTTTCCACAAAATGGGGTAGTGTGGCAAAAGCCTATGTAGCAGGCCCGGTAAATAGCCTTCAACAGATTACAGTACCACTACAGCTATCTGTTGGCGACATTAAGCCAGGTAGATACACAGCAAAACTTTTAGTAAGATATGTTGTTGAGTCGGGGACTCCTGACACATTTACTGAAGAAGAGCTTAATATAAGTCTTGTTGTTAATGATTTGAGCAGCAGCGTTGAGGTCGTTAATGTTTATTGGGTTCTGAAATCCCCACAGCCTCCAGAGTACGGAGCTTTGCTAACAGTTGTAGTGAGAAATAACTATAATCCAGCTATGAAAGGTGTTGTAATGGATGTAGAGCTACCACCTGGAATAGTGTCTGCAGACACAAATACATCAAGTGCTAGAGTACCTGCTACAGCTACGAACATACTTCAGCAGATTCAAGTCGCTAGAATATCACCAAGTCAACTCTCACAATTGTTGTCTTTGCTACTCACACAACAAGCCCAAGTTCAGACGGGGTTTAGCTATGGAGATTTAATGTACTTCTACCTTAAGCTAAACATTATTACAAATAAAACAGGAGTGTTCACAGTAAATGCAATTATCAATTTTGTTGACCAGTGGAATAATGTTAGGAAAGTGCCTCTAAACCTTGAGGTTAGCATATTGGGCTCTGCAAGGATAATAGATGTTGCGGCTCCAACTAGCATCACTATTAGGAGGGGGGTGGCGAATGTTAGCATAGGCTTAATAAATAAGGGTTCCGCACCTCTTTACAATGTCTATATATACTTAGCTCCATATGTTGCTATGCTCATACCTCAGCAAGCAGTTAAATATGTAGACGTTCTGCACCCCTATGAGCTTACCAATGTGAGCTTTACACTAGTTTACAACCCACTTGCAGTCTCAATGGGCACTACTCAAACCTACCTTAGGTACATGTCGGTGCCGTTCTCACTATCAATTGTTTATAGAGATGTTTACGGCAACCTCCAGGCGTTCAACACATCACTAGCATTCATACTAGAGCCCTTTATAGAGCTCTTACTAACGGAGGTAAAGGCAAGTGGCGTGGGATCCACGATAATAGTTTCTGGAACTATAGTAAACTATGGTATTGCTACAGCAAGAAGTGTAGTTGTTAAAGCAGTGTATAGTGGTGTAGAGCAAGAAACTCTTATAGGGGATGTGGATCCGGCATCACAATCATCGTTTAGGCTTGAGATGGAGGTGAGTAACATAGCTAATAACACGCTACTTTTACAGCTAGCTTACAGAGATGAATATGGGCGCGTAAGCACTCTGAATTACACAATACCAATTATCATAAGGCGTGTTGAGGTGACACCTACCGTTCCACAACAGCAAGGTGTTGTGCATAACTACATCCTCGTCATAGGTTTAGCAACGGCATTTCTTACTGTAATTGGGCTTGCTCTCTACAAGTATATCAAAGCTCACACAAAAGCACTTGAAAAAGTTGTTGCTGAAGTAGCTAAGAACTAGGGATTAAAGGAAATGTCACTACCGCAATTCGTTTTCGATGTGCTCAAACTCGCATTTAAGGCCCTGACAGAGAGAAGGGCAAGGGCCTTACTCACTATAGTAGGTATTGCAATAGGCCCCTTAGCGCTAGTCATGATATCTAGTGTTATAGACGGTTATGGAGAGTACGTCATATCACAGATAGAGGGCCTTGGGCAAAACGCAATAGTGCTTTTTCCAGAGAGTGGCTATAAGTTCACTCAAAATGACTTAAGTGTCATAAGGTCTATTCCTCACGTCAAGAGGGCAGAACCCTTTTACACACTCCAGGCCCAAGTAAAGGTTGGTACGCAAACTAAAGTAGTTTTTGTATATGCAATATCTGTTGACGTGGTTTTTGAGGCTATAAGAGGTCTTGAGCTACTTAACGGCTCAATTCCTTCAGATGTGGAGTACCTAAAGGCTGTTGTGGGGCACGGAATTGCGTATGACGACAATGGAAATGAGGTATACAGCCTTGGCGATGTGCTTACCATAACATATCTTCGCACTACTGGGGGCAGAACTGAGGTAAAGAGGGCCTCTATCACTGTTGCAGGTATTTTGAAGGAGTTTGGTGGAGCATTTATTCTAAGCCCTGATACAACAATATTCCTCCCCTTATCAGCTGGGCAAAGAGTATTGGGTTTAAGTGAATGGAGTGGAGTATTTGTACTAGTGGAGAGTAGCACTTATGTTCCAGAGGTTATGAAGGTGCTTCAAGATGTGTACAGAGGTTCTGCAAGTATAATTTCGTTTCAAAGTATTGCGAACATAGTGAACTCAGTAATAGGTGCAATGAAATTCATATCGTTTGCAGCTTCACTTTCAGCATTTGCTGTTGCTATAGCAGGAGTTGCAGCCACAATGATAACATCTGTTATTGAGAGAACTAGGGAGATAGGGCTTCTAAAGTCACTTGGCTTTACAAATCTCCAGGTATTGCTAATGATACTCATGGAGAGCATTGTGATGAGCTTGATTGGAGGGGTTATAGGAATGGCCCTCGGAGTTGTAGGGGCACACATGCTTGCGCTACGCGGCTTTGAAATTAGGGCAGCTGCGACAGCCGTCATGGTTATTAGAGCTCCTCCGAAGATAACAATAATAAATATTGGTAGAACCATGGTTCTCACAATGCTAATAGGTGTGGCAGGAGGTATTTTTCCAGCATACAGAGCATCTAAAATACCCCCTGCAGTTGCACTTAGATATGAGTGACAAAGGATGCGCATAAACCCTACCGAGGTCCTAGGCATTGCAAATTCTATAGCGAAATTTGGAGAGATTGTAGCAGGTACAAAAAATGAGGTTTTTCTGCTGAATTACATTAGGAGCTTTGTGGAAGATTACTCAGATGAAGTGGTACTAGAGCCTGTGCCTGTTACATCATGGCATGAGGAGTACTGCTATGTCGAGAGCGAGGGCAAGACATATAGATGTGCTATCCAGCCTCCGTATAGTGGTAGTATAGATTTTGAGTTTAAGAATAATGAAGTGGTTTTTCTCAGCCATGATAAGGTGCTTGACGGGGAGCAACTAGAGCAAGAGGTATACGATAGGGTAGTTGTAGTGGAAACACCTAGAGATCCTGATGATATTGCAACAATAGCTATCACCTTAGCTACGAAGAATCCCAAGATGCTTGTCTTTTCCGATGCCCGTGAGACTATTAGAAGAATTGTTATTTTAAATAAGCTTGTAGCCTTGTATGAAAGAGCTGAGGGTTTGAGAACACCAGTCATAGTTTTACCAGGTAGTGTTGCTAAGAAGATACTCGTAGCAACATCTGCTAGGGTTTTAGGCTCTTCACACACATTTAGGTCACACGGTTATAATCTGCTTGCATGGAGGTACAGAGGCAGGGGTAGTATATACCTTATTGCTCACCATGATCACTGGCTATCAGGTGCTTCAGACAACGTCTTAGGCGTGGCACTAGTAACAGCTCTATATAAAATGGTAAGTGAGAGTATTTTGAAGAACATGGGCATCTCCTTAGCTCTTTTCACAGCTGAGGAGGGGTTTCCAGAAACCATAAATTCGTTTTACTGGCTTGTGGGCTCTAGATACTTTGTGTCAAAACACTATGGCAAGCTCTTCGATGAGCTAATTGCAGCAGTGAACATAGATGTTGTATACGGAGAGAAGGCTAGGGTCTCTACAGCAAACCCCATTCTAATGAGCATGTTGAGAGGGCTAGGACCCATTGAAAGCGACAGCATAGTCTTTGACTCTTTTTCCTTTACTCAAGCAGGTTTGCCATCACTAACCCTTCATGCATTTCAAGATGTGCTTACCAATGGTGTCTATCACAGTGAGCTAGACGCTCTTGAAGCTATTAATATAAATACTGTTGAGATATTCGCTGAAAAAGCTGTGCAAGTTCTTAAAAAGTTAGCTGAGTATAGTGATAAGGTTGAGATTAGAGAGCTTGAGTCTACTTTAAGTAGTGAAATAGCTAAGCAGGGGGGTGTAAACCTTGATGTTGCTGAAGCTCTTTACGCATTTTTCAAGGAGTTGAAGAAGTGCCATGGGCATAGCATTACTAGGCTTTTTAACAATTTTGTAAGGGCTTCTGCAAAAACCTTTGTCGATATTGATATAGGCAGTAGGCTTGGAGTAAGGGAATTCACAGTATTGCTAAAGTGCTTTGACCACGTATTTAGCATCCCTACTTATGGTTTGAATAACGCTGTTGAGTGTTATGAAAGCCATAAATTTAATATAGATTTACTGAAATATATAGTGTGTGAGGTCTGCAAATGTGAGTACAGTAAAGCGGTTAGATAACCAGCATGGCAGTAGCGATTTGTCTATTCTGCAAAAGGCTTTAACAGAGCTGTCAAAGCCTTTTGTTGGTAGGGAGGAGGAAGCTAAGGTAATGCTTCTAGCTCTTTTAACAAGAGAGCACGCAGCATTAATAGGAGAGCCTGGCACAGCAAAAAGTGCTTTGATTAGGAGAGCAGCCCAGCTCCTTAATATGAAGTGCTTCATATACCTCTTGACCAAGTACACAGAGCCTGCTGAGCTCTTTGGCCCCTTAGACATAAACGCCTTAAAGGATGGCAAGTATGTGAGGATAACCACAAACAAGCTTCCAGAAGCAGAGATAGTGTTCCTCGATGAGATATTCAAAGCGAACTCAGCTATACTCAATACCCTGCTGACTATAATGAATGAAAGGCTTTTCTACGATGGCTATACAGAGATTAGGGTAGCCTTATGGAGCTTGTTTGGAGCAAGTAATGAAGTGCCTCAGGAGCCTGAGCTAGAAGCTCTCTATGACAGGTTCTTGCTAAGGCACTATGTAAAGCCTATACCAGATGAGCTCTGGAAAAACCTGCTTAGAAAAGCATGGGAGATAGAGAGGAGTGGCTATCCAAAGCCTGAAATAGTGATTGACAAAAGCATTCTACAGAGGTTGCAGAACATAGTATTTGAAGTGGATTTAAGTGGCATAGAGTCAAAGCTCCTCAAGTTATTTTCAGTTCTAGAGTCGAAGAATATACACTTAACTGATAGGAGAAAGGGTAAGGCACTTAAGGTGATAGCTGCCAACGCCTTGCTCAATGGGAGGCTCAAAGCACTTGAAGAAGACCTTATTGTGTTAAAGTTTTTAGCGCCTCACGACATAGATGACTTTGAAAAGGTTAACATAATACTGGCGGAGGAGCTGAAAACCCCATACAAGTACCTTAGGGAGCTCGAGGAAATACAGGTAAGTGTGAGAGAAGTTGGAAACTATATAGCGTCTTTTCCTGTAGTCAATTCTAGGTTTGTTGAGTACAGGCTTCTCGAGATATACCGAGACCTTGAGTCCACAAGGGACAGGGTCTTGTCCATGGTTAAGGAGAGTGAAGATGAGAATGTTCATAAAAAGGCAATGGAGGTAGTGGAGCATATAAATGAGCTTCTCGAGAAGATAAGGAGGAAAATAGAGGGTAGGTAAGTGCCCGGAGTTCTAAGGAACATAGATTATTTAGACCCCTTCACTAGGTACAAGGGGCAGAAGATATTAGATAACTTAAAGAAGCTTAGAGGTGGAGCAAACACTCTGCTGGATCTTGCAATAGATGTCTACTATACTCTCTACTTACCATTTCCGCGCTTAGTAGAGGTCTCTGAAGTTCCCCTGGGGAGGAGTGAACAATACAAAATAGTGAAGACTATTCTAACAGATGAGGAAGCAAAGAAGCTGAGGCTCTATACAGTTGCTGATAGCTTTTCATCAGTAGCTATTGGTACGCTATTCCTTCTCAACCTCCTATCTGAACTTGATGAGAAGAGCGAAAAAGATTATGCTCAGGGTAGTGGAAAGGGGGAGAGTGGTATGAGGAATCAACAGAAAGAGCATGAGGATACCGGGGAGGGTGGAAGGAGTTTAGAGGAAGCGGTAAAGAATGCTGCTAGAAAGAGTATGGAGGTGGCTGAAAATGTTAAAGAGATTCAGAACTTTGTCTATGGGTATAAGGCTGGCGTAGGGCATACGCTAAGCCTAGAAGATGATGTAGCTTCAGTGCTGAGGCTTGCTAAGAATACTGACGTGAGGAACCTCCTCAATGTGTTGAGCAGAATACCTGATGTGGCGAAGGCTGTGAAGAAGAGAAGGGTAAGGTACCAGAGAGGCGAGATAGAGGGGTATACTAGGGGCTCAGATATAGAGAGGGTGGTTTATACAGAACTCGCATACCCAGAGATATATTTCTACAGTAAGGTAGCTGAAGGTGATTTACTACTATTTGAAAAGGTGTTGTACCTAACTATGGGGCCTATATATGTTTTGCTAGATAAGTCAGGGAGTATGGATGGAAACAAGATTCTATGGGCAAAAGCAACAGCACTAGCACTCTTCATTAGGAGTAGGCTTGAGAAAAGGGCCTTCTACATGAGGTTCTTTGACTCTGAGCCCTACGAGTTCATAGCTGTTAAGCCAAGTGCCAAGCCTAGTCATGTGATCAAGCTCTTGGAGTACATAGCTATGGTGAGGAATGGTGGAGGCACAGACATCTCAAAGGCCCTGCTCACAGCATGTAACGATATAATGAGGCTTGGCTTTAAAGAGGCTAGCGATGTGATTCTGATTACAGATGGCGAGGATAGGATAGCGAAAAACCTTGTGAGAAAGGCTTTTCAACACGCTAAGGCAAGGTTACTATCAGTTATGATTTTGGGAGATAATGAGGACCTTAAAGTAGTGAGCGATGAGTATATGAGGGTTGTGAAGCTTTCAGATAAGGAAATACTTCAAGTAGTGCAAAGCTAGTGTACAACTCTCTGAATCTCTATCCTCTGCTTAGGCTCCTTAAGACCATATGTTGCCACAACAAGATCCCCGTAACTCACATAGCCTAGCTCAATAGCTCTTTGCAAAGTCTTTGGCAATCCCTCTTCATATCCCTGGGCCTCGACATACAGTGGCTGAAGACCCCACAGAATAGCGAGTTTTCTCAGTATGTTTACATCTGGTGAACCTACGTAGACAGGTACAGAAGGTCTTAGTGTTGATATCCTCTTAGCAGTGTTCCCATGGACGCTGAAAACCACGAGCTTTGCATTCATGTCTTCTGCAAGCTCTAAAACACCTTTTGCGAACATTACTGGAAGGCTGTCTATTCTACTCCTGGCCTTTTCTGCAATCACCTTCAGGCTCCCCCTTATTGTTTCCTTCTCGACAAAATTAGCTATCTTAGTGAGCCACGAAACAGCCTCTAGAGGGTACTTTCCTACAGAGGTTTCACCAGTTAGCATAAGGGCGTCCACACCCATTTCAATAGCTGTACTAACGTCCACTACCTCTGCTCGCGTGGGCACGGGCTTCTCTACCATAGATTCAAGAAGCTGAGTTGCTACAATAACAGGCCTTCTATTTTCAAGAGCTTTAGCCACAATACTGCTCTGCAGAGCGTGGATTTCCTCAAGGCCAAAATTCATGCCTAAATCCCCTCTGGCCACTAGGACAACATCGCACTTCTCCATAATCTCATCTAGGTTCTTTACAGCACTCTTAGTCTCTATCTTAGCTATTATCCCGACATCCTCTCTACCAGCTCTCCTAAGGTAATTCCTAAGAATATCTACATCACTTCCACTCCTCACATAACTAAGCCCTATGTAGTCGAGGTTATGCTCAAGAGCAAACTTTATATTGGCAAAGTCTTTCTCGCTGAGAGGAGGCAGATCTATCTCCTTACCGTAGATAGCTATAGCCTTTCTAGATGTTATCGTAGAGTCTGTGAGTGCCACGACCTCTACGTAATCTGGATGCACCTCAGATATTCTCAGCCTAGTCCTCCCATCATCCATAACGAGAATGTCCCCCTCATCAACAAACTCAAAGAATCTCTGAATAGGCACTGGAATAACCTTCTCATTACCACCCTTAGCACCACCACCAAATACAATCTTAGCCGCCTCTCCTTTTTTCAAAGCAATAGGCTGCTCAACAGTTCCAATTCTAATTGACGGCCCCTGCAAGTCACCAATAAGAGCAAGGGCTCTTCCAAACCTCGCTTCAGCAGATCTAACAGCATCTACATACTTTGTCCAATCCTCTGGACCGCCATGTGAGAAGTTTATCCTAAAGCCGGATACCCCCTGCTTAACCATGCTAAAGATCGTTGCACTATTGCCGCTTGCCGGGCCTAGTGATGCGATGATTTTTACGAATGTGGGCATGAACCACACCTAGCTTGACAGGAGAGTTGATAAAACTAGTATAAATACTTAATCATTTGGTACATGCTTTTTCAATAAGAGCTTGAGAAGCCCTTGGCAAGGTTAACCTTGAACATCAACCAGGATCTTCATAGCAATGCCTCTTGACAAGACCACAACTCTGCCAAGACCACCTTCTAGTGCAACTAGTAAATGACTGCCTCTATTCTCCAAAACCTTCACCTTAACACCATTTACAAAGCCCATGTTGAGCAACCTTGTCTTTAACCCAGGCCCTGCATCTATTTGAATGACTGTTGCTACACTGTTTGGAGGGACGTTACAGAGGGGTGTAGGCATCGCCCTCACCTCATGATTGTGACTAGAGGTCGCGTTGACTGCCTCCTACGGGCAGAGCAGGGCTATCCTGTAGGTGACTAGGGATATCACTAGGGCTGTGCTAATTACATAGGCTACTACTAGCAGTGTTAGCTTTAAGCTCTTTGTCTCACTATATATTGTTGCCACAGTGGCCATGCAAGGCATGTAGTACGTAAAGAAGACAAGCAGTGCTAGCCCCTGCGGCAAGGTAATGCCAAGCAGTTCAACAGATTTCCCACCTTCTTCAGCACTAGTTAAAACAGCTAGTGTCGCTATCAGATTTTCCTTAGCTATGAATCCTGCAAGCAGTGCAAATCCTATCTTCCAGCTAGCCTCAGGAGGCAAATTAAATAGCGGAGCTATTGCATTACCTATAGTAGCTCCAGTCATAGCAGCAAAGCTTTGCGAAGGATCTGCTACAAAACCTTTGAAACTAAGGTTAGTTAAGCTCCACACAACTGCTGTAAGTAGCACTAGTACTGATCCTGCTCTAATTATGAAATGCTTTGTGAGAGCCCAGCTGTTCCACCAAACAACCCTTAGGCTAGGCACCTTAAACCCTGGCATCTCTAGCAAGAGCTCAGATGGGCTCTTCACTCTAAATACAGCTCTTCTAAATAGCTTCGCAGTTATGAGGTAGAGTAGCACGCCACCGAGGTAAAGCAGAACAATAGTCATTGCTTGGAGGAGTGGACGCCCTGCCAAGAGATAGCCAACGAAAAACAACATTACTACAAGCCTCGCTTGACATGGTATGAATGAGGCTGAGGCTACTATACCAAATCTTTCAACATCATCTGGGGCAGCTCTAGAAGCCATAACTCCCGGCACATTGCAACCTAGTGATATGAACATTGGGTACACAGCTCTACCACTTAAACCAAATCTAGCAAAGAAGTTGTGAAGTGATATAGCCATAAGAGGCCCAAGACCAGAATCCTCTATCGCTGACATTATTACTAGTGTTATAAGGATTAATGGTATGAACGAAGTCACCACGCTAACACCCTCAATAACACCATCTGCTAAGAAGCTTGCTAGTACAGGGTTTGAGTAATCTAAAGTACTGTGCACAAAGCTCTTCAAGTAGTCGAATGCTATGCCCACAAGGCCTGATATGGTGTAGCTCTCTAAAGTCGAAGCTACTTCGCTTTGCCCAAGAAGCTCAAAGAGTGCTGTAAATGGGAAGCCTGTGTTTATAGCGAAAGCTATGAAAACTGCTGAAAAGAGTATGGCGAATGTTGTCAGAAACCCTGTGATAGGGTTCTGGAATAACCTGGGTATTGCAATAGCCTTGCGAAGCCTGCCTCTAAGCCTTATGGCATCACCAATGTTCTCCTCTAGAAACATATTTATCCTACTAGCAATGTATTCCTCTAAATCGCCTCCCACAACCCCTCTAGCCCTTGCTATTTCCTCAAAATGCTTCACATCTATGTTAAACCTCTTAGCTAGGTCCTCATCACCCATAGCGATCAGTACAGCAACACCTCTTAAAGTAATATCATTTCTTAACTTAGCTTTCTGTTTCACAGCTTCAGTAAGTGCTGTGAGGAAGGGCTCTAGAGGGGCATAATCTATGTGCAACCCCTCATAAGAGGACTTTGGAACCTGGATCAAAGCTACTATTGCATCCACAAGGCTTTCGATACCCTCACCCTTTAGTGCTGAGATAGTTACAATAGGTACTTCAAACACTTTCTTCAATTTCTCTATGTCAACTTCAACACCCTGCTCCTGTACAGCGTCCCACTTAGTCAAAGCAATAACAACTCTCTTAGTGAGTTGAAGCACTTGAGCTAAGAGGTGGAAGCCGCTAACCCCTGTAGTAACATCGACGAGTACAACAACAGCGTCCCAGTCACCCCATATAACAAAATCCCTTGCAATCTTCTCATCAAGAGAAACTGCTTTAAGCCCATAGATGCCAGGCAGATCAACAAAACATATGCTCTCCCCCCTATGAACTCTAACACCAATATTCATAGCTACAGTAGTTCCGGGAAAGTTGCCAACGCGCTCGACCTTACCAGTAAGTACATTGAAAAGCGTTGATTTGCCTACGTTGGGTTGCCCAACAACAGCTACAATATATTTACACATAGTTCTTGGAGCACTCACTAGAGCTCCCACCTCTCGCTAAAAAGCACAGAAAGTTGGGAGCTTAATAAGATTAGATGTGTCTAAAATTATTATTAGGAATTTAAAGTGCGAGTTGTTTTAGATGTGAAGACGTTTAAAAGTTAGCAGTATTTACAGTTTTATTGCACTGAAAAACAGATTTTGCGAAGCCACTTAAAGGTGTTATGCAGCAGTCTTTAGCCAAATCTCCAGGGCTTTGACGAGGTGTCTGTAGGTAATGGTGGTTAAGGAAAATAAGAACAGCTTAAAAGAAGATGTTTAAAGCATTGAAGTGGCTATGCTGAGTATTTTTTGTGCTTTTGTTGCGTTTCTCTCTATGTACATCATTGTGTTTATTGGTAATAGCTTCTCTACGTAGTTCGCAGCTTCTATGAAACCCATTTTTGAAGAGCTCTTCACCTCTATATCAAAGCTTGCATAGCGTATCTGCAGGGCTTTCATTGTGAAACCAAGTACGTAATCCACTTCCCTAATTACGTCATGAGGTGATCTACTTAACCACAGCACATACTCTAAGATCTTTCTCTGTGTATGTACCTCGCTTCTTGTGACTGAGCTCTCTTTTTTGTTACTCGTTCTAATAATGTCAATAGCTACTTCGACATATGTCCTCAAATTCCCTGGTAAAACCTTTAGTAAGTTTCGTTCACTAGGCATAGAAACTATCTTATCTGCTATAGATATAGCAGCAAGTATGCTCAGCCTCTCACTTTCATCCACATTGATAACAGGGATTCTGCTTAAGTCAAAGTCTCTAAAGCGATGCTCTAAGTCACCAGCCCTTATGTGGGCGTACATCTTGCTTTCCTGAATATACAGAGTAGTTATGGGTTCTAAAAAAACCCGCAGTGTAAGGGGTGTGCTAAGCTCTACAGCAACTGGGTATAGCACATCGTGAATAACTATGTAGTATCTGCTGGTAAGGCTAGTTAAATCAGCGTACCTAGTCTTAGCCTCAAATAGCTGAACAAGAGGGGATATGGAGTCAATGCAAGCAAGGCACTCAAGTAGGGACCTAGCCATAGACCCTTCAAGACCTCTAAAATTTTAGTATTAGTACAAGTATACTTTAGCTAAGCCCCCTAATATGTGCAATACGCACAGCGTGCAGTATTGTAGCAATGCGTAATTTGGCACTTCATAGCACTAGCATTTTTAAACCTGGCTAAGAAGAAGAGCTTTTTGGTGTATGTAGTGGAGCGAGGTGGGGCTGAGGTAGAGTCCGATATAAGGGAGGTGCTAGATAAAATTACAGTTGAGTTTGTGAGAAAACCCAGTGAGGCAAAGGGAGCAGAGTGCTGCAGAGCATTTACAGGGTTTAAATCCATCAGGAGTTATGAAGAACTCGCAGAGGCTTTATCAAGATGCAAAGTCGTCTTTGTACTAATCACAACTACGCTTTGCCCCTACTGTCAAATGTTTAAACCAATTTTCGCTAGAGTTGCTAAAGAGTTTAGCGGCTTAGCAGCATTTGTAGAGGCTAATGCTGATTATGTGCCAGAGGTGGCAGAACTATTCGAGGTCTACTCTACACCTACCACAGTCACTATTGTGGATAGAAGAGCTGTTGACGCTGTAGTAGGGTTTGCTCCTTACCCATACTTCAGGAACTATGTTGAGGGGGTTTTGAGACACTCAAAGTGCTTATCTAACTAATTATATCTCCAAAATCTCTCTACCAGATGCGGTGGGTATGCCTATCCTAATCAGGAAATCCCTCAATGTTTTTCTAGAGAGCTTGCTGAGCCTGTGAACAGTTTCCAGAGGTAGTGGATACCCAGCTGGGGAGAACGTCTTGATGCATGAGGCTACGGCACCAATATCAGGCTTCTTCTCTATATAGGGTACTGAGAGCTGAAATACTTGAGAGCCACTCCCAAGCCTAACATAGGTCACTAAAAAGCCCTTTATAGCAGTCTCCTTTAGTCCTAGGAACCTGAGGATCTCTCCACTCATTGTGACATCCATTGGTTTACTGTACCCAAGCTCGCTATAGGGCTTTATACTATGGATTTTTGCTAGCTCAAAGAGCTGAAAATCTGCATAACTCAACTTATAGAAGTTTACAGAACTGGATTTTGCAACAAAGGCTATTGTGAAGCTCTCTGTTAACTTCTCCAAAACCTCTACCTTGTCTCTAAGCACTTTGCTTAGCTTTACCTCGCCCTCCAGACTCCTCAACTTCACAGCCTCTGCTACATCTCTTCGTGTTAACATGAAGGAGAGAAGAGAGCCGTCGAGGAGGGCAAGGTCTGCAGGGGAATTTCCTAGGAGCCTGTCCATAGACTTTAACTCAAGGAGGTAAGCATACATTGTTAAGGCTTTCTTAAGGTAGGATTTCTTTGCATGCTTCCCTAGCTCAGCCTCCATCACCCCAGCGTCGTAAAATCTGTCAGCCAATTTCACAACAATTCTCCCTTCATTAATTTCAAACACCTGTGAAATTCCCTGAATAGCGTACAGTGGGAGTACTCTAGACTCTATAAGTATAAAGCTAGAGTCAACTGCAGCAACACTACGGCACGGGTAATCCTCTGTTATAGAAACCCACTCAACTTTGAATAGCTCCTCTGTAACACTCTTCTTTCGCTCCTCAATTAAACTGTACAGCACCTCCCTAAGTCTAATGAGTGCAGCCGCCAGCTCTGGATATATTGTAGACAAGCTCTACACCTTTGCTACGTATGTAGTTCCAAAATTTTTCAACCGAACCTCACCCCCCTCCTCCATATCCGTTGGTATAATCCTCATAGCGACAACCCTGCCCTTGACTCTGTACACAGTGAGCATATCACCTGCAAGCATGAGTATATCAGCTTCGCGTGGTAGGGCAACCATGTCTAGGCCTGCTACGCATACAAAGCTGTAGCCTATTAAATCCCTAACTCTAACATACCCCTCCTTTATGCGCTGAGAAAGCACTGAGTCCTCTGCAACAGGAAGCATAACCTCATTAAAACCTGTGTGCTTAGCCCCTACCTTCTTTGGCAACGCCTTTACTAAGGCATTGAGGTTATACAGGATATTTAGAGTTCCAAGAGACCCTAGTGGTGCTTTGAGAAGGGACTCTATAAGCAAAGCCACACTCTCCTCACTATTTACCCAGGGAGAGATTGAGAAGTCTATGCCTTGGAAAGGAATAGAGCTGCACGAAGCTATGTACTCAGCTTTCTTAGTAACACCTCTGAGAAACTCAAAGAGCTTTTCACCACCCCCTACAACAGCCTTGGCAATGGCATCTACATAGCGCAGGGAGAGGCTGAAGCCTATAGTGTTTGAAGTATTTGCTGTAGCTGGGAAATAGGGTGTTTCCAGCCATGTGCCAAAAGATATTGCAAAGCGTGTAAAAGCGTCGAGCTCTACATCCCTAGAGCTATAAACAGCCTCAGAAACCTTTTGAAGGCACTCTGCTGAGGAACACGCTGTTGAGAAGTAGGCGTTTTCTAATGTTAGGAGGGCTTCAGCTTTCCTAAGGCATTTATGTCCAGGGTCTAGGGGAAAGGCTATTAAAACCCCCTCATCTTTTAACACACTCTCAACCTCGATAGCTATACGCACTATGTTGTTGCAATCAAGAGCTGCTGGAGGTATAACCGGTAGTACAACTCTATTGGTCCACGCATTCAAATCAACTCTCTCTGCACAGCTAAACACTCTCTCAGCTAAGGCTATAGTCCTATCAACAATTTCTTCAGCTCTCCAACTGTGGACAGGTACAAATACTGTAAGAGCTCTTGTCAGTGGCATAAAGTTTCACGTCACATAATTTTTAAATTCTAGTAAGTAACTTATTTAACTAAGGCACTAAATATCTGCTGCAGGTTATGCACTGTGGCTGAGCTAGAGCGGTGCATCTCAAGAATTGAACTAGTTGTTAGGAGCCATACAGAGTTTAAGGTGCTTGTAGAAGACCTTCTAAACGAGCTTCTATTTGAGTTAAACCTTCGAAACAAAAAGAACTACATTAAGTTGGATTGCAACTGCAAAACGCTATTCATAGGCGATGTACATGGGGATTACTACACATTACTCAGCGTACTAGAAAAAACAAGTGCACTTGAGGCACTTAGAAGCGGAGGTTATATTGTTTTTCTCGGAGACTATATTGATAGAGGGGATGAGCAGATTAGAACGCTAGCTTTAGTAGCACTACTAAAAACCGAGTGGAGAGATAGAGTGGTTCTTCTAAGAGGAAATCACGAGCCTCTACCACATCTCATGCCATCACCGCACGACTTTCCATTCAGGCTCATAGAATCGTTTGGGTCATCTAATGCAGAAGAGCTCTATGCTACACTTCAAAAGGTGTTTGAAGCTCTACCCCTCATACTTTACATGCCAAAGAGGTTAGTGGCACTCCATGGGGGGCCGCCAGTAGCAAGGCTGATGAGGTATAGCGACCCTGAAGATATACTAAGTGTTGATAGCAATGATTATGAGGATGTGCTGTGGAGTGATCCAAGTGAAGATGTCGAGAACTACGAGTTTAACTTTGTTAGGGGGGCTGGGGTTCTCTGGGGGCCTAGAGTGACAGATGAGTTTCTGAAAAAGACTGGTGTAAGGGTCGTTGTCAGGGGTCACGAGCCGTGCAACGGCTACAAGTTTAATCATGGGGGAAAGGTGTTAACACTATTCTCTATGAAGGGGTACTACGGTAATAGGTATGCAGGCGCTCTTGCAGTAGATACAAAGGAGCTCTTAGATAATAGCATTAGTGAGTATATTAGAAAAAACATTGTTCTCATATAGTCATTTCGTGGTCCGATCATCACTTATTGACTCAGACTGGCTAGAACAAATCATCCAGTAATCAATAGTAGTAGAGGGTAATAAGCATTCTTAGAAGTCATCTACGTGTCATATGCAAAGCTTTAAAAGGCTCTGCTTAATGTTGAGATACCTATCAATACTGATTTAGTAATGAAGGTAACCTTTAAATGAAAACAGCGTAAAGATGTACGTGGGTAGGGTCTCTATGGACAAAAATGGCATGTGTAACAACCACGGTAATCTCTTTATTGGGAGCTCTGAAGACCTTAAAGTGGTGGTTGAGTTTCTCCAAAGAGAGCTTGGTAGTGCAAAGCTTTTTGGGTATAGGCATCACAATGGTAGAATTGCCTTTAGTGAAATAAATAACATCAACGAGATCTTCGTTGCCTTAACAGATATCCAGAAACCCGGTTATTACAGGGCTTCTTCTGGGTATAGGTTTAGGCATAGCTTTAGTTCTCCAAAAGTTTTTCTCTTACCCCCTGAGTACGTGATCTTGACTGTTTCTCGAGACTATGACATTTTGGAGAGCAGTAGCTCTTTTCAGGAGCTCACCGCCATATTTTTCGGAATTAAGCCTTGTGATCGCAAAGCCATTGATATCCTCGACCGCATTCTTTACGGTAGAAGCCCTGTGTACACTACGAGAAGAAATGCTGTAAGAGCAATTGTTGTTGAGGAGTGCTTAGAGCCTGGGGAAACATGTTTTTGTAGCACTGTAAACGCGGGCCCCACAATATCAAGTGGTTTTGACATAGCTTATGCAAGGCTCTATGGAGATTTACTTGTGTTTAGGTATGGTAGCTCGCTTGGAGAGAAGATATTGGGCAAGGTAGGGCTTCAAAGAGCTCAGGAAAGCCACGTTAAAATGTATTTAGAGATGGTTAACAGGGCCATCTCTATGATGCGTGGTAGAATACCTAATATCAGTGAGATTCAAAAAGCTCTTATGGAGAAAGTTAGTGCTAAGCCTTTCTGGGAGGAAATATCATCTAAGTGTGTAGGGTGTGGAAACTGTAACTATGTGTGCCCAACATGCTTCTGTACTGAAATAGAGGATCGCGTTGAAAACGGTTTTAGTACAAGAGTTGGGGTATGGCTAGGCTGTCTCACCTATACTTATGGACTCGTAGCTGGAGGGCACTTTAGACAAGAGCTGTATACTAGGTACAGGCACTTCATACTACACAAATTCCTATTTTACCCAAAGCAGGTAGGTGATATTGGGTGCGTGGGTTGTGGGAGGTGCATAACGTGGTGCCCCCTTGGCATAGACTTGAGAGAAACACTGAGTCGCATAGCTGAAGTGAAATCACAATGAGTATGGGAATTCAGAGAGCTATCCACATGAACAATCCATTTACATTTAGAAAAGCGATAATTGTTAATAAAGTCGAGGAAACACCTAATACGCACACCTACACCTTAAAATGTGATGGGGGGCTTAAGGCGCTGCCTGGGCAATTTAACATGCTGTACGTCTATGGACTTGGAGAAGCCCCTATATCACTATCCAACATCCCAATTTTTAGAGGCGGCCACACACTACTTGAGCACACTGTTAGAGTTATGGGGGCTGTAACAAGGGCCATTATATCAAGACTAGAGATAGGGTCTTTAATAGGCATCAGAGGGGCCTATGGAAATGGGTGGCCTTTAAGAGATGCTGAGGGAAAGGATGTTGCTATCGTTGGAGGAGGTATTGGTATAGCACCCCTACGACCAATAATAAAATACATTGAGCACTGCCGAGAAAAATTTGGGAGAATCAATATACTGTTTGGCGCTAAAAGCCCTAGAGATATGCCTTATAAATACGAACTCAATAACTACAATACCATTTCAAACACTAAGTTACTTTTATCCTCAGATACCCCAGCAGAAGAGTGGACACATTACACAGGCTTTGTCACAGACCTAATAGAGTACATCGATGTGAATGTAAAGAACTCTGTAGCCTTTGTATGCGGTCCTGAGGCTATGATGAGAGTAGCTGTTAAGAAGCTTCTAAATAAGGGGTTTAAGAAGGAGTATGTATACATATCGCTTGAGAGGAGAATGAGGTGTGGAATTGGCGTTTGTGGTACTTGCCAGTTTGGACACTACTTTGTTTGCAGAGATGGACCTGTTTTCAGGTATAGTGATGTAGAGGATTACCTATGGGTTGAGGGAATATAGATGTATAGTGTAGCTGTAGTGAAATTAACATCGTGTTCAGGCTGTGTGAACGAGGTTGTATACGCCTTTACGTTTAGTGATGTGATTAGTAAGTATAGGATAGAGTATTCTACGGAGCTAACAGATGTAGAAGAGATGAGAGAAGTTGACATAGCTTTCGTGGAAGGCTCTATAACTAATAGGCACCAAGAGGAGCTTATAAAAAGTGTCCGATCCAAGGCAAGATTTGTAGTAGCCTTGGGGACATGTGCTATTATGGGTGGTGTGCAAAGCTTAAGAGTAGGTAGTGATATAAATGATGTCAAGGGACTTGTTTATCCAGAGCCTCGCTACATAGAGGTTTACAGCAATGTTAAGCCTGTTACTGACGCTATAATGGCAGACCTTGCTATCCCAGGTTGTCCCGTAAATGGTGATGCTGTGGTCTCCTTTTTGAGGAAATACGCTTTAGGTGGTCTCCCTATAGCAATTTATGAGTCTGTTTGTGCTGAGTGCAAGAGAAGGGAGTTAGAATGTGTAATGGTTGCAAGGGGGGTTCCATGCCTAGGCCCTGTAACTATCAGTGGGTGCAGAGCTATATGCCCATCTTTCGGTAGAGGGTGTTATGGGTGTTACGGAATTAAGTATTTTGATTTAGATAAGGAAAAGATTGAGGCTTTTTCAAGGCGCTTAGCAGAGTTGGGAATGAGCAGGGAAGACATGGGCGCTCTGCTCAAAGGCTATGGCTTCAAGGTTTATTCAAAAATTACAAGAGATGAAGAGACTTGAGGGCAGTACTAACTAGGGTTGAGGGAGAGGGTAGCATATTAATCTTGGAAAGAGATGGCCGCGTAGAGAGAGTAGTGTACGAGGTTTCTGAAGCACCGAGGTTTTTTGAGTACCTTGTAGTGAGTAAGAGCATAGAGAGGGTAGTAGATATTGTGAGTAGGGTGTGCGGCTTATGCGGGGTCTCCTATAGCTTTGTAGCGGCAAAGGCTTTTGAAAAATGCCTTGGCGTAGATGTGGATCCTGAGGTAGATATGATTAGAGAAGCACTGCACTTAGCGGAAAGGGTGAAGAGTCACATACTGCATGTATTCTACATGAACTTGCCAGACCTTGTGCAAGCAAAGTCATTTGCTGATATTTCACAACGAAATCCCAAGCTTTTGAGAAATATGCAAGACGTACTGCTATGGTCTAGAAAGGCTATGGAAGTTTTAGGGGGCAGGTTCCATAATGTTGTTAACATAAAGGTAGGAGGGGTTTACAGGGTACCAGATAAAAGTGCTTTTGAAAAGCTTAGAAAAGAGCTGGATACGGTGATAAAGTCGTTTACTGAATTCGCTAGCTTTGTGTTAAGTGTTAAGCCTTTCGATGAATTTGCGTGGAATGGTAATGCAAAGATTAACCAGGTATCCCTATACTCACTGCATGAATATCCTCATCACGGTGATAGGGTGCTTTTAAATGGGGATGAGTACAGCGTTACGCAGTTCTATAGAGATGTTGTGAAAGTTCTACAAGTGCCGTATTCAACAGCCCTGCACTACAGGATTAAGGGTATTGAAGGCTTTGTTGTAGGGCCCTTCGCGAGGTTTAATCAATTCTATACTATGTTATCTAAAGAGGTTAGAGATTTTGTAGAAGTGCATGGCTGGAGACCCCCACTAAGTAACGTAGTGCAAAGCTACGTTGCTCGCATAGCAGAAACTTATGAGGCTCTCTTAGCAATTGAAAGATATCTAGATGTGTTTAAAAATGCTATAGCAGTTGATTCTAATAGCAGTATCTCTAGTAGAGAAAGAGGTAGTGTTGTATGTGAATATGCTGTAGAGGCTCCTAGAGGAATACTCTACCACAAGTACATAGCTAGCGAAGGAAGGGTGACGGTATGCAGTATCATAACACCAACAGCACAAAACCTGGCCGCAATGAGCGACATTGCGACAACTATTACACAAGGGAGAAAAGTTGATGACAATGCAATATCCATAGCCAAGAGAATTGCCATATCCTTCGATCCCTGCATATCATGTTCCGTTCACGCACTGCAAGTCAAAATCTTTAGAATTTGAAGAGCAATACCCAACGAACTGCGCGCCATGGGGGAGAGGTTAGATCAGAAATCCTTGGAACCGCGTTTTGACGCTACAGCTAGACAGACTATAGTTATGAAGTAGGTGTTGCAAGCCCTTAGATAGGGATGTGAGGAGCCATTAGAAGCAGTGGTTGTCCGTGTTTTGTCTTTTGGTTACTCGGGTTACTTTGGATATTTGCACGGGCTTCTCCC
>Ga0105154_1000018_pt1 | contig 70451 bp, 69 predicted proteins | sample SSWtaG_FD_89672 | JGI IMG/M metagenome (GOLD analysis project Ga0105154, IMG submission 89672) | Hot spring microbial communities from Sandy's Spring West, USA to study Microbial Dark Matter (Phase II) - SSWsed_matched | ecosystem: Environmental > Aquatic > Thermal springs > Hot (42-90C) >... | reverse complement strand
GGCATATACTGTACGGCGTTAAGCTGCCTAGCAAGCCGGTACTGCTACTGCCATCATTGCCTGGAGAGCTAGTTGGGGTCGAGATCAAATGAGGTGCGATGGGAGAACTGTAGTTGTCAAGCTAGGTGGAAGCCTGATCACGCTTAAACAAAAGGCTCTAACGTGTAGACGAAGAGTCGTAGCAAGGCTGGCAGAGGAAATCTACGAGGCGTGGTCCAGTGGGGTCAGACTCGTCCTCATACATGGAGGAGGCTCGTACGGTCACTACGTAGCCATGCACGAGCTTAAAACAAAGGGAGCACTAACTACAGGCTCGATACCACAGATAGCGAGGACTATGAGGGAACTGAATTCCATTATCGTGAAGGAATTGGAAAAGCACGGACTGCCGGTAGTGGTCTTCCCCCCCAGCTCCTTTTGCATTACAGATTGTACCAGCTACAAGGTTGAGTGCAACTTCACCTCTGTAATAAAGTCTTTCGAAGCAGGACACCTACCAGTTCTTTATGGAGACATCACGTACCCTGATGGCATGTGCGAGCCCAGAATCGTATCAGGCGACGAATTGGCACTAAGTTTAGCCGACATCATTAGACCCGATATCGTGGTCTTTGCGATGGACGTTAAGGGAGTTCTCGAAAGAAAGAGAAGTGGAAAGGAGTGGGTAATCTCGAAAGTAAATCTTAGTAGGCTAGAGGAAATCGCTAAAAGGCTTGGCAAGGGAAGCTCTGGAGTATACGATGTTACGGGAGGTATTGCAAGCAAGCTCGAGTTAATAGAAAGACACCTAAAGAGGGGGCTCAGCTCTCCCGTTATTCTCACGACGGGACTGCTTAGAGGCAATCTAAAGAGAGTCTTAGCGGGACAGGGGAAGTATGTTGGAACCCTAATTACGCGTGATTAGCAAATCACAGCACTTTATAACCTGAGCTACGCTATAAAGAATTTAAAAATCCAAACAACCACTATGGCTTTACACTACTTAGTTTGTTAAAATCGTTTAAGAGCAGAAAACCGAGCGACAACAACAGGAAGGGGTGAAGTGGCATCTGGGACGATAGGGCGTTAACGAGGCGCAGAAAGCTAGAGCACGTGCTCCTGTCCTTTTACGAGAGTATCGAAACGGGTAACACCATGCTAGATCAAGTCACACTCATACACCAGGCACTGCCAGAACTCGATCCCAATGATATTGACACGCGCACGAAATTCTTGGGAAGGGAGCTTGAAGCGCCAATAATGATAACCGGCATGACGGGAGGCCATGAGCTTGCCGAAAAAATCAACGAAAAAATGGCACTAGCAGCAGAGATGCACAAAATTGCCATTGGTGTTGGAAGCCAGAGAGCGGCACTAGAGGACAGAAGGCTAGAGAGAACGTTTAGAGTTGTTAGAGAAAGAGCACCGAGCGTGCCGGTTATAGGCAATATAGGAGTTCAGCAATTGCCCTCTGAGGATCCTGTTTCTATAGCAGAAAGAGTGGTAGAGATGATAGAAGCCGACGCTCTCGCTATTCACTTGAACCCTGCACAAGAGCTCTTCCAGCCAGAGGGAGATGCAAGGTACCATGGTGCAGTTGATAAGATCCGGGAAGTTGCAAGGAAGCTAAAGGTACCAGTTATAGTCAAGGAAGCAGGATGTGGAATATCCTTTGAAGTAGCACAGAAACTCAGAAACGCGGGAGTAAACTACATCGATGTAGCTGGCAGTGGTGGGACTAGCTGGATTAAGATTGAAATGTTGAGGGCCATTAAGAAGGGATGCAAAGAGCTTGCTACGGCAGCTAGCACGTTCTCACACTGGGGGATACCCACAGCAGCAAGCATAATAGAGGTTAAGGCAGCGCATCCTGAGAGTTATATCATAGGAAGCGGGGGCGTTAGAAGCGGACTCGACGTCGCAAAGGTCTTAAGAGTAGGTGCTAATCTAGCTGGTTTGGCTCTTCCTGTTCTCAAGAGCGCACTAACCTCCATAGAAAGCATTGACCTTTACCTCAGCAAGCTAAAGAGGGAGCTGAGAGCTGCAATGTTTTTAACGGGTTCAAAAGACATTAACGATCTAAAGAGAAAGCCCGTAGTGCTTGGAGTAGCACTTACATCGTGGCTTGAGCAACGTGGCATTAACTGGAGGACGGTACTTGAAGCCAGAGGTCAGGCAGAGTAGGCGCAGGAGTTGAGAGCACAGAACTCCCAACCAAAACAATCAAAAACCATTATACGCTTATATTGAGCATCTACACTACTTACTTAAGTGCCGATATCTCGATGCACAGGAGGTCTGATAATGTTGAAATTGGAAGAGTTTGTGAGCCAGGTCGCAAGGGATGCTGACGAGTACATTGCAACACACGTGACCGGTTATCCCAGAGAGCTCTACGAGGCATCCTTGCACATAATAAAGGTTGGCGGTAAAAGACTAAGACCTGCACTACTTGTTGCCTCCGGCATGCTCTTTGATAAGCAGTACTATCCTGACCTGATACCCTATGCTGCATCAGTAGAGTTGATGCACACGTTCACCCTCATACACGATGACATAATGGACAATGACGACTTTAGGCGCGGGGTGCCAACGGTCCACAGACTGTGGGGCGTTCCAATGGCTATACTGGCAGGCGACGTTCTCTTCGCCAAGGCAATAGAGATCGCCTCAGAATACGCCATTAAGAGCGGTAGAGTAAGCGAGGACAGGGCCATAAGAGCAATATTCGAGCTGTCTAAAGCCACCAGGATAGTAGCCGAGGGCCAGGCTCTTGACATGAGCTTTGAAAAGAGAGACGACGTATCGGAAAAAGAGTACCTGGACATGATATACAAGAAGACGTCAGCACTAATCGAGGCTTCGGCTAAAATCGGTGCGATAGTTGCCGGCGCTGACGAGAACTCCGTAGATGCCATAGGCAGGTATGCTGTTAACCTCGGTATCGCATTTCAAATCAAAGACGATATTCTAGGAGTATTCGGGCGCGAGGAGGAGATAGGAAAGCCCGTTTACAGCGATTTGAGGGAGAGAAAGAAAACCATACTAGTTATACTAGCCCTTAGGAAAGGAAGTGAGGAGCTAAAAGAGAGACTGCTTAAAGTGCTTGGAAACAGGAGTGCTGAGAAAGACGAGTTTAAAGCGGTAGCAGAGATGATAGACGAGGAGGGGATTAGACAAGAAGCGGAGCTTGAAGCACTAAAGTTCGTCGACGAGGCCCTCAAAAGCCTTCACGAGCTTAAGGGGAAAGCCAACGAGGACTTCCTAGAACTCCTGAGGCAGCTAGCAGTATACGTTGTCAGTCGGGAGAAGTGAGTTGCCGAGAGCTCGTGCACGTTGCTTTACAGCCTCGGGCTTCGGAGTGTGGACTGCATGCATTGAGAGAGCTAGCGACTCTTGCTATGTGATTAGTAGTGGTAGTGTTGAGGGAGAGTGTTTCAGAGAGGATCCCTGTGAAAGAGTGGGAGGGCACTTCAGGGATATTGACGAGAACAGGGCTCTGCTTGAGAAGGACCTGATCGTGGTTGTCGATAATGGCTGTCTTCACGCTCATGCAGGTAGCATCCTCTGTAAAGAGCGGATTGAGGCCTTTCATGCCAGGGTTGTAGTCGAAGAGGGTAGCACTATTAGCGAAGGACAGACCATTGCGTTCACCCTATCTAGAAAGTCAACAGTCAGGCACGTAAAAGCCGGAGCCGGCGGACTCGTGCTTTTGGTTCACTGGAATCCTCAGGCTAGCATTGACGAGTACACGGTCTACATTGACTGCATGAAACAGGTGAGGAGATATGAGAGAAGAGAGGAAAGAGGAACGCGAGATATATGAGCTCGCTTTTAAGCACGCTCTCTACAACGCGTTTAAACACGAGGGCAAAGCTAAGCTCAGCGTAGTAATCTCAAAGATGATAGCAGAGAGGATCGAGTTGAAGGACAGAGTAAAGGAGATACTACCAATAGTCCAGAAAGCGGTAGAGGAAGCAAACAAAATGAGTCGCGAGGAACAGAAGAGGCTTATAGAGGAGAGGTACCCGGAACTTCTGCTCGAAGAAAAACAAGAGAGCAGGAGGGAAGGGCTGCCACCGTTACCCAACGTTAGTAAGTACAAGCGGGTAGTAACGAGATTTGCTCCTAATCCAGATTTCGCGATTCACTTAGGTAACAGCAGAGTCGCGATTCTAAGCTACGAGTATGCAAGAATGTATAACGGCAAAATGATCCTCAGAATGGAGGATACAGACCCGAGAACGAAAACTCCAATCATAGAAGCATACGAGAGAATCAAGGAGGATCTAAGCTGGCTTGAAATAAAGTGGAGCGAGGAGTACATTCAAAGTCTGAGAATGAACATCTACTATGAAATTGTGAGAAAGCTTCTTGAAAAGGGTGGGGCATACGTAGACACCCTGGGCAAGAGTGAGTTTGTTAGATACCTAGAGTCTGAAAAGCAGTATCCCCCCAGAGCTCAAACACCCGAAGAGAATCTCGAGCTCTTCGATAAGATGTTAAGCGGAGAGTTTAAAGAGGGAGAGGCAGTCGTCCGAGTTAAAACGGAATGGGGGTTAAGTGATAGAAGCCTCGTAGACTGGGTTGCCTTTAGGATCATTGATACCGAAAGAAACCCCCATCCACTAGTCGGTACAAAGTACATCGTATGGCCCACGTACAATTTTGCATCGGCTGTCGACGACCATCTAATGGGAGTAACACACATAATTAGAGGGAAGGAGCACGAATCGAATACCATAAAGCAGAGGTGTCTCTACTCGCATCTGGGCTGGGAGTACCCTACAACCATTCATGTGGGCAGGCTGAAGCTAGAGGGCTTTATAATGAGCAAGTCGTTTATCAGGCGTCTGCTTGAGGAGGGATCTGAGTACGCAGGTCCGGAGGATCCCCGATTTGGCACTCTAGCAGGCCTCAGGAAGAGAGGCATTACCCCACAGGCTATATGGAACATTATGCTGGAGATAGGCATCAAGCCCACCGATGCCATCGTGAGCTTTTCAAATCTCGCAGCAGAAAATAGGAAGATACTAGACCCTATAGCACCAAGAGTAATGTTCGTCAAAGATCCTATAGCGTTGAGAGTTAAAGGCGTGAATGGCGGTTGCATCTCAGCAAAGATACCATACCACCCAGAGAGAGCAGAGCTGGGGAGCAGAGAAATTGAAGTCTGCGAAAACGACGAGGTCCACATTGCTAAAGATGACTTCGAGGAATTCAAGGACAAAGCCGTAAGACTGCTAGGACTTGGAAACTTTAAGGTAGCTGAAAGTAGACGTGAGCTCGAACTCGTGTCAACAGGTATTGAGGACGCCAAAAGGCTGAAGCTACAAGTGATACAGTGGGTACAGGCCCGAAGATCGCTGCCAGCGAACGTATTGAAGCCCGTAGGCGAGAGACTCGAAGTGGATTCGGGTTTTGTAGAGGATGTTGTTAGGCAAGATGAGATGTTTAAGAGAATTCGAAACGTGCAACTCGTTCGCTACGGTTTCGCTTACATTGAGACCACAACTCCTGCTATTAAGATGGTGTTTTCCCACACGTGAAGCACGCAATCACCAGCCAGCACGACGAGGTCTCTAAACCCACTCTACAAGCTCGCTATCCTCGAAGAATAACTTGTATTCCCGTTCAAAGCTCTCCTTAGAATCCGACGCGTGAACGACGTTTTCTTGAATGTCTAGTGCAAAGTCCCCCCTAATAGTTCCAGGCATTGCCTTTCTGGCATCGGTAGCGCCTATCATCAGCCTTGCAACATCCACCGCCGACTCTCCCTCTAGAACCATTGCAACTACGGGACCGCTAGTAATGAACTCTACCAAGCTGTAAAAGAAAGGCTTTTCGCGGTGAGGCTCGTAGAGCCTTTCGGCCTGCTCTCTGTTCAGCTTGACCATCTTAAGGGCAATTATTTTAAGCCCCTTTCTCTCGAACCTCCGGATCACCTCACCGATCAAGCCCCTTCTTACGCCATCGGGTTTTATCATCACAAAAACTCTCTCTAGACCCATGACATTCTACCCCGCTGCTACCTTAGCCTGTCTTTTGATGTCCGCTAAGGGTCCACTTTAGCTCTCTTGGGTTTCGCTTAAGTATCATCATGTTCTTGTAGCACTTGCTGCTGCAAAACCATAGGACGCTTCCATCGTTTTTAACGTACATCATACCAGTTCCTGCAATAACAGATTTGCCACAGAAGTTGCAGCGCCCTCTCTCCACCGCACTGGCACCCGTCGGAGCCTCCAGCTTTAACTGTCAAATGTAGTTTAGAACCTAATTAGAACTTAACAGGATAATAATTATTGCTTCCGCGCTAAAGGTGAAACATCGAGTCAAAGGCGTGAAAATGTTTTAAGCCTCTTATCGAAAAAGCACTCTTGAAGCACGCAATAATGCGTGATGTTGAGAGGCGGGATCAAAGTTGTCCGAGAGGACTGATGAGCGGGAGAGCCCGGATAGAGGCGGGCCGGGCGAGATTAATGTTATTGAGGAGTTCGGCTTTCCAGCCGAGGTAATTCAAATAATTGGGAGAACTGGTGTAACAGGCGAGATAACCCAAGTTAGAGTTCGAATCCTCGAAGGAAGGGATAAAGGGAGGATTCTAACGAGAAACGTTAAGGGTCCTGTTAGGCTGGGCGATATACTAATTCTAAGGGAAACTGAAAGAGAGGCTAGAAGGCTCTCTGGAAAGAGGTAGAGATTAAAAAGAATCTCAGAACTAGAGACTAGAGAGAACTGCCTGCTTTTGCTAGGCCCTGGCTTTCAGCTTGTTAACCTCTTCGATTATTTCGTTTACAAGAGACTGTGCCTCTCCAGGCTCAATTATGACAGCAGAGGCAGCTTGCACCTCTATTCCTGCAGCCTCTCCCAGCCTCTTCTTGCTTGGAACGTAGACATACGGAACTTTCTTCTCCTCGCATAGCAGTGGCAGGTGCGCTACAACCTCAGGGGGATCCACGTCTTCTGCTATTAACACAAGCTTTGCAATACCTCGCTCAACGGCCTTTGTAGCTTCGTTGGTTCCCTTCTTAATCCTCCCAGTCTCTCTCGCGGTTTCGAGTGCCTTGTAGGCCTTTTCTGCTAGTTCGGGTGGAACGTTAAACTTCACGTAGAAAGGCTTGCTCAAAGCTCATCATCCCCCATCATTGCTTAGGGGATCTTCATTCTAGGTCTGATAATGCCTTTTCGGGTAAAAATAGTTTTTCAAAAGGTCATAAAGATCGCTTCGGGTTAAAGTCGCCTGCGCTAAAAAGCTTATTGTATCTTTACGTTGAAAACAGTAGACGAAAAGAGAAGGTGTGGGTGGGAAAGTGAGCTCGAGCGACGGAAAGCTTAGGCACCCAATAGTTGTCGTTCTAGGTCACGTTGATCATGGAAAGACAACGTTGCTAGACAGGATTAGAGGCACAACCGTGGCGCGCAGGGAGCCAGGTGAAATGACACAGCATATTGGGGCCAGTTTAGTTCCAGCAAGAGTAATCGAAGAAATAGCAGCTCCGTTAAAGAAGCTCATACCATTTAAACTGATAATACCGGGACTGCTCTTCATTGACACGCCCGGTCACGAGCTTTTTGCTAGCATGAGGAAGAGAGGAGGCTCTGTTGCCGACTTTGCCATACTTGTGATTGACATCAACGAGGGGATGAAAGAGCAAACCAGAGAGAGCATTGATATACTGAAGCAGCGTAGAGTGCCATTTCTCGTTGCAGCAAACAAGATAGACAGAATACCAGGATGGAAGCCCAGCGAGGGCGAGCCGTTTCTGTTCACGATTAAAAAGCAGAGCCCCCAAGTGGTTAAAATGCTCGACGAGAAAGTATACAAGCTCCTGGGAGAGCTGGCAGCTCTGGGTTTCACGGCCGACAGGTTTGATAGGATTAAAGACTTTACCAGAACTGTTGCCATAGTTCCCGTGTCGGCTAAAACAGGCGAGGGATTACCCGAGCTCCTTGCAGTGCTAGCTGGACTAGCACAGCAGTACTTGAGAAAGCACTTGCTGTACGTCAAGGGTCCCGGAAGGGGCGTTGTGCTTGAAGTTAAGGAAGAGGTGGGGCTTGGAACTACAATCGACGTTATACTTTACGAAGGCTCTATCAGGAAAGGGGACCAGATAGTGGTCGGAACGCTGGAAGGACCTATAGTGACCAGAGTCAGGGCACTGCTAATGCCCAAGCCCTTGCAGGAGATAAGAAGCCCGGAAGACAGGTTTATTTCAATTGAAGAGGTACACGCAGCAAGCGGCATCAAGATCGTTGCAGCCAATCTGGAAAACGTTATTGCTGGCAGCACCCTCTACGTCTTGGAGAACGAAAGCGAGCTAGACAAGGTGAAGGAGAAAGTAATTGAGGAGATAGAAAGCATTAGAATAAAAACGGAAAGGTCTGGAGTAATCGTGAAAGCCGACACTCTGGGAACGCTCGAGGCCCTTGTAGAAGCTTTAAGAAGAAATAACATTCCAATAAGAGAAGCCGACGTGGGTCCTATAACTAGAAGGAACGTCATAGAGGCAGCAATTTCAATGAGGGAGAACAAAACGCTAGGCGTCATACTAGGCTTCAATGTAAAAGTAACGAAGGAAGCCGAGCTCGAGGCTCTAAAAGAGGGCGTGAAGATCATTGTAGGCAACATTACGTACAGGATAATAGAGGAGTATCTAGCGTGGAAGAGAGAGGTGGAGGAAAAAGAGAGGCTTAAGCAGCTCGAAAGCCTCGTGAGGCCTGCAAAGATAAGAGTTCTTCCAGGATACATCTTTAGAAGAAGCGAACCGGCTATAGTAGGCATAGAGGTTCTAGGAGGAGTTTTAAAGCCAGGAGTTCCTCTAATGAGAGAAGACGGGAGAAGGATCGGCGTGGTAATGCAAATCCAGGATCGCGGAGAGGCTATAAAGGAGGCCAGAGCCGGAATGCAGGTCGCAATTTCGATTCGAGGCAACGTCATGGTTGGAAGGCACATTGACGAGGGAGACGTGCTTTACACGGACGTTCCAGAACAACATGCTAGAATGCTGTTAAAGGAATTCCGGAGGGATATTAGTAGTGACGAGGAGTTCGTGCTGAAGGAAATTATCGAAATCAAGAGAAAGAGCAACCCGCTTTATGGCGTAGTGTAGAGGAGGCTTCCAATTGCTTATGCTTAATGCTTTTAGAATTCTCCAAGCTGTAGGAGCTCGTGCCTCTTCTCATCGGGTTAGAACAATTCGTCTCCACAGCCTCATTAGTTGTTTTGAACGCTGCAGCCTCCCACCACTATACTAAAGCCTAGGAGTGCCATCTGCAACGCGTTCCCCCAAGTTTACTATTTACCACCTCCCAAAAGCACACAGCAACACAGAAGGCTACTAGCCCACTCTTTCAGCTTGCTCGTTCAGGATTCCTGCGCACTCATGGCGGTTCACATTACAGGTAAGAAGCAGCCCGCCAAAAACCCAAAATAAGCGGTAGACCTCAGCACCAATATAGAGACCTCTGCACGGCTTGGAGGCTGTTTGAAACACTTTTTATCCTTGTTCAGCACTAATCAAAAGGAGTTGAAACGTCAGAGAGACCGTTATCTGCCGGTGTAGGTCAACAGCACCAGGGCACCATGGTGGGCTTTAGATGAGTGAAATGAAGCTAGTGGTTTCGGTCCCTCACGGTGTAGACAAAGTCGCAAAAGTCAAAATCGTGGCCGATGAGACACTAAAGTATGAAAAGCAGCATAGAGAGAAAAGGCAGCTACCGCTAGCAAAGATAAGCAGGCACGTGGCCGAGCAAATTCAAGCAAAAGAAGGTAGCGTTATTATGGTGAAGGTCAAGGGCGAGGGAGACAAGGTATTCAAGTTTCACCTGCTGGCGACAATAGACGATAAGCTAGATCAATACACGGTGAAAGTACCAGCAGAGCCCTTGCTCGAAACTGCCGGAGAGGAAGAGGTTGAAGGTCAGGTAGCCCTGTCTAGGGCATTTCAAGTCGTCCTGGATAAAGAAAAAAGCAGAAGAATCATTGGAGCCAAGATAAAAGATGAGCTCGACGCGTCCATAATAGGTCTTAAAGGCAAATTGATAATTACAGGAGGTAGCGATAACAGCGGCTTTCCCATGAGACCGGACATTCCAGGTGGAGTGAAAAAGCGCGTGCTTCTATCGCAACCTCCAGGCTTCCATCCTACCACAAAGGGTCTTAGAAAGAGAAAAACCGTAAGGGGAAACACCATAACCGAGGAGACCGTGCAAGTCAACGTTGTTTGGATACCTGAGTGGATGAAGCAAGAAGGCCTGTAGGAGGAGAGAACGGGATTGTCGGCAGACGACAAGCAGAAGCAGCCTGAAGTCAATATTGGCATGGTGGGTCACGTTGACCACGGCAAGACTACCCTCGTTGCAGCATTAACTGGCGTTTGGACCTCGAGGCATAGCGAAGAGCTAAAGAGGGGGATGACAATAAAGCTGGGCTATGCCGACGGAGATATATATCGCTGTGCAAACTGCGAGCTACCAGAAGCGTACACGCCTTTTCCCGAGTGCAGAGAGTGTCCAGAGGGGTCTGTACCGGAACTCGAAAGAAGGGTTTCCTATGTTGACGCTCCAGGCCACGAAATTCTCATGGCCACAATGCTTTCAGGCGCAGCAATAATGGATGGAGCGGTACTCGTTGTCGCTGCAAACGAGAAGTGTCCTCAGCCTCAAACGGCAGAACACTTTGCGGCGCTAAGCGTCATTGGCATCAAGAACCTGGTTATAGTGCAGAATAAGGTCGATGTTGTAAGTCCTGAGCGCGCCAAAGAAAACCACATGGAGATAAGGAAAATGATCGAGGGAACGTGGGCCGAAGACGCTCCGATAATTCCTGTCAGCGCTCTCAAGGGTGCCAACATCGACGTGTTGTTAATGGCCATCCAAAAGTACATTCCAACTCCTGAACGAGATCCCGCAAAGCCCCCAATGATGTATGTTGCACGAAGCTTTGATGTAAACAAGCCTGGAACTCCAGCAGAGAATACTGTTGGCGGCGTTGTAGGCGGGAGCCTGATTCAGGGAGAGCTTAAAGTCGGAGACGAGATATCGATTGTGCCCGGTGTGAGGGTTACGAAAACTAGTGGAAAGGAGGTCTACGAGCCTCTTCAAACTAGAGTGACGAGCCTAAGATTCGGTGAGACTTCAGTCGATGTTGCGAGACCTGGAGGCTTACTTGCAGTGGGAACGGAGCTAGACCCCTCTCTTACAAAGGCTGATGCACTCGTAGGCAACGTGGTTACAAAGGCCGGAATGGAACCACCGGTAACCGACTCGCTAAGAATAAAGTACGGCCTCTTAGAGAGGGTCGTGGGGCTAAAAGAGTACAAGGCAACAGAACCTATCAGGCTTAAGGAGACGCTAATGATTACAGTAGGCACGGCAATAACCCTAGGCGTTGTTACGAGCGCTACAAAGGACGAAATGGAATTGTCTCTAAGAAGACCCGTAGCTCTAATACCAGGAGGTAGGGTGGCATTTAGCAGGCAGATATATGGGCGATGGAGGCTAATTGGATGGGGAGTTATTAGTGAATAGAAGACCAGTCGTGATATTCGATACGAACATGTTCATGCTCATGGCCGAAGGAGTACCAGTCATAGAGTGGATAGAAGAGCTTATCGATACAAAGCCTGTGGTTCTATGTCCTGAGGGTGTCTTTAAGGAGCTCGAATCTCTTACGGAGCAAGGGGGGGCTCTAGGTAGAAGGGCCTCCTTCGCTCGCGAGCTCGCACTAAGGTATTGCGAGAGAAGAGAGAGGTACGAGACAGGTTCGGTAGACAAGGAGATAATAGCTGTTGCGGTGCAGGAGAAGGAAAAGGGCAGCACGGTCATCGTTGCAACAAGCGATAGGAGCCTTAGAAAGGCCCTAAGGGAAATTGGAATTTCAACAATATTTTACCGTGAAAGTCAAGATAAGCTTGAAATAGAGCACGCCCCACTAATATGAAGAGACCTAGCTTAGCATTAGGCCAGCCAGCATCAGACCGATGGAAGCGCAGCGAACCGTGGATTCATTGAGGGCACAGAGATCCTTCGGGGTGGGAGAGTGTTCCTCTACGCTAGATTAAAGGATATAATTAGAATACCTCCCCACAGATTCGTTGAACCGCTTGAGAAGGTTAGCATGGAGCTACTGAACCAAAAGTACGTTGGACTGTACGATAGTGAGTTAGGAATAATAGTTGGTGTCTACGATGTGAAAGTAGAGCCCGTGGGCAGAGTTCTTCCTGGCAATGGCGGAAGCTATCACGAAGCTGAAATGAGCCTTTTGAGCTACAAGCCAGTTCTGCACGAGGTGGTGGAAGGACCTGTAGTCGATGTCAAGGACTTTGGAATCTTTGTCAGGATAGGACCTATTGACGGTTTTGTCCACAAGTCGCAGATTTCAGAGGAGTACGTAGAGTACGATCCTACAAGACCTGGCTTTTTAATGAAGCAGTCCAACAAAATTATCGAAATAGGGGATATCGTGAGAGCAAGAATTATTGGTGTTAGCGTGGGCACAGAGCGTGAGGGCGTAAGGGTTCAGATGACAATGAGACAGCCTTATCTTGGAAAAGTAGAGTGAAAAAAGGAGGCACGGGTAGGGAATGATCTCCAGGAAGAAAGCTGGATTTAAGGCATGCCTTAAGTGCAGGCTTCTTGTTGATCCCTCCGTAGAGGTCTGCCCTAACTGTAGTAGTAGAGACTTTACACTGGATTGGGAGGGAATGGTAATAGTCTTAGAGCCAGAAACGTCTGAAGTGGCTAAAATGCTTGATATAAAAAGTCCTGGAAGGTATGCACTAAGAGTTAGGTAGCTACATGATTGTCTTGTCCCCTCTCCTAAGAATGCGGTTGAAGAGGCCTCTTGGAACTCTATTTAGAGGCGAGAGCTTCTGGCACATTCAAAGGGAGCTGGTAGGCAGTAAAGCAAGCGTCATAACTGTAGGCGACATTACAACCCTAAACTACATACAACGGGTGGGGAGAGAGCCTAACCTCGCAGTAGTAGACTGCAGAACGAGACGCGTAGAATTGAAAGAGACTCTCGACCTGCTCGCAAGGAGATTTGACACCACGATCAAGATAACAAATCCTCCAGGCACGATAGCACTTGAAGCGTATAGGGCAGTCATGCTAAAAGCTCTTGAAGGCATGGCAAGGCGGAGAGTGCTGTTAGCGGTGGACGGAGAGGAGGATCTTGTGGTTCTTGCACTGCTTTACATCATGCCACGTCAAATGAGACGTAATACTGTGATTGTCTACGGGCAGCCAGACGAGGGCGTGGTGCTCGTGACAGCAGACGCGCTAAGCATGCTACTAGCCACAGGCACTTTCGTTTGCAGCAAGCTAGCCCTGCACACCGAGTATCTTACAAAAAGCACGTAGCAGCAGAGGCTCAAGGAGAGGCACGGTGAAATGCGAGTCTCCAGGCGAGAAGCCTTAGCGAAAACGCGTCTGTTGCGTCGTTGGGAGCGAGCTTATGGAACATGAGAACTTGTTAAGTAAGGTATTAAAGCCTCGATAGCTAACTCTCGTAACGTAACGAAAGGCTTGCTCTCATATGGAGCTCGGAACAACCCTGCGGTATTGATGGTGCATCGCGATATGGTTCACGAGTGGAGCCTGGCAGAAGCCGTTATCGATACCATTGTCGAACATGCTAGAGAGATCAATGCAAAGTGCGTGAAGAAAGCGGTTCTCGGTATTGGTGAACTGCAGTCAATCGATGTTGAGGTCTTCAAAATAGCGCTCGACGCTCTGCGGGAGACTTCAGAAACCAAAATAGAAGAGCTCGTTATCGAATTGGAAGAGGCGCTTCTAGCCTGCAGAAGCTGCGGGGCGAAATGGACCTTGAAAGACGTGAGCTTGTTGGAAGAGCATAGAGAAGTGGTTCACTTCGTACCAGAGCTTCTGCTCGCGTACGTCAGGTGCCCTACTTGTGGGTCTCCCGACTACGATGTCGTAGAGGGGAGGGGGGTCGTTATCAAAAGCATTGAGGTGGTAGCTTAGAGTGTCCATTGACCCCAGGCTTGCAGTTATAGATAAGCGCTTCAAAGACGTCGAGAGGGTTCTCGTTATTGCTAGCCTGAAGGGCGGCGTGGGGAAGACCCTTGTCTCCGTGCTTCTAGCTTTAAAGCTTAAGGATCTAGGTTACAGGGTAGGGCTTCTCGATCTAGACTTCACCAACCCATCGTGTCACACGCTACTGAATGCGAGCGTCGAGAAAAACAAGCCAGTGGAGGACAAGGGGCTTGTACCCCCATTAGAGCGTGGAATAAGGTTTATGAGCATTGCGCACTTTGTAGATAACGCCCCACTAGCCCTAAGAGGACATCACATCGACAGCGTGTTTAAAGAGCTTCTAGCGATAACTAGGTGGATTGACACCGACGTGGTAGTAGTGGACTCTCCTCCAGGATTGAGTGACGAGGCCCTCAATGTAGCAGGGCTGATTAAGAAAAGCGAGTTCATACTCGTTACCACGCCATCAAAGCTAAGTGTCCTCTCCTTGGAGAGAGCATTAGGAGTCCTCAAGGGAATTGCTAGCGTCTCAGGTATAGTTGAGAACATGTGCAAAGGTGGAGAGAGCCAAGGCGTTCGGAGAATCGTGCAGAAATTTAACACCAGGTACCTAGGCTGGCTGCCCCTGATCGAGGGTCTCGATGAGAAGGTAGAATCTATGGGAATAGAGGAGGTTTTGCGAAGGTTTTTTGAGGGATACGTTCAAAGCATTTTGATGTCCCTTGGACTATAGAGTGCCACTGCGTTTAGATTTGAACCGCTTCATGTACGCTTGCTTGCATCTAACGGCTCCAGCATCACATTAGGAGGAGCGCAGTGGTGTGCCCCAAATGTGCCTCGGATACCCCGGCAGAGTGATTGAAATCAAAGGCGATTTCGCCAAGGTAGACTTCGGTGGTGGGGTAATCAAGGACAACATCCTGATATCTCTGGTCGACGCCAAGGTTGGAGACTACGTTATCGTTCACGCAGGTTATGCCATACAGGTTCTAAGTGAGGAGGAGGCCAGAAAAACACTCGAATTGTGGAGAAGCATTCTCGAGAGCGAGGAGGGCGAAGAGCGTGTCTAACCTCTTCGAGCTCTTAAAGCAGTATAGAGATCCTGTTCTAGCAAGAAGGCTTATCGACAGGATAAGAGCTTTGGCTAAGAGGCTGGAAGAGAGAGTCCTGATAATGCACGTTTGCGGCACTCACGAGTGGACGATAACGCACTATGGCATTAGGTACGTGCTGCCAGAGAACATCGAGGTCAGGGCGGGTCCCGGCTGTCCTGTTTGCATTCTTCCCGCTCAGGACATAGATACCGTCATCGATTTGGCTCTTGAAGAGAGGCTTTCAGTCATCGCATACGGCGACGTCTCAAGAGCACGAGGGACAATGGGCCTCTCTCTAGAGGATGCCAGAAGCCTCGGCCTCGACCTACGCATCGTCTACAGCCTCCAAGATGCCATTACAATCGCGAAGAGGGAGAGCAACAAAAGGTTTCTGTTCTTTGGGGTGGGATTCGATACGACGTGTCCCTCGACGGCATACATGGTTTTGAAAGGTCCCCCCTCGAACATGATGTTCTACAGCTGCTACAGGTACGTGCCCCCATCTGTTGGATGGCTCCTGGAGCTCAAAGACCTCGAGATTGAAGGCTTTATAACGCCTGGACACTCTGGAACCGTTACGGGAATGGAACCCTACAAGAAGTACTTTGACAGGAACCCCAAGCCCATGGTATTCAGCGGATTCGAGCCCATCGACGTTCTAATCTCAATACTAATGATTCTAAGGCAGATTGTCAAGCGCGAGTACAAGATAGAAAACGAGTACACAAGGTCTGTGAGATGGGAGGGCAACACGATTGCAATGTCAACAGCACTTAGGGTCTTTAAGCTGGAGGAGGGGCTTTGGAGGGGCATTGGCGTGATAGAGGGTTCTGCCTTCGAGTTTAAGGAGGAGTTCAGCAGCATAGATGCAAGAAGAATCTACGGACTGGAAAAACCCCTGAAGGAAGACTACATGCCTTCAGGGTGCAGGTGTGCCGATATAATCATTGGCAAGACCGTACCGACAGAATGCCCACTGTACATGCAAGCCTGCACCCCCCAGAGGCCCATCGGTCCCTGCATGGTCTCCGTGGAGGGAACCTGTAGGATTTGGGCCGAGCACAGGGTGCTATCTCAACTACTACGACACTAATGGGGGTCTGGATTGAACCTGCCCAGAAGAATCAAGATGGAGCACGGTGCTGGCGGCAGTGCGATGCAGCAGCTCTTGAGGGAGGTAGTTCTGAAGAGGCTTGGTGGAATGAAAGCTGAAGTCCCCCTGGAGGAGCTCGACGATGCTGGCGTCTACAATGGCGTGGTGCTCTCGACAGACAGCTACACCGTAAAGCCCATATTCTTCCCTGGAGGCGACATAGGGAGGCTCGCTGTCGCTGGAACGGTTAACGACATCCTCATGATTGGCGGGGGGCCGCGTGCTCTTGCACTAGCCATGGTCATCGAGGAGGGGCTAGAGGTGGAGGCTTTGGAGAGAGTACTGGAGAGTGTGTCGAAGACTGCGAGGGAGGCTGGAGTGCAGGTCATAACTGGAGATACAAAAGTGGTCGAGAGGGGGGCACTTGACAAGATCGTCGTAACGACAACGGGAATAGGATTCAGACACCGCCTCCTCGATCACAACCTTAGAATCGTAAGGAGGTACCGCGAAAAGCTGGAGTTCAACTGGCTTTTGGATAGGAACTTGAGACCCGGAGACAAGATAATCCTTACAGGCTACATTGGAGATCACGCTATAGCTCTCTTGTCCGTGAGAGAGGGCATAGGCTTCAAGACTAGTGTGGAATCCGATGTAGCACCATTAAACGAAGTTGTTGAGCGGGCACTCGAGGTGGGAGGTGTGGTTGCAATGAAGGATCCCACCCGAGGGGGGCTTGCAAACCTGCTGAATGAGTGGGCCGAAAAAAGTGGCTTCGGTATAAAGATATACGAAGAGAGGATTCCGATAAGGGACGAGGTTAGAAGCGCGTGCGAGTACCTGGGCCTAGACCCCCTAGAGCTAGGCAACGAGGGCAAGGCAGTCATTGCGGTCGTGAAGGAGAAGGCGGAGGAGGTGCTTGAAGCTATAAGAGAAACCAAGCTTGGAAGAAACGCCGAAATCATAGGCGAGGTTGTGGGGGAGCACGACTTTGTCGTAATGGAGACCGTTATTGGAGGCCTGCGCGTAATCCCACAGCCAATCGGAGATCCCGTGCCCAGAATATGCTGAGCGTGCTGGGGAGGCCCTTTTGAGAAGAGCGTACAGAATTGTCGTTTCAGGCATGGTTCAGGGCGTGGGCTTTAGGCCCTTCATATCGAGAATAGCGACAAGATCCGGAGTTAAGGGCTACGTGAAGAACCTTGGTGGCGGCGAGGTCCTCCTCTACATTGAGGGCGATGACGGTAGCATAAACAAGTTCTTCGAGCTCTTTAAGAGGGAGCTACCTCCACCAGCCGAGATATTCGACGTAAGGGTTGAGAGTGTCGAGCCCTGCGGCATGAAGGACTTCCGCATTCTAAAGAGCGATAGCAAGACGCTACTCAGATCCATCGTTCCACCCGACATTGCAATATGCGAGTGGTGCCTAGAGGAAACGAGAAATCCCAGGAGCAGGTGGTGGAGATACCCCTTCAACTCTTGCGCTTGGTGCGGACCCCGCTTTTCGATAATGTACGCAACGCCATACGACAGAGAGAACACGAGCATGAGGGACTTCCCACTCTGTAGCGAGTGCTCTAGGGAGTACAACGACGTAAGCAACGCAAGAAGGTACCACGCAGAAGGCATAAGCTGCCCGAAGTGCGGTCCGAAAGTGTGGCTTGCAGACAGCAGGGGGAGGGTCCTGGAAACGCAGAAACCCATAGAGGTAGCAGCAGAACTCATCGACGATGGCAGTATTGTCGCCATTAAGGGCATTGGAGGCTTTCACATAGCGTGCCGAGCAGACGATGACGAGATCGTACTGAAGCTTAGAGCCAGAAAGAGAAGGCTCCAAAAGCCATTTGCCCTGATGGTACTAAGTCTGGATGTTGCGAGGGAGATCGTAGAGATGAGCGAGGAGGCGGCAAGGCTTCTAGCCTCCCCTCAGAGGCCAATAGTCCTGCTGCCCAAACGGGAGGGCTCTAGAATTTCAGAGCACGTAGCGCCAGGTCTTGACATGCTCGGCGTCATGCTGCCCTACACAGGTCTTCACTACATCCTGTTGGAGAGAACCAAGGGGAAGGTACTCATAATGACCAGTGGAAACGCTCACGGCAAGCCCATGGAGGCCGAAAACGACTCTGCCATCAGAAGGCTTGGAGGCATAGCCGACTACTTCCTCTTGCACAACAGGAAGATAGTAAACCGCGTGGACGACAGCGTTTTGAGACTTACAGGTGGAAGGCCAGTTTTCCTAAGGCGCGGTAGAGGCTATGCTCCAAAGTGGATTACACTGGCGAGAAAGGTGGGCTCGGGAGTCATAGCTTTTGGAGCGGAGCTTCAGAATGCTGGCGCCGTGGGGTTCGAGGACAAGGCTGTCTTGACCCAGTTCATTGGAGATACAGACGACTTCGAGACGCTGGTGCAACTTGAGCGCTACCTCGAGTGGTTCGTCAGAGCATACCGGCTGAGGGTAGAGGATAGCGTGATAGTGGTCGACAAGCACCCCAGGTACAACAGTGCCATTCTAGGTAGAAAGTGGACAAGAAGGTACGGCTGCGGGCTCCTGGAGGTGCAGCACCACGTTGCTCACGCATACTCCGCACTAGCAGAGTATGGGAAGAGCTGTGGAGTCGCAATAGTCATGGATGGAGCGGGCTACGGTGATGATGGCAACATCTGGGGGGGCGAGGTTCTGGCTCTCTTCGAGGACGGGAGCTACAGGCGGGTGGCACACCTCCAGTACCACAAGATGCTCGGCGGAGACCTCGCAGCAATCTATCCCGCGAGAATGGTCTTCTCAATGCTGGCATCGGAGCTCGGAGTCGAGTTGGCACTCGACATTTCAGCTGGGATGGAACTGCACAAGCACCTGCGCTCCGGAGAGGAGCTCGAAATCCTAGCCAATGCCTACAGCATTGAGAAAGTGCAGACATCAAGCACAGGGCGCGTTCTAGACGCCTTTGCCACGGTCCTTGGAGTCTGCGCGTACAGGTCCTACGAAGGGGAGCCTGCCATGAAGCTCGAAGCGTACTCGAGAGGCGGGAGCCTGGTAGGCAGGGTCTTAAAGCTGCTAGAGCCTGTAGAGCGCGGTGGCGTAGCCATTCTGCCTACTGGGAGTGCGCTTGTGTATGCCATAGAGTCTCTACTAAGCGGAGGAGCAGGATGTAGAAGGGACTTGGGCTACAGCATTCAGTACGCTATAGGCTGGCGCTTTGGCGAGATTGCAGCAAGGCAGGCACAGGAGCTCGGTCTTCGGGAGGTCTTTGTCTCAGGCGGAGCGGCCGTTAACGACATCATTTTCAAAGGAATAGTTGAGGGCGCTCGAAGCCAAGGCAGAGGCATCGAGGTCTACGTCAACCGAGCGGTTCCACCCGGCGATGGTGGAATTGCGCTTGGACAGGTCTACGCGGCAGCGTTTATGAAGTGCTCACACACTTGAAGAGTGGCTCATTCGCGCTCAAAGCTCATCACTTAATATTTAACAATAGCGGCCTACAAACAGTAGAGAGGCAAGCGTGGCTGGCAACTTCTCGCGTGCTCCGGGGGGAGGGAATGGCTACAAGAAGGACCGTCAAAACAGGGGTCGCACTACCAGCAGAGCTTGCAAAAAGGTTCGACGAGCTCTTACGGGAGCTCGGAATACCCTCTAGGTCTCGTGGGATACAGGAGGCCATTAGGAACTTCATAGCTGCAAACGAGTGGAGGCTTAACAGAGGCGAGGTCGTGGGAGCAGTCTTCGTGCTCTACTCGCACGAGAGCGAGGAAGCGGAGGTAGCGATAACCGATGCGCAGCATGAGCACATGGAGATAATACCAGCTGCCATGCACGTTCACGTCTCGAGAGAGGACTGCCTGCTAATAATAGGGGTTAGGGGGAGCGTCTTGAAGGTAAAGGAGCTCTCCAGCAAGCTAAGAGGAGTAAAGGGTGTCAAGCAGGTGGTGCCTGTGGTAATTTCACCACAGTGAGCGCGACTTCGGCTCAAGCCTTTAGATATGCACCTCAATGACAGCACGATAAGGCTTCCAGTTTCGAAATTCCGGTTGGCTTGCGGGCGAGCTCTACTGCGCGAAAACTGAGAGGACTGGAGCACTCAGCGTGTCTCAGAGGCCTGCCGGTTCAATCTGGTTCAATAAAGATTTTTTCTCTACCTAACCTACAACCTAACCTATAAGTATAAATTTAGCTGCAACAAAGAGATCTGTAACAAAGCTTGCGTGAGGGGCATCAGAGCGTGAAAAGAGCGTTGGTGTTGAGAAAGAGCAAGGCAGTATCTCCCATAGTAGCAACACTACTGCTAATACTGGTGTCAGTAGCGGCAGCCACGGTTCTCTATGTCTTCGTTAGTGGGCTGACACGGCAAACAGAAGCGGGAGGAACACAGTATGCACAAACGCAGATAGTAATAGAAAGCGTGATCCTAGAAGCAGGTGATAATACCGCTAAAGACAACATTACACAGCTTTACGTCAGGAATATGGGATCGATAGAGATACCGGCAGGAAACTGGACGGTAGTGGTGTCCAGCCCCAACGGAACAGTCATAAATGCGACAACTGTTAGCATTGATGAAGTAGTTCCACCGGCAGGCGTAATAAATCTTGCTAAAACTAAAATTGAGCTAGGAAGCGTTGAGATGGAAGCAGGAAAGGTTTACGTTGTAAAAGTGATTAGCCCTACAGGCAGCTCTGATAGCACGAGAGTGAGGGCAAGCTAGAAAACCTGAAGGTAGACAGCACAGCTTTTTAAAATCTTTTTAAAATAAGGTTCTGGCGCTAAAGGAGCTTCCACTCATACTTCTCCATCCACGTCTCACGCCTCGAGGTCATAGCAGTGGCAGTACCCCTTTCATCGCAAAAAGTCCTTATGAGCCCTTAGTGGAACCAGATCTGGAGTGGTTGGGTTGCTTGAGGCAAAGGTGCGGAGGCAGCGTCGCAAGCCAACCACCGAGTCGTGCGGTAGGGCGAGCTAGCGCGATCTGCAGGCAGGGGGTCCCAGCGGAGATGATGAGCTCGGCAGGTCAGACCGAACTCTAATGGGATGAAGAAGGTCTTGAGTGCTGAGCTCTCCCCTACGAGATCCCAAATGTCTAGGGAACCATCGTAAAGCGTTCCCACCAATCGTCTGAGAGACCGTGCGCGATGCGTACCTGCCCCTCGCTCGTGCATCGTAAAGGAGGGTTTGGGGGAGAGCAGCTAACGCACACGCGTGCCTAGAGATTGGTGAACACCGGGAAGCAGGCGCGCCGTGCTGTCTCTGCAGACCCCATCGATTTGAGTGGAGATGGATTTCAGAGTCGCAGCTTTGACATGAACCGAAAAGCACGCTTTGGAGAGCAGCGGGCTTCCATACGATACCTCCTAGCTTGGGCATCCTCGCGAATACTCTCCGAAGGAGCGAGACCACAACAAGCCTTGATGTTGTCCTCCACGTTAGCGCGCTGCTCTTCGCATATCTCTGCATGTAGGGACACTAAGCGGTGAGCTCAACCCCTGCGAGCGGGCGAATCCAGCTATCGTGCTGGCAGGCGACAGGCTTTGGAACCCCTTTGAAAGCTTGAACACTCTGGCAGTCCCGAGGGAAAGCTAGGCACGTAGGCGCGAGACCAGCCCCTCTTCTCTTGACGCCTGTGCCTCGGCAAGCGCATACGGCCACCCTCACGCCCTCTAGGACATGGTGTGCTCAAGGCCTGCTCGGTGCTGAAGTTCGCCTCTCCACCAAGGCCATGCCAACCCTGTTTGCGCCCAAGCCTTCATTGCCTCGTCCCTTGACGCAAGCACTCTAATCGGGTTGAGTGGGAGGATTCAGCCGGGGATAACGCGCTCATCGAGGCTCTCGCATCAGCTCTTCCTCATCATCGACTATACTTTATTACGGATTCGCGTCTTAAAAGCGAATTTGACAGCATCAACACGGACTCTTAGAGCACTCAAGAGCCGTGCTCGTGGTTAGGAAATCCGCGAGGGATTCTAGCAAGCCCAAAAAGAAGCCTCACTCCAAAGGCTGGAGAGATCGGTCTACATGGAAGCCTTCACCAAAAACTCCAATGCACTTCCCTCTAAGTTCAACGCGTACGCTGTGCATGTCAACAGTCCTTCCATCGTGCAGCGCTTTTGCAATTGACTCTACAAGCTCTACGGCCTCAGGTACATTGTAGAGTCGGTCTAGCCCTAATCCTCCTGTCCTTTAAGACGTAGTTGGGAGGAGTCCGCAGCATTACTGTTACTCTTGAAGCCTCAACTCGGCTTAGCTCGTAGTTTGTTGCAAGCTCTTTGGTAGCGGCAGCCCTTATAGCGTTTGCACGCCTATTTTCAAATGGTTTGCAAAAGGAGTGGTGAGCTTGCACTATCACTCCGGTCTGGCCAGCGTCCAATGAGGACCGAGGCGAGTGTTATTACACCGTTCATCGCATACCAAAATGTCAAGCAGCTCTTAAAACCTTAATCTCGAAGTACCCCCCTCCCCGCCTTCTACCAACAGCAAGCTAGCGCACTCATTCACACCAGTAAGAATCGTGAGGTCTCTCCTTGCTCTAACTGCGCGAATTCCCATAGAGCTTAGAGTTTTAAGCAGCGGCCCTGAACACACATCCCCAAAGTCGAGGAGGTCGTTCGTGCTCCCCCCCCTTCCCTGGCGTCCTTGAAGTCAACGTGCACTTACGCCTCTGAGCCTGCTAGTGGCTTCAGGTAGCTGCTAAGAGCAGTTCTCATCATCAAGGCAGCGACGTCCTGAAGGCTTTTTAAAGGGAGTGCCCCATGGCCTCCTTGTGCCTACTTCCAATTGCAAGCAGAGCGTGCTCCAGAGCTCCGTGTGTGCACCTGCTACTGAAAACGTAGGCATCGTGCAAGCTGAGCTCGACGTACAAAGGCTTCTCCCTCAGCGTGAAGGGAAGAAATCTCGAACCTTTCCACGATCCCCTCCTCTGGTGCCTGCTTCCCCTCTACAGCAGGCCCCTCGGAAAGGCATTCTGGCTTTTGTTCGAGTTACTCGTAGCAGGCCCTAACCGTACGCTTTGAGGCACTCGCGGCGAGAGTGCTGCAGTGGTACCTGAGTAAGCGGGTACATGGCTCGTAGGAGATTTGCTCCCAGTCCCTTACCGTTTGTTCCCAGTAAGACCCATGAGAGTGCTTGTAGCAATAGCGTTAGTCGCACACTCACGGCTCTCGAAGGCTGCTTTCTCGATGGCGTCTTTGCAGCTTCGTGCCTAATTTTCAAGGTTGGGCTCTAATCGTGTCTCCACACGCAGGGCTACGTGTAGTTGCAGCTGCACCGACCCCTTGAAGGAGACTGGTGCTTCCCTAAGAGCTCTGAAACCTTAGAGCCGTAGGGCATTAGAATTCTTGTGTTCGCGCGAGACTATACTTCCATTCTCATAGTGTTGCAAGCAGAGCGACAAGGTTGCCGCTGTAATCGTGTGCGTTTGGTTTTTACGATTCCCGTCGAGGACCTCTTAATTTTTTCCTCTTAATTTTTAATATATTATTAACATAGTGTGAGTTCGCTTAATTTACAAGTCAAGGCTTTATTCTTACACGAGGAGCGCGAAATGCTTAGAGTGGCGTTTTTGGGTCCAAAAGGCTCCTTTAGCGAGGAGGCAGCAGTAAAGGCTTTTTGCGCAAAAGAGGTAGAGTTCTATCCCAAGTCTAGCATAGACGAGGTTTTTTGGACTGTCGAGTCTAATGAGACGGACTACGGCATCGTTCCGGTGGAGAACTCCATTGAGGGGGGAGTTCACGAAACTCTTGACTTGCTGGCTAAGACCACTCTCAGGGTTCAGTGCGAGATCCAGGTCAAGATAGGCTTGCATCTCGTAGCACATAGTGAAACGAGCCTTAGCAACATCAAACTGATTGTAAGTCACCCTCACGCTCTGGCCCAAGCGAGAAGATTCTTAAGTAGGCTTAAAGGCGTAAGAGTCGAGTTCTGCTCCAGCACGGCGGAAGCTGCTAGGAGAGCCTCTGCTTCGCGAGAAATAGCAGCACTGGCATCAAAGCTTGCGGCGACAGTATACGGTCTGAAGGTGCTCGTCGAAAACGTTCAGGACTACGAGCAGAACATAACAAGGTTCTTTGTGCTGGGGCGAACAAGCGTGCCCACTGGTGCATTGAGATTGAAGGTCTCGGGCTACAGGACGTCAATAGTAATGTTGCTTCCCCATAGACCGGGTGCACTGTACCGGGCACTAGAGCCTTTTGCGAGGAGGGAGATAAACCTAACGAGAATAGAGTCCAGACCCGTTCAGAGCAAGCCATGGGAGTACCTATTCCACTTGGACTTTGAGGGCAGCATTGAAGACGAAAACTGCAGGGAGGCTGTAGAGGAGCTTGAGAGAAGAGCTCTTGCTGTGAAAGTCTTAGGCTCGTACCCCGTGCTTCTCGCACTAGAGTGAACGTAATGTTTATTTATGCTTGTTTTTGATAGATAAAGAGCCAACATGAATAGCTAATGGGGTGTTCTTAGTAGTGAATGTAGGCAGGCGACTCCAATTGGAAATTTGACGCTAGCCGAACCAATTGCACCCTACTTCTATTCTAGAATTAACGCTAGGTTTGAAAGCACTAAAAAGCCACCCCCCTTTATACGCGCTTACCTCCCACGCCCTATAGACGCTGGAGAAGAATGGGTAGAGAGAGCGGGGTGTTCTCGTTATGTCGCTTAGTGGTGCAGAGGCTATTGTGAAAACCCTAGAAAGGCTAGGGGTAAGGGTCGTTTTCGGCATTCCAGGAGGCTCAATACTGCCGCTCTATGATGCGCTCTACAGCTCAGATATTAGACACATTCTGGGAAGGCATGAACAGCAGGTAGCACATATGGCTGACGGATATGCTAGAGCCAGCGGAAAGCCTGGGGTATGCCTTGCAACTTCCGGGCCGGGAGCAACGAACCTCGTTACGGGACTCGCAACAGCCTACATGGACAGCTCGCCGGTAGTGGCTATTACAGGTCAGGTGGCAAGGCCCCTAATAGGCAAGGATGCATTTCAGGAAGCAGACATCGTTGGAATAGTCACCCCAATTACGAAGCATGCGATTCAGGTGCTCTCTGCTAGGGAAGTTCCTAGAGCCATTATAACAGCGTTTACAATAGCAACCACGAGGAGACCGGGCCCCGTTCTAGTTGACGTTCCCGTTGACGTGCAAAGAGAGGTGCTTTCCGAAGCGTACGAGGGCCTTGCTACCGATACTATTGACGTTAAAGGGTACAATCCAATGCCGCCAAAACCCTCATACGATAGTATCAAAAAGGCGGCAAGGGTGCTGGAAGCTGCAGAAAGGCCCGTAATTCTAGCAGGGGGAGGTGTTGTATGGTCCGGTGCAAGTAGGGAGCTCCTAGACCTAGCAGAGCTTCTAGGAGCACCCGTAGCAACGACTCTAATGGGCAAGGGCGCGATACCCGAAGATCACCCGCTGGCCCTCGGCATGATTGGAATGCATGGCAAGGCGCACGCCAACTACGCCGTCGCTGAGTGCGATGTCCTGCTTGCCGTGGGGGTTAGATTTTCAGATAGAACCACGGGGCGTGTTGAGAGCTTTGCAGAGCAAGCCTTCAAGATACACGTCGATATAGATGCCTCAGAGATCAACAAGAACGTCAAAGTAGACCTGCCCATTGTTGGCGATGCAAAGGAGGTCCTTAGGCTTCTAGTCAGCGAGCTCGTTAGAGGTCTCAAGGGGGGATCAAACGAAGCCTGGCATCGTAGGATAAGAGAGCTTAAAGAGACCTATGTAGAGAGCTCGAGCGAGGAACCCCATTGCAAGCTGAAGCCCTCGAGAGTCGTTAGAATGCTTAACGAGGTTTTCGCTCCAGGCAGCCTGGTCGTTACAACCGGCGTGGGCCAAAACCAGATGTGGGCCGCACAGCACTACATCGCGCACTCTCCGAGAACGTTCATTACATCCGGAGGGCTAGGCACTATGGGCTTTGGACTCCCAGCAGCTATTGGAGCTAAGATCGCATGCCCCAATAAGACCGTTGTCGACATTGATGGTGACGGTAGCTTTCTGATGACCGTTCAGAGCCTCGCGACATCGGTAACAGAGAACGTCCCTGTGATTGCACTGGTTTTGAACAACAACGCTCTCGGTATGGTGAGGCAGTGGCAATACATAATGTACGGTGGCAGGTTCATAGCCTCAGATCTTAAAGGAGTACCGGATCTGGTAGCGCTTACAAGATCGTTTGGTGTCGAAGGCGTTAGAGTTGAGACCTACGAGGAGCTTAGAAGAGCGCTAAGGGAGGCTACTACAAGCGAAGTTACGACTGTAATTGACGTTCCAATTCCTCAAGACGAAAAGGTCTTTCCAATGGTTCTTCCAGGAAGAGCTCTAAGAGAGGTGCTCTTACATGACCCTACGAGAGGTCGGTGAAGTCGAGCCCGTCGTCATTATTGCAATTGTCGAGGACAGGCCGGGAGTGCTCTACAAGGTCTCGTCGATTATTAGAAGGGCCGGTGTAAACATCGATGCCATTACCGTGGCTCGAACAGTCGAAGACGGTGTGTCGCGAATGACCTTCCTAATAAACACCACAAGGGGTAAGGCAGAGTACCTTGCAAGACAAATAGAGAAGGTGCCAACAGTTATCGCGGTGGGGTGGCATCTCCTAAAGGATGTGCACTCTCTTGAGGTAATGCTTGCAAGAATAAGCTTGGGAGACGACAGGCACGACAGGAGAGAGCTCGCTTTGCTTGCAAAGACATTAAGCCTCAAGATTCTAGAGGAAACAGCCAACAATATGGTCGTAGCTGCCGTAGGCTCTCCCGAGGAGGTAGAAAGGGTTATTGAGCTCTTAATGTCAAAGTTTAAAATCCTCGATCTAGCTAGAAGCGGTCCTACGGCTCTCACGGAGGTGGGCCGCGCTTGGCCCGAATCTTTCTAGAAAGCGAAATTGACACCTCTATAATCGAGAACGAGACGATAGCAGTAATAGGCTACGGTAGTCAGGGAAGAGCCCAGGCCTTGAACTTGAGAGACAGCGGCTTTAAAGTGATAGTTGGGGCGAGAGAAAATGGAGCCTCACGGAAAAGAGCACGCGAGGAGGGCTTTGAGGTCTACGAGATTTCAAAGGCAGCGGAAATGGCTAGCATCATACTTCTCCTCGTACCCGACATGGTGCAGCCAAAAGTTTACGAAGAGCACATCGAGCCTAGCCTAAGCGAGGGAAAAAGCCTCTGTTTTGCGCACGGCTTCAACGTTCACTTCGGCTTGATCAGGCCCCCAAAATACGTTGACGTGTTCATGGTAGCTCCTAAAGGTCCAGGCGTTAAGGTTAGGGAGGCATTTCTCGAAGGAAGAGGAGTTCCAGCACTTGTTGCGGTGCATAACGACTATACGGGCAAAGCGCTACAAAAGGCTCTCGCAATAGCTAAGGGCATAGGCTGCGCTAGAGCTGGCGCGATACTGACAACCTTCAAGGAGGAAACCGAGACAGACCTGATTGGCGAGCAGTGCGTACTTGTGGGGGGTCTGATGGAACTTATCAAGAAGGGCTTTGAGGTGCTCGTGGAGCTCGGGTATCAGCCTGAAGTAGCCTACTTTGAGGTTTGCAATGAAGCAAAGCTGATAATGGATCTGATATTCTCCGGAGGCCTTTCAGGAATGCTCAAAAACGTAAGCGAGACAGCAAGGTATGGGGGGTTAACCGTAGGACCCAAAGTGATCGATGACAGTGTAAAGGAAAGAATGAAGGAAGCCGCCAGAAGAGTGCAAGACGGGTCTTTTGCTAGAGAGTGGGTGGAGGAGTACAGCTCTGGCACGCCCAAGCTGAAGAGACTGCTGGCAGACCTGGAGAAGCACCAGCTTGAGGTTGTAGGAAGAGAAATGCGAAAGCTTTTGAGCTTGGAGGGCTAGCGTAGTTATGCTGCGAAGCGCTGAAGTAAAATCCTTTCCTGCGAGAGCACCGCACAGGAGCCTCCTTAAAAGCCTAGGACTCGATGACAGGGAGCTCGAAAAGCCCTTTATCGCCGTAGTAAACAGCTACTCCGAGATCGTCCCAGGCCACCTACACTTGAGAACTGTTGCTGACGCGGTGAAGCGCGGGGTTCTAGAAGCAGGTGGAGTGCCCTTCGAAGTCAACACTATAGCAATCTGTGATGGAATAGCAATGGGACATAAGGGAATGATGTACTCCCTACCCTCTAGAGAGGTAATAGCAGACTCGATAGAGCTCGTCGTCGAAGCTCACAGATTCGATGGAATAGTCCTAGTGTGCTCGTGTGACAAAATTATTCCTGGAATGCTAATGGCTGCAGCGAGACTGAACCTACCTGCAATAGTGGTTACGGGAGGTCCCATGCTACCAGGCTATTATCGCGGAGAAAATGTAACGCTAGCAAAGATCTTTGAGGCTTTGGGGGAGTACAATAGCGGAAGGCTTACCCTCGAAGATCTAAGAGAGCTCGAAAACTCGGTGTGCCCGGGTCCTGGCTCCTGTAGCGGAATGTTCACGGCCAACACGATGGCGTGCATGGTCGAGGCAATGGGAATGGGGGTTCCAGGCGTAGCAACGGCGCCGGCGGTGTCGGCTGAGAGGCTTAGAATAGCGCATGAGTCTGGCAGACTAATTGTCGAGCTGGTGAAGCGCGGGCTAGGAGCTAGGGACATTCTCACTTACAAGGCCTTCCACAACGCCATAGCCGTTGACATAGCACTGGGGGGCTCTACAAACACAGCTTTGCACCTTCCAGCAATAGCTCGCGAGGCAGGAATCAAGCTGTCGCTCGATGCTTTTGATGATATGAGCAGAAGGGTGCCGCAACTTTGTACAATCTCCCCCAACGGAACGCACACGATTCTTGACTTTCATCAGGCTGGGGGGGTAATGGCGCTGATGGACGAGATAAGAGACTATCTCTACCTAGATGCTATCACTGTTACTGGAAAGACTATAGGAGATCTCGTTAGCCAATACAGTGTTCGTAGAAGGGATGTAATAAGAAGTATCGAGAGTCCCGTTAGGAGGGATGGGGGACTAGCAGTACTGAAGGGCACGCTTGCACCCGAGGGCTCTGTTGTGAAGCTTGCAGGAGTGCCTAAGGGCATGTGGAGATTTAGCGGTCCAGCTAGAGTTTTCGATTCGGAGGAGGAGGCGGTTGAGGCAATTAAGGCGGGAGAGGTGCAAGGCGGAGAAGTTTTGGTTATAAGGTTTGAAGGTCCCAAAGGCGGTCCTGGGATGAGAGAGATGCTAACGGCGACATCGTTAATCGTGGGAATGGGATTGTGGGAGAAGGTCGCACTAGTTACCGATGGAAGGTTCTCGGGTGCCTCTAGAGGGCTCGTAGTGGGACACGTCTCTCCCGAGGCAGCCGAGGGAGGACCGATAGCCAAGGTCGAAAATGGCGATATGATTACAATCGATATTCAAAAGCGAAGGCTTGATGTGAGCTTTGTGTCGCGCGAGGGGAGGCAGCAACGGCATGCTATCGCTTCTCGTAAACCAATAGCTAGAGGGTACCTTTCAAGATACGTCAGGCTGGTGAGTTCAGCAGCAGAGGGGGCTGTGCTAAGAGAGTAGCCGTAGGTAGACAAAAGGATCGAATAGGAGGAGAAAGGTGGGTAGAAAAGCGAACACGTAAAGGGCTTTTGCTAATCTAGGGTTTCTACCACAACGTTTATCGTAACCGGAGAAGCAGGCTCTATTGGAAGTCGTCCAGCCGATCGTTCTATGGAGAGATATGAAGAAGACATTACGGTGATAGACAATTTGAGCTCGGGCAACCTTAAGAACTTCGACAGCCATCTCGCAAAGAAGAACTTCGAAATTTGCTAAAGCCGATCTGAAGGCTATGGTGAAGAGCGGACTGCTCCCTTCAAGGAGGCTACTGCAGTCTTTTCACTTTGCAGCCAATCCTGATGTTAGAATATCAAGCAGTCACTAAAGCACTCACGACCGCACTTCGAGGAAAACATTCTAGCAACCTTCAACGTTTTGGAAGCCTGTAGATCTTACGATGTGCTGCCGCTCGTCTTTGCTAGTTCAAGTACCGTTTATGGCGAGACAGAGAAAAACTCCTACTCCTGGAACTCACCCTACAAAGCCTACCTCCCGTGTACGGGGCCTACAAGCTCGCTTCAGAGAACCTCGTCGTTACGTACTCAAAGCCATACGGCTTAAGGGCATTGATGTTAAGGTACACCAACATCATAGGATCCCGCAGCAATCACGGCATTATCATTAGACTTTATTGGTCCAGGAAGCTTTCCACAAACTCCAGACAACTCGAAACTCTAGGGAACGGAACTCAAAAGAAGAGCTAACCTCCACGTTTACGATGCAGCTAGCACAACCCTGCGCGCTTTCGAGATGTTCGCTTAGAGTGGGATATCTTACGATGTTTGTGGCGTTTGCAACGTTGGAAGTGATAGCTTGATAAGCGTTAAGGAGATTGACGACATCGTTGTAGAGGAAACGGGCTTGGATATCGTAAGCTACACGTTTAAGCCCGGAACTCCAGGTAGGTGCGGATGGCCCGGAGACGTCAAGCTTATGTTGCTTGACATCACGAGGCTTAGGAAAACAGGGTAGAAGCCCAGATGGGCTCGAAAGCTGCGTTAGAATGGTAGCGGAGCGGCTACCGGGTAAACTAGACTTCTAAGGACCAGGCTTGCTGTGCTTACAGGGACCCCTGCCATTTGGGGTCGGAAGCCGGTTCGAGGATCTTTGGATAAAAAGAGAGGAAAAAATAAAAAGAGAAACGGGAATCAGTGCTGCACTTCATTCCAGTGTTCTATACTTTATTTTACTCTTTAACTGGCCCTAAAAGCCTTGCAACTCTAATGCCAGTGTACGGGCTCTTTGCAATGGCTACCCTTATCTTCCTTCCGCGCTTTGGCTGCTCCTTGATTACAACTTCGTACTCGTCGGTTTCGAAGGCTTTCTTAGCCTTAATATCAAAGAACTTTAGCTTCTCGGGCATCGCTTACCCCCAACATTCATATTCATCTTCACCGTTACATATTGCCATGATGCCTTAAAAATCTTCAGTTGCCAACGCCAGTCCTCCTTGGAAAGTCAAGATTTCGGCGTTGATGGGTAGCGATATAACGAGATGCAAAATGGGGGGAGCAATTCAAGCTATTGCGACACCATCCCGACTCCGGCTATAACAAGTCTCTTTCAAGGTACGGCATTTGTGCTAAGTATAGCATTGTTAGTGGGTAGCAAGTAGCATTTCCAGCCTCAGATCGAGACTTATAAGGTATAGATTGGTGGATTGCAAAAAGTAAGGTTCTTTGAAGAGCCTGTGCAGATTACACTATTTTTCTAGGACACAACCGCTCTGAGATTTCCGCGTTCTGCGGGAACTTGTGAAAGAAACGTGCAACCCTTCGAATCCAGGGGAGCTCTTGCTCTCTAGAGCTCTTGGAGCTTGCTACGGGGACTTGCTATTATACCAAACGCAATAGCAGGCGTAAATGGAGCCTTGTCTACTACAAGAGCATCGAGAAAAAGCATTCAGAAAACCTGCAGCGGGAAAGGCCTAAATCTAGGACTCTAAATCCAGAACTGCCAATGGGAGCGATGAGGTTGTGGCAGAACCTAGGGTACACCACATGGATTTTAGATTTTAGATGAAAGTACACCGCGAACAGGAACTCTCCTCTCGATACTCAAGATTGTCTGAGGTGCCTGCTAGGAGCAGCGTATGCGGATAGGTTGCCGAATAAGAACTCTGGCTTTAGAGAACAGCTGTGGAGATTCGCTAACAATCTTGCACCGAGGGCTTTGCACTCAACGTAAGGCACGCTGATTGCATAATAACGTTTGCGGAAGGCGAAGAGAGCGTGTAAGCGGGTTCGCTAAAAGGGAGCTGAGAGAGCTTGAACGCGCTTTTTCGAGACCACGGAGGTAGAGCGCTTGGCTCAATAGGGCTCACAAGGAAGTTCTCAGAGTGGCTTTAGCACCTACAGGTGCTTGGAGAGCTCGCAGAAAGAGTAATCCCACAAAGTGTATTCGAGCTCGTAAATAAAGCGTGTTGCGCTTCGGTGCGAAGATACGAGGGAGTAGGCTACTTGGCACACGATTTTTAAGCCAGCAAGCACCCCTTCAAAGGGCTCGTTGCAATGCACGTCTACCTGAAAGCTTCATATCGGTAAACATTAAATAGACTGCAAACCCGTGAACAGAGTAGCAAAACAGGAGGTGCTATAAACTGAACAAAGGTGTAGAGTTACTGCCAATATCCCAGTTGAAAGTACCCGTGAAGCTAAGCGTAAGGGAAACCCTCTCAATTTACCGCGAAATTCTCAAATCAGGAAGGGTGACGGAGCCTATTGTCGTTGAAGAGACTACAAAAGTTGTAGTCAAGGGATTCAAAGTACTGCATGCTCTTCAACTGCTATCTGTCGAAAAGGCTCCGAGCGTCCTGGTAGATCTCTCGGAACTCAAGGTAAAGCCTATTACAGTCCAAGACCTGTTAAGGGCTGCCTTTATAGGACCCAAGCTGAAGGAGGAAGAGTTCGAGGTGACGTTGACACGCGAGATTCCAGGCGTGAGTGTCGAGCTAGAGCAGCTAACAGTCAAGCAGGAGAACGGCAGGCGGGCACTGAAGGTCTTTAACAGCACGCTGGAGCTTCTCTACATGGGCTGGCCTACTCCTCTCGTGAAGCTCAACGCATTTTCGACGAGCTCTCGACAGGTATGGGCTAAGCTGGAAGGCTGCAATCCCTTCAGCAACAGCATAAAGGATAGAGTTGGCTGGTCAATGGTGATGAGAGCTATCGAAGAGGGAAATTTGGGTGAGGTACTCTATGAGGCAACATCGACAAACACGGGAATAGCTCTTGCCGCATTAGCCAACATTCTAGGCTTGAAAGCAAAGCTCTTCGTTCCCAAAACGGTTCAAAAGACAAGCGAAATCCTGCTTAGGGTGCTGGGAGCAGAAGTCGTGAGGCTACCCGTATCGTTAACGGTAGAGGCAAACGAGTACGTGGGAAAGCTCTCCAAGGAACATGGTGCCGTTCACTTAAACCAATTTGAAAACGATGCGAACCTAGAAGTACACCTAAAGCATACTGCAAGAGAGCTAGACGAGCAGCTCGGTCTGCTGAACCTAAGGCCAACATGCATAGTCGGTGGGATAGGCACATCGGGCCACATGAGCGCTATTTCAATTTACTTCAAGAGCAAGTACGGAGGGGACGTGAGGATTGTAGGGGTGCAGCCTGCACCGAACGAAACAATACCAGGGATCAGGAGAAGAGAAACAGGTATGAAGTGGGTCGAGTGGAGCGAAACGGAATTTGACGAAATAATTGACGTCAAACTCGAAGAGGCTATAGAGGGAGTTCTTTCGGTTGCTCGCAGTGAGGGCTTGCTAATAGGACTGAGTGCAGGGGCTGTGGTACATGCTTTTAAGCGTCTTAGCGAGAGAGGTGAGGCAAGCAGTGGCGTGTACGTTCTGGTATTTCCAGATACAGGTTACAAGTACGTGGAGCAGTTTGAAAGCTACTTCAGACTTAAAAAACTTGAAAAAGAGGGAAAGCACGAAACAAGGCTTGTTGAACTTGTAGAGGGCGAGTAACGCGGTAGAACAGCCAAAGCGCTTTCGAGATTCATGATTGAATACCTCACCACGAGACTTTAAGGGTTGCTTTTAGATTGTAGGGGTGCACGCTCTCCATGCTTTCGACACTAATGATGGCACTACCATGCACTTGTAGCATGGGGGCAATACGCGTTAAAACCAGCCACGCCGCCTTTCTAGCAACGTCCTCTGTAAACATGGACCCCGCTATGGCACTCTTTACAAGCCTGTACTCTTCGACTCTTCCAAGACTAGCGATTGGGGTTGCCGGAAAAGCCTGTTTTAAAGTCTCGTAAAGAACGTTCATGGGAATCTTAGCTTCTCCTCTCAACTTCAATGCTACTTTAAGAGTAGCTCGTTGTGTGTGGGTTGGAGACTCGTTGTAAGCCGACCTCTCATAGAAGCTGTAAAGAGCCTTTGCGGAGGGGCATGCTGTTATTCCCATGAAGCCTAGCACGAGCGAGGCCTCTCTAGAGCCATCACGCCTCATAGTCATGCTGTACTCGATCTTGACGAGCTGCCCCTCAATCGGATAGTGTGTCTTCAGGCTAACGGCAGACTCGCTTGCGTACTCGTGCTCCTCTAAGAGCAAGTTGCATATTTGAGATGCCAGCTCGAAAATGCTCCTACAGGGCTTACGCTCTCTCTCCCTCTCTAGCAGCTGAACGCTACTTTCAATAGACCTTATAGTCCTAGAGACATGCAATCCGCGCAGGGTCTCAGGAAGGTCGACGAAAGCGTCAATCAGCACCGGAAGGACTGCACATTCCTCTGCTGCCAGCTGAAGGGGTGCGTAGAGGGGCACCCGAACAGCTCCAACGCGCTGAATCTTAAATTTCCACTCAGGCTGTTGGTAGTGTATGTCTGGAGCACTGTTCAATGCCCACTACCACTCTCCAAGCTCTATTATGACGTAATTGCTTGTGCCTTCATAGAGCTTTAGCCTTAGCGGCATTTTTAGCCTCTCGTAAATCCTTTCAGCCATTTCAAGCGCTATGTACTCAGCGGTTGCGTGAGGATACTTCAGCTCCTTGATCTCGGTTTTAAACGGCCCTTGAATTATCGTAGAGCTCACGTGACCCTTGGGCAGAATTACTTTGTGGTCGAATTCCTCCACCACCTCTCTAACAATCCTCTTAAGGGTCGTAAAGTCGAGAACCATGCCACTTTCGCCCCTTATCTCTCCTAGAACCTCGACTGAAACCCTAAAGGTGTGTCCATGTAGGTTTAAGCATTTCTCACTCTCACCAAGCGTGTAGTTAGCAGAGTCGAAGCTGAGCCCCTCAACGCCAACGACAAACCTCAGTCTCCTGCCTCCCATACGCTTTCACCCAAAAACCAGTATTAATGACAGCCTTGGTATGGATTCTGGTGCCCTTTATAATAGCTTACTGACTACTAGATAGGCTTGACGAAAGAGCTGCAGGGCAGGAGGGGGAAAGCTTGAGCTTGGAGTTGCAGGAGTGTCCTAGAGACCCAGCTCTCACTGAAGCAAAAAGGAGGATAAGAGAGAAGATATGGAAATTGATGGAAGAACGCAACATAGCGCGATTCCCAAGACCTGTCTACGGCAGAATACCAAACTTTGCTGGAGCCGAAAAGGCGGCAATAAGAACGCTCCAACTTAGAGAGTGGGAGAAGGCCGAAGTAGTAAAGATAAACCCCGACTCCCCACAAGCCCCCCTAAGACAAAGGGTCTTGGAAGACAGAAAGCTCCTGGTAGTGCCATCTCCCAGGCTCACATCAGGCTTTGTGCTTCTAGACCCTCGTACGATTCCAGAAACACTTATCAAGACTGCAAGCAGGCTGCACGGTGCGCTAAAGCTTGGCAAGTATATAACAATCAGGGAGCTTAGGCAGCTAGAAAGGATAGACCTTATAGTAGAAGGTAGTGTTGCCGTAAATCGCTGGGGAGAGAGACTAGGTAAGGGATCCGGATACGGGGAGCTCGAATATGCAATACTTGCCTCGCTGGGCCTAGTGGGCAATCACACGCCAATAGTCACAACTGTACACGATGTTCAGGTAGTGAACGAGAGGCTGCCCCAGGATCCCTGGGACGTGCCAATTGATTTTATCTGTACCCCCACGAAAACCATACAGTGTGAAAGAGCCTCGAAGAGACCAAGAGGCTTACTCTGGGAGTGTTTAAAGGGTAGAGAGCGCGAAATACCCATTGTAGAGGAGCTGAGAAAGGAGCTATCCAAACAAACACGATAAGCTCCTAATGGCTGCAGGCCCCCAAAGGCCGGCCACGAATCAGCTCCCTGTTCGCAAAGTACCTACGCTTTACCGATAAGCCCCTCAGCAAGCTCCTTGATTTTTCCTACAGGGTCTTCTGCTTTCATTACAGCGCTCGCAACGAGAATACCGTCGGCTCCGAGCTCTATCGACCTTCTAGCATCATCCTTATGCGTGATACCAGCGCCAACCAAAACAGGCACGTTCAATTGAAGTCTCTCCTTAATCAGGGCTATTGCGGCGGTTACAACTTCCGGCTTGGCTTTGGAAACGGAAATCCCCGTTCCAATGAGTTCCGGCGGTTCGACAGCAATAATGTCAGCGCCAAGCAGCCCAATCGAGCCTGCAGCTTCAGGGGTGTCCCCGCACCCGACGCTCAACAGGCCACTCTCCTTGAGCCTTTTAATTGCAATTTGGGCGTCCGCTAACGTCACTCTATGCTCGCTATGGTTTATCAGACTGCCCTTGGCACCGGCATCTCTTATGGCCTCTACTGTAACGAAGCCTGTACCTCTACCGGGCTCTAGAGGATCAACGTGCTGTGCCAGTATCGGGATGCTAACGCTCCCAGAGAGAACGGGAATCATGGTGTAAGGTACTGCCAGCATAATCTCCACGTTGTAATCTCTCGAAATGTGCTCGGCACCTTTGGCGATTTCGAGCCCTTGCCTGCCAATTCCGGTATTGTAGGTTTTGTAGTTCACTATAAGTACGGGAGGTCTCTCCATAAATAGCACCACCGGTGAGAACGTCCTTCCGAGTTGGAAGGGGATTATGTGGGAAAAAAAAGCGTGTTAAGCTCTAGTCTGCACTATGAGTCTCCGCTTCCTTGGATATAGGCTTTCCCTTCTCTCTCTCCACGAGCTTCTTAAGCACCTGCGGGAGCGTGGTGTACTCCATTTCTTCTGGCCCAAGCCTATGTGGCATAAACGGTCCGTGCCTTCGAATGTATTCGGCAATTAGCTGAGCGGTTCTTCTAGCCTCATCGAATGCTGGGTCATCGAATAGGTCGCTGGGACCAATTAACTTACCATTCTTGATATTGAAGCCCAAGGCCACGATTCTTGGAGGACCATCAAACCTCGACGGTCTGGCATCCTTTTGCGAAACAGGCATGAGTGGGCCGTGATGGCTCCCTCTCATCCAGCCGGCTACTAGGTGTGGAAACGCAAAGGGCTCTAGTATTTCACCAAGTGCAGGAAAGCCCGCCTGCGCTCTAGCAATAGCGACGGGGTCGTCTTTTCCAACATACCTTCCGGCAATGAGGCTGAGCTTTTCGCTGCTTACCACAGCGGCTATCTCTCCATCGCTTTTTCTAAACACGCGCTTAATCGTGTACCTCGAAGGCGTGCCTATGAGCGCGAGTACATCATACACTTCCTCAGGTGCGTTCAGCTCGTACAGTTTGTTTTCAAAGAGGTCTAGTATTTGAAACCTAAAGCCGTCGTGAAGCTTGGGATCGATTACAAGACCGGCGGTGTTGAATGGATCGGCATAAATTCTGAAGAATGGTAGGTTGAATGCACCAGGCTCCGTTTTGTCTGCCATAAAGACCACCACGGGCTCGCTTGGCCTCTCAACGAACTCCATTTCTGCAACACCAGGTCCCAGACCCCTAATATTTCCTGAGAAGGCATCGCTTAGGAGATCTTGGCCCGCACCATAGAGCCCTAACTCTCTAGCGACCTTTGCTGCCTCTTGGAATGCTTCCCACGCCAGCTTGTGGACCTCGCTGCTGTCAACACCCTTGTAGTGCGTCATTATGAGCTGTAGGTCGTCGCCAACGCTCGTCACATAGAAGTCCTCTATTATCCCCTCCTCCTTGCCTTCAGCTAGAACCCTTGTTGCCGTAGCAAGCAGATCGGGATGCACGACGTGATGACCGGCAAGGCTCCCCACATCAGCCTTTATAACGCTTAGAGTTACCTTTTTCTGCCCCATAGCACCATCCTCGCGCGAAGTTGGGTGGTGAATAGATATGATGTTTGGATGCAAATAAAATTTAGACCACGCTATCCTAGAAAAAGCGGCTCTTGGATCTGCATCTCGGCTACAATCCAAGCGTGCAGGGCGAACGCTTTGGCCTTTTCAGACGCAGAGTTTAGAGAGATTTTGAGAGGAAGGCTTCTCCTATTTACCACACTTCAATCCATGCCTACAGCGAGTGCCATTGCAGCATACTTTGGTCGCCACAGTTACAGCGACCCCACAAAGCTAATTAGGATGCTGATGGAGGCGATCAGCGAAATTGGAAAGTGCGACTACGAGCATGTCTTCGTTATTCCAACAAAAAGCTTTCAGGGTCCTGACATGGAGGCTCTCAGCTTGGCAATGCCCTCATTAAGGCAGAAAGGAACGATTCTCCTTCCAGCGTCTGGCATGGAGTTCAAAAAATACAAGACCGTCCTAGAGGCTTCCGGAAAAAGTGTTACGGTTATCGAGAGCGTACCAACATCGCCCGTTTCGACCGAGGCCATCTACGAGCACATGTGGTCAGGTCTTATTGAAAGCATCTACCTTGCAAGGTGTTACCGTTCTACCGGTGTTTTCTACAAGAACGTTGAGAACGTGATCAAAGCCGCCTCGGAATTAAATATCACAGTAGCAGTCGATGAGAGCTATACCTTTGGTCTCGACGACGTCACGCTTAGTGACAATGCTATCAGATTCTGCTATTCAAACATGGTTCTTGGAGGGCTTCCGGGTGCAGTTATTGCGTGTAGTGGCGAGGCTAAAGCCGATGAGAGAGAGCTGGTCAAGGCGTGGTTGCGTTCATGGGGTAAAAGGGCTTTAAACCTTCTTGCATCATTAAAGGAGAGCCTAGACTACATTCTAAACCTTGGTTTGAACAACTGGAGGACAACAGTGTACTTCAAGTCGAGGGTACTATGCAAGAGACTAAGCAAGACTGGCTACATGATACCTATTGCTACAGAAGACTACAGGTGTCCTTCGATAGTTGTAGTCAGAGCCCCAAAGGCAGTTGAGGTTCCAGCAATAGTAAGGGAGCTGAGAAGAAGCGGAATAGTAGTAGACAATCCAGAGGAACGTGACGTCTTGAGAATAGGCGTCATGGGTGCAACGACAATCAACCAAACGCTCCTACTATCAGAACTTATAACTCTGTATACAAGTTTCTAGATCGGCCACAGTTAGACTATTGCCTAAATCAAACCATACACAGTTTTTTAAGCTTTAAAGAGCATATTAAGCACTTGATTGATGAAAATGTCGGGCGAAAACGGGTATAAGTACTGCATGGAAGCTTGCGTTGAGTACCTCGTTACCATATATCAAGAGGGGGAAGAGAACGCTGTCAGCTACTGTCGAAGACTGTGCGCCTCCTACAAGAAACACAGGATTCCATTGGGCATGATCGCCATCATAAGAAGGCTCGGCGGCAAGGTAATTGGGAAAAGGAGCTTGTAGAGTAGCGCTTCTAGTCTACCCGTTGCCTGTCCTTCTGCCCGTCCTTTGCGCTTGCACTTTCTTTCTGAAGTCACAAAAGCCCCGTTGAAGCATACCTCGAAGCATCGAGCACTGGTGGGACCAGCAAGCTCTTGCTAGCCGCTTTCCAGCTTGTCATTAACCCTGTTGTGAAAGCATGAGAAAAAGCCTTTGTGACAGGCAACGCCATGCTGGCGAACCTTAAGCAAAACGGAGTCGCCATCGCAGTCTACTATAAAGTCTACTACCTCTTGAAAGTTGCCTGACCTCTCTCCTTTAAGCCAGAGCTCGTTTCTGGTGGTGCTCCAGTAGTGCACCAACCCGGTGGTCAAAGTCTTAACGACGGCCTCTCTGTTCATGAACGCAACCATGAGCACAGTGTTGCTATCAGCATCCTGTGCAACGGCGATCACCAGTCCGTTATGCCTATACGAGAGCTTGTCGGCAACCTCTTCAGCAACCCTACGGCTCAACTTGAGCATCGCTGACACCACACAATCGCACGAAGTTTCTGAGGATCCTCAAGCCGAGGTCTCCGCTTCTCTCAGGATGGAATTGAGTGGCGAAGGTATTTTCCTTCCAAACCACGCTGGGGAACGAGATCCCGTAGTCTGTTGTGGCTGCAATTATGCTCTCGTCCTCACGGTCTGGAAGCGCGTAGTACGAGTGAGCGAAGTAAACGAAGCCTCCCTCCGGAATTCCAGCCAGGATCGGACAGTCTCGAGCTACAATCCTCAAGGAGTTCCATCCTATGTGTGGGCGCTTCACATTAGAGGGAAGAAGCTTGACCATACCCTTGAACACTCCCAGTCCCCTAACACCACTGCTCTCCTCGCTCGCTTCAAAGAGGACATGCATTCCCACGCATATCCCGAGTAGGGGAACTCTCTCCCTTATCAATTCAAAAAGCTCCTCTCGGTTTTCCGTAACAGCCTCGGAGGCAGCTTTAAAGGCGCCTTGTCCTGGTAGCACTATGCCCGAAAACGCTTCTATGTCTTTAAGACTTCTAGCAATTACAGGCTTGCCGCCTGCCTTCTCAACCCCCCAATACAGTGACTTCAGGTTGCCGACTCCGTAGTCGAGTAGCACAATTTTCGGTTGCAACCTCACCTCCTCCTCCGCTCCAGCTCGCTGAAGATTTCAGAGACGTGAATGTCCTTGTAGGCCAATAAAACGAGCAGGTGAAAAATCAAATCCGTAACTTCATGAACGAGTTGCTCTCTAGAGCTCGAAGAAGCGGCAACAGCCACCTCGACGGTCTCCTCGCCTAGCTTCTTTAAGATTGCATTGAGACCTTTGGAGAAGAGCGTGGCCGTGTAGGACTCCTTTCTAGGAGCCTCCTTCCTCTCTCTGATAGTTTCATAGACCTCAACGATAACATTGGGGGAACCATTCATGTACGTCCCACCCTAGCCCTTAGTGATCTCGCGTGTAGGTACATGTTCTCACTCTCGGCTAGCTTTATGGCAATTTCTGCTAGCTCTCTAGAGGAGCTTGGTAGTGCAAGCTGTACGGGTATGAACTTAAGGAGGTCAAAGACGGTTAGCGCGCCCCTATACCTCGCCGTGCCAGAAGTGGGCAGAACGTGATTGGAGCCTGTAATGTAGTCGCTGAGAGCAGCAGGAGTAGATATTCCAAGAGAGATCGAGCCTGCATTCTCAATCTCGCGCGCTACCTCCATTGGGTTCTCGACTACAATCTCGAGATGCTCGGGAGCGAACTCGTTTACAAAAGCTACAGCTTCCTCGAGAGACTCTGCTACAAGAAAAGCAACCGTATTGCCAGCACTTTGGTTCGAAAGGAATTCCCCGCGTCTCCTAAAGGCCTCGTAGACCTGGAAAGCCAGTTTCTCGCTAAGCGAGACAAGTACGGCGCATGAGCCCGTGCCGTGCTCTAGTTGTGCTAGCATGTCAGCAACGATGTAATCAGCCTGTGCCGTCTCGTCTGCTAAAATCAATATCTCGCTGGGACCTGCAAGCATGTCTATGCCCACTCTACCAAAGACGATCTTTTTCGCGATAGTGACATAAGCTCCTCCCGGACCCACAATCTTATCGACTCTCTCAATCGTTTCTGTGCCGAAGGCCATTGCGGCTATAGCTTGCGCTCCGCCCACCCTGTAGATTGCACTTGCTCCCCCCATGTCGAGTGCTACGAGCACGGCGGGATCGACGCTTTTATCTCTTCTGGGTGGCGTGCACGCAACTACTTTCTTGCAGCCAGCCACCCGGGCGGGCACTGTAAGCATTAGTGCAGTTGAGGGGTAGGGGCGTTTGCCGCCTGGAACGTATGCTCCAATTTTGGAAATGGCCTTTCTCGTTAGGGCTACAAAACAGCCCGGTGCGGTCTCAACTACAATGTTCTCTGGGGGCATCTGCTCACGATGGAATCTCTCTAAGTGCTCGTACGCCCTCTCCAGCGCCCTTAAAGTGTCCCTGGAGATCGTCTCGTACGCCCTCTTAATCTCCCTCTCGCTAACCACTAGGTCCTCTACGCTAATATCAACACCATCGAAAATCTTCGTGTAGCGAACGAGGGCTCTGTCGCCCTCCTCAGCAACACGCTCTACGATTTCTCTCACAGAATTCTCCAAGCTTTCTAGCAGCACGCCCCTCTCAAGCAATGCATGTCTCTCTTCTTCTGTTAGGCTCTCGATCTTCTTGGGCCCGATCATAGCCTCACGGGAACCCCCTTCGAGGCCAGAAACTGCTTTATGGCCTGAACCGTGTACTTGCCATAGTGGAAGATAGATGCAGCCAGAACGGCATCCGCTCTGCCATCAACCAGTGCTTGATACATGTGAAAGGGATTACCTGCCCCACCGGAAGCTATAATGGGAACGCTCACGTTTAGAGAGAGCTCCCTTAATAGATCGATGTCGTAGCCTTCTCTTGTACCATCTCTATCGATACTCGTTACGAGAAGCTCGCCGGCGCCCAGCTCGCAAGCCCTTTTGGCCCACTCAATGGCATCGATACCAGTAGGCTTTCTGCCACCATAAATGTAGACCTCCCACCTTAGGTCTGCGACTCTTTTTGCATCAATAGCTACGACCACGCACTGCGAACCGAACAGTTCTGCGATCTTTCGAATTAAAGAGGGATCCTTAACGGCAGCAGTGTTCACGCTGACCTTATCGGCTCCTGCAAGAAGAACAGCTCTAACGTCATCGATCCCCCGGATGCCACCACCTACCGTTAGTGGAATTGTGATATTTTGCGAGGTTTTATAGACGACATCCAACAGTGCTGTCCTGCCCTCAATTGAAGCGCTAACGTCTAGAAGAACGATCTCGTCGGCTCCCTGCAGTTCATACGCTCTTGCAAGCCTGGAGGGCTCTCCAATAGGTTTTAGGCCCTCAAAGCGCACCCCCTTGACAACCTGACCTTCTAGCACGTCAAGGCAGGGAATGACCCTCTTTACGAGAGGCATTTCACAAGACCCCCTTCGTAGAGGGTACTCTGTCTGATACAACTCTAGTTGCACTGCCTAGTGCAAGACCTAGAGCCTTAAACAGAGCCTCAGCCTTGTGATGGTCATTACAGCCGTAAAGCACGTGTGCGTGGATCGTTATACCTGCGGAGGCCGCTAAGGTCGATATGAAGTGCTTAATGTTCTCTGTTGCAATTCCGCCGATTTCCCCTCTTCTAAAGCTAGCATTGCACACTGCGTAGGGTCTGCCACTAATATCAACGACAACGAGCGCCAGAGAGTCGTCCATGGGAACCATTGCGCTTGCAAAGCGCCGAATGCCAACCTTCTCTCCAAGGGCACGCTGCATGGCAGTTCCAAAGGCAATGGCAACATCTTCTACGATGTGATGGTCGTCTACCTTCTTTACTTCACTTACACTAATGATTGCATTGAATTCTGAAAACCCAATTAACGTTTCAAGGAGATGATCGAGAAACGGCAGTCCCGTCGAGACCCTCGATATGCCACTACCATCTAGGTCTAGTTCTAACTTTACCTCTACCTCGTTCGTTCTTCTCTCCACAACAGCCCTTCTACCCACGGTATCAAGCCTCAGCAACGCTTATTGCCTCTTCGAGCCTCAATCTTCCAGTGTATAGAGCCATCCCTAAAACCACGCCGTAAACACCAAGCTTTTTGAGCAGTCTAATATCCTCTATACTGGACACCCCCCCAGCGTAGATCAGTGGGATGCTCGTAGTCGTGGTTAGTCTTTCCACGCTCTTGATGCATACTCCACTAAGTGTGCCCTCGACGTCAACGCAGGTGTAGAGTAGTGCATGCAAGTCCAGGCCTAGGTCGTCGAGACTGCGTGCGACTCTACACGGATCGATGTCGAGCGTCGATCTCCAGCCATTGACCGCTACGCGCCCTCTTTTAGAGTCTATCGCCACGATTATTCTAGAGGAACCTAGAGCGCTGACCACCCTTTCTAGAAAGTCAATACTAGTAACGGCCTTCGTACCTAGAATGATCCACTGAACGCCACTGCAAGCTAGGTTTAGACAGTCTGCCACGCTTCTGATTCCTCCACCAGCTTGCAGCGGCACTTTAACGTTCGAGGCGATATCTTTTATTACATGATGGTTTACGGGACGCCCTAGCATAGCACCATCAATATCGACAACGTGAATTCTCCTAGCCCCCCTAGCAGCCCACTCACGCGCTACCTCTACAGGGCTCTGCTTCAAGACTATACCTGTTCCTTTTACTCCATGCACCAACTTGACAACTCTGCCCTGACTTATATCGATGGAGGGTATGACCAGCAAAGCTCTCACCTCTTAGGGGACAACCCTGTCTAGGTGAATAACGAGAATGTCACGCGCTCCTCGCCTTTTAGCTTCTGCTATGACCTCATAAACTCTGTCCTTTGACACAACGGTATTGACCTCCCACATCAGAGTTTCCGAAAGCACTCTAGCTATGGTCGGTCCCGCCATCGATGGTAGAATGGAGGTTACGCTTTCAAGATACTCTTCGGGCACGTTCATTACAATCCAGACCTTATCTTCCGCTTGCAAAACGCTCTCTAGGGCCATTAATATTCCTTCAATGGCTTCTCTCTTGGAGCTAAGAGCGTGCTCGCTGGCAATGAGTCTAGCGCTAGTCTCCATGATGACCTCAATAACCCTTAGGTCGTGTAGCCTCAGGGTTGTTCCCGTAGATTCGAGGTCCACGATAATGTCGGCTACTCCTAGCAAGGGCATGATTTCCGTGCTACCCGAAACCTCGACTATAGTGGGGTTTTTGCCACGCTTTGCGAAGAACTCGCGTGTAATGTTCACGTACTTCGTTGCGATTCTAGTACTATCATCGACATCTTCCAGTGCAAGAATGTTGCTCTTGCTGTGGCATGCGACAACAAGTCTAGCCTTTCCAAACCCTAAGTCCAGAAGCTCCTTGACTCTAGCTCTGCTTTCAACAACGTAGTCGTGACCCGTGATGCCAAGGTCCGTAGCATTAGCCTCGACGATCTTCGGTATGTCTCTTGCCCTCACGAAGAACAGCTCGACATTAGGGTTACTTGTTGGGACAAAAAGGCTCCTTTTTGAGTGATAGTGATTTGACATGCTAAAGCCTGCTCTTGAAAGTAGCTTAAGGGCTGGCTTCTTGAGCCTACCTCTGCTCGGAATGGCAATTCTAATAGTCACGGTCTTCACCTTCTAGAATCTCCTGAAGTGCATCGAGTAAGAGCTCGTTTTCGCTCTCCCTACCCACAGTAACTCTAGCATACCAGGGATCCAGCCCCGCACTCGAGAGATCGCGTATTGCAATTCCGCGCAATGCTAGTTGCCTGCAAAGCTCTTTTGAGTTCACCCTTCTCTCGCGGGTAGAGAACATTAGAAAGTTTGCCGTGCTTGGAAACACGCGGAATCCAAGCTGGAAAAGGCCCTTGCTCAGCCTGTCTCTTTCACGTGCTGTTGCCAGAACCGTAGTCCTAACATGCTGCAGATCCTCGAGGGCAGCTATTGCTGCCTCTATTGAGAGTAGTGTGAGGTCATAAGGTAGCTTAATTCTCCTGAGGACTTCTGCTACCTCGCTCGACGCTATAGCGTAACCTATTCTGAGACCAGCCAGTCCAAAAGCTTTGGAAAAGGTTCTCAACACTACGAGATTGTGATAGCTTTCTACTAAGCTCGCAAAAGTCATGCCAGAGTACTCGTAGTATGCTTCGTCGATAACCACCACCAAGCTATCGCGTTCTAGAATGCTCTCTAGCAGGCTCTGTGAGACCAGAAGGTTGCCTGTCGGATTATTCGGATTTGATAGGAAAAGGATCTTTGCTGCTCTAGTTTTTGCCAGAAAGTCTTCCTCGTCTATACTAAAGTTGCTAGGTCTCAGAGGACTCTCAATGACCCTCGCGGAGGCTAGCCTGCAAGCTCTCTTGTACATTGTGAACGTTGGAGTTACAGTTAAGGCGGCATCGCCTGGTCTTAGAAAAGCTTTTGCTACAAGCTCTATTGCACAGTCAGAGCCGCACGTTACCACAATATTGCTATAGTCAGTCTTGCAGTACTCAGCTATTTTTTTACTTAGCTCCTCAATGCGCTCGATGTCGGGGTACCTATTGATCTTGTCTAAATTCCTCACTAACACTTTAATGACGTTTGGAGAGGCTCCATAGGGGTTTTCGTTTCTATCTAGGCGTATCCTGCAGCCTCCTAGAACTCCTGTGTAGCCTTCGACATCAAGTACTACAGGATTGAGAAGATTTAGGACACTCGATGTTGGCGCAAAGATCCACACCAGGCCTTTGGCTTGCTTTTGTTGGAAATTCTAATCTCCTCAAAGGTCTTAAAAGCTTTATTGTTAGTTGTTTACTATGCGAGCGAGACAGTAGTTCACTTTGAGCTTGCGGCTTTGGCGCTTACGAGCTCGGGAGCGTACTTTTTGACAAGCTCAAGCATTTCCTGGTCGTTAATGTGGGTTTTTCCCGTTTCCTCGAAAATTCTTAGAACCTCTTTGTGAATCTCTTGAACAGCAGGGTGGTTCTTGTCGATTTTTCTCTCGCCCTTCAGCTTGAAGTACTGGTTAATCCAGAAGGCCACGCCTGCAGTCCCAGAATATGGTGTGATTACAATACCAGGCCCTACTCCAAGGAGCCTCTCTGTATCGAACGGCAGGTACATTTTAACGTTCTTCAGGGTGCCATCTGCGTGTATTCCCGCTCTCGTCACAAAGAAGTTCCTTCCAAGCAATGGATAGTACTCTGGGACCTTGTAGCCAAGCCTCTCCTCGTAGTACCTCACGACCTCCATTAGAACCTTCGTGTTCATCCCATCTAGAGTCCCCTTTATTCCTGCATAAATGAAGACCATTGCCTCGAGTGGCACGTTGCCCGCTCTCTCTCCTATCCCTAGAAGTGTGGTGTTGTTGAGACCGGCACCGTAAAGCCACGCTGCGGTAGCGTTTGCTACTCCAAGATGAAAGTCGTTATGGCCGTGGAACTCGATGCTGTCGCTTGGTAAACCGCACACGTGACGGAGAACCCACATTATTTTAGGTATGCTTCTTGGAAGCGCTGCCTCGACCAATGGTAGGCCCACCCCCAACGTGTCTGGCACTCTAACTCTAACGGGTACACCGTACCGCTCTGAAAGGCGTGCTATCCTCTTCACAAATGGAACAACCACATGGGGAATGTTTGCTCGCGTACAGTCTTCGAGGTGAGCCCTCATGACTATACCGTTTTTCAGCCCCTCCTCGATCACCGTTAGGTACTTCTCTATAACTTGGCTTCTACTGAGCCCCCCAAACTTGTAGAATATGTGGTAGTCGCTAATTGAGGCAAGCATTCCAGTCTCTTCGAGTCCAGCATCTTTTACAAGTCTTAGCTCCTCCAGCGAAGCTCTAATCCATCCTGTGACTCTCGGAGCATTGTAGTCAAGCTCTCTAATCCTCCTAATGGCTTCGCGATCGCGGCTTGTATACAGGAAGAGCTCTGTAAACAGTATTTTGCCTTTAGGTCCACCGATGTCGTGCAGGTACTTGTAGAGAGTAGCTATCTGCTCTGGCGTGTAGGGGTCTCTTGCTTGCTGTCCGTCTCGAAAGGTTGTATCGGTTATCCAGAGCTCGTCTGGAACCTCAACTGGAATGTATATGCCATCCCACAAGACTACGGGCGGAGACTCCCAGGGGAAGAGCTCTTCAAAAAGCTCGGGTTCTTGAACGTCGACCACTTCGTAGTCCAGAGAATCTATGGACTCTTTTTTAGCAAGCCTTAAGAACTCCTCTCTCCTCTCACTTGAGGACCTAAGAGCGGCAATAAACGTCCCCCAGCGCTTCTAGCGATGTAGCTCTTCTGATGAGTAGTTTAAGGTGCAAAGCTCCCTATTTTAAGTTTTTGTTACTTCTGTGACGCCAGGGGAATTGCTAAGTAAGTTAACCTTATTAAAGCTAGGCAGAATGCCATTAAGGTAGGTGTTCTAATGGAGGGCCAAACTCTAGCTGAAAAGATACTTTCAAAAAAGCTTGGAAGAAAGGTGGCTCCAGGGGAGATCGTTGCCCTTCAAGTCGATATTGCAATGGCGCATGATGGAACAGCACCACTAGCAATACAGCAGTTTAGGCGTATGGGCTTGACTCGAGTGTGGGATTCCAAAAGAGTGGTTCTCGTGATAGACCACGTGGCTCCAAGCTCTAACGAGGGGACTTCAGAGCTTCATAGTATGATAAGGGAGTTTGCTAGAGAGCACTCCATTACCGTTTATGACGTGGGAGAGGGCATATGCCACCAGCTACTGCCCGAGAAAGGGCACGTTTACCCTGGAGCCATAATCGTCGGTGCGGACTCTCACACGTGCACTCACGGAGCGTTCGCGGCCTTCGCAACGGGAATAGGCTCAACTGAAATGGCAGCCGTCTTGGGTTCGGGGAAAATCTGGTTTATGGTACCTGAGTCGCTGAAAGTAGTCATAACAGGCAAGCCTAGACGCAACGTGACGGCAAAAGACATCATACTCCACATTATAGGAGAGCTCGGAGCGGATGGAGCAACCTATATGGCCGTAGAGTTTACTGGAGACGCAGTTAAGGAGATGAGCATTGATAGCAGAATGACGCTAACTAACATGGCAGTTGAAATGGGAGCAAAAACGGGTCTAATAGCATCAGATGAGAGAACACTCGAGTACCTTAGAGGCAGAACAAGCGTTCTCACTGGAACCATAACGCCAGACAGCAATGCAAGCTATGCCGACGAGCTCACGGTAGAAGCAGGTAGGCTCGAGCCTGTGGTGGCATGCCCACACAATGTCGACAACGTTAAAGGAGTTTCCGAAGTAGAGGGCACGCCCGTGGACCAGGTTTTCATCGGATCCTGCACTAACGGTAGACTTGAAGACCTGAGAGTGGTTGCCAGGGTGCTAAAGAACAGGCGCGTTAAGGCCAGAACGATAGTAATGCCAGCATCAAGGGAGGTATATCTCAAAGCACTTCAAGAGGGCATTATAGAAACGCTAGTGAAAGCTGGTTGTGCTGTTGGAGTTCCCGGTTGCGGGCCTTGCGTTGGTGGGCATCACGGCATTCCTGGACCGAACGAGAACGTGGTTGCTACAATAAATAGAAACTTTAAGGGCAGAATGGGTAACAGCAAAGCAAATATCTATCTCGCATCACCACTTGTAGCAGCATATGCAGCTCTGTACGGCAAGATCGTGTACCCCGAGAGGGGTGTCGACGCTTGATAATAAAGGGACGGGCTTGGAAGTTTGGCAATAACATATCGACAGACCATATAATACCTGGAAAGTATAAGTTCAAAACGTTGGACTTCAACGAACTAGCACGTCATGCAATGGAAGGCGTGGATCCCGAGTTCTCGAGAAAGATTAGGCCGGGAGACGTCATCGTGGCCGGAAGGAACTTTGGTTGCGGGTCAAGCCGCGAGCACGCCCCTCAAGTACTAAAGCATGCAGGAGTGGGCGCCGTTATTGCAAAGTCGTTTGCCAGGATCTTCTATAGGAATGCTATAAATGTCGGTTTACCTGCCGTAATCTGTCCGCAAGCATATGAGGTAACGAGTACAGGTGACGTACTCGAAGTAGACCTGGCAAGAGGGGTCGTGAGGAACCTAACCAAGCAGGTGGAGATACAATCAAAGCCCATGCCGGATTTTCTACTGAAAATTCTGTTGGAAGGAGGACTCGTAGAGTACTATCAAAAGCACAAGCGCTTTCCATGGGAGTAGCAAAAAGGCTAAAAGCCATGGCCTCCTTATGAACAGCAAGGACCGGGTCAAGGTTATTTGTGCTTCCTGCAGAACCTCGATCTTGATGATGAGAGTTCATGCCCGGCGAGGTGCTCCCGTGAGCACGTAAACCTGGGGTAGCTGAAACTGGCATGCAAACGGGAGGGTGCAAGAAAGCCACTTGCGAGGATCCCCTCAACGCAAAGCAAGGGGCTTACGCGACAGACAAAGTCAAAGCCCTGCTGGGCCAAAACTAGGTAGGAAGGTAGACGAGGTAACACGTGCAAGCGGTACTCGAAAAGTCCAGGCCTGAATGCAGAGCATTCTTGGACGGCAAATTGAAGGTCTGCTGCTAAACGGCTTCATAGTCCTCTGCCCACCTTTCAAGCCTCCTTAGTGTTGCAAGATCTAGGCTAGACTTTCTCGATCTTATGACGTCTAGAAAGTCGTCCATTGTTACAGGGCGAGGCTTACCTGTGCCACCCTGTTTTTCGAATAGCTCGCTGATAACCCTATTGTAGGCTTCCATCACGATGTCTTTGATGTCACTGCTAGAATAGCCCTCTGTGAGCTCGGCTAGCTTTTCGAACGAAACGTCCTCTGAGAGGCTGATGTGCTTGGTGTAGAGCTCGAACAGCTTTGCTCTGGTGTCTCTATCTGGTGGTGGGATGTATATTCTCTTGCCAAACCTTCTAATAAAGGCATCATCCAGCTTCCACGGCTTGTTCGTTGCACCTACCACAAAGACGTGCAGTTTAGAGTTACCCTTCTCGAGCATGCCATCCATCTCCTTTAAAAACTGATTTCGGACTCTTGCCTCTCCCCCCACCTCGCTACTGTAAACGCCAAGCAGCGCCTCTATTTCATCGATAAAGATTATGACTGGAGTTCCCTTTCTGCTCTTCTCTCTTGCAAACTCGAACACTCTAGCGACGTTCTTTTCTGCCTCACCAAGCCACTTCGACATGATATGGGAGGAGTCAACGTACATGAAGATTCCATTAACCTCATTGGCAAGCGCGGCTCCCAGCATCGTTTTGCCGCATCCTGGAGGACCAAAAAGCAGCACGCCACGAGGCCAGCCTAGAGGGTAGAGATCCGGTCTTTTGATCGGGTAGATTATTGATTCCCTCAAGGCCTTCTTGGCCTTCTCGAGGTCGGCAATGTCGTCGAAGGTGACATTGGGTTTTGCTGCAACGGTTATCCTCTTTAGTATTAGGGGGCTATCAGAGTCTGCTTGCGCCTCTTGGGGAAGCTCCTCATCGGGCTCCCCCGGGGACTCGTGTTCGATTGATGCTTTTACTATCTTTCTTTCAAGAAGGGCTACACGGGCCTTGTAGCTCTCTAGCACAGCTATTATGGCTGATGTTGTAGGCGAGTATGGATAGAGCTTTACTATCTTTTCGAGAGCCTCAATGGCCTTCTTGTAGTTCTTTAAAGCCTCTTCTACATCCCCCTTTTTATCGGCTAGCACAGCAGCCCGAGCGCTTCTTTCAGCTATTTCCTTTAAGTATGGAAAGGCTAGTCCTGACATCTTTGATCATCTACTTTTCGAGAGCTAGCAGTCAGCAGGTCGGCTACAACCGTCTAGAAGCCCGCTTAAAAAATGGTGACGCTTTAAGCACGATCTACTGTATCGAGAGCCGCATTTTGCAGTGTTTGGCGACCATCACTTTACATTTCCAGCTTTTACCTTGATCCTACCCTTTCTGGTCAAGCTTTGTAGAGCCTCGAGCACCTTTTCTCTAGGTACATTGTACTTTCGACTTAGCTCTTCAACATTGATTACACCCTTGTTGATCTTAATTTCAGCTAGCACAAGCTCCTCTACCTTTGAAAGCGAGGCGTATGCTAGAGAGCTCGGCAAGGCTACAGCCTCTTTTGCCTTGACACGAGCAGGCTTGGATTCTATCACGAGATTTACATCAACGGGAGTAGCCTCGGCACCTGTACTCTCAGCGCTTTTAGTTGCGAAGGGCTCCTTCTGGCCTTCAATACCAAGTATCTTGGAGGGCTCTGGAATGTTCTTTTCGACACTCTCGCTAGCAGCAGCCCACGCCTCGCTCAGTATCTTGTTAACGTCCTCATCTACCTTTAGTGGACCTGAAGGTATGGTCTGCACTCCGGCACTTGCATGCAGCACCAGCTCTGCGATACTCCTGTTGATCTCATCGAGCGCTTGGCCTATGCTTGGGAAAATGCCGGCGATCTCGTCCTTAACACCATTTAGCAGATTAGAGACTGGCACGAGCACCTCGCGGAAGTCCTTAATGTCCCTCACGGTCTGTAGACGCATTGCAGCCTTCTCTAGCGAGATTGAGGTGAACTTTATAGCTTTTAAGAATCGCCTTATCTCGTAGATTTCCTCTGCAAAGGTTCTAGCAAGACTGTAGTGTGCTCTTCTCTCGTCCTCCCTTAGATCTTTCATGCTCGCTTTCTTCAGGTGCTCGACAGTTCTCTCAAAAAGCTCCTTAGCTCTCTCTTCCATCCTGAAGGATAGCTCTTCGAGTTTGTGTTGCTGCTCTTTCAGCTTGTAGACTATTGACTGAATCTTGTCCTCCCAGTAGGTTTCAGGCCTGTATCCAAATAGCCCCTTAATCCACCCAAAGATGCCTCTCCTGCCCTCGTTATCTAGTGAGACTGCCACAGAGACCACCTCAGCCAGGCTTACCTTCTACTATACCCTTCCCAGCATGTAAGAGCTAAGTAGAAAACAGCTAAGGTTTCTAAGGAGTAACAAAGGCCCATTTCTGCTTAAGCCTCGCTCTTTGCCGTGTCTTGCACCACTTCTACATACAGTGGTTCGCCCACTATGCTCTCGCCTTCTTCGACCTTCTCCAGAGCCCTCTCCTCTTGCTCCCACTCCAGCTCTACTCCTGCCGCTTCGAGCCTCTGGATAAGCTCTAGCACTCTTTTGGCATCGCTCTTCTCCTCTAGGTTGCGATCTCTGCCCTGCCTTAGTATATCAACTGCGGGCTTGTAACCCCTCTCACCGATCTCGCCAGCAATATAGCTCACTTTTAGAGCTGTTAGCGCCTTTTCAGCCTGTACTATCTGGTCTTCTAGCTCGTGTATCCTCTTGCGTATCAGTTCCTTGACCTCTTTTGCTTCGCCCTTCAGCCTCTCTAGATCTCTTGTAAGCTTGGCTTTGAATTCATCGTAAGTATGCTTGGGAATTTCGCCTTTAGAATAAAGGTCTTCTAGTGCTCTCGCTCTACGCCGTCCTCTCTCAAGCTTCTCTATGATCTTCATTGATTTGAACTTCCACTCTGGCAGTAGGACAAGCTCTCCATTCTTTATAGTCAGCATTCTTGCTTCGAAGGTTTTAAACACGCTATCTCCTAGGAGAATTTCTACTGCATTAACAACCCCATCAACATCGCTATAGACGCTTGTAAGCGTACCTATAGTCCTGTCGTAGGGATCCTTAACCTTCTGTCCGATGTATTTCTCAATCATGTCAACCGTGTAGATTATCATGGTAACCTACACCCAGCGGATTCTAACAAGAGATTAACGCCAAGAAGCGTTTAAAAAAGGGAAGACATGGTAGGCTGTCTTGTTGTTTTGGAGCTTCGGAAAGCATCGACTTCCAGTGCTCTCTTTCGAGGAAGTTTTTTGAAGCAGCTTACAAGGAGTGTAGCGTGGCTGGAGCCAAACGAGATCCAAACGGGTTGAAAAAGCAATAAAGCAATACGAAAGAGAGATCACAGAAGGTTGCATTAAAAAGAAAAGATTACATTAAGGATACATTTAATAAGTGTTCAATATGCGTGTCCGTGTATAGCAATCGTAGTGGCACAATTAGGTGATTTTGTGACAAAGCCTATTCCCTTGCTCGAGTACTACGCTAAGATGGGTGCGAGTATAGGAGAGTTTGCAGGCTTTCAAGTGCCCATAGCTTTCTCGAGCGTTATTAAAGAGCACATGGCCGTTCGCGAAAGAGCGGGAGTATTCGATATAACCCACATGCCCATGATAAGAGTTTCTGGAAGTGAAACACAGGAACTACTAGAGTACCTGGTTCCAAGGAGCATTTCTAAGGTACAAATCAACACAATGACGGGTCCGACCGTATTTCTCAACGACAAAGCAGGCATAATAGACGATATAATGATCTACAAGGTTTCTGAAGGCGAAGCAATAATTGTTGGCAACGCCGTAAACACAGAAAAGGATATCAAATGGATAAGGCAATCTGCAGAAAATCTCAGGTACGACATACAGATAGAGTACTTGAATGAAAGGCTCTCCCTGCTTGCCCTGCAAGGTCCGAAATCTCCAGAAATAATCGAGAAGCTCTCTAGCGACGCTCTCTCTCTAAAGCCGCTAGAGTTTCTAAGGAACCTGGAAACGAGCGAGGGCAGGGTTGCGATTATCAGTCGAAGTGGATGGACCGGAGAGGACGGCTTCGAGATCATAGCAGAACACGAAGTAGCACTGAAGGTCTTTAAACAAGCCGTAAATCTAGGAGCAGCACCCTGCGGTCTAGCGGCAAGAGACACGCTCAGGTTGGAAATGGGCTATGTACTATACGGCAATGACATTGACGAGAGCATCACACCAGTAGAAGCGAGATACTGGCTTGCTTTCGATCTAAGCAAGATAAAGAGCGAGGAGTGCATTGGGTGCCATGAGCTCTATAACAAGCTGATCGAGGGTGTGGATAGGGTCAGACTGGGAATTAAGTTTGGCAAGGCTGAAAGAGCTATTGCAAGGAGCGGTGCCGAGGTTCTAATCGAAGACAAGTTAATAGGCAAGGTAACTAGCGGAGGCTACTCTCCAGTTTTAAAGAGGCCGATAGCAATGGCATACATAAATGCGACTCACTCCCTCCTAGGGCTTAGGGTAAGAGTAAAGGTACGAGATAGACTAGCAGAAGGAAAGTTGGTTGACTTTCCGTTCATCTAGTACAACAGTGCAGATATCATCAGAGATTCTGACTTGATCTGTTAGCCCGGACAAAATGGCGGAAGAAGCAGTTTAAAGAAGTGTGCTAGCAAAACAGATAAGGCTTTTATCAGATAGTTAGGAGATTAGCGGAAACGAAAGTCGCTATAAAACCCCACTCACGGAAAACCCCTCCCTAGGAGTTTTATTCGATTTAAAGTGGTGTCGGGCCTTGGAGGAGAAGATTGAAGTTAAGGGGTACATTGTAGTGTCAGACAGATACTACACGTCAAGCGACGAGTGGGTCAAAATAGAGCACAATAAGGCCAGGATTGGAGTAACAGACTACGCTCAAAAACAACTAAAGGATATTGTGGGGGTAGAGCTGTGCGAGGTAGGAAGGAAGGTCAGGCAGGGAGAGGTCATAGCAACGCTAGACTCCATCAAAGCTACAGCAGAAGTCTACGCACCTCTTGCGGGTACAATCGAAGAGGTTAACGAAAGACTCGTTGACGCTCCAGAGCTTATAAACAACGACCCCTATGGTGACGGCTGGATAGCTGTAATAGTGCCCTCTAATCTGGAAGAGGAAAAGAGAAAACTCTTGACACCAAAAGATTATGCTGAGCTAATTAAGAAGAGGTGATAGAGCATTCCCGAAATAGCGAGAGAGGAGAACTATGATGGTATAGTCGTATTAGAATACGAGGAATTCGAGCTCGCAGAGCCCTCGTTCTTGGTGGTGGGACTCCCCGATGCAGGCCTCGTAGGAGGGATCTCGGTAAGTCACTTGATAAGGGAGTTAAAGGCTCGTGAGGTTGGAGGCATCGACATCGCTAGAATGATGCCTCCACTTGTTATAGTAAAGGATGGCACGCCGAGACCCCCGCTTAGGCTCTTTCTAGCCAAAGATAGCATTCTGATACTAGTAGCGGAGACGCCTCTCCCCCCAAGCGCTTACTACTCACTAAGCTATGCGCTGCTCGACTACTCTGCAAGAAGGAGAATAGACTATATTGTATCGCTGACTGGTTTAAGCTCTCCAAATAGAATAAGAACGGACAAGCCAAAGCCGTATTGGGCTGCAAGCGGAAGGAAAGCAATAGAAGTAGCAGAGAAGCTGGGCATTGAAAGGTTCAATGAGGGGATTCTAATAGGCCCTTATGCAATCATACTGAAGGAGTGTTTCAGGTTCAGGCTAGACAACATAGTACTGCTCGTTGAGAGTTTTCCCGACCTACCCGACCCCGAAGCGGCATCTGTAGCGGTTCGGCTGTTTGGTAAGCTTAGCCAAGTTGAAATAGACGTGTCAAAGCTCCTTGAGGAAGCCGAGCTTATAAGATTGAGGACCAAAGAGCTGATGAGACAAACCTCCAAGATAATGAGTCAGATAGGAAAAGGCATGGAGATGCAGCCAACGCTAATCTACACGTGAAAGGGTGGAGAGCCCTGATGTTTTGGGAAAGCGAGCTAGAAAGGCTGAAAAGGTACCTGCGAAGGAAAATCGAAGATCTATTTCAGGAGTTGGAGAAAGAGAGAACCCCCGAGGTTTCGGGTGAGAGTGAGGCAGAACTAGAAGAACCTCTCCATACGTTTTACGAGCTGCCAGAGAAGTATGTAGTCGTATGCGATATTCCAGCTTGCGATGAAACCAAAATAGAGGTACTGGGCTATACTAGGGCACTTGAAATTAAAGCACGCTTAAAGAGGGAGGTAAAGCTCGAGCAGATAGGATTCAGGTGCGCGTCTAGGAGTCTAAAGGAGTACAAGAAGAGAGTAAGCCTACCAGAAGACGCAGACGTTGCAAGAATCTTGTACACGATTAGGGCTGGTAGACTAATAATTGAAATTCCAAAGAAAAACAGAAGTGTATTTTAACATATATATCGCTTAGTGTAGACTTTCGCCTCAGCCCTTACTCTTTTCTCCTTCTCCCTCTTCTTCTAATATTAGCTCTTCAAGAAAGGGGAGAAGCTTGTCATGTAGCAACATGCCCCCTTTTAGGGTTAAGAGTTTCAAATCGGCGATAATTCCTTGAACTTCAAGGACAAACTCTCTAAATCCCTCTTTGTCTTCGCCAACAAAGTCTCTCAATTCCTCCTCTACACCCTCGTACTCAATGCTTACATTATTATTTCTGCGCTTGAGAACCATTAGGCTTCGATTGTCACGTTTGCATGTGTATTTTTCTGCTGCGTTACCCTCCTCTATAACCTCACAATCGAAGCCGCGCTTATTGAGATAATCAAGCAACTCTCGTAGCGAGTACATGAGAAACGCCTCGTTGTATGCTTGAGGCTTGCATTAGGCTTGTGATTTCTAACTTTTAAGCACAAGAGCCGCTCAGTTCTTTTATTTTACTACCTCTAGATAACTCTTATACCATAGAAGATAACTTTTATGAGGTAGTGTAGTACTGTGTCTGTGTGTTAATATAGCAAAATACCGATAAGCGCCGGTTCTTGCAGGTATGCAGGTATTGTTAGCGTGGGCTCGCAGGGAAGTTCTCCCGTTGTCCGAGAAGCCCGGTGAAGGAACATGTTTCGCTTAGGGATAGATGAGGCTGGTAGGGGGAGTCTGATAGGTCCGCTTGTCGTAGCAGGGGTTTTAATTTCTAGAGAAGGTACTGAGAGATTGAAAAAGCTTGGTATAAGAGATTCGAAAGAGCTAACGCCAAGCCAAAGGGAAGACCTTCTAACACGCATCTTAGAAGGCTCGGCATGGCATGCAGTAATAATGTACCCTCCCACGGTTATTGATTTGTATAATCTCAACAGACTGACCTTCACAGCGGTAAGGGACCTGGTAATGCATGCTAGTACGAAGGGATTTAAGATAGAGCGAATCGTAGTCGACATGATAGGGGGTGCTAGGAGAAAAAACAAAATCCTAGCTCTACCTAGTGGTGCTGAGGTTATAATGGAGGTAGGTGCGGACAAGAGATACGTAGAGGTCTCTGCTGCGAGCATACTCGCAAAGGTAACGAGAGATAGGGTTCTCCAAGCCTATAGGGAGGAGTATGGGGTCGAGGGTAGCGGTTATCCAAGCGATAGAAGGACTGTAGACTGGATTATAAAGAACAAAAATAGACTTCCACTTGAAATTATTAGAACTAGGTGGTCTACCCTTAGGAAGTATGGCCTGAACTTAAGGAGAGCGGGCAGTAACGAGTGAGGGCGAGATTGTAAGGTGCCGACCAACCTGCCCCCAGAAGCAAGGGCTAAGTGGATAAAGGTAATGGAGGCTAGAAGTCCGGAAGAGAAGATTCGCGCCCTACAAGAGTTCATATCGGCTGTTCCCAAGCATAAGGGCACAGAAAAGCTCCTTTACTGGGCCAGGAGAAGGCTCAGAGAGCTGCGTGAGGAAATCGAGGATAAAAAGAAGAAGCGCAGTGGCAGCCGGGGGCCAACGTTCTTCATAGAGAAGGAAGGTGCGGCTCAAGCTGTTATGGTAGGAGAGCCTAATTCAGGCAAGACGCTACTTCTCTCCAGACTAACCAATGTCAGGGTAGAAATTGTAGACTACCCGTTTTCGACTCAAGCACCAAAACCTGGAATGTTGTTCGTTAGAGACGTCCCAATTCAAATTGTAGACACTCCAAGTATCGTATTTTCTGGAGAAGGGCCCAAGTGGACTAGTAGGGTCCTCGGACTTGCTAGGAATGCTGATGCGCTGATGCTTGTTATCGACATGAGCAGGAATCCAGTGGTTCAGCTTAAGAGAGCGCTAGAGAGGCTGGAAGAATACGGCATTTTACTCAGAAAGCCCAAAGCACACGTTGGGATCGAGAGAACAAGCAGCGGCGGAATAAACGTAATCGTCAACGGCAAAATAGTTGATGGAAGCATTGAAGACGTAAAGAAAATGCTAAGAGACTACAGGATTCATCACGCAATCGTTAGGATATTTGGAGAGGCTCTTTTAGAAGATATTGAGGCAACAGTTCTAGGAGCAAGAAGCTACAAGCCCTCGATTATAGTTGCTAACAAGATGGATCTTCAAGAGGCAAGGGAAAACTTTTACAAGCTAGTTGAGACAAAAGAGTTTAATGGTTTGAACATGGTACCTGTGTCCGCAAAAACTGGAGAAAACCTATCGCAACTTGGTTTTAAGCTCGTTGAGGTGTTGGAGCTCATTCGGGTCTACACGAAGCAGCCTGGAGGAGAGGTTGCGCGAACCCCACTGGTGTTGAGGCGTGGTGCGACCGTTATGGATGTTGCCAAGAGTATACACAGTGAAATTGCTAAAAACTTCAAGTATGCTCGAGTGTGGGGGAAAAGCGTAAGGCTCGATGGAGAACGGGTAGGATCTGAGCACGTTGTCGAGGATGGCGATATAGTCGAGATACACGCAAAGGCATAGCACCATAGCGTCATGTGATGTGCAGAGTATCACGAACCACAAAGCCGCGCTTTACTTCGAAATGGAGTGTGGTCTTCCCTCGTAGACAATTTTTTCTGGCAGACTCTGCTTGTAGCGCTCTAAGAACGCTAACTCGCTTTCACGCTCTTTTTCCCTAAGGTCATCAGGTAGCATATGAGGTATTGTGTCGATAACAGGGTACCATCTTCTACAAGAGCTACAGTAAAGTACTCCTGTTGATATCTCGATTCTTATGCAGGCCTCGCACGGTGGCGTTTCAGCAAGCTCTTTTACCCTCTTACCTAGCAGTGCACAATATAGCTCGCAGAGAGGAGGCTCGCCTGGTAGCTTTCTACTTGTAACCTCCTCCCTCTCCAAAACGTATAGTTCTAGCGGGAAGTGCTTGCACATGGGACAGGCTAGCAAGTCTACGAGCCTGTACTTCAACCGACCACACCTCTTATGCTGTGTATAGTGCTCTCGATCTTGGCTTTGATCTCCTTTGCGCGCTTCTCGTTTAACATTTCAATCATCACTCTCAGTACGGGCTCCGTGCCACTAGGCCTAACCAAGAGCCACCCGTCATCAAAGATTACCTTAACGCCATCGATTGGGATCGTTCTGAAGCTCGAGAATTCCTGCTTGACCCTCTCTACGACATTAACTGCTAGGTCTCGCGTCAGAGGGTACTTCGTCTTTATCACGTAGGTTCTTGGAAATCTAGAGTACTCCTCGGAAAGCTTTACAGACTTTTCGGCTATAAGTTGCATCATTAGTGCTGTGCCCATAGCGGCGTCGCGAACGGGCTGGTGTGGTGGGTACATTATTCCACCGTTTTCCTCAAATCCTAGAAGGCCTCCCTTGTCTACAAGCTCTCTCGAGATGTCGACACTTCCCACCTTTAGCCACACGACCTTAATGCCGTGTTCTCTTAGAAGGTCCTCTATAAAGGAGCTACTACTCACACCAGTATAGACTACCGGTGGAAGCTCGGGATTCCTTTCTTTTAAGAACGGCGCCAATACCACAGCCGTTCTATCGCCCCAGTAAACGTTTCCCCTATCGTCGATGAAGATAGCCCTATCGGCATCTCCATCCACTCCAACACCAAAGTCGGCAGAAGATGCTTTGACAAGCTGTGCTGCAAGTGCCAGAGTCTCGGGCGTAGGCTCGGGCTCCCTGCCAGGAAAGTATGGATCGAGATGCGCATTGAGAGAGATAGGCTTTCCGCCTAGAAGTCTAATCACTCTTGGTATCACAAGAGACCCTACGCTATTAGCACCATCAAACACCACAGTGAGGTGTTTCTCTCTAATCTTATTCTTGTCTACTTGCTCGATAATACCTTTAACATAAATATCGAGAACCTCTGCGAACATCCGTTCTGAGAGGTCTCCCTTAAACCATGGAACTCTACTAAACCTCTCTTCAAAGAACACCTTTTCTATTTCACGCTCTTTCTCTCTAGGAACTTCAATGCCATCTGAATCGATTACCTTGATACCATTGTACATAGGTGGATTGTGGCTTGCAGTAACGACAATACCACCATCAAAAAGCTGAGTGCTCCTAATAGCATACTGAACGGCAGGAGTGGGAGCATAGCCGCAAAGGTATGGCGTGCACCCTCCGCTTTCCAGCCCAGAAACCACAGCCTTAATTAAAATATCCCCTCCCAGCCTTACGTCTCTTCCTACTAGGAACCTGGAACCCTCGCCAAATGTCGTACATATCGCCATTCCAAGCTTTAGTGCCATTTCTGCATTTAAGTTCTCATTAATCACGCCCCTTACCCCATCGGTACCAAAAAGCCTCGCCACAGCTTTTTAGCCTCCCACACGACCTGTCACAGACTACTAGCACTGCTAACCATTAAAAACCTCCGCTTTGGAGGTTATAAATTGGGTGTGCAGAACGCCAACAAAAACCTCGTAGACGCTAAAACCGAGCTATAACCACGTTCGTGTGAAGCTGGTAATACAAATATCTTTGCTCATGCCAGTACTCACATGCAAGCATACCCGATACGTAGCATACATACGGGATATCATGCGCGTATCGTAAGTTTCAACCGATAGGTGCGGTGATCCTCTTGGGGAAAGAAAAGCTGAAAACCCCTACAATTCAAGTTGCATTAGACCTAACCTCAAAAGACAGAGCAGTGAGCATAGCAAGAGCGCTATGCAGTGTTGATAGCAGCGTGATTATCGAAGCTGGAACGCCACTAATCAAGGCTTTGGGGGTGGGAGTCATCAAAGATCTAAGAGTAGCCATAGGAGAGGATAGGGTTCTACTTGCAGACATGAAGACAATCGACGCAGGGGCTTTAGAAGCTAAACTTGCGTTTGAGAGCGGTGCAGACATTACAACGGTGCTAGGACTAGCTGACAACGTGACAATAGAGAGCGTGATTGGTGTAGCTAGAAAGCATGGAAGGATGGCTCAAGTCGACTTGATTAACGTCAGAGACCCTCTTGAACGAGGAGTAGAGGTTGCAAGCATAGGTGCGGATATTGTGGGATTGCATGCCGGTATAGACGCTCAGCTTGGCAGAAGGCTTAGAGCGGTCGATATGATCGATACACTCAAGGAACTGCACAAGGAGGTTTCGGGGCGAGCTCTGCTTTCAATAGCTGGCGGCATTAGGCCGGAAGACGTTAGAAGGCTTGTAGATGCGGGGGCAGACATCATTGTTATAGGCTCTGCAATCACCTCCTCAAATAGACCAGTAGAAAGGTTGCTTGAAGCAGTGAAAAATCTTAGATGAGGATACGGCAATACGTGCTAGTGCAGGAAGGCCTCCTTGTACTTGGACACGTATTCTAAACTTCTCTTCAAGTCGATGAATGCCCTGCTTGCTTCTTCAACATCTTCAACCGTTACCTTGATCCTGTCATGTCTTGAAGCTATTATCTTGGCTGGCTCCATTAGCTGAACAGCATATCTGAGACTCCTCTCAACTCCTACATCAGTCAGCTTTTCTAGCGCCTCCTCTGTTAGCGGGATCTCCTCCTCATCGGCACGTATTTTAATGATCTCTCTTATCTCGTCTCTTGTATAGGGTCTTGTAGTGATAATCAGCAGTCTATCGAGAAGGTCTAGAGGTATTCCGTGGGGGGCCTCGATATCTGTGCCCCTTATTTTAGCCACTCCTCGATTAGTTGCTAGGGTTATAATTGGTGCAAGCTCGCTTTCCATAGCCTCTGATAGAAAGCTGAATGTTTCTAGATCGAGCATGTGTGCATCGTCAATGAACAGCACTCCGGGAACGATTTCCGCCTTTCCCTTTTCAACGAGCCCCTTAACCTCCTCGTCTACAGCCTTTCTCACTTCCGAGCTTATTTCGCGTGTAGCGCCAAAGCCTAGAAGCAGTTCGAGACCAGCTTTCTTGCTTGCCATGTAGATGTCTAAGTCGTGTAGGGTTACCGTATGAACGATTTCCTTTTCCTTTTTAACAGGACCTTTAGGCATCTCTACGAGCTTGGCGACCATAAGGTCATGCTCTTTACCTTCGCTTTTCACCTTGCCTTCTTTCACCACACGTCCTGTTTCGGCATCAATCCAAATGACGTCGTCCCTTCTCACACCAAGCTGTATGAGCTGTTGCGCTATTTCTTCGCTTAGTGTTAAAGTCAGCTCATCATCTTTGGTTCCTAGGGTTACTCTAGCCTCTATGGGAATCTTAATGTAAGGATTAAATGGGTGGCTCGCTCGCTTTATTTTCAGCTCTCGAACAACACCCTCGTAGACTACTCTCCTCTCCTTTAGTCTAACTCCAATAGCCTTTCTTAGCGTTTGCATTAAGAGCTCGGTTTTCTTGAGCTCTGTCGAGTAAACCTCCGAGCCTCCGAGCTTAACGAATGGCGTGTCCTCTCCAAGCTCCCTAGCAATTGCAACTGCAAGTGCAGTCTTGCCAGTGCCGCTTGGACCAACGATGAGAACACCTCTACCCGACATTCTCCCCTCCTTGATCATTTGCACGATGATTCCGGCAGCCTCTCTTGCCTCCTCCTGGCCTACGAGCCCGTCTGCAATTTTCCTAGCTCTCCCCTTCTCGTCGAGACCCAGTCCTTTGATGTGACTATGGAAGCCAATACGCCTAAACCTCCTAGGCTTTACCTCCTCTAGCACGGGCAATACAATCACCCGTGGGGTAGAACTAACTAGCGTTCTATGCAGAGAGCCATTTTGTGTGGTCAAGGGAGGGTATCGCAGTTCTTCGTCTACTCTATATGCAAAGTGAATTACTCAAAAAGTAAAAAACCTTATTTTAGTAGCTTTAGTAGCGAGGTAGGCGTGAGGAGTACATAAGCATAAAAACACGCATGTGAGTAATAGTTTTTGAAACAGCAACTTTCCTCTGAGCACCCTTCGTGTGTACCCCCGGGATAGTGGGGTGCCTGGCGCTTGTCCTCCTCTGCTCCGGAGAAGAGAAAAGAGCTCAAGCTTGAGGTTCGCCACGTAATAACTCCAGAACAGGTAATGAAGAATGAAAGGCAGGCAAGACTCTTACAGGTAATCCAGGCTTATGGTGACATTAGCGAGAAGGGACTGATTCATCTTGTTTACGAGCTTAAGGAGCATGGTATCGAGCTAGGCTACACGTTTTCTAGAATAGGGAATGTAATAACCAGTAAGCAGTTAAAAGACGACATTCTAGCCCTACTCTATGTAGGCTTCGTCGAGACTGTTGGTAGGGCAAAGAAGCTTCGCCTTACGAGCATGGGACAAGAGGCGCTACAAAAGCTAGAGACACCAGCACCGGAAGAGATTAAAAAAGGCATCGAGAAGGTTAGAGCTAAAATAGCGGCAATCGACGCTGAAATAGAGCTTCAACACCTAAGCAAGAGAAAGTAAGGGTGAAAGGTGCCAGTTACGACTTGTCGTGGTGTATAGTGCTAGAGCGTACGAGAGCGTACGGTATACGGAGCCGAGACTTGGTACTGCAGTCTTTAGTTTCGCTTTGCATTCTTATGCCGCTTGATCTAGTATGTAGGCACATGGGAATCGACCCCGTCGGTTTGTTCAAGGAGATGCAGCATGATCCAAAGTGTGTACAGGCTTAATAGGTTCGAGGTACAAGCCATCAGTCAGTAAGCGGTTCGGGGGACAATAGGCATAAAATCCTCAAACTCGAAGCTTTGAGGGTTCTGATGACAGCCTTTGAAATCTAGAGTGCAGAAGAGAACACTTCAAGCTAGTGTAAACAAGACTAGAACTAAAGTTAATATTTGAAAAATAGCGAAAGCTAAAATTAGGCAAAGAAGCGGAGGATAGCACGAGGGAAGTCGTAATATTGTACAAAATCATTAGTGAGGCCATTAGGATCCTTAACACGCTCATACAGCTCATATTACAGAGCACTGCCACTAAACATGCAGGCTCGGCAGCAAGCGGACTTCTAGAGTATTATGTAGAGGAGGACAGGGAGAAATTCACAGTCTACTTGTGGGTGCCTAACTACCTGAATGTTAAGAGCCTAGATGTTCGTGCTTTAGATGACAGGACACTTGAAATACTCTCGGGAGAAACGGGCTTAATTGGCAGAATTGTCTTCAGAAAGAAAATACAGGAGAGAGCGCTTCGGATCGAACCCAAAAATAGTAGCATAAAAATTGTGGTCAAGAAGAAAGGTAGGGTTTTCTGCTAGCATAGCTTTGTGTAACGGTGGCCCTCTCCTTTTGGGTTTAAGACGGAATTCTCTGCTCAGGTCTACCTGTACTACATAGTGTAGTACAGCAAGACTCGTAAGTAATGCTAGCTTTTTTTGTTTCGAAATCACTATTCATATGTGTGACGAAACATAATGTTGCTCCAAACCAATGGAGCCACGCTCACTCTCAAAGCAAGCCAGGAGAATGTAGCAGCAGGATGGTGTAAGCATATTGAAGATAAAGTTTCAGGTTTTAGACGCAACCTACGAGGTTGCCGGAAGGGAGCCCGTTATAATCCTATGGTCGAAAATGAAAGATGGCTCAACGATAGCGGTGCTAGAAAGGAGATTTAGACCCTACTTCTATGCCCTCCCATCAAGAGAAGTCAGAATGGAGCACTACGATTTGATTAAGAGAAAAATACTAGCACTAAGCACTCTAAAATCTCCAATAATAGGCGTCGAAGTCATTAAAAGAAAGTACTTCGGAATGCCGGTCCACGTCTTCAAAATCACGACCGTGATACCAGAGGCTGTTAGAGAGTATAGAGACAGGATTAAGGAGATTCCAGAAATAGAGGACGTTTTGGAAGCGGACATCAGGTTCACACTCAGGTACATGATAGACAAGAACATCAAGCCGTTTAGGTGGTACATTGGCGAGGTGGAGGAGATTGCTAGACCAGACCTTAGAGTCAAGCGCGCGTTCGCGCTGAAAAGCGATCCTATAGAGGATGAAAGCGAAAAAATGCCCGCTAGCCTGTCGGTTCTGGCCTTTGATATAGAAGTGTACAACCCAGCTGGCAGCCCAAGACCGACAAAGGATCCTATAATTATCATTGGAGCGGCATTCAATGGAGAGAGGTACCAGTTTTTAATGGAGGGTAGCACCGACAAAGATGCGCTCTCAAACTTCGTTCGCAAAGTACTAGAGCTAGACCCCGACGTTATCGTCGGGTACAATAGCAATAGATTTGATTGGCCCTACATTATGGAGAGAGCCAAGATAAATGGGATTAAACTCGACCTAGGAAGGAAGGCGGGTACTGAACCTTCTCCAAGCGTTCACGGTCACATAAGCATTCCTGGAAGGCTTAACGTCGATCTCTACGACTTTGCTGAGGAAATACCAGAGCTAAAGATGAAGACGCTAGAGGAAGTATGTGATCACTTCGGGATAGTAAAGTATGAAGAGAGAGAGCACGTGGCATGGTACGAAATTCCATCGCTTTGGGACTCAGGTTCCGAGGGCAGGAAAAGGCTTCTCAAGTACAACATGGACGACGCTATCGCCACAAGAATGCTAGCTGACAAGTTCCTGCCGTTTGGAATTCAGCTTTCAAGCCTATCCGGAATACCTCTGGACCAGGTTATGTCGGCTAGCGTCGGATTTAGGCTAGAGTTCTACCTGATGAGACAAGCACATAAGCATGGAGAGCTTGTTCCAAACAGGGTTGAAAAGAAGCCCGAAACCTACAGGGGTGCGGTGGTTCTTAAGCCCAGGCCCGGAATACACGAGAACGTGGTCGTTCTAGACTTTACGAGCATGTATCCAAACATCATGATAAAGTACAACGTTGGGCCCGACACTCTTGTAAGAGATCCAAACTACAAGGGGGAAGTCTACGAGGCACCCGATATTGGTCACAAGTTTAGAAAGAATCCACCAGGTCTCTTCAAAAGCATTTTAGAACCTCTTCTGGAGGCCAGAAGGAGGATCGTGGAGGAACTAAAAAAGATGCCAAAAGGAACACCGGAGTACGAGATCCTCAACGAAAGGCAAAAGGCAATGAAGATTCTAGCCAATGCAGCCTACGGCTACATGGGGTGGCAGGTCGCAAGATGGTATTGTAGAGAGTGTGCCGAAGCGGTAACGGCTTGGGGAAGGCATAACATCCTATCAGCAATTAAAAAGGCTCAAGAGCTAGGACTCGAGGTCATTTACGGCGACACAGACAGCCTATTCTTGAAGAACGTGCCGGAGAAGATAAAGGAGTTTATAGAATGGGTTGAGAAAGAGCTTGGATTCGACATCAAAGTCGACAAAGTGTACAAGAGGGTGTTCTTCACGGAGGCAAAGAAGCGGTACGTGGGACTAACCGAGGATGGCACTACAGACGTCGTTGGGTTCGAGGCTGTAAGAGGAGACTGGGCCGAAATAGCAAAGGAAACGCAGTTCGAGGTTGCCAGGCTTGTGCTCGAAGAGGGCAAAACGAGCAAAGCAATAGAGTACGTAAGGGAGCTAATTGGAAAGTTAAAGGAGAGAAAGGTTCCATACGAGAAGCTGATCATCTGGAAAGCTCTATCAAAGAGGGTAGAGGAGTACGAGGTCGATGCGCCTCACGTTAAAGCTGCCAAGAGGTATATCGAGGCCGGAATAAAAGTGATGCCTGGAGACAAGGTAGGTTACGTTATCACTAAAGGTCCAGGTAAAATAAGCGATAAGGCCAAGCCCTACTTCCAGGCTACGTTAGAGGACATCGATGTGGACTACTACATCGAACACCAAGTAGTTCCGGCAGCAATGAGGATTCTCGAGTACTTCGGTGTTAGCGAGTCAGCACTAAAAACTGTTGCTACGAGGGGCCAGAGGACCCTCTTTGACTACTTAGCTAAAAAGTAGGGCTCCAAGAGCGTGGGAAAAGACTAGATCTGTAGAACCGAATTAGGTGCTAGAGGAACTACTTCGAGCATGAAGAGGGTCCACTTGAAGAAGGGTGCAGAGAGATTTCTCGAGAAGAAGCACTATACCATTTACTCCAAGTGGGTTAAGTCGGATCCCCTGCTCGTTAATGGTGAATTTGTCGAAGTGTACTACGAGGGCGATTTGATTGGCTACGGATTTTACGAGAAGATTGGCGCTATAGGGCTTAGGGTGCTGGCTTACATAAGCGAGAGCCCGCCTACAACCTTGGAGGAGATCGTTTCATGGAGGATTGCAAGAGCCCAGAAGCGAAGGGAGCTTATAGGTGAAAAGAGCAATTGTGGCTACAGGCTAGTATATGCTGACAGCGATGGAATGCCGGGACTTATAGTGGACGTTTACAACGACACCTCGGTAGTTCAGTCTACGAGCTACGGGTGGGACGGGAACGTCGAGCATGTAGCCAAGAGCATTGTTGAGCAGGGGATAACAGAGAGAGTGTATCTCAAAAACGATCAGAGAGCTAGGAAGCAACTAGGACTGCCCGTGGAGAGAAAGTTTCTCATTGGGGGAGGCAAGCCGGAAACCACGATAGTGGAGGGCAGAGCGCACTTTATTGTGAACTTTGAGAAAGGACAAAAGACAGGCTTCTATTTAGACCAGCGAGGGGCTAGGCTAAAAATTGCAAGCATGGACTTGGAGGGGGCAACGGTTTTGGACCTCTTCTCCTACACCGGTGCCTTTGCGATTCAAGCCATGATTGCCGGAGCCAGAAGCTCTATCATGGTAGAGGAGAGCGATGAGGCCGTTTCGCTTGCGCGAAGGAATCTAGAACTAAACGCTATAAAGGAGAGCGAAATCGTTAGAGGGCGAGTGGAGAGGATCCTAGACGCTCTCATCGCCAAAAAGAAGAGCTTTGATGTTATAATAGCCGATCCGCCAGCATTTATACCATCTAGAGAGTACTACGAAAGGGGAATCAAAGCGTACGAGAGGCTTTATGAGAACGTTTTTAGGGTTGCCAAACCTGGAAGCATTGTTTACGCCTCAACATGCAGCCACGCACTCTCAGGCAGCAGGTTTATCGACATGCTCTCAGAAGTCTCCGAAGGGCTGGGATTGCAGCTTAGAATCCTATTTGAAAATTCTCCCATCAACGCTACACCTGGTACGAGAGTGCAAGACGAGGAGTTGAGGTACCTGAAGGGCTACCTGCTTTTAGTCGAGTGAGATCGGCTAACCAAAGCTCTAGCTTGCAAGCAAGCTTCATTCGTACCTGATGGCCACCACGGGATCGAGCTTTGCGGCCCTGTAAGCCGGATAGGCTCCACTGACCAGACTGACTAGGATCCCAAAGAATACTGCTAGTGCAAACTGCTGTAGCGAGAACTCTGGCGCAGCGTGAACGTAACCTGTAATCCTGTAACCAGAATACTCAAAGGTCAGAGTGTAGCTGGCCAGGTGTGCTAGAACAATGCTTACGGCAACTCCAACAATCGAGCCAATAACGCCTATTGAAACAGACTCCGATAGAAACATAAGCAGCACATCTCTATTGGTGAACCCAAGGGCTTTTAGCACTCCAATTTCTCTCGTTCTCTCGACGACGTTAATCATCATGATGTTAGCAATACCGACTCCTGCCACAACCAAGCTAATAAACGCTATTCCTAGAAGAAAGTTGTTTATTTGCGTTGCAATATTATCATAGATCTTTTTCACTTGGGAGGCGGAAAAGATATCGAGCCTTCCTCCATATAGGAGGTTCATTCGAGATGCAACAGCATCTAGCAGTGCAGGGTCTGAGACCAAAACTAGGATTACGCTATAACTGCTACGTCCCAAAAGCTCCTTAGCTGTGCTAATATCAACGAAAACCGTCCTATCTGGATCGAAGAGTACGCTGGCTCCTATGGGCTCGTAAATGCCAACCACTCTAAGCGACATTAGCCTCTCTTCTCCCTCTTCAGTGAGCCCTCTAACATTTACGACCGTACCAAGCGTTAAGAAGGGGTAGGGCAGGTCTGGAGGATTTGCTACCTTGTAGCCTACAAGGGCCTCGAATTCAGCGTCGTAAATCCTTCCCGCAAGCAGGTCCGCGCCTCGAATGAGATAGGGGAGATCCGAGCCTTTAACTCCTGCTAGCTCAAACATTTTATATCCTGCAGAACCGCGTACCTGAACACTACCAGAAACCACTGGAACAACCTTAGATACTCCATCGATTCCATGCAGCCTTGTAACATCAATGTCCGTGAGGGTACCTACTTTTGGGAGCACAAATATGACGTCGGGATTCAACTTGAACAGCTGGTTAAAAATAGCATCTTGAAATCCATGACCAATAGCCTGTAGGCTTATTATGGCCGCAACACCGATGACTATTCCTAGAGCCGTCAGAAGAGCTCTGAGCCTGTTGTATCTCAGGCTTCTAACTGCCCACCAAGCATAATCGTGTATCTTCATGAAGACTCCTTCCTCAGGCTTAATAGATAGTGGTGCCCTTTAAGGTACCACCCATTAGGAACACAGCGCTAAAGCAGGATTTAAGGGTTGCAGTTCCCGTGAGCTTCCCAGCACCCGGTGATAGGCACCGTAAAAAAGGCTTTTTAGTGTAAAGCTAGCGTAAGCATTTACTATTTCAGAGCTCTGTCTAGGTCTTCTATCAAGTCCTGCACGTCTTCGAGACCTACCGAGAGCCTCAATAGGCTGTCTGTTATTCCAAGCTTGACCCTTACGGTCTCGGGAATGCTTTTAGAAGCACTTATAACAGGGTAGGTCATTAGCGACTCCGCTCCTCCAAGACTAGGAGAAGGCCTTATGAGCCTAAGTCTCTTCAAAACTCTAATTGCATGCTGCCTTCCCTCCTTTACTGTGAACGAGACGACAGCACCGTAGGCCTTAACCTTGAAAATCCTATCGGCAGTGCTCTTGTAGGGGCTACTTGCTAATCCCGGATAGTAAACCCTCTCGACCTTGGGGTGTTCGCTTAGAAACTCTGCTATCTCTCTAGCAGAAGAGCATGCCTTGAGAAATCTCGGCTCGAGCGTTTTAACCCCCCTTAAAGTCAGGTAGGCTTCGAAGGGTTGCATTATTCCCCCTAAAATTCTCCTCCAATCCCACAGGCTTAGGCCGTTTCTAGGCTCGGTAACATCTTTAGCATCTTTAGCTACGACCACCCCTCCAACAACGTCGTTGTGTCCTCCAAGGTACTTGGTTAGGCTGTGAATTACGTAGCGAGAGCCAAGCTTCAGGGGGTTTACCAATAGGGGCGTTGCGAATGTGTTGTCTACTATCAGCGAGCATTCTACCTCTCTACACGCTTTTGCAGCCTCAACGACATCAATTACTCTAAGTGTCGGATTTGTTATGCTC
>Ga0105154_1000017_pt1 | contig 72397 bp, 66 predicted proteins | sample SSWtaG_FD_89672 | JGI IMG/M metagenome (GOLD analysis project Ga0105154, IMG submission 89672) | Hot spring microbial communities from Sandy's Spring West, USA to study Microbial Dark Matter (Phase II) - SSWsed_matched | ecosystem: Environmental > Aquatic > Thermal springs > Hot (42-90C) >... | reverse complement strand
TTTGCTCATAGACATATTGATTGTATAGACTTTACATTATTTTAGATTTTGCAATCTTAAAATTTATATTATTCATGAGGTTTAATTGTATTTGTGGGATTATGAGGATTGCTTTTGCAGCTGATGTTCATGGTAATGAGACTACTTGGAGGAAGTTTATTAATGTTCATAAGTACATTAAGGGGATAAATGTTCTTATTATGGGTGGCGATCTAACTGGTAAGATGCTTGTACCCATATTTAAGCAGAGTGATGGAAGTTATTTTTGCCGTTTCAACGTTGATTATCATATAAAGAGTGAGAGGGAGCTTAATGATCTATGTAATACAATAAGGTTTAGCGGTGGATACCCATACGTGACTACTGAAGAAGAGTGGAAGAGTCTTACACATGAGGATAGGGATAGGATTATGGAGGAGCAGATGAGGGAGACTCTTAGCAGATGGATTAGGATGGCTGATGAAAATGTTCCTAAGGATATTCAGATAATCATGAATCCGGGTAATGATGATTCTCCAGTTGTGGATGAGGTAATAAAGGAGAGTGATAGAATCATATACCCATTGGATAAAGTTGTTAGACTTGATGATCATCATGAACTTATAAGTTGTGAGTATGTTAATCCTACGCCATGGAAGACTCCTAGAGAGCTTCCTGAAGATGAATTGTTAAAACTTTTGGAGAGCAAATTGAATGGTGTATCTGTGGATATGGATCATCTAATATGTAATTTCCATGCACCACCATATAATAGTGGGTTGGATAATGCTCCTGAATTGGATAAGGATTTTAGACCAAAACATGGAGTTAAAGGTATAAGTATAGTTCCTGTGGGAAGTAAGGCTGTTAGAACATTTATTGAAAAGTATCAACCTAAACTAGGTCTTCATGGACATATACATGAATCTTCAGCTGCTAGGAAGATTGGTAGAACTCTATGTGTTAATCCAGGTTCAGGGTATATGGAGGGGACTTTGAGGTTATATGTTATAGATGTTGAGAAGGATAGAATTAAGGATCATTGGAGGATTACTGGATAAACGTCCATGTAACTTTCTTTGTTAAATTCATTAAAGCGAGATTTTTGTGGTTATTGGACGTTCCCCAAATATTCTTTCTGCAGCTTTCTTCACACTTTCCCTATATTGTGGGAATGTGTATACTCTTAGTACATCCACGTATCCTTTTAACATACTTGCTATGTTTGATATTTCACTCATTCTCTTCAAAATCCTCTTATCATCAACTTCTTCAAATACGTACACTTCCATGGGATCTAATTGTTTTGGGCTGTATGGTATTGATGGTAGTGTTGGGAGATCTATGTAGACTTGTCCTTCAGGTATTTTTGCTTCTTCAGCTAACTCTCTTTCCACTTCCCTCCTTATGTTTTCATTGGATAATATGCTTGATACGTATTTATCTCTTGTATGTATTGTTGCTTCATATGCACATTTTAGTAATTGTCTTCTCTCTAGCATTTCTATCATCTTGTATGCTAATTTAAGATTTTCATCTTTCTCGTTTTTTACTTCTCTTATTTTTACTATTACGTATGGGTCGTCCATTATTATGTAGTCTTCAGGGTCCTTTATGCTCTTTAACCCTATGTGATCTGCAGCTAAATCCATTGCTTTGCTCATCATCATGTTTGCGCTTCTCACAGTTCTATGGTAGTATACGGCTTTGAACATTTCGTATCTAGCCATTATGAAGGATTCAAGTGCATATAATGCTCCTGGAACTTCTATTGCCAAATGATCTTCTACGATGTTCATTGAGTATATTAGCCTCTTTATGTCTACTAAGCCGTATTGTACTCCTGTGAAGTGTGAATCTCTAATCAAGAAATCCATTTTGTCCACGTCAAATGGGCTTGATATGATCTCATCTAGAAATGGTTTAAGTTTACTAGTCCTTCTACCTACTGATAATTGTGATAGCTCCTTTGAATCGTACCCATATTTTTCAACTATATCTCTTATTTCAGTGTTTTCTATTAGCCATACAGTCATATCTTCATGTGTTTTGTTTAGATATTTTACCATTACATCTTCAAATGTGTGTGAAAATGGTCCATGGCCTAGATCGTGTAGTAGAGCTGCTAAGCGTATATACTGCTCATCTTCTCTACTTATTTCCCCGAGGTTTAAGAGATGTCTACCGACTTCCCCTGCAAGGTGCATGGCCCCAATACAGTGTATGAATCTTTTATGTTCAGCTCCCGGATACGTTAGGTATGCCATTCCAAGCTGATTTATCCTCCTCAACCTCTGGAAAACCCTTGTATCTATCACCTCCTTCTCTAATTCATTTGCAAATATGTATCCATGTATTGGGTCTCTTATCTCAATCATTTTATTCATAATGAAACCTCTTTCACAAAACAATTTAAATCTTTGTAATATATATTTGAAGCGTTAATGGTGTTTTGAACTTGAGGTTGTTCATAGATTTTGAAGGTATTGATAAGTCTGGTAAAGCTACACAAGCTTCCCTTCTCAGGAATTGGCTTATTGGGAGGGGGTTTAGAGTTGAAGTTATATCCTTCCCAGATTATACCACTGAGATTGGTTTGGCAATTAAGGCATTTCTTGATGGTTTAAAGCAATTCTCTCCAGAAGTTAGACAGTTGCTTTATGCTGCAAATAGATGGGAGAGGAAGAATTTAATTGAAAGTTGGCTTACGGATGGGAGGATAGTTATCGCTGACAGGTATACTCCATCTGGTTTAGCCTATGGTTATGCAAATGGACTCCCCCTAGACTGGATGATTTGCATTGAAAAGGGGCTTCCACAACCAGATGTGGTGATAGTTCTCGATATCTCTCCAGAGACTTCTCTAAAGAGGTCCAAGGGGCGGGTTGATAGATATGAGAGTGATTTAAAGTTTTTGGAGAATGTTAGGTTTAGCTACAAGTTTCTTGCGGAGAAATTTGGTTGGTACATTGTTGATGGTGAGAGGAATCCGCTAGAGATTTTCAATGATGTAATTAGGATAATTTCGAGATACTTGGATATTGCCAAGTGAAAATATGTTGTCAATATCATCATTATTGCATAATTTCTATTCACGGACTCCTTTAGTTTTCAGTAGGTTTATATTCTAATAGTAACTTGACTTCTATTTATGATTAAAGCTGTTTTTGTGGATTTTTGGAAGACTCTAATTGCTCCTAGGGTGAATGAGGATGAGTATTTCGCTTTTAGAGCTAAATGTCTAGCTGAGGCTTTGAGGGCGCTCGGTTACACTTTTGATTTTGATAGGGTTCTATATGCTCATAAGTCTTCTAGGAGGATTTGTGATGTTGTTAGAGAATCCTCTTTCATAGAAGTTCCATTGGATTTAGAATTGAGGGTTTTCTTATCCATTTTAGAAGTTTATGATCGTAATCAAAATCTCATGGTTTCTCTTAGAAGAGCTTATATGCGTCCATTGTTTGATTTAACTTCAATGATTGATGGTGTTCTTAGCTTCCTTGAAAATGTTAAAGGTATGGGTTTTATGGTTGGATTGATTTCAAATGTCTATACTGATTTAGAGGTTTTTGATGTTTTGAAGATGTATGGTTTATATGACTTCTTCGATTCAATGGTTCTATCATGCATTGTTGGTTTTAGGAAGCCTAGATCTGAAATCTTCAAGTTTGCATTGAATTCACTTTCCATATATCCAAGTGAAGCTGTAATGATTGGTGATGATTACAATGCTGATATTATTGGTGCATTGAATGTTGGTATGAAGGCCATATGGTTTACCAGTGATCATAGCGTTGAATATCCATTTAAAGCTGATAATTTTAATTCAATATTAAAAATCATCGTTAATTTTTCACGTAACCCTTCTTCATAGTCTCTTAGTTAATGTTTCTTGTAGTATTAGCATTGGTATTGCAAATATGAATCTTAATGCGGAGTTTAGCATCATTGTTTCTCTAAGTCCCAGTCTTATGGCTATTTCTCCACCAACATATTGCCCAATAGCTTGTGAGAATCCTGTGACTGTGTTGTATAATGCTATTAGTGTTGCTCTACTACGTCTGTTTGGTGTTACATCTAGGAGGTATACCCATGGGATTATATTAATTGATGATCCCAGTATGCTTCCAATGGTATTTAGTATTAGTAGTTGAATGTAGTTTTGACTTATAGCATAGGCTAGTGGCCATATGGATGTTGATGCACATGCCAATACCATTAGCTTCCTCCTACCGTACTTGTCTACTAGTTTCCCCCATATTGGCATCATTATCATTTGCCCAAAACTTCCAGATACTGATATTATTGCTATCTCTGTTTTTGTTAAGTTGAATACTTTAACTTGCGTTAATGAGAATAAAGGCCATGATATTGACATTACCCCCCACCATACGGTGCTTAATGCTAGGTATACCTTGTAATCTTTTGTTACATCCATTTTCCATGAAGTTTTTCTTCCGATAATCTTTGGTTCGGTATGTTCTTTTATGGTTAATATTGGTATTGCTGCTATTGCCGTGAATACTATTGATGCTATTAATGCTGAGAGGTATCCGTAAACATCTATTAGTGATCCTACAATTGTAACTGCGATGATTGCTCCTATTCCACCTATAAATTCCATTGACCCTATCACGCTACCTCTCCCAGCTTTCACTGTTATGTCTCCCAATAATGCTTGTAGACATGTGTATGCTCCACTCCACATAACCCAAAGTATTGCTGATGCTAGTAGGTATTGTTGAAATGATTTCAATGTAAATGTTAATGCAATAGTGACTCCAGTTCCAATTTCACCTATGGCTATGAAATACTTTCTAACATTCTTTTTGTCACTTATATGTCCCCATAGTGGTTGAGTTAATTGTGTTAGTATTGTGGATATAGCTCCCACAATTCCAAACTCGTCTGATTTTAATCCTATTATTTCAGCTGCGTAAACTCCATTGTAACTCATCCCTATATTCATTGTTGCTCTGCTGAAAAAGCTGTATATCATTAGTGCTCTTTGATTTCTTGCTGAATTATTCTTCAAGCTTCCTCCTCCTTTATTGTGTACTAAGTGGTTTTGCAACTATTTTGTAAACTCTACTATATAGTTTGTGTGGAATGATCTATTTACAATGATTAGCATTTATTTGATCGTGTTTTTTAATGAGCTTTGATTTATTAAAAAAAGTGGGGTGTTTATGATTAAATTTCCATTACTCTTTAAAATTCAGTTACACCAGTGAACAGGAATTTGTTTATCTTTAGTGGTGGCACTACTACGCTACTGTTTATTCCACCTAAAACTTTAACTTCCTTCCCTATCAAGTCTATGTTTCCATAGGCTTTTAACATGCTATCAGTGAATCTAAGGTTTTTCACTGGATACTTTATTTCTCCATTTTCAATGTACCATGTTCCATTTCTAGTCATTCCCGTTATGGTTATTGTTTTTGCATGTACTGTTCTGACGTAGTGGAAGAATGTGACTAGAACCCCCCTCTTAGTTTCCTTTATCATCTCCTCCTTTGTTGCATCTCCTGGTTTTATGAACATGTGTGATGGCATTGGTGCAAATCTCCCTGCATGTCCTGTAGACTTCTTCCCCTCCTTATGTGCTGTGAAACTATCGTATACAAGTCCCTTTGGCACTCCATTTTCCACTAGCATTACCTTCTTTTTAGGCACTCCTTCTGCATCGAATGGTACTGCCATCCCCCTCTTATCCGTTCCATCATCCCAGAGAGTGAAATTCTCATTCATAACCTTCTTTCCCATAACATCATTCATGAAGCTTACACCATTTTGATAGGCTTCTGCACTGAATCCTTGTGCTGTGTATGCTAGAGCTGTTTGCACAGCATATGGTTCTAACACTACTTCATACTCACCTGGCTCTAGTGTTTTTGGGTTTAAGCTCTTTACAGCCCTTTCAGCTGCTTCCACTCCTAGAGCTTCTGGATTTATGTTTTTCACGTTTCTGGATATATCTTCGCTGTATCCAAATCCCTCGGAATCTCCTTCTCTAGCTATTACAGTGACATTTACATCTGCTGCGGTTAGCTTTGTATATGCATTTATTCCAAGTGAATTTACTATGCAGTATTCGTTGGCTATTGTGGTTAATGCTCCTGAAACTGAATCCACTTTACCTGATATTGAATGTGCTGAATCTATTATGCCTTTAACTATTTCAGCTCTCTTCTTCGCTGTGCATTCTGCAGTTTCCCTAACATATAATCCCGTTATTCTTGGTATGGGTTCAGGTTCTGGTAAGCTTACGAAATCTGGATTTTCCTCAGATATCTTTGCAAGTTTTATTCCTGTTTGAACTAGATTGGCTAAAGCTTCATCTGTTGTCTCATTTGCAGTTACACTGCTAATCCTCTTTCCAATTATAGTCTTCAATATTATGTTTACTGTTCTTTCTCCAACATTTTGATGGATCACGGAATTTGCGAATCTAGTTAGATAGCTGGTGCTGTTTATCAATGTTACCTCTGCTTGTGTTGCACCAGCTTTTAATGCTTCATTGAGAACTTTATTTGTTAATTCCAGACATGCATCTTTACCTAGAATCATGTTCTAACACCTCCAAATACTCTTGTGTTCTTAAATCTTGCGGGGGCTGTTCCATGTCCCACATACATCATTTGTCCAGGTTGACCTTTACCACAGTTTGGTGTTCCATACATTTTCCAATACTTCTTATTGCATATTGCATCACAATTTCTCCAAAACTCGTATGTTATTCCCGTGTAAACAGCGTTTTTAACTAGTTCTTTCATTTCCCCATTCTCTATTATATAGGCTATTTGTGTTCCAAATTGGAAGTTTAGTCTTTTGTCATCTATGCTCCAGCTCCTATTGGTCTCCATGTATATGCCATGCTTTGTCTCTCTTATGAGTTCCTCGAAATCCCAGTCTCCTGGTTCAAGGTTTATGTTAGTCATTCTCACTATTGGTATCCTATTCCAGCCTGATGCCCTTGCAGCTCCAGTACTTTCTAATCCAAGTTCTCCAGCTGATGTTCTATCACTTAAATAGTTTACGAATATTCCATTCTTTATTAGGTATACTCTTTGTGCTGGTACTCCTTCATCATCGTATCCAAATGTCCCTAATCCTCCTGGCACGGTTGCATCTGCAACTAAGTTTACTATATCACTTCCATATCTGAATTTCCCAAGTTTATCTGGGGTTAAGAAGCTTGTTCCAGCATATGCTGCCTCTGCACCTAAAGCTCTATCCAGTTCTGTTGGGTGTCCGCATGATTCGTGAATTTGTAGTGCAAGTTGGCTTCCTCCTAGTATTAAATCCGTAATCATCATTGGGCAGTTTTTGGCTTGTAACAACTTTATTGCTTCAACGGCGCTTTCCCTTGCCTTTTCAGGTAGATTTATTGCCTCTATTATCTCGTATCCTCCAGTATTGTAGTTTCTCCCATCAAAGGATCTATCTTGCATATCTCCATATCCTACTGCCACTGCGGTTTGTGATGCTCCACACCAAGTTATTTCTTGAGTTATATATGCTCCTTCACTACTTGCGAAGATCTTATTTTCCCTTCTTGCTTGCATAGTTGATGATGCAACTCTTATCTCTTTTCCAACAGCCATAGCTTCTTTATCACTTTCAATTAAGAGTTTTATCTTCTCCTCTATTGGAACTTTGAATGGATCTTTCTGGTATGGCGTTTTATAACTATCTTTTACAGGTTTTACTGGAGCCAATTTAACATCCTTCTTCTTAACCATTGCACTAGCTCTAGCTATCTTCAATGCCTCTTTAGCAACCCTCTCAGCTTCTGTTGGTGTAACTTCATAGCTACTGGAGAATCCCCATGCACCCTTGAATAGCACTCTAATACCCATCCCTCTACTCTTCCCAACAACTAGAGTTCTCACTCTAGCGTTCCTTGTAACTATGTTTTCTGTTGATATTTCCACAATTCTAATGTCCGCGTAAGTTGCACCGCCTTCTAATGCTGTATCTAGAGCTTTTTGTATGATCTCTTCCATCATGATCCACCTTAAAAGATGTATTATTGAATTTATGCTCTGAAGAGTAAATAAATTTAACCATTGGAAATTTGATCTTATTTTGATGGAGGCTTCTCAATTAATTATATCATAAGTTCATTTTAATAGATTGTTTGTATATGTAAAGTTCTAGTTACATGTTTGTATATGGAAATCAATTTATACTCTTGAATGTTTCATCAATTTGAGTAGTACAGTTTTCGATTGGGCGATGTAACTTGTTGTTTAAGAATGTTCTTAAATTCATTTTTGGACCTATCTTTTTCATAGTTTCATTAATATCACCCCCTCTACCAATGGTTTCTGAGGCTGCTGATATTGTTCATGCACCTATTCCGAATGCCCCTCAAGTAGCTTTGGCTGTAATGCTCTGGATTGCATCTTGGTGGATTTTTGAAGTTGTTCCATTAGGTGTAACTGCTCTACTGGCTCCAATGCTCTTTTCCACTCTTGGTTTTGTTTCATGGCAAGATTCACTTACGTCATTTATGGATCCAATTATATGGGTATTTATAGGTGGTTTTGCTATAGCTAGGGCTTTCCAAATGTGGGGTTTGAATAAGAGGATCGCTTTCAATTTGTCCACAATTTATAGGGGTAGTAATCCGATGTTTGCAGCATTCTTTATAGCCTGCCTCCCATCATTCGTATTGACTATTACTGGCTCTATTACTGCATCTGCTACAATAGTTTACCCGATAGCTATGGCATACTTGTCTTCTATAGGTTTTTTGAAGGGGAGTTTCTTTGCTGAAGCCACTATGATATCTCTTGCTCAAGCATCTACTGCTGGTGCAATGTTATTCTTAATAAGTACTCCGCCGAACCTTGTTGCTAAGAAGGTTATTGAATCTTGTTGTCCAAATGTAACTATAACCTTTCTCGATTGGTTTATTATTGGCGGTGTTCAAGCTTTTATTGGTTTAATTGTAAGTTGGATTTTAACTTTTAAGTTGATTGGAATTGAGATTTCTGAAATAAAATTGGATAGGTTATCTGCTTATGAAAGGGTTAAATCGCTAGGCCCAATGTCTACTGGTGAGAAAATGGTTCTACTAGTATTCTTTATAACATTGTCTTTATGGCTTGCACCAGGTGTTTTGATGATAATATCAAGTTTTTATCCACAATACAGTTATATTGCTGATTTATTGAAGAAAGCTCTTCCAGAAGCTCTTCCATCACTATTAGCAATATTCTTGTTATGTTTATTGAAGGTTAATGGTAGACCTTTACTCACCTGGGATGACTTTGAAACTGGTGTTGATTGGAATGTGGTATTCCTTTTTGGTGGTGGAATTGCCATGAGTAAAGCTTTAACTGGTAGTGGCTTCTCTGAATGGATGGCATTGATAATGTCTAGTTCACATTTTGAGTGGGCTAGGAGTGTTTGGGGTGTTTCAGCTTTAAGTGCCATACTTTCCTTTTTAATCACTTACCCTGCCTCTAATACTGCAGCTGCACTTATAGCATGTCCTTTAGCGGCAACTATAGCTCAAAGTGTTGGTGTTAATCCAATACCTGCTGTTTTGTCAGCTGCTCTTGCTGCTTCTATTTCAAGTGCTCTACCAAGTACAACTCCTCCAATGGCAATAGTTTATGGTTCTGGTTATGTTAGGTTGTGGAGCATGTTTAAGGTTGGAATGGCATCTGACATTGTTAGACTTGCTATTTTGATACTCTTGGAGCCTTACCTTGTAAATGTAATGTTGGCTTTGAAAGGTTTAGCTTAAAAGCTTATTTACTATTTCACTAATATTACATGTAGGCGAATAGTCAATGGGTACATATGATGTGATTGTGGTTGGAGCTGGAACTGCTGGTTGCTATGCTTCATACCTTATTGGTAGAGGTGGATTGAAAGTTGCATTACTTGAGAGGAAGGGGTTTAATGATATTGGATATAAGGTTTGTGGTGATGCTATTGGGAAGCATCACTTTGACAATCTAGGTTTAAGTTACCCTTCTGGGGAGGAATTGGATTGTGTTTTTAGTGGTGTTAAGATATATTCCCCTAATGAGGAGCACTCAATAATTGTTCCAGGTGAAGGTTTTGGTGTTAATAGGAAGGCTTTTGGTAGGAGGCTTTTGAATATGGCTTTGGATGTAGGTGTAGATTTATTTCCATCTTTCCATGTTTCAAAACCATTAGTTGAAGGTGGATTTGTGGTTGGAGTTGAAGGGATAGATCGTGAAGGTCATACTATTCAACTTAAATCCAATGTGGTTATAGATGCTTCAGGATTTTCATCTATAGTTAGAAGTAGGCTTCCATTTGATTGGTGGATTAATGAACAGATTAAGGGTGAGGATACAAATATTTGTTATCGTGAGATTGTTGAGACTAAAGTTGAATTTGACACTAAGTATGCTATGATCTATTTATCTAAGAGGATTGCTCCTGGAGGTTACTGGTGGCTTTTCCCAAAGAGAAGTAATATTGTTAATGTTGGTTTAGGGGTTCAACCTACTGGAAATGCTCCGAATCCAAGGATCAATTATATGCGTTTCATAGCTTCTAGACCTGAATTTAAGGGTGCAAGGGTTATTGATTCTGGTGGTGGTATTGTTCCAACTAGGAGGCCTATATACTGTCCTGTTGGTAATGGTATTTTAGCTGTGGGGGATGCTCTTGCTGCATGTAATCCAATTCATGGTGGCGGGATAGGGCCTTCACTTATAAGTGCAAAACATGCAGCTGAAGTAGTTCTAGAGGTTTTAGAGCGTGGTCCTCCATCTATGGAGAATTTGTGGAGTTACTGTTTGAGGTATATCTCGGATTACGGTTTGAAGCAAGTTTCACTAGATCTATTTAGAATGTTTTTGCAGAGACTTTCAGATGATGATTTGAATTTTGCATTTAAACAGAATGTTATTTCCGGCGATGAAGTTGATAGAGTTGGAAGGGTGGGTGAATTGAATTTGAGTGTTGTTGATAAGGTTGGTAGAGCTTTAAAGCTTATTTCAAGACCATCATTGCTATATAAGTTGAAGGTTGTTGTAGATTACATGGGTAAAATTAAGACTTTATATGGGGAGTATCCTGAAGATCCAGAGATGTTCCCTACTTGGAGGAATCGTGTAGAGAAATTAATATGTGAGTTTGTGGAGCATATCTCATAGCTCTACGAATCCCACACCATCCTTAATTGTTATCTTAGTATTATACTTTTCAGATAGCTTAGCTACCATCTCCAATATTTTATTGGCTTTTCCACCTGTGGCAAGTATTGGTCTCCCCCTATTAGCCCTATTTCTCTCCTTACATAGATCTACCGGGTATAGTCTAATTTCTTCTAAATTTCCATTACTAAAGGTTATGTATACTAGTATACTCTCCCAATACTCCTCCTTATCTGTGAACCATTTAAATCCCATGAATGCAGTTTCTGGACTTCCCTTCTCCCTTGCATCATATAGATCTGCTGGTGTTGAATCCCAATTTAATCCATATCTTTCATATAGGTCTGCTGGTTGCTTTCTTATTAGATCATTTTGAAATATGAAGTTCCCTAGACTGTAGAATATCGGTTTCCCTTTATAGATTTCTATCCCCCTTAACACGTGTGGTCCATGTCCAATGAATACGTCAACACCTTCATCTATACACCTTCTAGCGAAATCTTCTACGAATGGTTGTGGTTCAAAGATGCTTTTACCCCTCTCATGATCATGTAGGGAGAATAGTACGTAGTCAGCCATTCTCCTTGCATTTCTAATAGCTTTGATATTCCCCTCTAAATCCCTCTTATTAAGTTCATATTTCACTTCGATTTTAGTTGATTTCTTGAATTTCTGTCCGAAAACCCTAATTTCTTCAGCATCTTCTTTAACTTCAATTCCCATCATCCTTGCAAGCATTACTAAGTTTTTGAACATTTCCTCTGTAACTTCTATGGTTATCGTGTATCTAAGGGGGTTTAGTCCAGGTCTACCTTGAATATCTGGTCTAGCTTCACCTGCTCTAGCTTCTGCAGGGAATGATGTTGCTGCTGATATTATCGCAATTCTCCCCTTTGATGTTTCAAGGTATTTTGGTTCTCTGGCTTCTCCAAGATTCATTCCAACACCTGCATGTACAATGCCTACTCTATCTAAGTTTTTTGACGTTTCAATTAAGCCTATTTCCCTGTAATCCATGGCATGATTATTTGCTCTACTAACAATGTTGAATCCCATCCACTTCAATTCATCTGCAATATAACTTTCATTACCAGCATAAGTTCCACCACTTTGAACTGCAGGATACCCTTTAAAATCATTTATTAAAACTTCACAATTTGTGAATCTAACATCTGCAGATCTTATTATCTCCACGAGTTTTAGAAATAATGGTTCTGTGAATGTTGAGAGTCTTGTGGCTATGAACGAGTCGCCAGTTAATGCCATACTTAAACGCTTACCGTTTAATTGCATTTTTCATCGTATGTTAATTCTCTAATAATGTCTTTATAGCTCTTTCCATATCCGAAATCTCTTTAAATTGATTGAACAGTTAATGTATGTTGGTGAGTTTGTTGAAGGGGTGGAATGGCAAGATTCTCAGGGTTGATTTGGGAAGGGGGGAGGCTGTAATTCAAGAGTATTCTTCAGATTTTGCTTTACAATTTCTTGGTGGTAGAGGGTTTGCAATCAAAATCTTGTGGGATGAGCTTCCAATTGGAGTGAACCCATTATCTCCATTGAATAAATTGATTTTGGCTGCTGGACCATTAACTGGCCTCACAGTTGTAAGTACTGGTAAGCTTGTGGTAGCCTCAAAAAGCCCCTTAACTGGTGGTTATGGTGATGGGAATTTAGGTTCTAATGCTGCAATTCAGCTTAGGAAGTCTGGTTTTGATGCTATTGTTATTGAGGGAGCTTCCGATAAGCCTACATACCTCTACATTGAAAACGGGAAGGTGGAATTCAATGATGCCAAAGATCTTTGGGGTTTAACAACCTTTGAAACTGAGGAGAAATTGAAGAAGGTTCATGGAGGGGATTGCGGTGTACTTAGTATTGGTCCTGCGGGGGAGAATATAGTTAAATTTGCCACAATAACATCGCAAGAGGGGAGGTCTGGTGGTAGACCTGGTATGGGTGCAGTTATGGGATCTAAGAATCTTAAAGCAATAGTTTTGAGGGGCACTCAAAGTATACCTGTACATGATGAAGAGAAACTCAACCTCCTTGGATCCGAAGCATCCAAGAGTATATTGAAAGCTGAGGGGTATGATTTCTGGATTAGGCAGGGAACTATGGCTACTATAGAGTGGTGTCAAGTGAATAGTACATTGCCAACATATAATTTCAGGGAGGGGGTTTTCGATTACGCTAAGGAGGTTGATGGGTATGCTATGGAATCTGTTAAGAAGCTTAGACGTGGATGTCCAAATTGTGTAATGACTTGTGGTAATGTTATTGAGGATTATGAGAAGAAGTTTTCAGAACTTGATTATGAGAATGTTGCCATGCTAAGTTCAAATATTGGTTTAGGTGATATTAGGAAGGTTGGGGTTTTGAATAGGCTGTGTGATGAGCTTGGTTTGGACACTATATCCATGGGTAACTCGCTAGGCTTCGTAATGGAGGCTTCTGAGAAGAAGCTCATAGGAGAAAAGGTGGAGTGGGGTGATTTTGATGCTGCTAAAAGTTTAATCATTGATACTGCGTATAGGCGTGGTTTAGGTGATTTCATTGCTGAAGGGGTTAAAAGGATGTCTGAGAAGATTGGAGGTGAATCTATGGATTGGGCTATGCATGTTAAGGGTTTAGAGATTTCAGCATATGATTGCCATACAGCTCCAGCTATGGCTTTAGCTTATGGAACATCACCTATAGGTGCTCATCATAAGGATGCATGGATAATTTCATGGGAAGTTAGAACTGGGAGGTTTGATTATAGTGAGGGTAAAGTGGATAAACTCATTGAATTGCAGAGAATTAGAGGTGGAATGTTTGAGAGTCTTGTGGCATGTAGATTTCCATGGATTGAACTTGGATTAAGTGTTGATTGGTACCCGAAATTCCTCGAGGCAGCTACTGGGGTCACCATGACTTTTGATGATATATTCATGGTGGCTGATAGAATCTACACTTTGATAAGAGCTTTCTGGGTTAGAGAGTATGGTGCAAATTGGGGTAGACATATGGATATCCCACCAGCAAGATGGTTTAAAGAGCCTCTAACTAAGGGTCCTCTGGCTGGACAGAAGTTGAAGTGGGATGAATGGAATCGTATGCTTGACATGTATTATGATAAGCGTGGATGGGATTATAATGGTGTTCCAAGAAAGTCGACTTTAAGAAAGCTTGGATTAGAATTCACAATAAATGTTTTGGAGGGTCTTGTGAAACTTTCAGAGTGAATTGGGATGGTTAAGATAATTGCTTTAGGTTTCCTCACAAAGTACGTTGGGGGAAGTGTTATAGAAGTTAAATTGGATTCTCCGAAAAGAGTCAGAGATATCCTTGATATTCCACCTGAAGCTCAGAATAGGGTTATAATTCTAGTTAATAATTCCCCTGGAACCTTTGATTCCATTGTGGATGATGATGACACTATAACTATAATGCCAGTAATAGGTGGAGGGTAGAGTTCAAATTTACATACAAAACATTTTTCTACTCTCTATCTCTACTATGTTTGGTGGGAATTTTTGTCTAAGCGATTCACTTGGCTTGAAAGATTAGAGCTTATCCTACCCGGGTTTAGTGGTTATAAGAAGAGGGAGCTTATACGTGAAGATGATAGGCTTTTAAGGGGTTACCTCGTTAAACTCCTCACAGATGCTAAGAACTATTTGGAGGAGGCTGCATTAATTATGAGTGAATATGATTTCACATTGGCTAAGAAGATTAACAGCTTAGCTTCTACTGTTAGATTGGCTTCAGATAGATTGAGATTTGCTGAATCTGGTTATTCTCCACATTACAATATAGTTAAAGTTGATCTACAAAATTTGGAGGAAATGAAAAGTTTGGATGAAGAGCTCATATCAATTGTTAATGAAATTTTAAATTTATCTAAAAGTGTTAAAGAAGCTGCATCTATTTCAACTGTTAAAATTGAGTTGCTAAATAAAATTAATGAACATTTATCTAAAATAGATGATGTTATTGATAGGAGAATTAAGGTTTTGAGAGGGGTGAAGTGATTTGGCAAACATATTTGGTAAAGGTTTGGGGAAAGCTGCTAGAGCTGCTGGGTTGAAGCCTAAAATCATCGAATGGGTTAATCCATCTGATACTGAGATAGTGTGGAAATATCCGGATGAGATTATACCTTGGGGTAGTGTTGTCATTGTTAAGGAATTTGAAAACGCATTATTTTATCGTGATGGGAAACTTTATGGTTTACTTGGAGCTGGAAGACATGTTCTAGATACACAGAACGTCCCATTTCTAAGTGGACTCGTAGAGGGGCTCTATGGGGAGAGCATATTCAGATCTATGATAATATATGTTTCTTTGAGAAGGTTTCAGGGGAAGTTTGGTGGTAGAACTCAAACCATTGAACTTGCACCACTATTATTCCATGGAAGCTTCTACTTCAGAATTGAAGATCCAAGTCTTTTTGTAAATAAAGTTGTGGGGCCACAATCAGTCTTCACCACCGATGAATTAAATGAGTATTTGAGGGGATACTTTAATGAGAAGATTATGGCTTACTTGAGTTCCACTAGCATTCAAGATGTTTATATGAAGCAAACAGAGGTTACTGAGCGTGTAACCATGCTTTTAAGGAGAGACTTTAGGGATATAGGGATATCTCTTGAAAAAGTAGTTTTTGAAGGTGTTGATACTGAGGGGCCTTGGCGTGACAGATTATTCTGGATGATGCGTGGTGGGGTGCAAACTGGATATGTTCTCCAGATGGAGACTGTTAAGGAAGTTGCTAAGGAACTTGGTAAAAGTCCTGGTGCAGCTATTGGAACTGGAATGGTTATAGTTCCACCTTTGATGCAGCCTCCTCCACCCCCTCAGCCTATAACCACACCATCAACAGCCCCTCAACAAGCAGTCCCCATAGCACCCCCCTCTTTCGCTATATGTCCATATTGTGGTAAGCAAGTTCCCACTGGAGCTAATTTCTGCCCATATTGTGGTAGGAGAGTTAAATGGTGCTCAAAACAACATATATGTACTGAGGAAGCCAGATTTTGTCCAGTTTGTGGGGAAGAGTTGAAGTAGAGTGTTTTTTGAGGGGGCTTCATTGAATGTCCATAGTGATTCAAGAGTTTAAGTGTAGAAATTGTGGTGGTAAACTTGACGTAACCCCCGAAACGATAATGGTTGTTTGCAGTTATTGTGGTACTCCCAACTGGTTTGTGGAGGCTACTGAAGATATAATGGTAGTTCCATCTATGGGTAGAGATGATATTGTTAAAAGCTTTCTAACCAGGATTTCTGAGGATTTCGATTTGAAACGTATTGCAGATAAAATTCAGATAGTTGAAGTTAGAGGGGTTTACATTCCATTCTACTTCTTCTCTATTAAAGTTGAAGGTTTTTATGAAGGATGGAAAACTGAGAGGGTTGTGGAGACTGTTGGTAGGAGAACTCAGGTTAAGACTAGGAGAAAACGTGTTTCTGAAAGTTTCTCCTCTATTCTAAAGATACCTGTTTTGGCGAGGCGTAGTGCTGAAGATTTCTCATTAAAGGAGCTTTCATCACACTACAATTACAGTAATCCTCCAAGTATTCCAATTGGTGATATAAAGGATTTCAAGAATCTCAAAATGTCTTTCTTAAGGTCTGAAATTGGAGTTGAGGAGGCTTCTGTAATTGCTAGGGATGATGCTGGGGATATGATGCTTAGAAAGGTTTCATCTAAGGTTGATGAATTGACGAAGTTTGTGTGTAACACTAAGATTGTTGAGAAGTCGAAGTTGACTTTACTTCCATACTGGTATATTATTTATAGTTATGGTAATGCCCAGTATAGGGTGGCGTATGCTGGTTGGGATTGTCATCTACTATTAGCTCAGGAGCCTGTCATGGCTTACCATAGGGTTGGCTATATCCTTGGAGCTGTATCTGGATGTTTAATATCAGCTTTAGGTTTAACTTTCACATTTGTTGGAGGGTTAAATCCAATTTACAGTTTATTCAGTTTGGCTGCTGGATGTGTTGTAAGCTGGTTTTTCGGTGGGAAAGTTGTTGAGGATGTTAGAATTGAGGGTGGTTGAAGATTGAATTATACATGTAGTAATTGTGGCGGAAGTTTTGATGTTCCTGATACTGTAAGTGTAGTTACTTGTCCATATTGTGGGTTGACGGTAAATATTAAAGTTGGGAAGCTTGATTTTGAACACTACTTTTACCCAGCAATTTATGATGCTCAGACTGCTTATGGTAGATTGAAATCTATTTTATCAAGACAGTTTGGTGTTCCAAAGGGTTTTAGTGATCAAATCAACCTTATGGGTAGAGTTTTGCACTATATTCCACTTTACTTATTTTATGTTGAAGGTAGGTCTAAGGGTGGTCAAGAAGTTCTTGAGGTTGAGTATGTGGCTTTACCAGCATTAAAGATGCTTCCAGTACCTATACCTCAAGGGTATAGCTTCCCGGTTAGGGGTAAAATTTATTTCAAGCCTCAAATTGTTAAGGATGCAAAGTTCTATTCACCGACAGTTTCCATTGATGATTTGGAGAAGATTGCTAGAGCTCGTGTCTATAACAGGTTTTCCAGAGAGCTGGACCTTGCTGGCAGGGGGTTGGAGGCTAAGATTGAGAGTAGATGTGAAGGGCTTGTACACTATCCTATATGGGAATTCAGATATAGCTACTTGAATTATCAGTTCAATGGTTTTGTGGATGCAGTTAATGGTGAAGTTCTTTATGGTCAATATCTGGTTTCAACTATGCATAGAACTATATCTATGTCTTTGGGTGTTGGACTCATTTTTGCTGGTGCTATTATTGGGTTGATTTCAGGTTTGGCATTGTCAGCTCCATTGATCGGTTTGATTGGAGGTGTTCCACCAGCATTTGCTGGTGCAATTCCATTATTCATGAAGGGTGCATATAAAGTTCAAACTTACACTTTAAAGGTTTTTGGCACTTATGAGAGGGAGGCTAGTTTGGGTAAGGAGATAATTGAAGCTGTGAAGTTCATTGGTAGAATACCCATTTAATGTAATGATAACACTTATTAGTTGAATGTTATCCTCAATTCTTCAAGTAGTTTATGCGGATTTCCGGTGTAATTTTCCTAGGTTTAGCTCATGCTATTAATCATAGTTTCCTATTGGCTATTCCAGTTTTGCTTCCACAGATAGCTAGCTTTCTTCATGTAAGTATTTATGATATGGGGTATGTGACTTCATTGGCATACTTCCTTTATGGTTTTGGGTCAATATTTGCTGGTCCTCTATCTAAGCGGTTTTCCAGTAGGAGGCTAGTTTTCTTTAGTCTACTTTTCTCCGGACTTTCTCTTACCCCACTACTCCTACATGTTAATGTTTATGTTTTCACTTTCTCTCTAGCTCTTAATTCCCTTTTTGCAAGTATATATCATCCCATAGCTAACAAGTTGATTTCAGAGGATTATTGTGGTAGTGTGGGTAGGGTTATGGGTTTGCATGGTCTTGGTGGAAGTTTAGGTTCTGTGGTTGTTCCAATGTTCTCTATAACCATATCACAAGTCTTTGATTGGAGAGCTTCACTTATGTTTTTGGGTTTCCTATCGATGATTTTGTCCATGGCTTTCATTAATGGTGGATCTAAATCTCTTCATATTGAAACTGGTAGTTTAAGTTTTGGTTTTCCTTATGATAGAGTTAAATGGATAATCTTATTCTCTATTTCTATTGGATTGTTTTCCCGTGGTTTTGAATTATTCTTACCATCATTACTTATTTCCAGAGGGTTTGATCAGCTTTATGCTGCAATGGCTATGTCTCTATTATTGCTTAGTGGCGTTTTTGGACAGCTTTTCGGTGGTTTCTTTGCTGATGTTAAAGGCTCTTTGAAGGCTTTGATTTTAAGTTTCACATTTGTTCCTATCAGCTTAATATTCATAGTTTTTGGTCGTTGGAATATTTATTTAAGCTTACTTGGAGTGGTTCTTTATGGTTTTTCATTTTATGCTCATCAACCTCCATCAACGAAAATTCAAAGTGAACTTGTGGATGCATCGTTAACTGGGTATGTTTATGGCTTCTTCTTCTTCATAAACTTCTCTCTAGGATCTATTTCCTCATCTATCACTGGGTTTTTGGCTGGAGTTTATGGTTTAGAGATTGCATACATCTTTCTAACTGCATTGACAGTATTTTCCCTTTCAATTGTAATTGTCATGTATTTTGTGTATTCCAAACTTTTCATGGAAAAACGTTATATGTAGTATCCATCTAATCTTGTTTTAGTGACATATATGCTCTTAATCCACTTCACCCCATTGAATCGTAGAAAACTGTCTTCAGGAATTTTAGTTGATGATGTCATTATTGATTTGAATTCAGCTTATCAGAAGATTTTGATGGATGAAGGGTTGAGCTATGATGTGGCTAAACGTAGAAGTTATAAGGTTATTCCTAGAAACATAATGGCTTTAATTAATAGAGGCCCCCTAATAGCCCCCCTATTGCGGAAGATCATTGAGGATGTAGATAGATTCATTGGTGTTGAGGGGGTTTCGTACAAGTTGAGTGAAGTTAGATTTCATGCTCCTGTGCCTAGACCTGGAAAACTTATTGGTATCGGATTGAATTATAGGAGTCACGTTGAAGAAACTGGGAGTAAAATTCCAAGTGTACCTATCGTATTCACTAAAGCTACAACATCCATAATAGGTCCATATGATGACATAATCCTACCAAAAGTTTCTGATCAAGTGGATTTTGAAGGTGAACTTGCAGTAGTTATTGGTGTGAAATGCAAGTATGTATCAAAGAATGAAGCTTTAAATTATGTTTTAGGTTACATGGTGGCTAATGATGTTACAGCTAGGGATTTGGAGTTTGCTGGCGGCTCGCTACACTTCTTTAGAAGTAAATCCCTAGATACCTTCTGCCCCATGGGTCCAGGGATATTATTGAGGGAGTATGTGGATGATTGGCGTAAGTTTAGAATTAAAACTCTTTTGAATGGAATTTTAATGCAGAATTCATTGGTTGATGATATGATATTTGGCATTGAAGATCTAGTTAGCCATCTATCTCAAGATATGACTTTAATGCCTGGTGATGTTATATTGACTGGCACGCCCAGTGGTGTAGGTTTTAGGAGGAATCCACCAGTATTTCTCAGGGATGGTGATGTGGTTGAAGTTCATATTGAGGGTATTGGAAGCATTATTAATAAAGTTAGAAAATTAAACAAATAACAAGGCTTCATTGATATCATTATGTATATAATTTTTACGGCAAAGTTTAAATACAACATATAGTCTATTAATTACTATTTAGGTGTTTAAATGTCTGAAATCGCATGTCTAAATTGTAAACATGCAGAGGTGAATCGCAGCGAACTTTCGCCAAACAATGTATTCGTGAAGTGCAGCAAGGGGCACTTCAATGGAAAGTGGAAGTTCATGAAGATTGGCAGAGACAGCTACAACTGCTCAACTTTTGAGCCAAAATAAATACTTCAATACTCTTTCTTAGGTAAGTATTAAATACACATTATACAACACAATTTTTTGGTGGTATTTTGAAGGCATTTGTTTCTGTGGATTTAGAGGGTATGCCATATATAGTTACGCCAGCACAACTTAGCCTTAGAGGCACACTGTATAAGGAGGCTAGAGACATAGCCACGAGGGTTACGAATATTGTTTGTGAAGAGCTTTATAAGTGTGGGTTTAGTGGTGTGGTTGTGGCTGATAGTCATGGTCCTATGGTGAACTTGAATGTTGAAAATATTCCAGATTATGTGGAGATCGTTAGGGGGTTCCCGAGACCTTTAAGTATGATTGCAGGTTTTGAAGGTTGTGATGCTGCTTTGTTTTTGGGTTATCATGCAAAGTATGGGACTCCACTATCAACTTTCGATCACACTTATAGTGGTGGAACTATTAGGGAGGTTAAAGTTAATGGTATACCTGCCAGTGAATTTCTATTAAATGCATATGTTTTGGGTGAACATAATGTTCCAGTTATACTTGTGGCTGGAGAGGCTAAGCTTATTGAGGAGGATGTGAAGAGGTTTGCACCATGGGTTGAATCAGTTGTTTTAAAGCATTCCCTTAGTCGTGTTTCTGCTAGGAGTCAGAGTATGTCTAGAATTGAAGGTGAATTGAGATCTGCTGTTAGGCGTTCCGTTGAGAAGTTTAAGAGTGGTGCTGTTAATCCTTTAAAAGTGGATCTCCCAGTGGAATTTGAGATTACGTTTATTGCTAGTCATTTTGCTGATGTTGCTTCCTTAGCCCCAAATGTTAAGAGGATTGACGGGTTAACTGTTAAATTCACATGTGATAGCATGGCTTCAGCATACAAGTTCTTTGAACTCCTAATATTAGCTGGCTCTGCTGTAGCAAATATTCTTCAAAGAGATTCTGGTTAATCGTATGCTTTTAATTAATCTTAAAAAATAAAAATTTTTAATTGTTGTTTTAAAGTTTTACTTCTTTTCCAATCCTGTTCTCCAATGCTTTTTCATAAACTTTTAATGCTGTTGCTGCGTCTTGTACTGCTAATCCAACTGATTTGAATAATGTTATTTCTTCATCGTTTATTCTTCCACTCTTTAGTCCAGCTATTATTTCCCCTAGCTCTGCATATATTTTCTCTTTTGTTATCTCCCCTTCATTTATTGGTATTATTAGTTCTCCTGCCTCCTTTAGACATGCTTCATATGAATCTACAACTATTTTGCTCCTCTTTATCGTGATTGTATCCAGTTCTCTTGCATCTGGTGTGTGGGCTCCAATTCCATTAATGTGTGTGCCTTCCACAAGCCATTCCCCATTGAATACTGGTGTTTTTGATGTTGTGGCTGTACATATTATTTCACTTTCCTCCACGAGCTTTTTTGGGTCTGTAACTGGTTTTACATCTATTCCAAGCTTCTTTGACATTTCCTCTGCATACTTCTCCATAACATCTTTTTTCACGTCGTATACATATGCCCTTTCTATATCTCTAACTTTTGTTAATGCCCATAGTTGTGTTCTAGCTTGTATTCCAGCTCCAAATATCCCTGCAGTTTTTGCATTCTTTTTGGCTAGGTATTTTGTTGCAACTCCACTTGCGGCTCCAGTTCTCATGGCCGTTATGTATCCTCCCTCCATTATTGCTAGTAGCCTTCCAGTTTTTGCCTCATTTAATAGTATTGTTGCCTGTGTTGTTGGTAAATTGTATTTATAGTTTTCTGAGTGTACTGATACCACTTTTACTGCTAATGCATCGTTCTCCTCTATGTATGCTGGCATATAGTATATTATTCCATTGTACTTCTTTAGTGGTATGTTGCTTCTAACGGGCATTATCACTTTTCCCAGTGAGAGATTTTTAAATGCCATTTCCATTTCATTTATGGTTTCCTCCATTGTCAATATTTTCTCGATGTCCTCTCTACTTATTATCAAAACCACAAATTTTCACCAATTAATGTTATATTGTCATTATATGTTTATTAAATGTTTCATATGATCCCCCTTTATTCTTCTAGTGGTATTTATGTAAATTGTATGTGTTGTTCTTGGAATGTTTTGGATAGTAGCCTCCTGGTTTTTTGTGGGTAAAAATGAGGTGTGTTTGTTAATTATTTTTGGCTGCTTCTATGAGTTTCTGGAATAGTTTGATCATTTCGCTATCCCACATATGTTCTGGGTGCCATTGTACTCCAATTATGAATTGATCTCCCTTATACTCTATTGCTTCTATTACTCCATCGTCAGCCCATGCTGTAGCTTCGAATTCTAATCCAACATCTTTTACTGCTTGGTGGTGGAAGCTGTTTACTTTTAAAACTTCTTTGTTGAATATTTTGTGGAGTTTTGATCCTATTTTAACTTTGACTATGTGTGTTGGGTAGTTTGGTGGAACCTCTGTTCCAGTTGCTGTGTGCCATGCATGTCTAATTGATTTTGGTATTTGTGTGTTTATGTCTTGATATAATGTTCCATTGAAGGCGACGTTTAAGACTTGTATTCCTCTACATATTGCTAGTAGGGGTTTCCCCTTCTCTACAGTTTTTCTAGCTAATTCTATTTCGAATTTGTCTCTGAGTGGGTTTATTGAACCCATTTTTGGTATTGGGGGTTCACCATATAGGTATGGATCTATGTCTGGTCCTCCACTAAGTATTATTGCATCTACTCTATCTAGAATTTCCTCTGGGTTTATGTTTATTGTTTCGGGTATTATTATTGGTATTCCCCCAGCGATTTCCACTGATTTAACATATGCTTCCCCCATAATGTATGTTCCCCTATTCCAATCATGTGATGCAGTTATACCCACTAATGGTTTCATTTTGATCGCTGATTAATAGTAAAAGTTTAAAAATTACTTAAAGTATTCTATTTTGCTAGGAGATGTCATCTTGAGTATTCGTAGATATTTGATATTGACTCCCGATGGTAGGGAGTTGGATCCACTTAAAGTTTCCCTTGATGAGTTTAATGATGAATTTAAGGTTTTGGTTAGGAGGGAGGCTTTGAAGGAGGAGGTTGGCAGGGGGACTTCTAGGATTCACAATTATTTTAGGAGGTTTGGTTTTGAGTGGGAAGGGAATTCAGATTTTGGCCATATGAGGTTTGGTCCTTATGCTGCATTGATATTTGATATTGTAGCTGATGTGTCTCGTAAAGCTGCAAGGGATTTGGGTATCCCAATAGTGGAGGTTAGGGGGACTGCATTTTTCGATTTAAATGTTCCTGCAGTTTCTGAGCATGCGAAACTTTATGGTGATAGGCTTTACATGGTTGATAGTGATAAGGGTAAGATGGTTTTGAGGTATGCTGCTTGTCATCAGCAGTTTTCCATGATAAAGGATTGGCAGTTATCCTATAAGGTTCTCCCCTTTGGAGCTTTTGAGATAGCTGATTCCTATAGGTTTGAGCAGAGTGGTGAGGTTGAGTTATGTTTTAGGCTTAGGAGATTCTTTATGCCAGATCTACATATCTTCACTAGGAATATTGTGGAGGCTAAGGATTGGTTTATGAAGGTTCATAGGAAGATTATGGAGGAAGCTTCTAAGATTGGTAGAACTTATGAGCTTCTGGTTAATGTTGTAAATCCCATGGAGTATTCTTCTAATAGAGAGTTGATATTGAGTTTGGCTAGGGATATTGGTAAACCAGTTTTGGTATGCATATACCCCGCTACTGGATTGAATTATTATTGGACTGTTAATGTGGAGTATATGATCATTGACTTCTTTAATAGGCCTAGGGAGATAGCTACTGTTCAGATTGATGTGGGTAATGCTGAGAGGTTTGGGATAAAGTATATGGGTGAAGATGGTTTAGAGCATTACCCCATAATACTTCATACTGCTATAATTGGTGGAATTGAACGATACATATACATGCTCTTCGATACAGCTCTTAGGATGAAGAAGCCCACATTACCATTATGGGTTTCCCCAGTACAGGTTAGAGTTATCCCTGTAGATCAGAGGAATATCAATTATGCTTTTAAAGTTTGTGAGTATTTGGAGGGTCAGGGTTTTAGAGTTGATGTTGATGATACTAATAGGTCTATGTCTAGGAAGATTGTGGATGCTGAGAAGGAGTGGATCCCATATATAGCTGTTGTGGGGGATATGGAGGAGGCTGAGGGGAAGGTGAATGTTAGACGTAGGGTGCAGGGAGATCAGAGAGTGTACTCATTGGAGGAACTTGTTTCAGAACTTAATAGTGCTTGTAGTGGTTATCCTAGGAGGCCTAGATACTTCCCGAATACAGTTTCTAAGAGGCCTGGTTTCATAGTGTATTAACTCCTCCTGATAACGAAACACTTTAACGTAATGTTTACCCATCTAGTTTACTGTGAGATTTAAGCTTAATTATAGTGGTGTTGAGAGAGGAGTATTTCTGGAAAGGTTGAATAGGTTTAGATGTATAGTTGAAGTTAATGGTAGAGTTTATTCTGCACATATACATGATCCTGGGAGGCTAAGTGGTCTATTGAAGTTTGGGTCTGAGGTTCTCGTTAGACCTCATAATTCTAGTGCTAGGAAAACCGAATTATACCTTTTTGCCGTTAAATCTAGTGGGGGTTGGGTTCTTGTAGATTCTGCTTTACATAACAAGATATTCTCATGGCTTCTAGATTCAGAGTTTATTTCAGATTTGCATGATTACAAGATATCTAGAGCTGAACATGAATATTCTGGTAGTAGATTTGATTTCCTTTTGGAATCTAGATTTGGCGGTAAAGCTATACTGGAGGTTAAGGGTTGCACTTTAGTGCTGAATGGTTTCGCATTATTCCCAGATGCACCCACTCTTAGGGGTAGGAGGCATGTTAAATGCTTGATTAAGGCTTTGAATGATGGTTACGAATCCATAATCTTCTTCCTAGTTACACATCCTGAAGCTAGGGTTTTTAAGCCTAATTGGGATGTGGATGAGGAATTCTCTAAGACTTTATTGGAGGCTTATAATCTTGGAGTTAAAGTTTATGCTTGTAAAGTTGTTTTGGATGTTAATTCTATGGATATTTTATGGGATGGTATGCTTCCAATACAATTAATCTAACTTTACCCTTTACTTCAAAGGTTCCCTCATTAAATTTGAGCATAAAAATTTAATTGTTACTAAAATTTTACATAAGTAAGATTTGTAGGTGTTTTGTAGTTTGAGTTATTTGACTGTGATTTTTGAGCCTGATGGTAAAAGGGTTAGAGTAGAGGCTGGGATAACCATTTTACAAGCTGCTAAGGAGGCTGGAATTATTATAAGGTCTGAATGTGGTGGAAGGGGGGTTTGTGGGAAATGCAAAGTAATAGTTAAAAATGCAGATGCTATTTCAGAAATTTCAGGTATTGAAAGGAAGCTTCTTTCACAACGTGAAATTGAGGAGGGTTATAGACTTTCATGCCAAACTAGAATCTTTAAAGATGTTGTGGTTATGATTCCCTTGGAAAGTCGTGTGGAAACTCGCAAGATGGAAGTTCATGGTGTTGAGAGGAGGGTTGAGATAAACCCTATAATTAGGAAGATTTACGTGGAATTGAAGGAGCCAACGTTATCTGATGTAAAGCCTGATTTAGAGAGGTTATTGGAGGCTGTGGAAGAACGTTTAGGTATTAGAGGTGTATTGGAATTCGATTTTAATGTTTTGAGGAGGCTACCTGAAATCCTTCGATCTTCAAAATGGAATGTTACTGCTGTTTTGTGGGGTAATAGATTAATTGATGTTGAGCCGGGGGATACTACCAATGAAATTTTTGGGATGGCTGTTGACATTGGAACTTCAAAGATTGTCTGTCACCTTGTTGATTTAAAATCTGGAGATACTCTTGCTGTGGGGTCTATGGAGAATCCACAAATCCTATATGGGGAGGATGTAATATCAAGGATTACATATGCATCTAGTAGCAATCATAATCTTGATTCTCTTCAGAAACTTGTTGTTGACGGTATAAACAAAGTTTTTGTTGAAGTATGTCAGAAGGCTGGTGTCAATCCAGATAAGGTTTATGAGGCAGTTGTGGTTGGCAATACTGCTATGCATCACCTCTTCTTGGGGATTCAACCCAAATATCTTGCTTTATCACCATATACACCAGCAGTTAAGAGATCTATCAGTTTGATGGCTAAAAATCTAAATATAAATCAAATGAATTCAAGGGGTATTATAACTACATTACCTCTCATAGCTGGCTTTGTGGGTGCTGATGCTGTGGCAGATATACTTGCAACTGGGATACATGAATCGGAGGGTAATGTGTTGCTAGTGGATATAGGGACGAATACTGAGATAATCGTTGGGAATAGGGAGGATATGATATGTTGTTCCTGTGCTTCTGGACCAGCATTTGAAGGGGTTCATATAAAAGATGGTATGAAGGCGGTTACTGGTGCAATAGAAAGAATCCGAATAACCCGAAACTTTGAAGTTGAATATGAAACTATAGGTGGTGTAAAGCCTAGGGGTTTATGTGGTTCAGCTGTAATAGATGTGGTAGCGGAAATGTTTAAACATGGCATAATAGATTGCCATGGGAAATTCAATTTAAGTGTTTCAATTCCAAGATTGAAAAGAACTGAGAGAGGCTTTGAATTCGTAATTGCATGGCGAAACGAAACAGCTACTGGGAGGGAAATAACAATTACGCAAAAAGATATTAGAGAACTACAACTTGCAAAGGCAGCTATATATACGGGATGCTCAATTCTAATGAGAAAGAAGAATCTTAGAGAGTATGATATTAGCACATTGTTTATTGCTGGTGCCTTTGGAAGCTATATAAACCCAGAAAATGCGAAGATAATAGGCTTAATACCAGACATACCAACGGAAAAGATAAAGTTTGTGGGGAACACGGCGGTTATGGGTGCAAAAATGGCTTTAATATCAAAGGAAGTTAGGCAAACTGCAGAATTATTATCAAAACTTGTCCGTTATCATGAGCTTGCAGCAGATCCAGATTTCCATTCAGAGTTTATCAATGCAATCCCTATACCAAACCGCATTATTGACAGATTTCCATCAGTAAAGAAGTATATTCAGAGTTTTGCATAAATGTTTTTCAAAAGTTCAAGGAGATTACTTTTACATTAAATTAAGTCTATTGTGCTTTTCCTAACTTTACCATTCATCTATTGGGCTTATCTGGAAAATTCTCTTTGGAAATATTACTTCAAAGATTTTCAGAGCTTCACTATCAGCTTCGATCCTAACTATATCTTTACGTTCATCTAGTATTTCTTTGAACCCTTTTACTCCGTAGACTAGTTTTGTGATTCCATCACTAGTTAATTCTATGTGGTTTCTAGTTTTCCCCTCCATTACATTTATCTTTCCTCCTGATACTTCTAGTTTCGTGCATCCATATGGGCTTCCGATAGATATTTCATAGTCTATTTCTCCACAGTTCTTGGTGATTCTTTCTTCCAATTCTTCTTTCATGGCTTCGAATAACCTTCTTTGATTTACAATGTAGTCCATGTATATTGCTCCCTTCATGATTTCGAAATGTCTTAATGGTTCATTTAATTCTTCATGTCCCGGTATTCTGAGTCTGAATATTTTAACCCCCTCTCTTCTCATTCTATTTAAAATTCCGTTTAACAAGTTGTAGAGGTCTTCCCTTTTAATTGCTGCAATTTCCATTACCAATCCCAAATTATCCATCCATTGACTTCTAGAAGCCTTTAATGTATTAAATGAGAGTGCATATCCATTTACTTCATTGTCTTCAGTTACTATTCTAATCCCTGCATCTTTCTCTTCATGGAAGAAGCTATGGTAATATGTTTTCTCCATTATCTTCTTCTTCCAATATTTCTCTGATCTTTGACAGTATCCGCTAATATTCTTGCTATACTCATCATGTATTTTCATCACAACATTCAAATCTTTTTCACCCATTTCATTTACCCTCTTCACATATCTTCTTAGGGTTTTCAAAGTGTTATCGACGTTTTCACATGTCCCAATATATTCGTATATGAATGTTGTATTTGCGTATCCAATTTTCCTATACACTCTGTATCCATCGCTTCCATACCCTGTTAATAGTGATGATATTGGCCACCTCTTTGCTTGACATACCTCTAGTGCCATTTGCATTAATTTCGTGGCTACCCCTCTCATTCTATATTTTGGATGTGTGGATACGTTGGCTATTCCACCGCAATCTATTATGCTTCTCCCAATCCTTATTCTTCTATGCATTAATTGTATATGTCCAATTATCTTCCCATCAACTTCAGCTATTAATGCATTCTCCTTTGTGAATCCATCATCATCTTCTTCATATCCAATCCAGTCTATGGTGCTTAATTTCCATGAGTTGAAGGTTTTGAAACAAGTCTTAATTAACTCCACTATCCCTTCTTCATCTCCAGATTTGTATCTCCTGAATTTTGCTTCCACATTTACAGTTTCTTTGATGTGGATATATTTATCTTATTGATTTCCATTTAATTATTTGGCGATGAAGAGAGCTGGTAAAACGGATTTATGAAGAGTGATACCAGAGCTGAGCCTCATTTTAAACTTTTTTCATCGAATAGTTTAGGTTAAATATTAATTGCCATTATAACTATGTTTTGGAGGTGAATTTCGATGCCCGTTATACACGTGTATATGTGGGCTGGTAGAACTCAAGAGGTTAAGGAGAAGATAGTTAAGGGGATTACTGATGTTTTTGTGAACCTTGGAGTTCCAGCTGAGGCTGTTATTGTGATTTTGCATGATGTGGAGAAGAGTAATTGGGGTAGTGCAGGTAAACTTGCTTCTAAAACCTCTTAAACCCATTTTTATTTAATATTTTTATGTCTATAACCATCCTATATTCTCTAGGTGCAACTTCCCCAGTTCTTCTTATATCTAGTATCTCGTATTCCACGTTAAACTCTTTTAATTTCTCTTCGTATCTCTCCTTCATTTTGTTTCTTGGATCTTCAGTCTTCATATACTTTATGAAGTCATATGCATGTATGATTCCACCAGAATCTTTTAATGCCATTATGGCGTATTCAAGGTATTTTAATGCTAATTCTGGGTATGGCATTAGAACTCTATCTGCAACTCCCATTAGCCTACTTGTTATTACTTCCTTTGCATCTCCAAGTATTGGTATAACTATGTCTTCAACTTTGTTTATCTTCACATTTTCTAGAGCGTAATTGTATGCATGTGGGTTTATGTCTATTGAGTATATTTTTGAAGGTTTCTCCAAAGCTCTTTTAGCTATTATTATCGAGTATGTTCCTATACCTGCAAACATGTTAACTATGACTTCCCCTGCACGGACCATTCTAGCTATCCTCATTCTCTCAGTAGAAAGTCTTGGTGTGAAATACACCTTTGATATATCCAATTTGAATATACATCCGTATTCTCTATGTATTGTTGTAAATCTCCTCTCCCCTGTAAGCCACTCTAAATCCATCACCCTATGTTCTCCACTTACTGGACTCTTCTTTTCAACGACAACTTTAATGTATTTTGCCTCTTTAAGTATCTTTTCTGCTATTTCATGTTTAATCTCATCGAATTCAGGTTTAACTTCTATTACTGCAATGTCGCCTATTATATCTAGGCTTCTAAGCCACCCTCTCTTTATATCTCTAAGAGTCATCACCCTAAATTTTACGTAATACACCTTTAAATAATATGGTTTTATGAGTGTTTTCATGAAGATTTTTAAATTGAATGTTTTGATGTTGGTATTGGTGAATTCTCCATTTGAGGGTTAACGTTCTATATGGTAGTGAGCCTATATCCATTGATATTCCAGATTCCCGTTTTATGGGTATTTTTGGAGTTGAGGAGCATTTGGGGATTGATGAGGATATGGTTATTGAGGATTCTCTGAATAATCCCATTGGGAAGAGGCTTGAGGATTATGATGTTAAGAGTGTGCTAATATCAGTTAATGATCATACCAGGTTAACTCCAACACCAAAATTGCTAGATCATGTACTGAAGAGGGTTTCAGCGGAGCATTTGAAGATAATAGTTGCTACTGGTTCTCATAGAGCTCCCACTGAGGAGGAGTATCGTAACATGATACTTGGGCACCATTATGATCGGTTGAGGGGTTTGACTGTATCTCATGATTGTAGAAATGATAGTTTCGTTGATCTCGGAGTTACGAGTAGGGGGACACCTATTCTCGTTAATAGGGAGGTTTTCCAGCATGATTTAATGATAACCATAAGCTCAGTTGAACCGCATTACTTTGCTGGTTATAGTGGTGGTAGGAAGATGTTTGCTCCTGGATTATGTATGTATGATACTATTGAGAGGAATCATAGATTGGCTTTAATGCCAGAAGCAGCTCTTGGTAGACTTAAGGGTAATCCTGTTCATGAAGATCTCGAGGAAATTGCTAAGGCCGTGGCTAGGAGGGTTAACATATTCTCATTGAATGTTGCGATAAATGGTGAGGGGAAGATTTGGGCTGCTAGGGCTGGAGACCCATTTGAATCTTTCTATTCAATAGTTAAAGATGTGGAGGCATACTACTTGGTTGAACTTCCAAGGGAGGCTGGAATTACAATTGCTGTTGCACCTAGAAATATGGGTGTAGATTTGTATCAAGCTCAGAAGGCAGTTGAAGCTGCTAAGCTTGTTACTAGGATTGGTGGGGTAATAATACTTGTAGCTCCTTGCTGGGATGGTATTGGTCCAAGAAACTTCTACGATCTACTTGCAAGTGGAGATAGAGAGGAGGTTATTAGGAGGGTGTGGACGAATTATAAGCTTGGCTATCATAAAGCTGCAAAGCTTCTGGATGCCATTGAGAAATTCAATATATATGCTGTGACAAATTTAAGTGAAGATGTTTTGATTAAGATAGGGATTAAGCCATTTAAGAGTTTACGGAAGGCTTTGGATGAAGCATTATCTAATGTTGAGGGTGGAGTGGCTGTTCTACCTGAAGCAAGTATATGCATCCCAAGGGTTGCTGCATCTTAGGGATATTGTTTTCATGGATTTATTTCGCGTTTCATTTAAATATAATATCTAGCAATTGATTGTAGTGTATGAGTTACCTTATTGTTAAGTGTCCTCATTGTGGTGATGTTAGGGCTGTGCATTCTGGTGTTAAAAGTTTTCAATGTTTTACATGTGGTAGGAGGGTTAAATTCCATCCCCATCTAATACTGTATAAGACTAGTGATAGGGATTCTCTTCCACTTCTTGTTATGAAGTTTAAGGAGGTTTCTCTGAAAAGGAGAAGTTAAATTTCGTGTGATAATCATGGGTTTCATTTCAAATGTTAAGAGGGGGGTTATGGATGTCTTTAGTAAGATTGCATATGAGTTTGATGTTACTAGGACTAAGCCTTGGAGTGAAGTTTATCTTCTATCTAGATTTGGTGGTTTAATTGCAGATTTAGGTTGCGGTTCTGGTAGACATGTTTCTGCATTGGTTAATTGTGGTTGTGAGGTTTTGGCTGTAGATATATCTCATATCATGGTTAAACTTTGTTTATCTAAGTTTAGAGGTAGCAGTCATTATAGTCTTGTTAATGGTGTAGTTTGTGATATAGGTTTCTTACCATTCAAGTCATGCTCTATAGATCATGCATTATGTATAGCCACCATACATCACATACCCACATTTAAAGCTAGATTAGATTCAATTAACGAGATTTATAGAGTTTTAAAGAGGTTTGGTATTCTAATTTTAAGTGCATGGGCTCTTTATCAATCTAGATTCATAAAGCTCATCCCAAGAATACTTTTAGACAGGCTTTTTGGTAGAGTTTTGGAATTTGGGGATGTTTATATTCCATGGAAATCTAGGGGGGCTATCTACATGAGATTTCATCATTTATTCTCTAGACGTGAATTCGTTAAACTGTGTTCTTCATCGAAATTCTCCATAGCATATATTTATGGTAAGAGTTTTAGGAAGACCCGTTTTTCCGAGAATCATGTGGCTGTGTTGTTTAAGCCTTAAACCTTTTATCCCACCAATACCTTTCATTTAATTGTTATGCTGAAAGAGTTGGTTGAATATTTTAAGCGTTTGAAGAAGCCTATTAGAGGGATATCTGGAGTTAGTGTTGTTGCTGTTATGGCTAAGCCTTATCCATGCCCTCATGGTAAATGCATTTACTGTCCTGGAGGTCCTGAATATGGGACTCCTCAAAGTTATTATGGTAAGGAGCCTGCCCTTATGAGAGCTTGGGAGTGTGATTATGATCCATATGAGCAGGTTAGAGTTAGGCTTAATCAGTATTATTCTCTTGGGCATATTCCATCGAAAGTTGAACTCATAATTATGGGTGGAACGTTCCCAGCAATGCCACTAGATTATCAAGAATGGTTTGTTACGATGTGTTTGGAAGCTATGAATAGATATCCTAGTGGTAAGCCTGATGGTTGGGTTTATTTAAGGGATGCTCAGGCGAGGAATGAGCATTCCAAGATTAGATGTGTTGGTATGACCTTTGAAACTAGGCCTGATTGGGGTAGGGAAGTTCATGCTGATAGGATGCTACATTTAGGTGGAACTAGGGTTGAATTGGGTGTTCAAACAGTTTTTGATGATATTCTAATTAGGGTTCGTAGAGGTCATACTGTTAAGGATACTATTGAATCCACTAGAATCCTTAAGGATTGTGGATTCAAAATCTGTTACCACATTATGCCAGGTCTTCCTGGCAGCGATTTAGATATGGATCTAAAGGTTTTTGAAACTATATTTAGTGACTCAAATTTCATGCCAGATATGTTGAAGATATATCCTACTGTGGTTGTTAAGGGTACAGGTCTCTATGATGATTGGGTTAAAGGTCTTTATAAATCGTTTACTACTGAAGATGCCATTGAATTGCTTACAAGAGTTTTACCGAAACTTCCAAGGTGGGTTAGGGTTATGCGTATTCAGAGGGATATTCCATTAAATGTTGTTGAAGCTGGTGTTGATGTGGGTAATTTGAGGGAAGTGGTTCATAGGAAGTTGAAGGAGATGGGTTTGAAATGTAATTGTATTAGGTGTAGGGAGGTTGGTCATAAGATGTTTAAGGAGGGGGTTTACCCAGAATTGAATGATGTTAAGCTTTTAAAGGAGATTTATGAAGCTAGTGGTGGGGTTGAAGTCTTCCTTTCCTTTGAGGATGTTGTTAGAGATGTTTTACTTGCTTTCTTGAGGCTTAGGTATCCCTCTGAATTTGCTCATAGACGTGAAGTGGATTCCAAAACTACTATTGTTAGGGAGCTTCATGTTTATGGACCTCAAGTTCCAGTGGGGTTTAAGCCAACTATTGAGTGGCAGCACAGGGGGCTTGGAAGTTTATTGATGGCTGAAGCTGAAAGGATGTCTCTTGAAGAGTTTGATGCTAAGAAGATTCTAGTTTTATCTGGTATTGGTGTTAGGGATTACTATAGGGGTTTAGGTTATCGTAAACTTAGAAATAGTCCATATATGTGTAAAGTTTTGAAGTAACTTATCGAAACCGTTAATTCTTGAATTCACATATATCTTATTCGATTGATATGGAGTTTGATATACTCATAGTTGGTGGGAAGATTTTTGATGGAACTGGTAATCCATGGTTTTATGGAGATATAGGTGTTTCGGGTGATAGAATAGCGTTTATTGGTAAGGCTAAGGGTGTGGATGCGAAGAGGGTTATTGATGCATCTGGATTGGCTGTGGCTCCGGGATTTATTGACATGCATAGCCATTCTGATTTGGATTTGCTTGTTGATGGTAGAGCTATAAGTAAGATTCATCAGGGGGTTACATTGGAGGTTGTTGGTAATTGTGGTAGTTCTGCAGCTCCATTAAATGATTTATTGAAAGCTCATATGGAGAAGTTTGTTTTGCCAGAGTATGATTGGCAGATAAAGTTGGATTGGTCTACTATGGGTGAATACTTCAATAAACTTGAGAGGAATGGGATTTCCGTGAATGTTGCTTCTCATGTTGGCCATTCAAATGTTAGAGCATGTGTTTTAGGGTTTGATAATAGGGAGCCAACTAGTAGAGAACTTGAGGATATGAAGAAGCTTGTTGAAGAGGCTATGAGGGATGGAGCTGTTGGTTTGAGTACAGGCTTAATATATCCACCAAGTTGTTATGCGAAGACTGAGGAGATAATTGAGTTAGCTAAAGTTGTAGCTGATTATGGTGGGATATATGCAAGTCATATTAGAGGTGAAGGTGAAACCCTACTTGAAGCTGTTAGGGAAGCTATACGTATTGGACGTGAAGCCAATATTCCGGTGGAGATAAGCCACTTCAAAGCTAGTGGAAAGCTGAATTGGGGTAAAGTTAAGGATGCTGCAAAGATAATTGAAGAGGCTAGGGGGATGGGTGTAGATGTAACTGCAGATCAGTATCCATACATAGCTTCAGCTACAAGTCTCTCAGCACTACTACCTGCATGGGCTCATGAAGGTGGAGCTGAAAAGCTACTTGAGAGATTAAAGAATCCTGAATCTCTGAATAAAATTAAGAGTCATCTGGAAATGTATAAGCGTAGGGATCCGGAATACTGGGATAGGATAATGATATCATACTTAGAGAAGAATAAGCAGTTTATTGGGAAGACTATTAGTGAAATATCATCCATTCTAGGCTTATCCCCTGAGGATACTGTGATAAATTTGTTGTTGGATGAGGAGACTAGGGTTTCACATATAAGTTTTGGCATGTGTGAGGAGGATGTTGAATACGTAATGGGGCTACCTTGGGTTATGGTGGGATCTGATGGTAGTGCTGTGGCTCCTGAGGGGGTTTTGGGTAAGGGTAAACCTCACCCAAGATATTATGGGACATTTCCAAGAGTTCTTGGAGTTTATTCACGTGAAAGAAAAGTGATAAGTTTGGAGCAAGCTATAAGGAAGATGACATATCTTCCAGCTTGGAGACTTGGATTTAGGGATCGTGGCATAATATGTGAAGGGGCTTATGCGGATATCGTGATCTTTGATCCGAATAATGTGATAGATAACGCCACATTCATAGATCCACATAGGCTTCCAAGCGGGATACTACATGTAATCGTTAATGGTGTAATAACGATATATAATGGTGTGCATACTGGTGCAAAGGCTGGTAGGGTTCTGAGGGGGCATGGTTTTAAGAGATTAAAAACTTTATGATGCGTATATGTGTCGCTACTCTAAATCCCACTTTTCCCACTTTTTATAAAAATATGTTAATTTTTTAATTTATTATTTATCTTGTCTTTAACTTCTCATGAGATTGCCCTTTAGTTTTGCAAGTTCCTTGTTGAATAGTGAGATTAAAGCATTTATTTCGCTTCCCAATGCTATCATGTTGAAGCCCATATCCCTATGTTTTTCAGCATATTCAATTGAGCTGTATATTCCTACTGGTTTACCCTTTTCTATGCATACCTTCAAAATACCATTAATCACTTCTTGAACTTCTTCATGTTGAGGATTTCCTATATGTCCAAGTGATGTTGCTAGATCATATGGACCTATAAATAGTGCATCTACACCTTCAACCATAATTATCCCATTAATGTTTTCATAAGCCTCCCTAGTTTCTATTTGTGCAATTAGCATTAAGTCCTTCTCCACATTTTCTAAATACTCCCTAAGCTTCAATCCATATTTTGCAGCTCTCCTGGGACCATACCCCCTAATCCCCCTTGGGGGATATCTTATTGCCTTTACAGCTTCCTCAGCTTGTTTTCGGTTGTTTATCCATGGAACCATAATCCCCATGGCACCTACATCTAAAACTTGTTTTATCTGTACGAAATCGTTCCATGGAACTCTAACTATGGGTGTCACTTTATCTTCATCTATTACTTGCATGATCTTATGGACATCGCTAATGGTTAATGGTGCATGCTCCATATCTATGAGCATCCAATCGAAATCAAGCATAGACAATGCTTCCACAATGTCCGTGGAGTTCATTGTTATCCAAATGCCATAGGTTGTCTCTCCCTTCATCAACTTCTCCTTCAACTTATTAACCATAACACCCATTAAACTGGTATAATTCAATCTATTGAAAAATTATTCGTTGACCTAATCGAGTTGAACTTAATATTTACCTTTACACATGTTTTTAATGGTGGTTTTTATGTCCATTGTACATGTCTTTGTATGGGAAGGGTTTTCTGATCATGCTAAGAGGAAGACTATTCATGGGATAACCAATGTGTTTGTTGAGCTAGGCATTCCGAAGGAGGCTGTGGAAGTTTTGATACATGAATCGCCTATGAAGAATTGGGGTGTTGGTGGCTGTCAAGCTAGTGAAAAGTTTAAAGATGTAAAGATACCATAAAATATTCATTCTTTTTTGTCATACAATTTCCTACTTAATTTCATTGATTGTAAATTTTTAAAGTCATGTTCAAGTATGTTTCCTGATTTTTACTGAATCTTTTAATATCCGTTTTTTAATTTTAGATTTGTGTATGCTGATCTAGTTCTTTTGAATGCTAGGATAGTTAATGTATTTAGTGGTGAAGTTATTGATGGCTCTATTGCTGTTAAGTTTGGGAGGATTTGGAGAGTTGGCTCTGTTGATGATGTAATTGGTGATTCAACGCAAATTGTAGATGTTGGAGGGAGATATGTTTGTCCAGGGTTTATTGATGCTCATTTTCATGTTGAGAGTAGTATGCTTACTATTAGGGGGATTGCTAAAGTAATAATACCTCATGGAACGACGTCGATAGTTATTGATCCACATGAAATAGCTAATGTTCTTGGTATTGATGGTGTGAAGATGTTTATTGAAGAGAGTGAGGATATACCCTTGGATGTTTATGTTACAATTCCAAGTTGTGTTCCAGCAACTGTTGGTTTTGAGACTTCTGGTGCCACTTTGGATTTAGATGATGTTAAGAAGTTGTTGAGTTTAAGGAGGGTTGTGGGTTTAGGTGAGGTTATGGATTTCTTGGGGGTTATTAATCGTGATCCCATATTGATGGGGAAGATTTCCATGGTTAGGGAGCGTGGTTTGAGGGTTGATGGTCATGCACCATCATTAGGTGGTGTACTTCTACAAGAATACATTTCTGCAGGGGTGCATTCTGATCATGAGTGTGTAAGCGGTTTTGAAGCTTTGGAGAAGCTTAGATGTGGTATGTGGATTATGGTTAGAGAAGGCTCTTTATCTAAAGATTTGAATAAGGTTTTAGGTCACTTAGTTAAGGCTGGTGTGGATTTGTCTAGAGTTATGCTTGTAACTGATGATTTGAATCCTATTGATGCATCCAAATCCCACATGAATAAGCTTGTTAGAATGGCTATTGAATGTGGATGCAATCCTATTGATGCTATTAGGATGGTTACATTGAACCCAGCGTTATATTACCGTTTGGATGATGAGATTGGAGCTATAGCTCCGGGTTTAAAAGCTAATCTTGTGGTTTTAGATGATCTTAAAACTGTAAATGTCCATATGACCATTTTCAATGGTGGTGTAGTTGCAAGGAATGGTTGTCTTACCGTAGATATTGGGGGATGGAGTTATCCACCTAAAGCATGTGAAACCATGAATTTGAAGAGGCTTCCCTCCGCAGATGATTTTGCTATTAAAGTTGGGGTTGAACGTGGTAGAGCAATCGTTAATGTAATTGGAGTAGAGGAATTCACGTTGTACACTAAACACTTAACTGCCGAGTTAAATGTGGAGGGTGGTAGGATTATTCCAAATGTGGATGATGATGTTATACAAGTTGCTGTTGTGGAGCGTCATAAAGCTACTGGTAATATTGGTTTGGGTTTTGTTAAGGGGTTTGGTATAAAGTTTGGAGCTATAGCTTCAAGTATCTCACATGATAGTCACAACATAGTGGTTGTGGGTTCAAATTGGAGTGATATGGCTTATGCCGTGAGATGTATTGTGGAGAAGGGTGGAGGGATTGTGGCTATTAAGGGTGGCTCAATACTTGAAATACTACCACTACCCATAGCTGGTTTAATGAGCGATTTAGATGCCGGAGAGGTTTCAGTTAAACTCGAAAAATTATATGATGCTTCAAAGATTCTTGGATGTAGACTCCATGAACCCTTCATGACATTATCATTCATAGCATTGCCAGTAATTCCAGAAATAAGATTAACTGATAGGGGGCTTATCTTACATGACCCCTCAGACAAAAGTATCCGATTTATAGATCCAGTAAAGAAAATTATAAAAATCCAATAATAAATAAAATTAGTTAGCTGTGATGTTTCATGGATGCTTTTGAAGCATATAGCAGGTTATTCTCATTACTGGAGGATCATCATAAATTCTTCTCTTCAAGCATACCTTTGATAGCCAGTGAAAATATCACCAGCTATGCTGTTAGAGAAGCTTTGATATCGGATTTCGGTCATAGGTATGCTGAAGGTTGGCCTGGTGAGAGGGTTTATGCTGGTTGCAGATACATTGATCAAGTAGAACTTTTAACTCTAGAGTTAATTAAGGATCTATTTGGTGCTGAGTTTGCTGATGTTAGACCTATATCTGGTGTAACAGCTAATTTAGCAGTTTACTCTGCTTTTACAGAGCCTGGGGATACTATGATCTGCTTGTCCATACCCAATGGGGGCCATATTAGTTATGGTAAGAGAGAGCTTGGTGGAACTGCTGGACTTGTTCATGGTTTAAATGTGGAGTACTTTCCATTCAATTATGAGGAAATGAATATTGATGTTGATAAGACTAAGAAGAAAATTGAGAAGCTGATTAATGAGGGTGTTAAACTTAAATTGGCAATGTTTGGTGCAAGCGTATTCCTATTTCCACACCCAGTAAAAGAGTTAAGTGACTTTATGAAATCTATGGGTATGATAGTGGCTTATGATGCTGCACATGTAGCTGGACTCATAGCTGGCAAATGTTTCCAAGACCCCTTGAGGGAGGGGGCAGATGTGGTTACAATGAGCACACATAAAACTCTCCCAGGACCTCAGAGAGGTGCAATACTTTCATGGAATAAGTATGCAGATGCCATAAAGAGGGCAGTTTTCCCAGGAGTTACAAGTAATCATCATCTCCATACGTTGGCTGGATTATGTGTAGCTTTATGTGAGATGAAAGCTTTTGGTAGGGAGTATGCAACTCAAATTATAAAGAATGCTAAAACTCTTGCACAAGCATTATGGAATGAGGGGTTTAAGGTTGTGGCCGAAAAGAAGGGTTTCACTGAATCCCATACAATACTCATAGATGTTTCAGGTCATGGTGGTGGATTACATGTCGAGAAGATATTGGAGGATGCAAATATAATAGTTAATAGAAATCTGCTTCCATGGGATCTCAAAATGGGGAGACACTTCACAAATCCCGGTGGCATACGCATAGGGGTAAGTGAAGTAACTAGACTTGGTATGAGGGAAGATGACATGATTGAAATAGCATCATTCATGAAGAGGGTTGTTATTAACCGTGAAGATCCTAAAGTTGTGGCTAAAGATGTCGCCGAATTTAGAAAGAAATTTAATGAGATAAAGTACTGTTTTGAAAATGCAAAGGAAGCTTACGCTTATATACGCATAAGATAATAAATAATACACGCATCTCTTACTTTAAATAAAAAGTTAAGTTTGGGATTTGAGTGGTTAAAACTATTTTTCATAATACTTTTTTATGGGTATCTTCCAATCTGCAAGTTGAGATCTCATTGTGGCTATTGAAGGGTAGTCTATAGATACATGTATTGCTGGTAGTGTTAATTTCCGTAATTCATGTTTGTTATTGGTATGTTGGCTAAATCTTCTAAGCAAAATTCTAGTCACGTGTACTCTAGTCGTTGAAGTACTCTTAACTTCAACTCTAGCATCTATTATCGTAGCTTTACATGGGACTTCAGTTTTCTCGATAATTTTTACTGTATTATCCATCCTCTTGATTTAAACGCTTTAAATAATGGTAGTCCAACTAGTGTTGCTATAAATGCTTGTATCAATCTTATTGCTGGATATGCCAATGGACTTACTAGAAATAATGAGCGGGTCGTTTTCAAGCTCAACCCGTATATACCATTATATACTTGTGGTATAGCGAATAATGTTGTTCCAAGAGCTGAATCTGTTTGATTTCCAATGAATGAAGCTATGAATAGGTATATGAATAGCTTCTTCGAATTAACACTTCCAGATCCCTCAATTTTAAAGATACCCTTCGAGTATGCTCTCGCCAATGGAATTATTAATAGTAAAGCTATTATTTTATCAAAGGTGGCAGCTACACCAATATACCAATAATCAGTTATTGGTTGAACTGGTGGTGTTAACCAAAATCCAATTATTATTGCAGCAAGTATTGCAAATGCTATTTTAAACCTGTTTTTAAACATTAATCCCACAGTTAGTGCATTTGATGCTGGGCATAATATGAATGGTAAGCCAAAGGGGTTTGCACCAGTATAGAAGAATGCTATGAGTGTACCTGTAAATGCCGCTAAAGCTCCCACTACTGGTCCTAATATTAGTCCAAATACTGATGCGAATGCTGCTTCCAATTGTATCTTTATCTGTGGAATACCGATAGCTGGAATTCCTGGAATTCTTGATAGAATGAAGTATAATGCTGCGAAAGATGCCGCGAGGGCTATGTCTTTACTCTTCATTCAGTTTCCACCTTTACACTGCTTTTCCCTATTTTACACTGAGTATATAAAGATTTCCACGGAAAATGAGAAATAAAAGTATGTGTATCAAAAAGTTATTGGTGATTCCGTGGAGTATTGGCCTTTCATAATTCTATTACCATACAAATCAGTTTTACAGTATCGTACGCTTACTTCCATATTCAGTTCTGAAGTTGCTTTAGATATACTTAAAAGTATAAATTTAGATGGGAAAACTTATCAAAGGGATTTAGTTAAAAAGCTTTCACATCATTCAAATAAGTCTATCATCAAGTATTTGAAAATATTTGTTGAATTGGAAATTTTGGAGGAGGGTGTGGAGAAGGTTGTGGTTGACGGTAAATCTATGTGGATTAAATGGTATAAGCCCACATTTCTGGGTAAATGGTTCATACTGTTAATTAAACCGAAGGAAATGTTCTCACCAATGGATATAAAGAATGCTCTTGAAGACCTATTAAAATTATATGCTAAAAGTATAGTTAAATTGTGTTCAACGTTCAATTTAGACTTGGAATATTTCAGAAAAGTTTTCAATGAAGCTTTAGAGAAATAATCTTTCATTACTGAGTTGGTGTGAAACGTATTAAAAATGTAATGTGTAGGGGATTTAAGTTCATTTAATACACATTTTTCAATCAGTTTCTTTTATGTATGAGGATGTACTCCCTTGCTCTCTTTCCAATTTCCATAGCTTCACTTATAGATAAATGGACTTCTGGAATTCCATATGAACTTGTAGCTTCAATTACTGCTAGGTCTGCTCCTTCAACGAATTCTACTAATCTTTCACAGAATCCTGTATCGCCACTTATAACTATCCTTTGGTTTCCATACTTTATTGAGTATCCCACCGCTGGTATCGGTTCTAAGATTCCAGCATGCTTAATAGATCCTCTATGGATTACTTGAAATGCTTGGACAATCATCCTCCCAACATTTACCTCTTCTCCATCTACAACTTCTTTTAAAATTACCTTGTATGGCATTGTCTTCTCATATATCTCTAGAAAACCGTAAACAACGGTTTTAACTTCATTACAATCTTTTGGTGAAATTATTGTTAAATCCCTACTTCTCCCAAGCATTCTGAGAAATCCAAACATACTCCATAATCCACCCATGTGATCGTAGTGTCCATGTGTTATGGCTATGGCTTCTAGTTTATTGAAGTCGTAGTTGTTTTCAAGTAAATCTCTTAAGGTACCATCACCAACGTCTACTAGTAGATCGCATTCATCTGTGGATGCTAGTATCTGCGTTGCCACTCCAGCTTTAGAGTATAAAACTTTCAAATTCCAGTTTTTACCTTGCCATAAACTCTTCAAATAATAAACACCGGATTACACTTGTTCTTCATCCACTTATATTTAATTTATTCATTTAAGCATATCCCTATTTAAAGCTCCTATTACTGTCTTTAGGGTGTTGAAGCTTGTTTTTTCATAATTATATCTGCTTGGACATGAGTATTATCGAGACATTACTATAGTCGCATTGCTAATTTCTCCAGTCAATTCAGATATTAGCGTTTACAAATAGTAACATTATTGCTAGTGGGTTTTGGAAGTGTAATAAAATTCTAATATAATTCTTCTCTTCTTCCTCCTTTCCAATTCATTATACCGTAAATGTTTAAACATATTTCAACTTCGCTGGAGCTGAGACCGTTCATGGATGTTTTTAAGCGTTGGAGGAGTTCGTTTGCAGGTAGGCGTAGTATTTCATTGATACTTATGGAGGGTATGCTGAGTTTTCCCTCTTCATCTTCTCTCGTACTCTTTTGATTCTCTGACATGCTATCCTCTTCTTTACAACTCTCTCTCTAAATTCACGGATTATTTGATGTTCTATATGTGTATTGCGATTAATGCTATTTGTGTTGGTATTATGCCCATTAGTATTAGTGGAATTATGTGGTTGGCTATTTCTATCCTTCTAATTATGTTATTCATCACATCTTCTCCAATCATTTTTACCTTTACATTTATTGTTCCACTCATTACCTTAATTTTCTTTGAATTCTCCTTTGCTTCCTTTACAATACTTTTAACGATTTCTATGGTTTCTTTGTAATCTTTTTCGTTGAAGTTTAATCCGATGGGGTTTGCTGCTTCTCTAGGTCCAACGGTTTCATGTGTATCTGTTGTGGATATTATTGGGTAGTATCCCTCGTTTCTTATGGTTTCACTTATTGCGTCTCTTAGTTCTGGTGTCATGTTGTTGGAGTCGAAGGATATGTATGCTGCTCTCCCTATTGTCATTATTCTTATTCCTCCACTTCCAATACTGCCCTTTTCGATGTTTCTACTTGAGTAGCCCACATATGCTTCTTCTTCCTCTTCGCTTTGTATGGCTTCTTCGATTGTTTTTAGTAGTGCTTCTATTAGTTTATCTTCTTCCTTTGAGAAGGGTTTTATTTTAACAGCTTGTTTTCCAGGTTTTAGTGAGTCATGTCTATCGATGACTATTGCCTTGATGTTCATGCCCTTTGCACTTATTATCTCATTTAATCTTTTCTCAGTGGTGCTTGGTATGTCTTCGAAGCTTTCAAACCCTCTTCCACTTACTGTTGTCAGTATTATTTTGCCAAATTTTTGTGCTGTTATCTCGTATTCATCCTCATTTTTCACTACCAGTTTTCCACATTTGCATTTTTCAACTTCATTTATGCATTTCTCCACTCCATTGATTATCTTTTCCACTTCTTCTTGTGATGGTATGTCTTCAGAGTGGGTGCTTGTGGCTCTTAGGAATATTGGTTTAAACCCTCTTTCTTCAAGTTTCTTTATGAGTTTTGCTGGTGCATTGGAACTTCCAGCTATTAGGGGTCCTGGATGAAAGTTTGCTGTTACTAGGGTTATGTCCTCAGCCTTTATGGTTGAAATTTGAACTTCTCCTTCTGGTGATAGTTTCTCCAGCACCTTTTCTAGGGGTTTTGGGTTTTTGTCTATTAGTAGGTGTGCTGCAGGTTTTATGATGTCTTCACCTATGAACATTATTCTCTTGACTGTTTCCCTTGTTAGTATTAGTGTTATTATGGCTGTTGATAACGCTATTAATACTGTTAATCCCCCTTGGATTGATGGTATTATTGGTAATGCCATGAGCATGTATTTTGCAATTTTGTTATCCATTATCATGGTTACAAGTCCTGCGAGGTATATGGATGTGTATAGTAGGGTGTATGCATATTTTTCAAATCCTATTGGTGTCAATATTACTTGAGCTATTAGCTGTGGTGAAATTATTATGGTTGACGCCCATAGTGATCTCCTTAAATTCATGAAGCTACTCGATTTATTCGCTGATAAAGTCATTAGTATTATTGTGATGGTGAATAGTATTGGCTTAACAATATTCCCCACATATATTAAGCTTACTCCCCAGATTAATGCTAGCATTACCGTGATTATGGCTATAACGGTCTTCATGGATCCCAGTGAAAATACTAGTTTTGCTCTTTCTTTGATTGTTTCATGTTTAATGTCTAATGCCATTTCCTTCCCTCTCTTCAATTCGATGTTTTGGGGCTATGTCCCTCTCAGTTGAGGTTATAATTAACTTAATTTCATCATCCCTTAATATACTTCTGTTCACATAACATATACCTTTTCATGATTTTATTTAGTCTACTCTTAAACGATAAACTTTAATTATGTGATGATTGCACAGTGTTTTTCATGAATATTTATAAATACACTTACATGAGTAATTTAAAGTTACGAAGTTTTAGGAGGCGTTTCCTTTACCTTAGACTTCTTCGAAGACTTCTTCTCTTAATTGTATTGGCACTATTGTTATTGAATATGTTCGTACAGAGCTGGGAGGTCAGAGTTCTCTCAATAGTTATACTTATTGTTTGGGTTGTTCTCTCAATAATCAATTTGTACTATCTGTTTCGAGCAAGGAGGATTAGACGTTCACGTAATGTCGATCACGTTTCACGAAAATGTTTAAAAGCTCTTAAATATTAATATCTAGGTTGGTGCATTCAGTTGGAATTGTAATTGAACGTCGAGTTAAGCCGAAGGTTGACCCTGCCCTTGTCAGTAAGGTTAGAGCTATAGAAGATAAATGGGTGGATAGATGGATTAAAAGTGGGATTTTTGAGGCTGAACCAGATCCTTCTAAACCAAAGTTCTTTGTAACCTTTCCATATCCATATATCAATGGCCTTATACATCTAGGTGGAGCTTTCACCATACTTAGAGTTGATATTGCTGCTAGGTATAAGAGGATGAGAGGGTTTAATGTATTATTTGCTCAGGGGTGGCATGCGACTGGTGGACCTATAGTGTCAGCTGCTCTTAGAATTAGGGAGGGTGATAAGAAGATGGTTTCCGATCTTATTTCTATGGGGGTTCCAGTTGATGAGATCAGTAAATTCTCGAATCCTGAGTATTGGGTTAAATATTTCAGTGATAATTGGAGGAGAGATCTAATAAGTTATGGTTTAAGTATTGATTGGAGACGTGAATTCTACACCACATATCTAAATCCATATTATAGCAAGTTTATTGAGTGGCAGTATCTAAGGTTGAGGGATAAGGGGCTTGTGGGTAAGGGGACGCATCCAGTGGTTTGGTGTCCTAAGGAGTTGAAGGTTGTTGGAGATCATGATAGACCTGATGAGTATGTTGGTATAAGTCTTGTGGATGCTGTTCTCATGAAGTTTAAACTTGATGATGGACATATAATTCCAACAATGACTTTTAGACCTGAAACCATTTATGGTGTGACGAACATATGGATTAAACCTGAAGCTAAATACCTCATAGCTGATGTTGATGGTGAAACATGGATTCTAAATAGTTATATGCTGGAAGAACTTAAGGATCAAGGGCATAGAGTTAATGTTAAAGGTGAAGTTGATGGTTCAAGTCTTATTGGTTTGAAAGTTAATAACCCTGTAACGGGACTTAAAGTTCCCATTCTCCCAGCATACTTTGTGGATTCTGAACTTGGAACTGGGATTGTGATGAGTGTTCCAGCACATGCCCCCTACGATTATGTTGCCTTAATGGATTTGAAATCTAACCCAGAGCTTCTTGTAAGATATGGTTTAGATAGTAGTGTGGTTGATGGAATTGAGCCTATCCCCCTCATTAAACTTGAAGGTTATAGTAGTATACCAGCTAGGGATGCAGTTACTTATAGGAATGTTAAGGATCAAAATGATTTTAAGAAGCTCGATGAAGCTACCAGCGAGATTTATTCTAAGGAGTATTATAATGGTGTGTTACTTGAGAATACTGGTAAATGGGCTGGCAGAATAGTATGTGAAGTTAAGGATGAGATTATTGATTGGCTTGAATCTAATGGTTATGCAATTAGAATCTATACGTTGCCAGTTAGGGTTTATTGTCGCTGTGGTGCTAGAACTCATGTTAAGATAGTTAGTGATCAATGGTTCCTGTTGTATAGTGATGAGAATTGGAAGAAGATGACTTTGGAATGTATTGATAGCATGAATTTATATCCACCAGAGATACGTGAGGAATTGAAGAAAACTGCATTTAATCTTAGGGATTGGGCTTTCACACATAAGGGTGAGTTGGGAACTCATCTCCCATGGGATCCTGATTGGGTTATTGAGAGTTTAAGTGACTCAACGATATATATGGCATACTATACTCTAGCTAAGTATCTACAACATCCAGAGAAGTATGGGATTAAGCCTGAACAGCTTAAACCTGAATTCTTTGATTACGTCTTACTTGGACGTGGTAATGTAGCTGAAGTCTCTGAGACTACTGGTATACCAGCTGAATTATTAGATGAAATTAGAAGGGAATTCTCCTATTGGTATCCAGTGGATTTGAGGATTAGTGGTAAAGACCTGTTATACAATCATCTAGTATTCTTCATAATGCATCATGTGGCAATATTCCCAAGGGAGTTTTGGCCTAGGGGGATAAGCATTAATGGTTGGATAATGGTTTCAGGTGAGAAGATGAGTAAGAGTAAGGGGAACTTCATACTTCTAAGGGATGCAATTAACTATTGGAGTGCAAGTGCTGTTAGGTGGGCTGAAGTTATGGCTGGAGCTGATTCAACACTTGAAGACCCAAACTTTGAACCTTCAATGGCTGATTTAGCTGTAGAAGAGATTTTGAGGTGGATTGATTATGCATCTGGAAATTATGGGGTTGGTAGATCTGAGAGACTTAAAATTGATGACTGGTTTGAAAGTGCACTTCATCAAACTATTAAGAAGGTTACTGAACTTATGGATAAAACAATGTATAAATCGGCTTTCGTGGAGGCATATTATAACTTACAGAATAAGTTTAAGTGGTATCTTAGGAGGGCTGGAACACCGAATAGAGATCTACTGAAACAATTTATTGAAATTCAAACTCTCCTCTTAGCACCATTCATTCCACATGTTGCTGATGAGGTTTGGGAGAGGATTGGTAAGGATGGGTATGCTTCTATTCATCCTTGGCCAACTTATGATGAATCTAAAATTAAACCTGAACTGGATTTAGCTGAAGAAATAGTTAAAGGGGTTTTGGAGGATGCTAGGGAACTTTTAAGATTAGTAAAGCAAGCTAAGATGGTAAGAGTGACTGTAGCTGCAAAGTGGAAGTATGACTTATTGGCAGAGGTTAAGAAGGCTTTGATGGAGGGGGCTAGATTAAATGAAGCTATCAGAATATCTTTCAGAAAGGTTAGTTTACCATCTAAACTGGCTTCACAGTTAGTTCAAAGTATTTCCAGAAATCCTGAGACAATTGAAATGCATGTTCCAGTAGATGTTGAATATGCTGTTTTAAAGGAGGCTGAAGAATTTCTTTCAAGGGAACTTAATTTGAAAGTTGTTGTTGAGAGGGAGGAGGAAAGTAGTTCTCCGAAGAAGGATATCTCCCTACCCAGTAGGCCTGCAATATACATGGAATAATGGAATATATTATAATCTTATTTGCGAGGTATTGGTTTCTTGTAGTGGGTTTGAGGATGTTCACTAAAACTTGATTCTCTCATTAAAATTATCCTTGTGTATATTGTTACAGTAATTGCTATGGATGCTGATAATATGAATATGTTTCTAGGTCCAAATAGGTCTGCGAGGTATCTTGAAATTATTCCCACGATAGTTCCGAGCATTGTGCTGAGCATTCCTTCAAAGGCGTAGAATGCTGCTTTCTCAGTTGAATTGCTTAACTCCATTAGGAGCTTATTGTAAGTGGAAAGCATTTTGATGGGAACTTATCTTTTCGGTTTTATGTAAATTTTACCTCCTACTATGGAATTGTTTGGTACTAATACTTTTATGCCATCACTTTTAATAATTACTGTGAATAATGTTGAAACATCATCAACAATGCCATCCTCCCCAGCTACAACGACGGCGTCGCCAATTTTGAATGGTCTTGATATTAGTATGAATAATCCAGATATTGCTTGTCCTAACACCTGTTGGGAAGCAAATCCTACAACCATGCCCATAAAGCCTCCTAGGGCAACTCCAGCTGCGCCGCCAGCTACACCGCCGGATATGGCTGCAACTAAAGCTCCTATTCCAATGATCTTTACAATATTTCTTACGGCGGCTGCTGTGGCGTGATCATATTTTACCCTAATAGACCAGTAGAAGAATCTTGCAATGCCACTTACAATAATATAGCCAAATGCTATGGCAATAAGTATTTGCACATACATCATATAATCTGTAAGGTTCACCCCATAGTTTAACAAGAAGCTGGTGAAAAGCCATTGGATAATTGCTGCTGTAACAACGTATATCACTACATATAAAAATACTCTTATCATAGATGTTGATGCTCTTTTTGCAATTTCAGATTTATTCATGTATCCCTGTTGTGATGTACTCATATTTTACACCTTAATAATCCTTTAAAATCCTTAAACTAAAGTTGATAATAAAATGTTTCTTTTTATAGTTTCTCACTCCTTAATTTCTCCTAACATAACTGCAGTCATAACATTCTATTATCTCCGTTTACTCAGAACCCCCTTTATTTGGTCATGGTTTTTAACTTCAATTCCGGGAATATCCATTCCATCTGATAACAATTTAATGTTTTGGGGGTCAGCATTAATTTAATGATAAACTTTTTAGTTTCATATTCTGATTTCTTATTGTGGTAATTTTGGTTAAACTTGTGATTTTCGATTTAGATCAAACTCTCATTGACACTATTCATCGTTTTCATGAGGTTTTTAATAGAGTTTTAGAGATGTTTGGTGGAGTGAGGATTTCTTGGAATGATTTTATAGTTGCTTATTCTTCTGATACTTTGGATGATTATATCCCTAAATCTTGTGATAAGAGGGTTTTCTGGCGTGAGTTTAGGAGAATTTATAGTTTGTTTATTCATGATCTGGATAAGCCTATTGGTGGTGTTGAAGATGTTTTGAAGTTTCTCAAGCTAATGGGTTTGAAGATTGTGGTTTGTACTGGTAGGGAGTGTTCTAGGGAAGATGTTGTTAAAGAATTGCAGCGGTTCAATTTAATTCAATATGTTGATGGAGTTTACACTTTAATGTATCAAGATCCTTCCGAGGAAGATGTGGTGTTTTGTAGGAGTGGATTGCTTAAGAGGATTTTAGATGATTATGATGTGAAGGTTGATGAGGTATTGTTTGTTGGGGATTATTGGGTAGATATGTATTCTGCTAAGAAGGTTGGTTTGAAGTGTGTTGGTGTTTTAACTGGTTATGAGCCTGCTGATAGGCTTATGAAGTTTGGTGCTGATTACATTATTAGAAGTGTTGTTGAGCTTCCGAAAATAATTATGGATAATTAGCTTTTATGTATGGTTTGGTATAATATGGGTTTTAGTAGTGTAGATGTTTGGGATGAATTCAACATTGATATTTCACTTAAAGCCAGTTTTACACTTCCCATATTCAGTTTTCATAATGGTTATTATGTGAAGTTTTATGGTTATAAGTCTGGGTTGGCTTTAAAAGTTGATAGTGGTAGGATAATTTTTAGTGGATGCACCCCCCATGAATCTCTACTTCTTAGTGGTGCATGGTTTAACCCTAATGTCTATGTTAAAAGTTTGGGAAGAGTTGAATCCCAAATAATATATGACTTTCTAAATGTTTTTCCAGGTTTAGGTATAGCTGTGGATCCATGGGACCCTCTAATAGTCTTCTACTCCATATTCCTATCAAGGAATACCGATTACCATAATAATACTGTTAGATGGGTTCGCAATATAGCTCTTAAAGCTTTATGTGAAACTAACCTTCCATTGATAGATTTAAAATTCATCGGTTCAAGTTATCAGCTTCATCAACTTAATGAAATTAAGGGTATGCTTGTCAAAACTTTTGGTGAGTTGGATTTTGGTTTAAAGGTTTTTCAATCATCAAATGTCTTCTCTCAATTAAAGTTTAAACTTCTCAGAATTCCAAATATTGGCTGTAAGAGTGTTTACGCTTTTGGATTATTTTGTTTTGGTTTAACATTTCTTTCACCCGTAGATAGACATTTAATTTCAATTATTAGGTTGCTTGGTTTAATTAATGATTATGTCTTGCCAGATAAGCGTTTATGTGTTAAATATGATTGCTATATTAACCCCCTATCTTGTATTAATGCTAATAAATGTTTGATGGCTATTTTGATGCGTAGATTCAAGGTTATGGCTGGATGGCTTCAGACAGCTTCATATCTATATGGAAGCTTATACTTATCTAGAGGTGTTGATCCCATTAAGCTACTTAAGAGGTGAATTTTATTGGATGTTGAAGCTGGCTATGATCCAATAGAATTATACAGTAAGGTTAAGAAGTTCATTGTAAGAGTAGATGTTGATGGTGTTGAGAGTAGGCGTTACTATAGATTTAGGGGTGGGAGATGGTATGGTGGGATAGCTACTGGAGATGTTGTTGGATGTAATTTGAGATGTGGATTTTGTTGGAGTTGGAGGGATGCAAGTCACATTATGACTAAAGGCTTCTTTTGCACTCCACGAGAGACCTTCAATAGACTTACATACATTGCTGAGAGGAATGGTTATAGGCTGGTTAGGTTAAGTGGTGGTGAACCAACATTATCAAGAGATCATCTACTACAACTATTAAAACATTTCAATGAAACCAAATATACATTCATACTTGAGACTAATGGTATACTAATAGGGTATGAGAGTGATTATGCCGAGGAACTCTCAAAATTCAGCAATCTTGTGATTAGAGTTTCACTTAAAGGTACATGTGAAAGTGAATTCCAGAAATTAACTTTAGCGAAACCTGAATTCTTCAATATTCAATTGAAGGCTATAAAGAATCTTGTGGATGCTGGATTCATGCCTGGTGAGAGGGTTTATGCAGCTGTTATGCTAAGTTTTAGTAGTGATGAAAGCTACATGCATCTTAAGAAGCGTCTAGCTGAAATACATCCAAAACTCTCCGAGGATATAGATGAAGAATATGTAATATTGTATCCGCATGTAGTTGAGATAATGGGGAGGAGGGGTTTAAAACCTAAGATCGCCTATAACCCGAATGGAATTCCAAGTTCAATGATATAAATTGATTTTAGTGTAATTGATGATTTTATAGTCTTAGTGAGGCTTTCTTATATATTGGATCTAGAAATTCATAGTCCCCTATTATGCTTAGGTCTTCTAGGCTTCTAAGTATGTTTGATAGTATGCTTTAAGTTCGCTTAAAGTCTCCCCTCTATTCTATCTCAACTTACTACCGGGAATCTTAATTGATATTATACTTTTAAGAAGTTCCAGTAACTTATCATGCTTTGAGGAGAGAGGGTTTTTGAAAGTATTTCAAAGAGATCCCTAAGACCATAATTGCTATGTGGATTCCTCAAATTTATGATGATGTTTGGAATGTTGAAGTCTTACCAATCCTCCTGATACCAGCAATAACAATAATTGGGGCGTTAACATTATTGTGTAATTAAATTAAGTTCCACATCTCTACCAAACAGCCCCTCCCTCTTTGATTTTTGGTAGCGGGTCAAAAAGCAATTTATACTTCAGAATTATATTTCTGTCCCAGAACTTATGAGTATCTTTACTATTGCATTCTGAATATGTGGTATACGAATGCCATTATGTCAGAGTATTCTTCTATTCTCGTTTGTGGTGTAGCTCCTGAATGTCCACTTTTCCTTTCCACTCTAAGTAAATATGGTGCTCCAATTTCCTCCATTTTTGCTGCAAATTTTAATGCATGTGCTGGGTGTACTCTATCATCATATAATCCTGTAAATATCATTACTGGTGGATATTCTCTTCTAGTTATATTGTGGTATGGCGAGTATCTTATTAAGTACTCTCTATCCTTTGGGTTTTCTGGATCACCATACTCTGTGACCCACGTTCTCCCTATATACAGCTTATCAAATCTAAGCATATCGAGTACCGGGTATCCTATTAAGGCTCCATCTATCAAGTCTGGACGTTGTGTCAATATTGCTCCTACAAGTAGTCCTCCATTACTTACTCCATAAGCCACTATTTTAGCTCCCTCCCTTTTGAGATGTTCTAAGACTGCTATGAAATCGTTAAATACATTTTGCTTATTTTCACGCATACCTGCTCTATGCCACTTTTCACCGTACTCTCCACCTCCCCTTAGATTTGCAATTACGAAAACCCCTCCATCTTCAATAAATGGAATTACATGTGGGTGGAATCTTGGGGTTAACGATATTCTAAACCCTCCATAGCCATATGCGAATACAAAGTTACTTTGCTTATTTTTGTTTTGAACTTTGAATGCATGGATTTTTGTGTAATCTTTTGATTCAACCCAGAATTCCCTTATTTCAAATTCCCCTTCAACTTCATTTGAACATATTATCTTTGTCTTTCCATTTTCTATGAGGTATATGCGGTATGGTATTAGGAAGGATTCATATTTGAATACGCACTTCTCCCCGTTTGAATTTAGAGAGCTTACTGTACCAGGAGGTTCAAAGCTTATCTCTTCCCATTTCCCTTTCATATTTATTAATTTGATTTTTGCAGAGGCGTTAACTAGATATGAGGCTACTATCCTATCTTTACATATCACGGCTTCCTCCAGTGGATATGGTTGTTCACCTAATATTTCGTTTACCTCATAGTTCTTTTCGTTTATGGCTAACAGTCGTCCCATACCTTCTCCATCGAAACTTGCTACTATGTATTTTCCATCCAGATAATCTATTGGATATGTTATGAAATCTCCTCCACCATATAGGAAGCTCCAGCTATTTGGATCAGTAATTTTCCCTACATAAACGTCGCTTTTAGTCCAACCATACCTTATGGATAATAGCGCTTTATTTGATTGTAAACTCTTTTTAAGTCCTATGAAGTGTAGTGATGGGAGTCCTTCACCGAAAACCATTTCCTCTGTACCCTTCTCTCTTAGGAAAACCCTTTGTGCTGGAGGGGGTATTCCATCTGGAGTTTTCTCTTTACCATAAAACCTGACATAATAGTATCTTTCTTCATTCAACCAGACTATGCTCCCTATTCTCCCCTTTAATTCATCTAAAACCTCATTAGATTTCACATCCAATATTCTAGTAATACCCTCATCTGCTCCACCTATTGAAAATGAAAATGCAAGTTTATCCCCCTCTTCAGATAATTGAAATCCTTGTATCACTACATCATCTCCAATATCTTCCGATTTTACAATTTCATTCAGTAATCCATCTTCCATGACTTTGCCAATTTTAAAAGATCTGCCATCACGTAAAAGTATAAAAATATTCGATTTACTGATATCAACAGATATGACGTATGGAAGCGAGTAGTATTTACTAATTCTCGACATAAGTTTTCTAGATAATGGTTCTAGAATCATCCTTGCTCGATCACTTCTTTCTAAAGCCCACTGTATTACATTTGGGTCATTTAGATTTTCCAACCACATATATGGGTCAAAATCACCAGTATTCATTATACACATATCACATATCCCTCAATAAACATGTTTTCAATAAATTACTAAGGTGGTGAGGAAAAGATAAACTTTAGTGTTAATGGCAAAATGATCATAACTACCCCCCTCTAACTAATTAAATCAATACTAATAGTTTGCGGAAAGATTTTGAAGAGAGTTGTTCATTCATGAGAGAGGTATTATGAGGATTACGTAAGTGTTATTTTTGAATCTTTCATTGAAGTTATGAGATTTTAATTTTTTTGAGAGATAAGTGATGGAACTCTAAATATATCGAGTTTTAGGGAGAACTAAGAATATTCTTGAATTGTAAGAGATGTGTGTCTATAGATTACATGGGAGAGGATTACTGTAGTTATGGATATAAGTAAGGGTGTGAAGCAATAAGTCATGAATTTTGGGGGTTAGTGATATGTGTTTTAAATTTAATTATCATTTCGGTGTTTGCTGTTAAGTTTCATGCCTGTAATAGTAAGATTTATATGCTTTGGATGTCATTATAGTCGGCTGTTTAAATGAAAAGGGCGCTGAGCATAGCTATAATTTCCGTAATTGTGATTATTAGTAGTATCGTATTTTACAATTTCCTCCCCCAGACTAAGAAGGGAAGTGAAAATGGTCCAGTAGGTGAATCTTACACTTTTAGTGGGGATTGGCTTAAGAAGGGGGTTATTTTAGTTTTTGATCAACCTCCCATAGATTATTTGCGAACTGTGGGTGCAAAGGGTACTGTATGGTCTGTTTACTTTTCTGGGTTAAATGATTATGATAAGAGCTATGTGAATTCTCTACATAGAAATGATTTTATTGTGTGTTCTGGTCCTCCAACAGCGCAATCTTTTGTCACTAGTGATGAGAAGCTTAAGCTCGATGCTAGTTGTAGAGATATTTATGGTAATCCAATAAAGTTCCTTGGGCTAGATCAGTATGCAATGTGTGGTAATAATCCTAAGTGGCAAGAGTTTCTCATGAAAAGATTTGAAGAACATGTTACTGGTGGGGTGGATGCCATTCTTATTGATGAGATAGGTCACGTGGATTGTTTCTGTGATTACTGTATGGAGGCTTTCAATTCTTATCTTAGAAGTCATTATTCAGATCAAGAGCTTCTCTCCCTATTTGGAATAAGCAATATTTCCTCCTTTAATTATAGAGAGTATTTACTGGAGCATGGTGCTACTAGTGAGTGGGAAGATCCTAACCCTAAACTCTTACTGGAATTCCATAAAGCCAGATATTCAGCTAGAGTTGCTTTTATAAATAAATTAGTTCAGCATACTAGAAGTGTAAGTAATAGAGTGATATTGTTTTCTGGAAATCTATATGGTCTTCAACCGAATCAGCAAATATATCTCCCATATCTCGATTTCGTAGTTTTCGAAATGCCAATAATTCCTGAGAAGCACGAGTGGTTAAGCTACCTAAAACCTCTCCCCGGGAAGCATATAACCACTTACCTTTTAGCTGAAGCTGCTGCTCCTGAAAAGCCTTTCATAGCATTTCCAGATGTTTTCGATTTAACTGTATTATCAGAGGATGAATGGAAACTTTGGGGGCATTGGCTTGCGGAAGCTAGGATGTGTGGAGCTTCATTTCTAATTCCATATAGAGCTTATGTTTATGGTGGAGGAGCTTACACTCTAAAGGCAGACAAAATATCTCCCTACATTAAGTTCCTCAATGAATATTCATATCTTTATGATAATGTGAGTAGAATTGCTAAAGTAGCCATACTATTCGATTTACACTCTACATTATTTAACAGTCATCTATGGAGAGCATACTCGGCATGGGAAGGCTTTGAAATTTTAGGTGTAACTTTACAAGAAGCTCATATCCCCTTCGAAGTAATATACAATGGTGATGGTATATTCGTGAATAAATCATTAACAATAAATGACTTAAACAAGTATTCAATAGTCATACTTCCAAACAATTATGAATTAAATGTTGAAGTCAACGATTTACTAAACCAATACATAAAGCAGGGAGGACATGTGATAAAAATGGATGATATATCACTGCAGTCTGATGTAATAAGTGAGATAAAAGCTGCAGGCGTAAATTTGGGATTGGAAACTAATGCTTCGAAAGATGTGGGTGTAATGATATATGAGAGGGAAGACACTTTAATAGTTCATGTAATAAACTATAGCTATGACGCTCAAACTAAAAACTTTAAATCGCAAACCAACATAGAAATAAACATCACAATACCAGAAAACATAAATTCAGCAGGGAAAACACTCAAAGCACTAAGTTTACCCGAGGGGGGTGAAACAACAATAAAATATACAGTAATGGGGAACAAATTAAGCATAACCATACCTACACTTAAGGAATACCTAGTTCTACACTTCAAATAATTTGGAAAAATAAGTTTGGTTGTGTTTGTTTATTCTATTTTACTTATGACTGTGTCTAGTGCTTCTAATGCTTTTTCCAATTGCTCTTTTGTTATCATTAATGGAGGTTCAATTCTTAGTGTTGATCCATATGCTCCTCCTACACCTATTAGATATCCCATTTCCCTCATGTATTCCCTAACTTTTACTGCTTCATCTACTGCTGGTGTTTTTGTATTTCTATCTTTCACTAGTTCTATTCCAATCATTAATCCCCTCCCCCTCACTTCACCTATAATTTTATGTTTCCTTTGTAGTTCTTGTAGTTCATTTATGAGTTCTCTGCCAATTTTCTCTACTTTCTCATGCACTCTTTCCTCTAGAATTACGTCTATTACTGCACTTGCAGCTGCGCATGATACCACATTTGGCCCCCATGTGGATGAGTGGTCTCCTGGTTCGAAGGCATCTGCTATTTCTGTTTTTGCCCCTATTGCTCCTAGTGGTAGTCCGCTTGTAAGTCCTTTTGCCATGGCTACTATGTCTGGTTCCACGTTGTAGTTTTCTATTCCAAAAATCTTCCCTGTTCTTGCGAATCCAGTTTGAACCTCATCAGCTATGAATATTCCGCCGTAATCTCTAACTATTTTCACGGCTTCTGTGAAGTATTCTTTTGGTGGAGCTATTATTCCTCCTTCTCCGAGTATTGGTTCTGCTATGAATGCACCTATGTCTGTGGAGGTTTCATATTTTATTACGTCTTCAATGTATTTTGCACATAATATGTCACATTCTGGATACTCCTTTTTGAATGGACATCTATAACAGTATGGTGCTGGTAGTATTTTTACTCCAGGTATTGATACAACTGCAGCCATCCCTTTCTTATATTTGCTCTGCCCAGTTAATGTTGTTGTTAAATGTGTTCTGCCGTGAAAACTGTATCTTAGAGTTAGTACTTCAAATCCTGTTTTGTTAACCTTTTTTAGCATGTACTTTCTCATCAGCTTCACAGATCCCTCTACTGCTTCTGCTCCACTGGTGCAGTAGAATACCTTCTTCTCTCCACTCATGGGGAGTATTTTAACTAGTTTTTCTGCTAGTAATGCTGAGGGTATGTTGTGGTAGTCGTAGGATGTGTGATGTAATTTTTGAGCCCAATATGTTATTGCTTCCACAACTTTTGGGTGGCAGTGACCAATATTTACAGCTGCGTATCCAGCGAATAGGTCTACGTATTCTTTTCCATCTAAATCTTTTACTATGGCTCCTTTTCCTTCAACGATGACTATTGGTTGCCTGTATCTTGGCATACATGGGAACATGAGTTTCTTTTGACTTTCAATTATTTTTGATGTACTCAACTTTTCTTCTTCAATCATTTTATCCTCCTCAATTACATGTAGCCTTTTAGAGTAAATAATTATTATGATTGATTACATAGTTCTGAGGCTATTTTAACAGCCTCAATTATCTTTACGTAACCTGTACATCTACATATTATCCCGTCAAAGAATCTTTTAATGTCTTCTTCACTTGGATTTTTATTTTCTTTCAGCAGGGCGTATGTTGTTAGTATGAAGGCTGGTGTGCAGAATCCACATTGAACAGCTCCTGATTTTATAAATGCTTCTTGTATTGGGTGAAGTTTCCCATTTTTAGATAGGTATTCCACTGTTATTACACTTCTACCTTCAGCTTTCAAGGCTGGTGTTAAACATGAATAGACTGGTTTATCATCTAATAGTACTGTACATACACCACACTCCCCTCTCTCACATCCCCTCTTTACACTAGTTATATGCAACTTCCTCCTCAGTAAGTCTAGTAAGGTCATGTTTTCTTCAATTTCAACTTCAACCCATTTTCCATTCAATTGAAATCTAATGATCTTCATTTCTCCTTACACCTCCAATTTTCAATAGACATTTTTAATGCATCTATGGTGATTTTCACAGCCATTTCTCTGCGGTATTCTGCTGATGCTCTGACATCGCTTATTGGTTTAATTTCTTCAATTAACTTCTTCACCTTTCCTTCTACTTCATTTACCCTCGAACCAATCAATTCTTCTTCAGTTTTATATGCTCTAATTGGTGTTGGTGCTATGGAGTTTAATGCTATTCTAACGTATTCTATCTTGTCTTCCATTGTTCTTACAGCTACGGCTACTGCAACTATGGATAAGGTGTGTGCTCTTCTCCTACCAATCTTTATGAACTTCATTCCAGCATTGCATGATTCTTTTGGCACTACTATTTCTGTTAGAAGTTCATCTACCATTAATTCTGTTTGTCTTGGTCCTTTGAAGAATTTCTCTAATGGTATTACTCTATCTCCATTTATGCTTGAGAGTTTTAATTTTGAGTTTAGTATCAATAGTGGTGGAGCCATATCTGCAGCTGGTGATGCATTACATATATTTCCTCCGATTGTGGCTACATTCCTTATTTGCCATGAACCTAGATTCTCAGCAGCTTCCACTAGTATTGGGATTTCTCTTCTAATCCTTTCATTGTTGATTATCTCCTGTAATGTTACAGCTGCTCCAATGATTATACTGTCTTTATGGAATTCGATTTTTCTGATTTCTCTTAGATCAGATATGTCTATCAGATTTCTGGTTTTCACTCTACCTATTTTCATATCAACCATTAGATCTGTTCCGCCTGCTATTGGTTTTGCATCTCCTAATTCTTTTAGGAGCTTTAGAGCTTCATTCAAGTTCTTTGGTTTATGATAATTTAATTTTGGTATTTGGTAGAATAATGCCATTTATACACCTCCATCTAACGCGGGCCACAGGTATATTGTTTTATCTTCTTTGAATTTCATGTTCAATGCTTCTTGGACTGTGTAAGTTTTCCCATCTATTATTATGTGGTTGAATGGGTGTGGTGATCCATTTTTTGAGAAGAATATCTCATATACTTGTTCCCCATATTTTCTTGATAGATTGTCTAGTATCTCCTTGAATTCTTCTGCTTCAATTGTTAATTCTTCTAATCCAGTTAAACTTCTAAGTGGTCCAAACATTAATCTTAGAGTTATTTTTGGCATATTCTTCCCTCCATGATTTTGAAGTAAACTTTTTCTGGTGTTAATGGTAATTCAAATATTCTCTTGCCAATGGCGTGGGCAACTGCATTAGCTATAGCTGCTGGTGTTGGTATTAGTGCCATTTCTCCAACCCCCTTGGCTCCGAAGGGGCCGTATCTAAACAAATCTTCAACGAATATTGGTTTCTCCACTTTTGGCATATCCATTGCTGTTGGAACAATGTAGTCTGTTAAGTTTGGATTTATTATTGCACCTTTATTATCGAATTCCACTTTTTCCATTAATGCTAATCCTATTCCTTGTGCTATTGCTCCTTCTATCTGTCCTTCTACAGCTTTTGGGTTTATTATTCTTCCACTAGCTATTGCTGGCCACATTCTAGTTACCTTTACTATGCCTGTCTCCATGTCTACTTCTACTTCAGCTATGTTTATTATGTAGCTGTATGCTGGGTATGCGTATCCCTGCCCAATTTCATGGTCGAATTTCCCTTTTGGTAGATAGAAGTATCCAGTTGAGGATAATTCCACTCCTCTATTGAAAGCTTCATTTACGAGATCTTTCCACTTCAAACTCTTCTCTGGATTGTTCTTTGAGTATATTTTCCCATTTTCGAATTTTAATTCTTCTGGATTGCATTGAAGTATTTCTGAGGCTAATGTTGCAAGTCTTTCCCTCACTTTTGCTGCTGCTATGAGTACTCCTATAGCTCCTATACTTGCTCCTCTCGAGGCATGTGTGGCGCCTGTGTCTGGGGCATCTGTTGTTCCGAAATGTATTGTTATGTATTCTAGTGGTATCCCTAAAATTTCACTTACAATTTGTACATGTGCTGTTGTGGGTGTCCCTTGCCCTATTTCAGTTATTCCAGTGTAAACTTCAACTCCACCATCTTTACTAACTTTGACTATGGCGTTAGACCAGTCTGGGACTCCTCTGCTTGTACTTATACCATGCCATCCACAAGCTAACCCTATTCCTTTACGATATCTTCCCTTCTCATTTTCATACATTTTCCTCTTCTTTCTCCAATCTGCCTTTTCTGCAAGCATCATTAATGCTTTTCCCACTCCAACGGATTCATCTAGTAGTTGACCTGTCATTGTTGTCATTCCTGGTTTTAGGATATTCTTTAATCTAACGTCTAATGGGTCCAAGCCTAGTTCCTTGGCTATTTCATCCATTTGTGATTCTACTGCGAATTGTATATCTGGGTTTCCAAATCCTCTGAAAGATCCTTGGTATACCTTGTTTGTGTATACGCAGTATCCATCTACTTTTGCGTTTTCCACGTAGTATGGTCCTGATGCATGCATTGTGGCTCTCCAGAGTATGAATGGTCCTCTATTGGCATAAGCTCCTGCATCCATTATTATCTTTACATCTATTGCCGTTAAGATGCCATTTGCTGTGGCTCCAGATTTATATCTTATTATGCTCTGCTCCCTCTTGCAATGTATTCTGAAGGATTCTTCTCTCGAATATATTAGTAGTACTGGTTTACCAGTTAAGTGGGATGCTAAGGCTGCTTGTGCAGCAACAAGTGGACCTGTATCATCTTTTCCACCAAATCCCCCTCCAATGTATGGCTGTATGATTCTTATTTTGTTTGTTGGTAATCCTAGTATTCTCGCTGTTATTGCTTGTGCTAAATGTGGATATTGTGCGCATGACATCACAGTATATGTACCGCCAATTTCAGGTATTGCCAATGCCCCCTCAGTTTCTAGGTATAAATGTTCTTGATGTTGGGTTTTATATTCGTTCTCCACTATAACGTCTGATTTCTGAAATCCTTTACTCACATCTCCTCTCCTAACTTTTGTTGTGAATGCTATGTTGCTTCCTGTTTCCTCATGTATTAGTATATCTCTACGATTCATGGATTCTAGGGGATCTAATAGTGTTGGTAGCGGGTCATATTCGATGTTTAGTTCAGATGCTGCTATTACTGCTGCTTCGGGGTTTTCAGCCACTATTATTGCTATTGGTTCTCCATGATACCTAACTTTCCCCTCAGCTAGTAATGGTTGATCTGGTAGGGCATATCCAGCTTGATTTTCACCTGGTATATCTTTTGCAGTTATAATTCTCACAACTCCTGGGATTTTTAATGCGTGTTCTAAGTTTATCATCCTTATTTTTGCATGAGCTTCATTGCTCATTACAATTTTTGCGTATAACATTCCTGGGATTGTGTAGTCTTCCATGAATTTAGCTTTCCCAGTAACCTTATCTATGGCATCTACTCTATCTATCGATTTACCTACAATTATGAATTCCTCTGCTTTAAGCCACTTCTCCAATAGTTTTGAAGTTTCACTCACTTATGTATTCCCTCCAGTTATGTTGGGACGTATTTGAAGGCTTCCCTCTCCCTCTCGCCAATTTCTAGTCCCATCTTCCTTCTTATTTCTGAAGCGTAGTGTGAGACTGCGAATGGTGGGCATCCATGTACTATCATAACTCTTTCTCTTAGAGGTCCTTGAGCTAGTATCCAATATATTTCCCTTGCTGTTGTGGAAGCTGCACATTCTCCAAACACTACTATTAGCCCCTTCTCAATAATGCTCTTTAATTCTTCTAATGTTTGTGGTATTGGGGTATTTAATCCAACGTAGAAGAATAACTTTTTATTCATTTCTTTCAATTCTTCAAAGAATCCTGTATCTTTTAGCATGTATAATGTGAATTTTATCCATGCTTTGCATGTTCTGCATGTTGCTCCATCTATTACTATCGTGTTTGGGAAGTGTGGTTCAATTATTTCACAAGTTGCAAATTTGAATCTCCTCTTAACTTTATCTATGGGTTCCCCCAAAACTTCTATTTCTGATGGGTCTCCTACACCTAACCCTTGTATATGTGCTATTGCTATTGGTCCGACTTCTAGGTGTGGGTATTCGTATCCAATTATCTTTGCTGCTATAGCATCTGTGGCTACAGGGTCTTCTCCAGCTATTATTAGGTTCATGTCTACTGGGTTTCCATGTATTGGTCCATCTCCCTCCATGCATCTTATTGCATCTATTACGCCTAGAACGTATTTGTCTCTATATGGTTTTATTTCATCTACGAGTTTATACCATAAGTCTGTTCTATGCCATTTAAGTCTATCATTGAATGTGTTTACCATTCCATGCATCAATTTTATGCATCCAGTTATTCCACCCCCCTCCATGCTTGTCTTTAGTACTGGTACTCCTATTATCTTGTCAACTTTCTGCACTATTTCAGCTATTTCAACTTCCTTCAGTATTAGTCCATCTGGAACCTTCACTTTTACGGATTTGAATTCACCATGTTCGTCGAAGGGTACTATTTCAACTCCAATTTCCTTTGCCATGCTCATATAGCCTAAAACTTCCATGACTTGTTTTGTGTCCATCCCCTCTCTCCACCAATGTGTCATGGCTGAACATGATTCCCCTATTATCGGGATTCCACCTGCCTCTTTAACCATTAATGATAATGCTCTAACAACTTTTGGATCTGTGGTTACTGGTGGAGGTCTTGGGCTTACGAGATTTGGTTTTATAAGAACTTTCTCCCCTGGTTTTACGAATTTATTTATTCCTCCAATCATGTTTACTGCTCTTTTTACAGCTTCATGAACATTATCATTGTTTATAGGCTCATTTACTTTGACTATTGATACTTTTGGCATTACATTCCCCATACAATAATCTGCTTTTTGAATGGATATAACTATTGGGTTCAGCTTATTTTCAGCAGTATTTTTATAGGGTCTCCAATTCTCTTATCCATAATTTCCAATGCTTTTTCAATTTCGTCTAAGCTGTATTCATGTGTGACTATGGATCTTAGGCTGTTAATTTCATTTTTAACTATTTTCAATGCTCTTTCTATGTGTGGAGGTGTTCCTGGGTTTAGTACTCCTATTATGGATTTCTCTAATCCAATGATGTATTTTAAATCCATTGTTATTGCTTCTACAGGTATAGCCACTTGAATCATCTTACCTCCAGGTTTTAGTGATTCAAATGCTATTTTCATATTCTTTTGTGCTCCACTAGCTTCTATTGATGCATCTACACCATATCCATTTGTTAAATCCATTACTTTTTTCACGACATCCTCTTTATCCGGATTTAAAACATATTTCACCCCTAACTCCTTGGCTATTTTTATAGGTCTCTCCCTCCTAGCAGTTCCTATTATTGTTGATGCCCCCATAATCTTTGCTGCTAGAGCTGCTGATAATCCTATACTTCCAAGTCCAGTTATCAGTAGTGTTTCCCCTGGTTTCAATGCTTTTTCAACAGCGTTGAATGCTGTTAGGAAGGTATCTGCTACTAGTACTGCATCTCTATAATCTAATTCTTCTGGAATTTTTACGAGTACTCTCTCGGCTAATGGTATTTTCATGTATTCTGCGAAGGATCCATCTATATTTATCCCAAACATGAGTCTCCTTTCACATAGTTGTGGTTTACCGAGAATGCAGAATCTACATTTACCACAGGATGCCATATATGATCCTATAACTCTGTCTCCAGGTTTTATGTTTCTGACGCCTTGACCAACCATTAAAACTTCTCCTGCGTATTCATGTCCAAGTATTACTGGGTATTTGGCTGGGGTTTCACCTCTGTATAGGTGTAAGTCTGTTCCACATATGGCTGCATACTTCACTTTCACTATAGCTTCATCGCTTCTTGGACTTAATGGTGTTTGTATTTCAGATAATGTTATGTTTTTTGGAGATCTAAGTATTGCTGCTTTCATAATGTTTACCCACAATACCTAGTTATTGTGTATGTATAAAATGCTTGTTGAATGTATGGGTTGGGTAGGGGAAGCATTATTTACTTTTACTTTATACAGTTATTTGGTGTTTTCTGTGGATCGTGGTAAGATTTTGAAGAAGGTTTTGAATCATATTGATAATAGTAGGGATGAGATAGTATCATTTCTGCGTGATCTTATTAGAATTCCAAGTGTTACTGGTGAGGAGAGGGGGATTCAGGAGTTCATAGCTTCTAAGCTTAAGGATTGGGGTTTGAGTTACGATATGTGGTTTATAGATGAAACTGAGCTTTTGAAGCATCCATTGGCTGAGAAAGTTAAGTTGCCTTATAAGGATAGACCTATGCTTGTTGGGATAGTTAAGGGTTATGGTGGGGGGAGATCTCTTGCATTTAATGGGCATGTTGATGTTATCCCATCAGGCCCTGCATCTTCCTGGAAGTTTGATCCTTTTGGTGGTGTCATTGATGGTTATAGGATTTATGGTAGGGGTGCATCTGATATGAAGAGTGGTATTGCAGCTTATACTATGGCTGTTAAATTGCTTTTAGAAGCTGATGTTCACCCTCTTGGAAATGTATATCTACATTACGTTATCGATGAAGAGTATAGTAGTAATGGTACACTTGCAGCTTTACTTAGAGGTTATGTGGCTGATGGTGCTGTGAATGCTGAAGCTAGTGATATGGAGATTCAGCCAGCAGTTTCTGGTAGTATGTGGTTTAAGATTAAGGTTAGGGGTAAAACTGCTTCCATGTCTAGGGTTTGGGAGGGCGTAAATGTTATTGAGCAAGCTTATAAGATTTATGATGCTGTTAGAAAGCTTTACGAGATTAGGGTTTCTGAGAAGAAGCATCCATTATACCCTGATAACAGAGGGGTTTTAGCTTTATTCATTGGAACGTTTAATGCTGGAAGTTATCCTAGCGCTATTCCTGATGAAGCTGAATTGCGTGGTAGGATGGGTTTGCTTCCAGGTGAAAGTATAGGTGATGCTATAACTGAGTTGAGGGATTTCATTTTGAAGTATTCTACACTGGATCCATGGTTGAAGTATAATCCACCGGAAATTGTTCAGGAGGGGTATGCTGGTGAAGGTGTGGAAATACCCATAGATCATCCAATAGTTTCCACAATGATTAATGCTTACGCTTCTGCTCTAGGTATTAAACCCATTGTTAAGGGGCATGAGGGGGCTACTGATATGAGGATTTTGATGAAGATGAATGTACCAACAGTCTGCTTTGGACCTGGAACTATAACTCAGATGCATGCATACAATGAATGGGTTGATTTAAGGGATGTTGTGAATGCAGTTAAAGTTATGGCTACGATGATCATTGACTGGTGTGGTTTTCTTGCTTAGCAGTTAATCCAAGGATGGTTTTCCCCAAACTTCCACTTTTACAAACAATTATCAGTTTTCCATTGAAAACTATGACTTCAACAACGTTTAAACCGAATTTATCATTTAATTCTGAAAATATTTCTTGAAGTCTTATTGGAACGTAATCTTCTACGAATATCTTTACATTTTCATCTTCAAGATCGTATATCCCCAATTCCTTCTTCAATTTATCAATGTCCATCTTTAATTCTGCACTTAATTGAATTATGTTTACCTCTCTAATCTTACTCCCCCACGATTACTGTAGATTGATTGGTTTAAATAGGTTCATCTCTAAAACCTCCCCCTCCAGTACTTCTCTTTTGAATGGTGGTATTATTAGAAATCCATGGGATTCTATTATCATCCTTCTAAGCATAGATGAGCCACTTAGCAATTCCACTTTGGGGATATCCTCTAACTCAATTATCCTTCCAAATAGTGCTCTTTCAAATGGTAGCATGTTTTCCACTTTAACCCTCCTTGAAATTTTAACTTTTATCACCATCTTTTTACAGTGGGTATTCATGTTACTAAGTTTCATTAGTGCAGGAACTCCTAGGGTGTAGAATCCTATTGTCATAGATTGTATCAATCCTGGTAGCATTAATATTGGTTTCCCATTTATTATGGCGAAGCTTGTCTGTCTTCCAGGAACTCTCCTTATACCTCTAACTATTATTTGTGAATTTGGGATTGATAGTATGGCATCTGCAACTAAATCTGTAGATCCCACAGAGCATCCTCCAATAGTCACTATTAGATCGCTTTTCATGGATGCATTCAAAATTTTACTTGCAATATCTTCAATGTTGTCTCTAGCTATCCCCATATCCATAGGTTCTCCACCGAATTCTCTTATTAAGTTTGAAATCATGTGGGTGTGGGGTGAGTTCCCTTCTGCAATGAGTTCATCTCCCACTGCAATTATTGATATTACTGCCTTCCTATAGACTTTCAAACTCCTAATTTTCATGTATGCTATTAGATCTAGGTCTTTTGGCTCTATTATTCTCCCTCTTTTGAATATTGTTTCTCCTCTCCTATAGTCTTCTCCAGCTTTTATTACATGTTCAAATGGTTTTGATTTACGTGTAATCTGTATCTTGTTTTCATTGATAATTTTTGTAGTTTCTTTTGGTATTATCGTATTTGCTCCTTTTGGCAGATATCCGCCTGTGCTTATCTTATATGCTTCTCCAGCTTTTACTTCATAGTCTACTATTGTGTTTGGCTTGATTTCCCCTTTTATGATTAGTGTTATTGGAGTTTCATACGATGCTTCTATAGTGTCTTCATATCTTGCTGCATACCCATCGAAGTGGGATGTGTCGTATGGTGGGATATCATTATTTGCCACTATATCTTCTGCTAAAACTCTATTTACTGCTTTATCTATTGATACTTCTTCAACATCTTCTATTGGTTTTATATGTTTCAAAGCTTTTTCCAGGGCAATTTCGGTTGGAGTGTATTTGAAATATTTATTGGTATACATCGTTGATCCCTCAACTTCTTATTAGTTTTATAGATTCTTTCAGATCTTCTGGGCTATCTATGTCTATAGTAACTCCCTCATTTTCTGTTTCTGCATATGCTATTTCTCCTTCATGTTTTTTGATAACCTCCTTTAGTCCCATCCCTTCTTCACTTATTCTTAGTACTTCTTCGAAGATTTCTCGGCTTATTAGTATTGGGTGTCCCCTTCTACCTTTGTGTGTAGCTATCACTATTGGCTTTCTACTTTCAAGATACCTATTTATTACCTTGTTTATGTCTTCACTTCTTATTAGTGGGCAGTCTCCCGGTATTACCAATATTGCCATGCTTTTATTCATGGTATTTCTAAGTCCACATTTAACTGAGCTACTCATCCCCTCCTCGTAATTCTCGTTTACCACTACTTTGCATGGCAAATCTTTTATGGTTTCAGCAACTCTTTCAGCTTCGAATCCCAATACAACTATAACTTCATTTACCATACTATTCAATGCGGATTCAATTGTCCATCTTATCATTGGTTTCCCATACATCATTTCTAAGAGTTTATTTCTGCCAAATCTCTTTGAAGCTCCTGCTGCGAGTATTATTGCTGTAATCATTTTTTACACCTTAAATTCATTATTAATTCTGCCACTATGCTTACAGCTATTTCCTCGGGGGTTTCTGCGTTTATATCTATCCCTATTGGAACTCTTATCTTTTCAACATCTTCTTCTTTAAACCCTTCTTCAATTAACTTCTTCTTTAGTTCAGCCCCCTTTCTCCTACTACCCAGTAGCCCTATGTATCTTATCTTCCCCCTTAATACTCTCTTGAGCACTTCATATTCCTTCTTTACGTCTCCATGAACTATGGTTATGAAGCTTTCTTCATTTGGGTTTGCTTCATCTAATCCTTTCATTAAATTCTCGTTGACAATTATTTTGTTGGCTGTGGGGAATCTATCCTTTGTAGCTGTATTTGCATTATCGTCTACTATTGTTACTTCGAATCCAACCATACTTGCTATTTCTGTTAATGGTTTAGCTACGTTTCCAGAACCTACTACTATTAGTTTTGGATTTGGGTTTAATATGTCTATGAAAATCTTTATTGATCCACCACATATTAAACCTGTCTCTATCCCTTCCCCCTCTCCTAGTGATAGTGTTATTGTTTTGCTTTCGTTTTCATTTAGGGCTTTTAAAGCTTCTTCCACTATTATCCTTTCAATTTTCCCTCCACCTATACTTCCCACGGTTCTTCCATCTCTATGTACAATCATTTTTGCACCAATATTTCTAGGTCCAGACCCTTTCTTTTCTATCACTATGCATAGTGCTACCCTTTCCCCTTCCCTTAATGCTTTTACTATTTCTTGGAATATTTCGCTATTGTGTTGATTCATTGCTATTCACATATTTTGATGTTTTCAGAATTTATATTTACATCTGGGAGTGCTATATTTTATTGTGAAGTGTGTTTCATGAAGAGTATTGATGTATGTGTTGTTGGGGGAGGGTTTTCTGGGCTTTATATTTCAAGTATGATTGATGGGGACTTGCATATATTTGAAGAACATTCAGATGTGGGTCTCCCCATGCATTGTGCTGGGATAATTAGTCCAAAGACTTTTGATATGCTTAATGTTCCCAGAAGTCTTGTTGAGGCTGAGTATTCTGGTATGATTATCAATTATGGTGGTTACAAGATTTACTGGTTTGGCAAGCCTCTGGCTTTAAGAGTTGATAGGGTTGGTTTAGAGCGTTATTTATATGATAAGTGTTCCAGTCTTGGTCATGTTTTCCATTTTAACAGTTTTGTTTCCAATGTTGATTCTAGGGGGTTTATTTCTGTGGGTAATTTGAGATTTAGTTCTAAGTTGATAATATTGGCTGAGGGTTCTAGGAGGGTTTTCTCTAGGCGTTTGGGTCTTGTGGGTGATGGTGATGATTTTTATGGTTTTCAAACTTTAATTCATGGTAGGGTTGGTAGCGAATTTATACATGTGTATATTGATCGTGAATTCAGTGATTACTTCTCATGGTTTATACCTATTGATAATGATAAATGTATTGTTGGTTTGATGGTTAAAAATTCCATGGATTTTAAACCTAAATTTAATGCTTTACTTAAGCGATTAGAGTTTGAAAGGCTTCTCTTCAATGCTAGTATTGAAAGGTTTTTTGGTGGTGTAATTATACGTGGCCCCATAGGTTCTTATGGTTGTGGTAGAGTTTTCGCAATTGGAGACTCTATTCAGATGAGTAAACCTTTAACTGGTGGTGGGCTTTACCCAATATGTTTGACTTCTAAAGTTCTTTCAAAACTGATTAATAGTTACATTTCTGGGTCAATTGATTTAAATGATATATCAGCTCTTTACTTGCCATTTTTCAGTGAGCTTTCACGTAGACTGAAACTCTCATTTAATCTGGTTAAATTGATTTCTAAAACGAATTATAGGGTTTTGGAGAAGGTTATTCTGGGTGGCTGTAGATTAAAGTGGTATAGTAGCCTCTTATCACATATTGATTATGATGAACCCCTATATGGAGTCTTGAAAGACCCAATAAAATTAATTAAATTCTCTTTGGCTTTACTCATAGGTTTGATCCCATAACTTTTGGAAATCCTTATTTGAAATTTAGCTTCTCATTTATTTTGTGACTGTTTTGGGTTTGCATAACTTGATTAAAGCTGTTGAGAGTAAGGTTCTGGAGATATATACTAGCTGTAAGGGGAATTACCCATCTTCACATGACTTCCTACATGTTAAACGTGTATTGAATAATGCTTTGATGATAGCTGAGGCTATGGGTTTATCGGAGCATGATAGATTCCTATTAACTTTGGCATGTTTACTACACGATATATCCATACCTATATTTGGTGTTAAGGAGGATCATGCGGTTAAATCTGCTATTTACGCTAAATCCATGCTACTTGATTTAGGACTCGATCCTTCTGATATTGAGGTTGTATATAATGCTATTCGTGTACACAGTTGGAGTTCTGGTTCAGCCTCCATGGATATTGTTTCCATGATCCTCCAAGATGCTGATAGACTTGATGCCCTCGGAGTTATAGGTTTCTCTAGGATGATGATCTATGGGGAGTTTGCTGGTAGAGTAATGTACTCTGAATCTGAAGTTCTCCCAAGATTTAGAGATGCTGATGATGCTCATTATACTATTGATCATGTATTCTCAAAGCTTATACATATACCAGCCCACATGAATACTGATGTGGGGAGGCGAATTGCATTGGAAAGGTTGAAAACACTATTATGGTTGATTAAGATTCTAAGTCTTGAGATTGAAGGGTTAAGTTGACAACTAAATAAAAATTGTGGATTTTATGTTTAAAACAGGTTTGATGTCATTTTTTAACTTTGCACTCCACTTCATAGCTCTGTAAAGCTTTTGACAGTAGCTTCATCTAATCTCTTAATCAATTCTATTACTAGTCTCACGGCGTTTTCCACATCTTCTTTATGTACTACTCCGACGTGACTGTGTATGTGTCTTGTGGGGACTCCTATAACTATGCTTGGTCTACCCTCTTTGTACATGTGGAGTCTTCCAGCATCAGTTCCTCCTCTAACAACTGTGAGTTGGTATGGTATTTTTGCTTCTTCAGCAACTTTTATTACGAATTCTTTTAGTTTTTGGTTTGGTATCATGGAACTGTCGAAGGCTACTATTGTGGGTCCTTTACCAAGTTTTGATTGTGCTTCTCCAGGAGATATTCCTGGAACGTCTCCAGCTATATCTACTTCTGTCACTATGGCTAGATCGTGATCTGCAACCCATCTAACAGTTTCAGCTCCTCTTAATCCAACTTCTTCTTGTACTGTGGCTGCAGCGTAGTATGTGTTTGGATGTTCAATATTATTCTCCCTTATATATTTGAGGGCTTCCATGGCTATGAATGCTCCAATTCTATCATCAAAGGCTTTTGCAAATATTGTTTTCCCACTATTGGACATTTGGAATGTTGAGTATGGAGCTACGGGGTCTCCAACTCTTATCCCCATATTCTTGGCTTCTTCTTCTGATGTGGCTCCAACATCAATGTACATTTGCCTCATGGTTACAACCTTCTGTCTCTCTTCTGGTGTCAATAGATGTGGTGGTTTTGATGCTATTACTCCTAGTACAGGTCCCTTTGTGGTCATCACTACAACTTTTTGTGCTAGTAATACTTGGTCGAACCATCCTCCAAGGTTTGTGAATGTTAAGTATCCCTCTTTTGTTATCGATGTCACTATGAATCCAACTTCATCCACATGTCCTGCAACTAGGATTTTTGGGCGGTCACTCAACCCCTTCTTTATAAATATTAGTGAGTTCAAATTGTCCTTTATCACTTTGTCTGCATACTTTTCCATTCTATCTTTTATCTTCTTCAATACTCTATCTTCAAATCCTGAAGGTCCAAATTCTTCCAGTAATTCCTTTAGGAAGTTTATACTTTCTTCACTTAATTTGTACATGATACTTATTTAATGGGTTAATCAATATTTAAATTTTGATTACAGCCATTTTGATGCTTATAGTTTTAGTTTATTAGTTTAAAAATGGATGGTTAGGTTTTGAATATTTTTGGTGGTTCTCTGACTTCTGGCGGTATTGGTGACTTATACTTTTTACCTTTAGTTTTCTCTTTAAATTCCTTCCAAGCTTCTTCAATTAATTTGCTATTTGACATTATCTCTATGGCTGTAGCTGCAATAACTTTTGCAGCATATATACATCCCTTATGTCCTATCCCCACACCTGATGCTGCAACATTTTGCCATGAATGTCCAGGTGATCCAAGTACGAAACATGTTGTTCCAAAGGATAATGTTGGTGTTTGCCAACTAACATCACCCACATCTGTGGATCCATGGCTTACTTCTCCCTCATCCCATGGATCTCTAACTTCCTCATCAAGTATGACGTCCATGAGCTTTTCCCAGTCAGGTATTTTCATTCTTTTAAGTGAATTCCTCTTTTGCTCTGGTGGTATTGTTTCATGGATTTTCTTTGCAAATTCATAATCTTCTTTACTGAATTTTGGGGCTCCTATATCTTTCATAACTTTCAAGCATACCATTGCTAGAGTCTTGTTTTGTATCATATTGTAACATCCAGTTATGAATTCTACTTTGTGTTGTGTTTGTGTCATTAATGCTGCTCCTTTAGCTATATCCAAAATCCAATTATAGATCTCCTCAACCTGCTCCCTCTCAGGAGCCCTAACATAATACCAACTCCTAGCATATGAAGGCACAA
>Ga0105154_1000014_pt1 | contig 77121 bp, 87 predicted proteins | sample SSWtaG_FD_89672 | JGI IMG/M metagenome (GOLD analysis project Ga0105154, IMG submission 89672) | Hot spring microbial communities from Sandy's Spring West, USA to study Microbial Dark Matter (Phase II) - SSWsed_matched | ecosystem: Environmental > Aquatic > Thermal springs > Hot (42-90C) >... | reverse complement strand
GTACAGTATATGCCACAGAGAGTTGCTAGCCCTCATAGCATAAACTCCCTCCCCCCTTACAAGCCTTTCTCTACTAGTTTGCAAGAAGGCCTCTAGCAGCTGAACTATCACGTAAGAAGAGAGCTTTGCCGCGTAGTCGAGGAGGATCCCAGGAGGACTCTCCGCTTGCGCTTTTACTCTTATTCTCTTAAGAAAACGGACGTCTATAGGCTCCCCCTCAAGAACCACTGCTCCCTCGCTCATGCTATAGAGTGCTGGCTTGCTATGTTCAATAGCGTGTGCTAGAGCGCGTGCCTCGTTTAGATCTACTCCATGTACTGCAATTAGTTGGGAAGTAATTTCTTTTCTGTCCTCGCAGGTGAACTCCTCCTTATAGTAGCTTTCCAGTGATAGGACTATTTGGTGCGTTATAGCTGCTAGTAGACCGAGCCTGTAGGCGGAGTCTTCCACTCTAAGAGTCAGACTTAGAGGTCCGGGCAGCACTTCAGCTTTAAGAGTTTCGAATAACGTTTTCAAGCGCTTTGCAATAGTCCTACTCACGTTCCCCTCAATGGTGATGCTACTCGCGTTTGACTCTTTCAGCCCTACGAGAACCACGCGAGATTCTCTCGTCGGAAAGGCTAGAACGGGAGGCTTTCTTTGGGGAATTCTATGTGAAATTAAAATTGGAATTTGCTTTCGTGCAATCGAAAGGCTTTTACTTCCTGCCGCCAGCATGCAGTAGACCTCTAAAGTGAAAAGTCAGATACCCCCAGCATTAATATTGGGCTTCCCGCCTTGAATGTTTCGAGCGAACCGTTGGGCTTCTCGTCTGTCGATCGCGACTTTCTGTGCTTGGACTTATTGCAAATACCATCTAGAGGTGCTGTAGGCTAGAGTGGGAAAACAGCCGAAACGTATCCAACAGTGTACGTCTTGTCGCCTCCAGTATCGCCTGAAGTAGCGTGCTTAAGCACCACGGGTGGCTTTCCGTTTCTTTTTCTGTGCATGAACATTAAAACCATCACTGCAAACGGACCGCAAACACTAATGTTCTCTCTGATAATAGTCTGAAAGAACCTACCGGGCTCCAAGGACAGAATCGCCTGAATTGCTTGTTCGTCTTTCTTTACCGTAATGTCGTGCGGCTCGTAGTGATTAAAGTCTGTACTTGCAATTACAATTGCATCCCTTCCACTCTCATCGAGAATCTCGATTAGCTCCTCTGCAACCCTTTGTGCAGACTCCAGGCTTTGATCCATTGCCACTATGGGGAGTATCTTTACAGTATCGCCATAGAGGTACTGAATGAACGGTAGCTGAACTTCAATGCTGTGCTCATACGAGTGGGCTTCGTAGTCTGGCATGATGATGGTACTCTTCTTTACTATTAGGTCTCTAAGGTACAAGTCGACTTTAATTCTGCCTAGGGGGGTCTTCCACTCCCTCCATGGTGCAAGCGCTATGGGGGCTCCCATTCCCGTGTGGTTGGGACCAATTATAATTATTGTTTCTGGCTGTTTTTCTAGCGAGAGGTTGTAGAATGCGTGTGCTGCCACGGGCCCACTATAAACGTAACCTGCATGTGGGGAGATGTAGCCAGTGGACAGTCTACTCGAACCGTTCAGCCTTCTTGGAAGCTTACCAGGACCTATTGGGTGCTCGAAGCACCATTCAATTTGCGCTTTTAAGCGATCGGGTTCTCTCTCATAAAAGGTTCCAGCCACTACTGGACTTCTCACGTCCTCCATGCATCTACCCTCTATCTACATTCTAAGCTTGGTTTCAAATGCAGAGGGGGGCTCGGGTAAGCTCTGCTCTCTTGGAAGCTCTCCTCTCTCTCTTAAGAGCTCTCTTGTAAGTAGCCAGTAGAGTAGGGCGAGACTTTTTCTACCTTTGTTGTTTGCTGGAACTATTAAGTCTATGTTCTCGGTTCTACTATCGGTATCTGCAAACGCAATAACCGGTATGCCCATCTTGGACGCTTCGTTGATTATTTGCTGGTCTGCTCTCGGGTCAGTAACCAATACCACGTCCGGCTCCATATACCATTCTAGTTGCGGATTCGTTATAACTCCCGGAATCACCCTTCCCGTGATTGCTTTTGCTCTTGTGTATGAGGAGAACTTCTCGACGGGAGTGAAGCCGTACTGTCTAACGCTTACGGCAAGTATCTTTTCCGGCTCATATCTTGCTAGCATCGATGCCGCTATTCTAAGTCTCTCATCGATTTTTCTGACATCCAGAACGAAAATGCCATCTGGCCTCACTCTATAAACGAACTGCCTCATAGGCTTTGTGCAAATGTGCGTTCCGATATGAACTCCTGCAGCAAGGTATTTGTCAATAGGAACCAACAGCTCGACTTGTCCGTGTCTAACTTCGAGCTCTTGCTCGTGCTCGTGGTAGGCTACCACTAGCCTTGTCACCTCATAGGCCTGAACTTCATTACCTGCTTTATTAGTGGAACATGAGCGATTAGTATTCTCCTGCAACAGTACCTGTCGAGTCCAAGGTCGTCGAGAACCTTTTCAGCGTTTTCTCCCGACTCTACTCTCTGCTTAAACTCCTCCCATAGGTGCCCTATCACTCTACCGCAAGTAAAGCACCTAACAGGTATAATCAACCTAGCTCACCTGTAAGACTTCTGCCACCTTCTTCTAGCACTATACCTCATGTACTTTTCAGGTTCTGTCCTTCTGGGATCCCCAGCAAGCAATACCCTATCGTATTCGAGGAATATCTTCTTCAGCTTTGGATCTTGGAAGTACTCCACGAGTCCTCTGGCAATTGCTGTTCTGACGGCCTCCGCCTGGCCCATGAACCCTCCTCCGCGAACATTGACGTGAATGTCCACCTTTTCCCAGGCCTCCCTTCCTGCGAGCATTAGTGGCTCCATTATTTTCATTCTTACAAGCTCAACTGGATATATCTCAAGTGGCACACCGTTAATCCACACGCGTCCCCTTCCAGGCTTGATTACCACTCTCGCTATAGCCGTTTTTCTCTTTCCCGTTGCGAGAACAACTTTCACGCTTCAAGCACCCGCCAACCCAGTTGCCTTGCTAGCTGCCCAACGAGTATGCTTTTACATTTTAGTTTCGACGCGTCTGCCTCGGGGAACCTGATTTTCTCCCTCCCCTTAAACTCTTCAGGAACTCCCACGTAGACTCTCAGGTTCTTTAGGGCACCTCTCCCTTTGGGCTTTTTGTATGGCAGCATCCCTTTAATCGCGCTTTTTACAAGTCTTTGAGGAGACCTCTCCCTTCTAATCCCCTGCTTTTCAAGATTCCTGTAGTTGCGAACTGAGAACATTTTACTGTACCCCCCAATGACCATTTGGGGGTCTCCGCTTAGCACAGCTTTCTCAGCATTTACCACCACAACCTTGTATCCTTGAAGCAGCAGCTTTGCAATCCTGCTTGCCATTCTACCCAGTATCTGGCCTTCGGCATCTACTATGAGAGTCTTGCCTTCCGATACGCTCATTGTTGCGTCATTCCTCAAGCTACTTTCGGTATGCCATTTTTACTTTATTAGTCTTTTTGGCTTGCTCTTCAGCTCTTCTTGCAGGCTTTCGTTCTCTAGGAGCTCGCTTAGTAGAATCGGTCTTCCACCAGCACTTTTAATCTTCTCGAAGGCTCTTGTGCTAAATGACTCTGCTATTACGGTTAATTTCTTTTTTAACGCTCCCGACGACAGCACCTTTCCTGGCACAATAGCAATTTCGCTCTCGCTTGCATACCTGTTGAGCTTGCTGACGTTTACAGCGACACGCCTTCTTCTAGGCTTTGCTAGTTCTTGTGCTACCCTCTTCAGGACCTTCATGTCGAGTTTCCTAGAGAGGGAGATAAGACCTCTAACTAGCTTTCTCCTATAGAAGTTTGTACTGCTAATAGCTACTGTCACCTTGCTTCACCACCGTCTTTTGAAGAGAGCCTGTTTTACCTTCAAGCCACTCTACCTTCTTTTTAACCTCTTTGATTGCGGTTAACAATGCATTCTCGAGCGAAAGGGCTCCTGTCGCTTCAAACGTCAAGATCTTCTCCCTATCACTGTACCTGACCCTAATAATGCCCGAGCAGGCTTGAGCTTCGCAATACCTCAAGAGGCTAGAACTTTTAAACCTCTCCAGCTTAATAGAACCCCTGCCCTTGCTCCTCAAGTCTTCAACCAGTGCCTCGCTGAAGTTTGAAAGGCATGAAAGGCAGGCTTCTACCTTCTCTCTAGATTCTGCTCCAGACAGGTCAAAATCTACACAGGGTACGGATACAAGCGTCGCTATTGAAACAGGACTCCACTTTATGTGCTCCCTTCCTCTACCAAGCCTCGCTTCCGCTTCCAGTACAACGCTCTGGCCTCTATCCAAGATCACGATTGGTATGTTATCCAAGGCAGGTTTGACGTCGGGATCTTCGGATTTCAGGTGTCCAGAGTACACAACTAACTCGTCTTTGTCAGGATTTCTGACCTCTAGGTAGAGCTTTGTCGAGCAGTCTGTACAGTCCTTGCACTCTATGCACTCTTCCGGAGGCTTGTACTTTTCTATTGCCTTATCACTTGTAAGCGGTATCATGGCGAGCCTATGCGCAAGTATTTCGTCGTATAGAACCGTGTTGTTCTCAAGTACAATAACGGCACTAATTGCCATTGTTGGCACTTCTTCCATTAAGCTCCTTCTAATAGCAGATAGGATGTGAAGCGGGACATTGCGAAAGAGAATGCTAATCTTACTATCTGATTTCTCAAGCACCTTAGCCTGCCACTCACTATCAGTCTTTTCCGTTTTATGGCTGCTCAACCCCGCTTTGCCTCCCAAGCACCTCTCTGCTCTTAGACTCTTCTTCCTCTCCTGCCACCAGGCCTTCTAGTCGTGTCGTGTGGTATAGGTGTGACGTCTTCTATTCTTCCGATTACGAAGCCTGACCTGGCAAGAGCTCTTATTGCTGGCTGCGCACCTGGGCCTGGAGTCTTTGGTCCATGCCCGCCGGGAGCTCTCACTTTAATGTGTATTGCGGTTATACCCTTCTCCATGGCTTCTTTAGCTGCCCTTGCAGCACATAGCATTGCTGCATATGGTGAGGGCTTTTCTCTATCAGCCTTAACCACCATTCCACCGCTTACTCTAGCAAACGTTTCTGCCCCTGTAAGGTCTGTAATGTGAACTATAGTGTTGTTGAGGCTGCTGTAGATATGTGCTACCCCCCACTTTAGCTCTCTTACCTGTAATGCCATAGCCGCTCACCCTAGCTTCTGCTTGTTTGCTGCAGCATCTTTCTCATGGGACTTGTAGGAATAAGGCCTACAAGCCTTTCCTCATCGCGCGAAACCAGGTAGCCGGGGCTTGTAACCCTTCTCCCTCCAATACCTATGTGACCGTGAACGATAAGTTGTCTAGCTTGATAAATGCTTCTTGCCAACCCCTTCTTGTACACTATGGTCTGAAGTCTTCTCTCCAGAATGTTTTCTGCGGTTAGGGCTAAAACGTCATCTAGAGTGGCGTTCTCAGACGTGAAGCCCTTCTCGTACAGTATCCTCAAAAGCTCTTTCTCTTCTTTTTCTCTCAACTCCTTAGGTAGCGCTAGAATCTTTCGTGCTCTGTGCCTATACTTCCTCGCAAGCGTAGCTGCTATCCAGAGCTCGCGCTTGTTTCTCAAACCGTACTTTCCAATAAGCACAAGCTCCTCTTCGAGTCTCTGCTTGGCCCACGGGTGGCTAGGACCCTCCCACTTTTTTCTCGACTTCTTGGGATCACCCATCCACTCGTCACCCTAACTCTCACTTCTTCTTCTTTGAGACGCCTATGGTGGCTCCCAGCCTTCCAGTAGTGTGCGTTCGCTGTCCTCGAACCTTTAAGCCAAGCGCGTGCCTTATTCCGCGCCAGCTCTTGATCTTCTTTTCACGTTCAATGTCTTGCTTTGCCTTGAGTATCAGGTCAGCGCCGATTAGGTGGAGATCCTCGCCGGTTTCGTAATCCTTTCTCCTATTAAAAAGCCACGGCGGAAGCCCGTACTTTTTTGGATTCATTATCGCATCTTCTATTCTCGCAAGCTCCTCTGATGTGATGTATCCTGCTTTTTTGCTTGGATCTATGCTAAGCTTCCTCAAAATGGCAAGAGCGCTGTTTACTCCTACACCCTTAATACTTGCTAGACCGTAGACTAGGTTCAACCTTCCATCTATATCCGTACCCGCTATTCTCACAACGTACTTGAACTGCTCGCTCGACATTCTGCACTCCACCTTTTAACCGTCGAGAGCAGGCACTGGTATATATGTGAAGGACATCGCAACTTCCTTTCTGCTCTCATTTGCGTTCTAAATAACCAGGTGGAAAGTTTATTTACTTTTCAGTACGAGGCCGGAAGCTGCATGGCATGAAAGCTGGCAGGATAAAGCGGGAGTGAAGCGCCAACAAGACTACCTAACGCAAATACAAGGCGAGACAGCTTGAAAAATGAAAGCGATGATGTAGTTAAAAACTTACGCGCTCGTGCTAAGCTGGTACATTTTACCCTTGATGCGCGGTAGCTTTATCACCTCGCGCATGAACTCTACCAGCCCGGCTTTCTCTAGTGCCTCCCTTACCTCTTCGTCGCTTGCTCCACGCGATATCTCAACTTTCTTTGTTGTAGGCTCAAGATGGGCTATGTTTGCTCTCCTTCTTCTAACCCCGCTAATCTCTTTGGGTCCTGTAATGAGCACGAAATCGTCGTCTATTATATCCACGATGACGCACTTTCTACTGGCCTCCCTACCCATGGTTTTAACGCAAATCCTACCGATTTCGATTGCTGCTGGCATTGTTAATCTACCCACGCTTTTAGGAGTGCATGCATGCTCTGAATAGCTAGTACTAGCTTTGCGACAACTCTCGAAGACCTTGTTCTGAAGAGCTCGATAACTCCTTATCTTGGGTCGCTAATAAAGTTAGCTAGGAGATGGTAGCGTTAATTGCGGTTTGTGCCACATCGTATTAAGCGCTCAAAGCCTAAAAGCCCGGTAGTGTATGCTATCTGATTATTTGAGCGCTTGCGTTGTTTTGGGCTTTGGAGACACAGCACCTGCTTTGGCGCTCAAATCCATAGGGTCTAGCGGATCCTCGGGCATCTACCAATGCAACGAAAGCACCTATTAGGTACTTTAAGATAAAAATATGCGCACGAGTAACCACTAGATGCTAGCGGGTCGAAAGGTCTAGGTGTATGCGATGCCTAGACCCGCGTTGAGATCTAGGAGTCTAAGAAGGGTGTTTGTGACGTCTCCTGGAGGTAGGATGGTAGTACACTACTACCGTAGAAGACCAAAAAGGGCCCATTGCCCACTCTGCGGAAGGATTCTGGGAGGGGTTCCGAACTTGAGGTCCGTGCACATGAAAAAGCTCGCAAAGACGCAGAAGAGGCCTGAAAGGGCTTATGGTGGCATTCTCTGTCCCGCCTGTCTAGCCAGGATGATAAAGGATACCGTTAGAGCTCTGCACCTATGAGTCGCGTGCGACTCCGCAATCACATGGGATGGACTGTGAGGTCAAGTACTCCTAGCGGGATGGGAGCCCTAAGTACTGCTGGTACAAACAATCTAAGACAAGGGGGGGCAGTAGAGGCAAGCGAGGAGGCCTTGATGGGGGTTAAAAGTATCAGGCGTCCTGAACCTAGAGTGGTCATAGGCATAAGTGGAAGTGCGGGAAGCGGTAAGACTACATTTGCTGAATACGTAGCTAAAGAATTCAACTTAAAGCTCGTAAGTGCAGGCAAGATTTTCAGAGAGATAGCAGCAAGAAAGAATCTTTCACTAGAAGAGCTAAGCAAACAAGCACTGCAACTTCCAGAAATAGACTTCGAGGTTGAGCGCAGGATACTGGAGGAGGCGCGTGAGGGCAATGTCGTTGTTGAGGGACACCTAGCGGCATGGACTGTTTCCAGTTTTGCTGACCTGCTCATATACTTTGATGCTCCCCTCGAAACCCGGGTAAGGAGGATAGCTCAACGGGAGGGCAGGCCGGTAGAGGTAGTGCTCATTGAGACTACGCGAAGGGAGCTTTTTGAAGCAGTGAGGTATAGGAGGGTTTATAATATCGACATAACGGATCACAGTATCTTTCATGTCAGACTGGATACCTCTATTGCCAGCAAAGAGGAGATTAAGGCCTTTTTGAAAACGCTTATCGAAAAAACCATTAAGAGTACGGAGAGCCTAGATTGCAATGTTCATAAGTAGCCACGAGTGATAGAGATAATCCAACAATAGGTCTTTCTGTGCATTTTTAAGTCTCGCAAAGCTTGCAAGCCCCGATCCAGCCTTACCCCAAAACCACGCGCTACGAAAGCCTTACGTGTTTTTTGCTAAAGTCACGATAAACTGCGGCCCGAACGTGCATTGGGCACCGCCTGCAGTGAGTCCTTCAATAGCAGAGCAAGAAGGATGTTGGCTTGGCGACTAAAAATTTGAAGTTTTTAATAAGCCCAACGCAAAAATCGAGCAAGATGGCGATTGAGAGTAATAGCAAGTAGCGCGAAGGAGGTTTCAATAGATGAGAATCGAAGATTCAATCAAGCTTATTGACGAACATATACACAGGTTTTGTGCTGTCAAGAAGAAGTGGATTGAAGTAACAGATGAGATTCTAGACGAAAGTCTTGGTGTATACCCTTGGGAGCGCGAGATACGCCAGTACATCTCTCTTGGTGTGATAAATCTTGATAAGCCTCCGGGTCCTACAAGTCACGAGGTTGTCGCATGGATAAAGAAGATGTTTCAAGTCAGAAAAGCAGGTCACGGCGGTACCCTAGAGCCAGCTTTCACGAAGCATGAGCGCTCATGCTTCGTGAAAGCCGGCGGGGAGATCCTAAGGTTACTGGAGTGCTACCTGTCGCATTGGAGAAGGCAACAAGCGTTATGATGTCTGTTGTGAAGACTGTTAAGGAGTACGTTTGCATTATGCAGCTTCATGGCGATATTGATACGGAGAAGCTGAAAGGTGTAGTAGAGTACTTTAGAGGGGAAATCTACCAGAGGCCTCCGTTAAAGTCTAGTGTGAAAAGGAGGCTGAGGGTTCGAAGAGTGCATAACATCGAGGTTCTGGAGAAAAAGGACAGGCTGGTCTTGATGAGGTTGTCCTGCGACCCTGGTACCTATGTTAGAAAGCTGTGCCACGACATCGGGCTCTTGCTTGGAGTAGGTGCTCACATGAGAGAGCTTAGAAGGGTCAGGAGCGGACCTTTCACAGAGGAAACAAGCGTGACCTTGCAGGAGGTTAGCGAGGCTCTGTGTGTTTGGCGCTCGACGGGAGAGGAGAGACTGCTGAGAAGAGTGGTCATGCCCGTTGAGAAGGCAGTGTGTCACTTACCAAAAATAGTTGCTCGTCAGACAGCCGTCGCTGCTATTGCCCACGGTGCAGACCTGGCATTTCCAGGCGTCGCTGCTTTCACAGACGACGTTGAGAAAAATCGAGTCGTTGCACTTTTTACGCCCAAATGCGAGCTGATAGGGCTTGTAAGAGTTCTAGAGAGCCCCATTAAGCTTCTTGAGAGGAAAAGGGGCTTGGTAGCTCACCCAATTAGAATCGTAATGGAACCAGAACTCTACCCCAGAGCCTGGAAAAGGAGAAAGGGAGAGAAATCTTGAATCACTACTTTAAGGGCAAAGCTTTTGGCACGAGATCCCTTCTGCTAGAAACAATAGGCGGCGTCACCTTGAGGCTCTACTCTTCGGAGGGCGTTTTTTCCAAAGACAGAGTAGATCTAGGTACGAGGCTGCTTCTAGAAAACCTCGTTATTCCCCCGCAGGGAGAGGTTCTCGATGTTGGAACAGGAATAGGCGTCATTGGAATATTCGTTGCCAAGAAGAATCCGAAGCTAAGAGTCTTCATGTCAGACGTCAACCCCCGAGCCCTAGAGCTCGCAAAGCAAAACGCGGTAGCAAACAACGTGCAAGATCGAGTCATAGTTCTAAAGTCCGACGTTTATGATGCGTTTTCGGGCAAGCTATTTGATGCCATTTACTCCAATCCCCCGCTAAGCGCGGGGTGGAGCGTTGTTGAGAGAATTATTGTGGGTGCACCTCTGCACCTCAAGAGTGCTGGCTTCCTACAGGCCGTTTTTGCAAGAGGGGAGGAGAGGGCAATTAGCCTAGGGAAGGAACACTTTAGAGAAGTCAAGGTTTTAAAGAGGAAGAAGGGGTACTCGATAATCTTATTTGAAGTTTAAACCGAAGGAGCTAGTGGGTGTTGACATCGTGAGGAGCTTTAAAGTGGCAGTTCTTGGTGCGACTGGAGTTGTCGGGCATAGATTCTCCACGCTTCTAGCGCAGCATCCATGGTTTAGGCTGTCTCTTCTAACAGGCTCCGCACAGAGTGCCGGAAAGCCCTACGGCGAGGTAGTATGGTGTGGTAGGGACTGCGTGCCCGAGTCTCTGCGCGAGCTTGAAGTAGAGGACACAACTCTTGAGGTTCTTAGAAAACACGACGTCGATATCGTGTTTTCTGCGTTGCCCGCAGAAAAGGCTCTAGGGTTCGAGTTGGAGCTTGCAAGGTCGGGACTTGTTGTCGTTTCGAACGCCAGTCCGCTAAGACTAGAAAAAGACGTTCCGCTCGTTAATCCGGAAGCCAATGCCGATCACATCCTACACCTTACCAAAGTTCAACAACGAAATCGTGGATGGCAGGGTTTTATAGTCAAGGTTCCAAACTGTACTACGGCAATTCTCACGCTTGCACTCAAGCCCCTACTGGACGAATTTGGCCTTAAACGCGTTATTGTATCAACAATGCAAGCTGTGTCTGGCGCCGGCGCTAAGGGGGTTCCCTCCCTGGAGATCATCGATAACATCATCCCATATATTGAAGGCGAGGAGGAGAAGGTAGAGAAGGAGGCTCCGAAAATCCTCGGAGCACCAGAAAATGGCTGGATTAGACCTGCCGACATTGTCGTTTCCGCCTCGTGTCATAGAGTTCCAGTACTAGAAGGACACTTGGAGGCCGTTTTCGTTGAGCTTAGCAAAAAAGCTGGCATCGACGAGGTTGTCGATGCATTAAAGTCTTTCAAAACAAACAAGCTGAAGGGCTTGAAGCTTCCAACGGCACCAGCACAGCCTATAATCGTCAAGGATGATCCACTAAGACCCCAACCAAGACTCGATAGAGAAGCCGATCGTGGTATGAGCGTTGTTGTTGGTAGGGTTAGAAGAGATCCTGCACTTGAAAATGGCATTAAGCTTGTACTGCTGGGTAACAACCTGGTTAGAGGCGCAGCTGGTACGGGTGTGCTCATCGCCGAGTTTATAGCAACATACTGGAGCGATTTGATGGAAGCAGTCTAACCGTTTATCTTTCTTTGATCTATCGTTATAAAAAATCATAAAGCTCATTTTTTGTTACTTTTTTAAGTTTAAACATGTATAGAAAATTTTATATGTTTGTTTGGCAGTACTTTTAGTGGGTGAACCTTTTGACAGAAAGACAGGAGACTTTAGCTTTAGAGGGTCTTCCTTTTGACGAGAAGATAGAGCTAGATAACTGGAAGGGAAGACACATTAGCATTGAAGCCTACAAGGAGCTTCATAAGAGGAGTCTCGACGACGCGGAAGAGCTTTGGTCCAGTATTGCCAAAGAATTGGAGTGGTTTTCTCCTTGGGAGAAGACCTTAGAAGAGGGGGAGCACAAGTACGTTTACAGGTGGTTTAAAGGAGGCAGGATAAATCTTTCATACCTAGCTTTAGATAGGCACGTGAGGAGCTGGAAGAAGAACAAAGTTGCGATAATCTGGGAGGGCGAGCCTGTAGACGAGCACGGCACTCCTAAAGAGGTTAGAAAGTTCTCGTACTACGACTTGTGGAAGATGGTAAGCAAAACAGCATATATCTTAAGGAGAAACTTCAACCTGAAAAAAGGCGATAGAATAGCGCTCTACATGCCAATGATTCCTGAACTTCCAATATTCATGCTTGCTGCTGCGAGACTGGGCATCATATTTACTGTTATATTTAGTGGCTTCGCAGCCGAGAGCGTTGCCGCTAGAATAAACGACCTTGGAGCATCGCTGCTCGTCACGGCGGATGGCTTCTATAGGAGAGGCAAAGTCGTAAACCTAAAAGAAATAGCTGACAGTGCCGTAAAGCTATCTCCCTCAGTTAGAAGCGTAATAGTGGTTAGAAGACTTGGAATAGAGGTTCCGCTAGAAGAGGGTAGAGACTTCCTTTACGATGAGCTGCTTAAGGGAGTTCCGGCATCGGTGCAGGTAGATCCCGAACCTCTGGAAAGCGAGCACCCCCTGTTCGTGCTGTACACTTCCGGTACCACGGGCAAGCCAAAGGGAGTAATACACGATAATGGTGGCTATGCAACGATACTGCACGCTACAATGAAGTATGTCTTCGACATACGCGACGATGACATCTACTTCTGCACTGCCGACATTGGTTGGATAACTGGACACAGCTATGTGGTCTTCGGTCCTCTAATAGAGGGCGCAACAATAATAATGTACGAGGGCGCACCGGACTACCCAGAGCCCGATAGGTACTGGTCTATAATTGAGAGGTACGGCGTTACGATATTTTACACCTCGCCTACAGCCGTTCGAATGCTGATGAGATTTGGTGACGAGTATGTGAGAAGACACGATACCACCTCCCTTAGAATAATCCACTCTGTAGGAGAGCCCATCAATCCGTCAGCCTGGCGCTGGCTGTTCGACGTTGTGGGACACGGGAAGTGTCCCGTAGGCTCCACTTGGTGGATGACGGAAACAGGAGGGATAATGATCAGCGTTCTTCCAGGGCTAGGGCTCATACCGCTAAAGCCTGGGACAAACGGTCTGCCCTTGCCCGGAATAGAGGCCGATGTCGTTAATGAACGGGGAGAACCTGCACCCCCTGGAGAAAGGGGCTTCTTGGTAATCAAGAGGCCGTGGCCTGGTATGCTAGGACCCCCAACGGGCTTGTGGGGAGACCCTGAAAGGTATGCCCAGATCTACTTTGAACGCTTTCCAGGGAAGGGCTGGTTCTTTACTGGAGATTATGCAGTAAAGGATGAAGATGGATACATCTGGGTTCTTGGAAGAGCTGACGAGGTACTAAAGGTTGCAGGACACAGAATAGGGACTTTTGAGCTCGAGTCCGTAGTAGCTTCGCATAAAGACGTGGCTGAAGCTGCCGTTGTGGGGCTACCAGACGAGATAAAAGGCGAGGTTCCCGTAGCCTTCGTTGTGCTGCACGAGGGGGTAGAACCGGATGATCGGCTAGTCGATGAGATAAAACTCTGGGTTAAAGGAAAGTATGGTTCGATAGCCGTTCCATCTCGCGTGCTCTTCGTTAAAAAGCTCCCAAAAACGAGAAGTGGTAAGATCATGCGCAGACTCCTCAGAGCAGTTGCTATGGGAACGCCCCTCGGAGACGTTTCAACCCTAGAGGACGAAGCGGCAGTTGAAGAGATCAGAAGGGCATATGAGGAACTAGTGGAGGGCGTCGGTAAGCCGAGCTGATAGCCACATCCCAAAACCGAACCTATATTTTAGTTTAAAAGCTTTTTTGTGCCTTAGAAAGCTGAGAATTTTTTAAGTATTTTTGATGCTTAAGATATTCTTGTGAAAGTTGACACGTAGTCGCTATCTTACAGGCTTGCTCTATAAGCGTTGTTATAGGGCAACCTCATGGTGGAAACCTTGGATGTTCAAGAGGTTTTACGAGTACCGTTGATGGACGATCTCGATCTCGACAGCAAGCATGTTCTCATTCGACTTGACCTGAACGTACCTGTAGATCCAAAAAGCGGGGAAATTCTAGATGATTCAAGGCTTCGCGCGCATATCCCGACACTAAAGGAGCTAATTGAGAGAGGATGTAGCGTGGTAGCTGTCTCCCATCAGGGCAGACCCGGAATGAGCGACTTTCTCGAGCTAAAAAAGCACTCCGAACTTCTGGGCAAGATTCTTGGTAGAGAAGTGCATTGGATCGATGACGTTATGGGTCCCGCAGCTAGAGGAAGGATAAAAGAGCTGGGATCTGGCGAAATACTGCTGCTCGATAACATTAGATTTGTTTCGGAAGAGTCTATAGAGGCCGAGCCTGAAAAGCACGCCAAATCCTTTCTCGTACAACGCCTCTACAAGCTTTTCGATGCATACGTTAATGATGCATTTGCGACAGCTCATCGAAGTCACGCTAGCATAGTTGGCTTCCCATTAGTACTTCCATCCGCTGCTGGAAGACTTATGGAGCGCGAGATAAAGGCTCTAGCTAGAATTTTCGATCCCGAAGAGAGGCCCATGATTTTCGTTCTAGGGGGAAGTAAGGTACACGATACTATCAGAATAATTGAGAACCTTGTTCGCAAAAATGTTGCTGAGAGGATTCTTACAACGGGACTGATAGCAGAGCTCTTCCTGGTTGCCAAGGGAGTAAATCTAGGTCGAGAAAACATGAATGTACTTGAAGAAATGGGCGTGCTCTCTCTTGTACCGAGAGCGCGAAGGCTTTTGCTTCAGGGCGCTCCAATAGAAACTCCGATAGACTTCAAAGTCGAGAAGCAAAACAACAGTGTTGTTGAATCTCCCCCGCACAGAGTAGAAGGTATTATTAAGGACATAGGGGAGGCGACAGCAAACATGTATGCCGAGCTCATGAAGGACGCTAAGTTAATTGTCATACGAGGGCCTGCAGGCGTGATAGAAGACCCGCGCTTCAAAAACGGCACGAGAGCTATTGTTAAAAGTGCCATTGAGAACGTGAATGCCTTCACCATTCTGGGTGGAGGCCACTTAAGTGCTATTGCCGATGAGCTTGGAGTTAAAGGCGAAAACCTGCATGTGAGTACAGGAGGCGGGGCGCTTCTACTGTTTCTAGCTGGTGAAAGGCTTCCCGCTCTTGAGGCTCTTAGAATTTCTGCTGAAAAGTTCCTTGGGTGGAAGTAATGTCTTGCAATGAATTACCGCTAAAGGCTTTTTCCACGTTGAGATGAAGGCCTTAAGCTTAAAAGCATTACGAGACTGGAGGTGGTATCTTAAATTTGAAAGTTAAGGTTGGAGTAAACGGCTATGGAACCATTGGAAAGCGTGTAGCAGATGCTGCTAGAATGCAAAGTGACATTGAAGTGATTGGTATAGTTAAAACGAAACCCGACTACGAGGCACTCTCGGCTGTAAGAAATGGTTTTGACCTCTACGTTGTAGAGGAGAGTGCAAAGAAGTTTGAGGAAAAGGAGGTGCGGTTCAAGGGCACTCTGAATGATCTGCTTTCAAAGGTAGACGTAATAGTTGATGCAACTCCTGGAGGCGTTGGCAAGACCTACAAACAGCTCTATGAGAAGTACGGCATTAAAGCAATATTTCAGGGTGGAGAAGATGCCGACGTTGCAGAAATCTCCTACAGCACACTCTGTAATCACGAAGAGGCCTACGGAAGGAACAGTGTAAGGGTAGTTTCGTGCAATACAACGGGCCTGCTAAGACTAATCTGTACACTCGATAAGCACTATGGAGTAAAGAAAGTCAGGGCTGTAATAGTACGCCGAGGAGCGGATCCCAAAGAGTACACGAAGGGTCCAATAAACTCCATTGTGCTAGATCCACCGAAAGTGCCAAGCCACCATGCTGCCGACGTTCGAACTGTTGTTCCTCATGTGAACATAATCACAACAGCTGTTGCCGTGCCAACGACATTAATGCACATGCACTATGTGAGTCTCGAATTGAAGACTAACGTTAGCAAAGGTGAGGTTCTCGATTCGCTGGCTTCGTCGCCAAGAACTCTCCTTGTCAGCAGTGAGGATACAGGTATAAAGGGCACAGGACAGCTAGTAGAGCTTGCTAGAGACCTTGGCAGAAGAAGATATGATATTCCAGAGCTCGTCATATGGGAGGATACTGTGACCGTTGTAGATGGCAGAGAGCTTATGCTCCTGCAATCAGTTCACCAAGAGTCTATTGTGGTTCCAGAGAACATCGATGCAATTAGGGCTGTTGCCAAGCTCGAGAAGAGTGCGGATGCCACGATCGAAAAGACCGACAAGGCACTAGGACTGTTGAGGGGGCGGTTGGCGTGAGTGGCGCCAAAGAGCCGTTTTACGCTCTAAGCTTCAAGTTTAGAAAAGTACTCGTTCCAATTGACGGTTCAGAGTATAGTCTGCTAGCCTTAGACTTTGCACTCGATATGGCTCAACGCTACGGCTCTAAGATCGTTGTTTTACATGTTCATAGTAAAGGTGCAAGCGAGGAGAAGATGGCTGAAGCCATAATGGAGAGGGCTAGGAAGAGGGCTTCAAAGTTTTCAAGCCCAGTAGAGTACAAGGTAAGAGCCTACGATCCTAGCGAAAGCAGCTTAGCCTCTGAAATTGTAAAGGAGGCTCTCGAAGGGGGTTACGATGCTGTCGTAATGGGTGCAAGAGGCACCAGTATTAGCGAGGAGGTTCAGATTGGAAGCACCGCACTTGCGGTGGTTACAGGAGTTCCGGCTACCATAGTACTTGTTAGATAAATCTCGAAACGAAAAATCAATGTAGACGCGCAGGCTAACAGTGACGTATAGATTACCCGCGCTCATCTTGCCGCTTGGGTGCCCCCGTGGATCGCGGGTGACCGTGTAGATCTGTGATGCAAGGCTTTCCACCCCTAAGCCGTACACCATGGCATTCTTCCAGCGAAGAGCTGCACTTAAAACATGACATCAGGGCTTTTTTGGCTAGCCTCTAGGACTTAATAGCTTATTTTGCTACTCCCAAAAGCACATAGCAGCACGGAAAGCTACTAGACTCTTTCACTTCTCCTTCTCTTTTTCCCCTCCTGCTGCTTCTTTCTGTTCGATTTCTTTCTGTTCTGCTTCTATCTTTTTAAGCTCCTCTTCAATCTCCTTCTCGATCTCCTCTATAGGCTTGGGTGGAGGTGTCGTAGCTAGTGTATAGCCAATCCACGCTAGTATGCCAAAAACTCCTGCTACGGCGATTGCCCCAGTTAGCTTGAGCAGCAACATGCTGTACTGTGTGGCAAATAGACCATAAACGTAGAGAACTACGGCAGTTATGCTCACTACCATTATTATCGCTCCAATCACTCGGTCTCTGTTCACGTCAACCAATCTCCTCCAGCAACTAGTGAGTAAAACTTTGTGCTCAAAAGACAATTAAAGCTTACCCGGACTTAACTTAATTGGGCTTTTTGAAAACTAGCAGGAGCAGTGCTCTTAAGGGCTCTGCTATTGTTGCGATTGTTTTGAAAAGCGTGACAGCTTTATAGCCTGTAGAGCACTTCTCTCGCTGGCTTCAGGTTTGCTTTCTAACCACTCTAAATCTTGGAAATCCTTTGAGAGGCGCCGGGTACGAGAAGAGCGTTTAAGTTTGCAAGAGGCTAATAGAATCTGGAGGCGATCCGGTCTTGCAGGACAATATGCTTAAAGCATACCTCAAGTGGAAGGAGCTGTCTGAAATGGGAGTAGAACTTGCTAACCAGACCGATTTTGGTAGGATTGCAAATGTCCTCGAGGGTTTTAGAAGGGTATATGTTGTGGGAGTTGGAGGCTCGGGCATCGTAGGTATGTTTTTAAGCGGTCTGAGCTCTGTAGGTGCTGTAAAAGTCCCTATTGTATCGCATCAGGGATTCGAGCTTCCAGGCCCGCTTGACTCCTCGACCCTTGTTATAGCAATAAGCTATTCGGGAAACACTATCGAAACGCTCTACGCCATACGCAAGGCTCTAGAAAAGAGGACTCCAATAGTTGGAATTACGAGCGGGGGAAAGCTAGGGAGTGTGCTGGACTCAAGCCCTTACAGCGTGGTCATCAAGCTGCCTACGGGTCTACTCCCCCGTGTAAGCTTTCCATTGATGCTATTTTCGGCCCTACAAGCGATAAAGAGACTTGACCTTCTTGAAAGAGAGCTTGACCTTGAGAGCGCCTGTAAGGTCTTCGAGAATGTAAACGATGCACTCTCTTCGTCTCAGGGGCTTTGCAAGGTCTTGAGCGAGGGCGACAGGATCCCTGTTTTTGTCACGTGCACTCCCTACTACAGCGTTGCACTTAGATTTCACGACGAGCTTGCAGAAAACACAAAGCTACTGTCATTTATTGAGATTCTTCCCAATTCGGGTCATAACAGCGTAGTTGCATGGAGAAGGCTTAAAGGAGGTCTAGAGAAAGTCTTTACCCTGGTAACGCTTCAGGGTAGCGTGAAGTATTGCAAACATGCTATCGATGCATTCTATAGAGCCTTAGGTAGTGATGCTGGCTATACCATTGTATTGAAAGGAGGAAACTTTTTAGAGGAGGTTTTGTGGGGTGCCTGGATCGCTGGAGTCTCTAGCGTCAAGTTAGCTCAGATGTTTGGTGTCAAGGCAGAAGATACTCCAGAAATCACATCGTACAGAAAAGCGCTTGTCGAGACTCTGTCGGAAGGGTTCTGACCCTATATCTGTGCCTTCACCCTTCTTTCTCTAACATACCTGCCCATTAGCGATATCCTCTCGTATCTTTCGAGCACCCTCTCGCCATCTACAAGACACTGCTGGTAGCATCTTATCATGACGCTCATAAAGTCTTCTTTAAGCGTTGGGTGCGTGCTCGTCACAGCGCGCTCTAGCACCCTTAGGTCTACTGCTTTGTCCTCTGGTCTCTTGCTGTAGAACGCTAGGCCAAAGTCTACAATGCACAGCTCGTTATTTTCCACTATTACATTAGATGTCGTCAGATCTCCATGTATGATGTCGCTATTGTGCAACTTGCACACAATTTTGCCTAGCTCGCATGCCTTTTCGAAAACCCAGTCTCTAGGTCTTGCTTCTAGCTCATTTTTCAGCGTGTTCCCCTCGATGTACTCCATTGCTATTATTCCGTTGTCTACATCAACATATAGGGGTAGAGGTGCTCTAACTCCAGCCCTATTTGCATCAAACAGAATCTTTGACTCGATTGCAGTGCGGCTTTTTATCAGCCTTTCTGCAAGCCTTTTATCCATGTAGTCCTTCCTGAACCTTACCTTCACTACTACAGGTATTCCCATGTATGTTGATAGATAGAGATTGGACTCTGCTCCCCAAGCGATCTGCTTTAAAGGCCAGGGCCAAGCTATTCTCTCCAGGGAACCTCTACCTCCTCAACCCTCCATCGCTGCATGATAGTAGCTTCTTCTGGCTCGACGACGATGCCGTTAAGGTATGCTAGCACTCCCGTCCACGCTATCATTGCACCATTGTCGCCAGCATACTCTACTGGTACATTATAGAACCTCGCTTCGTGCAATAGAGCCATCTTCCTTACCTTTTCTTCTAAAAGACGGCTTGCCGAAACGCCACCTGTAAGTAGCACCTCTTGTTTTCCTGTGTGAGCCAGTCCCCTTTCTGCAACTTCGGTTATCATGGAGAAGCTTATTTCGAGGAGGCTATAGCAAACGTCTTCTAGCCTCTCGCCTTTCTCTACAAGTCTAAGGGCAGCTGTTAGAAGTCCAGAATATGAGACGTCCTGGCCTTTAACTACATATGGCAGGTCTAGAAGTCTTTTGGCATTCTCCGCGCAGATGTGTGTTACGTGTACGCCATCTTTGATGTAGGGAGGAGCCAGTCCAACCTCTCTCGCAAAGGTGTCTATTAAGTTGCCCAGTGGGATGTCAAGAGTCTCGCCAAACGTTCTGTACCTACCATCCTTATATGCAATTATAGCCGTATTTCCCCCCGAGACATAAACGATAAGTGGGTCTTCGAATTTTGACAGTAGGTTTCCGATCTCAATGTGGGCTATTGCATGGTTAACCGGAACCAGAGGCTTACTGTAGTATGCCGAGAGAGAGCGGGCTATTGTGGCGCCTACTCTCAAACAGGGTCCCATGCCGGGGCCTAGGGCGACCGCTATAGCGTCGATTTCGTTTATTGTCAAACCAGCTTGTTCTAGAGCATTTCTGAGAGGCCCCTCAAATGCCTCTGCAAGAAACCTTGAAGCTTCACGTGGATGAATTCCTCCCACTTTTGGAGTGTATCTTACATACGAGTTCGCTAGAATGAAAGGAGGCCTGTTGGTGGCAACTCCAACGCCAAAAGTATGTGCTGTTGACTCTATTCCTAAAACGGTCACTTTTTGCTCTCTAAGAACTCTGTGTAGCCACATGCCCCACAGTGCCACCTAGCAATAGGCTTTTTGTGATAGCCCATAATGCTACCGCACCTAGGGCATTTCTTGTTCCTTAGTTTGATCTTCCCGGTCTTGTAGTCGTACTCGTACAGCTTGTGAACGTGAGCCATTTTACCCTCTTCCCTCGCCTTCTTCGGATTCCTCTATCTCCTCCTGTAGTGTCTTATTGCGTTGAACAATGTATTTGGGTTCGAAGTATAGGGCCCTTTCAGGGGTATCATAGACGTTAACGTTAGCCTTGGATACTCCAATACCGTACTCTGTTTGAAGCTTTCTAATGTAAAGTCTCTTCACGTCGACTCCCAGCTTTTCGGCAAGTTTTGACCTTAGCGCTGGCAACGAAGGCGTCCCCCTACCTATGTGGACTACCTCTATTTCGTACTCCACTCTTCCAATCACGTTGTTTCTCTTCTCTTTGACTATTCTAGCTGAAATGCCTTCCCCGAGATCGATAACTTTTCCCTTAGACTCTTGAATGCTCAACTCACCCGACCTGAAGTCTCTTTTGCGGAATTGATGCGTCCTCTGACCGCGTCTATACCATTTAACTTGAAAGAGTTTTTATCTTTTGAAGGTTGTCGCACGATACTAGCAGCTCTTGCGTTGCAAATTAGCCCTCTGAAAACCTTAATAGACTTCATTTTTAGTGTATAGAGATAAAGTAGAGTATAGCGTGTTAGGTAGATGATAGTCTGGTGAGAGCTCTAATGGCAAAGTCGATGTATCGCTACATAGCCATGGCCTGGAAAAGGCCATATGTTGGAGAGCATGGAGAGCTAATGAGGCAAAGGCTTATCAAATGGCGAAGAGAGCCAAGTATAGTGCGCGTTGAAGAGCCAACTAGACTCGATAGAGCTAGAAGTTTGGGCTATAAAGCTAAGCAAGGCATAATCGTTGTTCGAGTTAGGGTTCGCAAAGGAGGATTAAGAAGAGAGAGGCCCAATGCTGGAAGAAGGCCCAAGAGAATGGGTGTTTACGGCTACGCTCCAGCTAAGAGCATCAGACTCATAGCAGAAGAGAGAGCTGCTAGAAAGTATCCTAATATGGAAGTCCTGAACAGCTACTACGTGGGCGAGGACGGGCAGCACAAGTGGTACGAGGTCATTCTAGTAGACCCCCACCATCCTGCTGTAAAGAACGATCCGGAGCTGAAGTGGATTTGCAACAAGTCCAATAGAGGAAGGGTGTTCCGCGGCTTAACTAGTGCTGGAAAGAAGATGAGGGGTCTTAGGAAGTCTAGAGGTCTCAAGGGAACGCAAAAGTATAAGATGAAGAAGAAGGCAAAGGAGAGAAGGCTTAAAAAGAGGCATGAGGCAAGCCGCGGAGCGAGATTAATTGCACCCGAAGATGTCTTAGAAGAGTATCATGAAGGCGATATTCACTAGAGTCTCCCATGCGGCGCATTCCAAGCAGACTTTGAAGTGCGATATTCTCCACGAAACTTTACGCTCCTCCAAGCACGCTTTACACTCAAGGCAATCGTCGGCAACAGGTAAGGCTACAGTTGCTGTGGTGGGCTTTTTGAACCTTGATATTGTAGAAAGGAGTCTCGTTAGAAAATTGGAAATTAGAGTGATACAACATGCTACTGAGAGTAGAGAAAAGCTTCTACGCGCACTAAAAACGCTGTTTCCAGAAGAAATAAGAAACAGGATTGAAATTAGCGAACATAAAGCGCGAGGCCACTACGGCAATCCTATAGTCCTATATACATGTACGGTTGAAGGTACAGATGCGAATCTTACATTAAAATGGATTTTAAGTAAGATGCCTAGCGCTTCAAAGTCACTATTGAGAGCCACAATTCACGAAAGGCTTCAAGGCAAAATCAATCTACACTTAAGGATTCACAAGCAGCTTCTTGTAGAGGGACACATAGTGCTTTGGGAGGGAGACGAAACAGTTAAGATTCTGGTTCAACTCAAAAATCGCAAGGCTCTAGAAGAGCTTATTGGCACGTATCTTAGCTAAATATGCGGTGTGCCCGGTATTGTGGGTCGATATTTACGTTAACCCGGACAGCGTTGAAGAGCTTGTGAAAATGCTCAAGCTTTACAGAAGAATGGGTTACTCTGCAATTGGAGTGGACAGAGCATTTTTGAAGAGACATAAAAAGAGTATTGCCTCTCTCGGCGAAGAGGTTTTAGGTGCTACGAAAGTGCGATTGCTTCCTACCGCTTACATTAAGTGTAAGGGGGAGAGGGAAGCCAAGGCCCTTGTTAGAAAGGCATTCGATAGCGGGTGCCTGATAATTGGCTCAGCTTTAGACCTCTCGGCGTTTAGATTTTTCTCTAGAGATAGCAGAGTGAGAGTTGTCGAGCTGAAGCCTAAATTTACGATGAACGTTGATAGAAACGAGGCTTTGCTCCTGAAAACGGGCTCTTCCGCACTTGGTATCAACCTTTCTTACTTGCTTAGAAGCCCGGCGATGATGTCATGGCTCTCTACCGCTATTAGCAGAGTATTGAAATATAGCATATCACTTGTACTTTACAGTGGAGCCAAACGCTGGAATGAGCTTTGGCATCCAAGGCAAGTTTACTCTCTGTTCGAAAGCTTGGGATTTCATGGAAGGCAAGGACTTTTAGCACTTAGACCCTTCTTCATGTCAAAGTAACCTTTTTACCGAGTACTCTGCGATAGAGTTTAGCGCAAGAGACATGTTTCATCTGATACTAGGTGGCTAACGTGTCATATGACCTGCTCTTCGAGCTAACACTAGCTCTTCTGCTCGTAGCGCTACTTGCAGCCACGATAAGATTCTACACGAGGACCATGCGGCTTGCAGCTAGAATTCAGGAGATCGAGAGGCTATTAAGTGCTATACTAAAGCACGAAAAACTTGTACCTACATCAAGAGCGTTGAACCAGCAGCTTAAGAAGAGAAAGCGCTATATTGTCTTTAGAGTTATATCGGAAGCTCCAATTAAAACCGAAGACCTTGAGAGAGCTATCGAAGAAACCCTTACCACACTTTTTGGCAAGCCATCAATCGGTGACAGTAGATTCTCCTTAGTCTACCATAGCGATGAAAGCGGCTATGGAATAATTAGGGTTTCTTCGGACTGGAAGAATAGGGCTATTCTAGCACTATCGCTTGTAAGAGAAGTCAATCGCTCGAAGACGTTTATTGTTCCAATTAGAACTACCGGCACAATCAGAAAAGCGCGCGAAACTATCTCCTCTAGAAGCTAGTCTCGCGAAAGCTCAAAGAACGCTATCGTTGGGACACTGCCTGCAAGCTTTTTAAGCATGCAAAGCGCGAAACTCCTTACGCGATGGCAGAGGCTTCATTGTACTCATAAACTATAAAACTTAATGAGGAAGGAAGCTCCAGTATTTGATGGTGATGAGGCCGCTCCAGTGAGTGATGGCTTTTAAAGCCTGTGATCGCCTCGCGACGAGCTGAGCCTTATTAGCACGCTCCTATCGTCAATTGCCTGTGCGAGCACTATGGTCGCTATTGCAGAAAGTACTCTATAATTCAATAGCTCGCGTACTGCAACTACTGCAGCCGTTGCTACTAAACATTTTAAAAGGAGCAGAAACCTTCATTAGGGTCAGCTAGGATATTTTTGTCGTTGGCTGTGGCGCAGAGCCCCATGAGGCAACAAAGGCACGCTTCAAGTCCCTGTAGGGCAGCCAATCTTAAGAAAAACGATTAGGACTTGAGAGTGGGTGTAGAGAAATGGCATTTTCCCCAATGGTAATGGGATACGACCGAGCTTTGACGATCTTCTCTCCAGATGGAAAGCTGTACCAAGTAGAGTATGCCTTTCAAGCCGTAAGGCAGGGATGGAGCACGCTGGGTATTAAAATTAAAAACGGCGTTGTTTTGGCGGCAGAGAAGGCTCTCTTTAAAGAGCTTGTCGACATTAGAGACTTGGAGAAGGTCATGCCAATAGACGCTCACATAGGGGTGACCTTTGCAGGCTTTGGAAGCGATGGTCGAGTGTTAATCGAATATGCTAGAGCTATCGCAGTAAGACACAGGCTTACTTTTGGCGAACCCATACCAATCGAGCTTCTAACAAAAAGCATCAGTGACGTCAAGCAAGCTTACACTCAGCATGGTGGAGTCAGGCCTTTTGGCGTCTCGCTTATAATTGCTGGCGTAGATGCCACAGGACCCCGCTTATTTAAGACAGACCCTGCTGGTCAGTACTTTAGCTATAAAGCAACAGCTATAGGTAGAGGAGAGCAAAGAATAGAGGAGCTGCTAGAAAAGAAGTACAGAGAAGACCTCTCCTTAGAGGAGGCGATACTCCTAGCAATTGAGGCGCTCAAGAGCTCTTCGAGCGAAAGGCTCGCAGCGAGGAACATCGATATTGCAGTTGTGCCCTGCGACACTAAAGAGTACAGGAAGCTTACAGAACAGGAGGTAGAAGAGTACTTTAAAAAGCTAGCCAAGGGGTCTTAAAAAGGCTTGTGTACTAAGGAACAGGCAATTACAACGTCAAAACAACGACTAGACGCTAAAGCTTCTTAAGAAGTCAATTGAGGCCTCCTTCACGGCATCGGCTACCTCCTGCGTGTTTGCGCTACCTCCCAGATCCCTTGGAAGAGACACTCTACTTTCAACTACTCTCCTTACACCCCGTTCAATAGCACATGCGACATTACGCGCTTTACTGTCACCATACCTAAGTGCTAAGTACTCCAGCATAAGCTTAGCTGCAATGATTCCCCCGATAGGATTAGCGACATTCTTACCAGCAATGTCTGGCGCTGTTCCATGTATTGGCTCGAAAACTGCTATGTTGTCGCCAATTTGCGCTGAACCACACAGACCAATGCTGCCAACTATGCCTGCTGCAAGATCTGACAGAATGTCACCATACAGGTTGGGTGTAAGGATAATCTGAAACTCTTCTGGAGATTTAACTAGCTTGTATGCTGCTGCATCGACTATCATCTCGTCTGCTTTGATATCGCTGAACTTCTCAGCTTCCTCGAAAAAGACCCTTCTAAACAGACCATCTGTTTCCTTTAGAATGTTTGCTTTGTGGACAACTGTTACTCTCTTATACCCTCTGCTACGTGCGTAGTCGAATGCAAACCTAGCTATTCTCCTGCTACCACTTTCACTTATGACCTTCATAGAAAATGCTATATTGCCAAACTTGCCCTCTATACCGACGTAGAGGTCTTCTGTGTTCTCTCTAATTATTGTAAGGTCAAATGTTGAAAGCGAAACTCCCTTATAGCTAGTAAAAGGTCTGACATTGGCATATAGGTTGAGTTCTTGCCTTATCATTACGTTTACGCTTCTGTGCGTTCCAGGTCCTAGCGGGGTTTGCAGAGGTCCCTTTATCACCGCATCGCACTCTTTCACCTTCTCGAAAAACTGCTCCTCGAGCAGCACACCAGTCCTTTTGTAGTACTCGAGTCCTGCACGGAGCTCTACGAACTCCATGTGGCTTGCAAGCTCTCTCAATACGCTCAATGCCGCCTTCATAACCTCAGGCCCTATGCCATCACCGAGCATGTAGCATATCTTGTACCTCTTCGACATTTTTCCTCTCCCCCAAACACCTCATTCAGGTTAACTGGAAATCTTCATACCTAAATGGTATCCTTCGGCTAGCAAGATTGATTATACTAACCCTTATAGTTGTACAGTTAAATTAAGTATCTCCTAGTCGTATAATACAAGATAGTAAGGGTCGGCATTAGAACAAAACTGGTGAGTCGGGTTGGGTTCGAGAGAGTACGTTATTGCTAGGTACGAGGTTGGAGGCAGGAGGTTTGAAATTCTAGTTAACCCCTCACTTGCACTAGAGTTTCGGGAGAGGGGTAAACCTAGCATTAAAGAGGTTCTTGTCGGGGAGTTCATCTACAAGGATGCTAGAAAGGGCTTGAAAGCCAGTCCTGAAGAGGTTAAAAAGACCTTTGGAACAGACGACATCCTTAAGGTTGCAGAGATAATAGTAAGGGATGGGGAGCTCCAGCTTACAACAGAGCAGAGAAGAAAAATGCTTGAAATGAAAAGAAAGCTAGTAGTGTCGTTCTTGTCTAGAAATGCAATAGACCCCAGAACAAACACCCCGATTCCGCCTCAGAGGATAGAGAGCGCAATGGAAGAGGCAAGAGTCGGGATCGACCTCTACAAGTCTGCAGAAGAACAGGCGATGGCCGTAGTCAAGGCATTAAGTCGAGTACTTCCAATTAAGCTGGCAAAAGCACTGATAAGGGTGAATGTGCCGCCTGCCTATGCTGGTAGAGTTTACCAGCAGGCAAGAAGCCTTGGAGAGCTTAAACGTGCTGACTGGAAAAGTGATGGAAGCCTGCTCTTAGAGATCGAAATACCCGCAGGAATGCAAAGCGAAGTAATAGATAAGATCAACAGCATAACAAAAGGAGAGGCAACGGTAAACATAATAGGGGTAAGCTGAATTGGAGTACGAAATACTCGTGCAACAACGTGATTTTGTGGTTCCAGGCGATCCTATAGCTCGGGGAAACGTCGAGATATCTTCTCCCTTTCTCTATCGAGAAAAGGACACAGTTTACACTTGTGTGATCGGCATAGTAGAGATTAAGGGATCCAAAATAACCCTCATACCCTTTCAGCTCCACTATCTACCAAAACCCAACGATCTTGTTATTGGAGTAGTCAAGGACGTCGGCCCCACCTACTGGATTGTCGACATCAACAGCCCTTATGAGGCACAGCTTCCGCTAAGCGAAACCCTATTCAAGCAGCTATCCCCACAAGAGACCCTTCGAAAGTTCTTTGACACGGGAGATTACATTCTAGCGAGAGTTTTGAGCTTCGATAGGAGTAGAGTGCCATTGATAACAACGAAATGCAAAGAGTGTGGAAAGATTGTAGATGGCAAGGTTATAGAAGTTAATCCTTCGCGCATATCGCGGATAATTGGCAGAAAAGGTAGCATCATTGATGCTATAAGCAACGAAACAAAAACAAAAATTGTGGTCGGGGACAATGCAAGGATCTGGGTGAGAGGAAGAGATAGGACAAGCGAAGATCTTGCAATACTTGCAATTAAAAAGATAGAGGATCTAGGCTTGAGGATTACAAGCCCCAATCAAATAGTCGAGTTCGTAAGGGATCAAAAAAGACTGGTGGCTGGAGAAAATGGTTAAAAAACGTGATGCAGTTCTGCTAGACGAAAAAACTAGTCTTAGACACGATGGTCGAAAGCCTGACCAAATGCGTCCGGTTAGAATGGCCGTAGGGGTGATTCCCAAAGCACAAGGATCTGCTCTTGTCGAGATGGGAAAAACCAAGGTAATTGCTGCAGTGTACGGTCCTCGAGAGGTCCTTCCACGCCACATGACGCTCCCTGATAGAGCGATTATTAGACTACGATATCACATGGCACCATTTAGCACTACGGAGCGAAGGAGCCCAGCGCCTTCCCGCAGAGAGGTAGAGCTTTCAAAAGTCCTAAGAGAGGCCTTAGAGGCTGCCGTTCTTACAGAGCTCTATCCAAGAACCACTATAGACGTTTTCATTGAGGTCTTGCAGGCAGACGGTGGTACTAGAACTGCGAGCCTGAATGCGGCATCGCTTGCACTTGCAGATGCAGGCATTCCAATGAGAGATCTGGTTGCGGCTATTGCGGTAGGGAAAATTAATGGCAGACTAGTACTAGACGTTGACGAGCTGGAGGACAGCTTAAGCGAGGCAGACCTCCCAGTAGCAATGATGCCAGGTCTAAACAAAATAGTGCTTCTACAGCTAAACGGCAGGCTTACTAGAGAGGAGTTTGAAGAGGCGCTACGACTTGCAACTAAGGCGATTCGAGAGCTTTATCTATATCAAAAGCGAGTTTTGAGAGAGAAGCTTGCTCGGCTAAGCGAGCTTGAAGGTGAATAACCGTGTCGGTGACACCTTCACAGTTACCGTTGGTTCCAAAGATGAAAAAGGATTTGATTCTATCGCTTCTTGAAGAGGGAAGGAGAATCGATGGACGAGGCCCACGAGAGCATAGACCAATCGAAATAAAGGTCAACTATGTCGAGAAAGCGAACGGCTCCGCTTTAGTGAAGCTTGGAGATACTATAGTACTTTCTGGAGTGAAGATAGAGCTTGGAATACCGTTTCCTGATGCTCCTAGCGAAGGAGTCCTCATGGTTAACGCTGAATTTGTTCCCATTGCATCGCCCTTCTTCGAGCCTGGCCCCCCTGATGAGAACGCTGCAGAGCTTGCAAGAGTCATTGATAGATCCCTTCGAGAGACTAGAGCGCTAGACCTAGAGTCTCTAGTCGTCATTCCAGGACAGAAGGTGCTCATCGTGTGGAATGACATTTACATAATAAGCCATGCTGGCAACCTAATAGACGCAGCATCGATAGCAACTATGGCTGCACTATCGACAACAAAACTACCGAAGGTAGAGGTAACGGATGATCGTGTGGAGCTCATTCGAGACGAGCTTGTCAAGCCGCTTGAGATTAAAAAGAAGGTCGTAACCGCTACTGTAGCGAAAATTGGAGACTACTATGTTGTGGATCCTAACGATGAGGAGGAGCTTGTAGCTGATGCTAGACTGGCCGTATCGTTCGAAAGCGGTGGGGTAATTGCTGGTATCCAGAAGATCGGTGCTGGTGCCCTCAGCCCCGAAGATGTAAATGCGATGATAAACCTTGCCTGGAGTGCCGCTCAGAGCTATCTTAAGAAATTAGAGGAATTCCTCAAGGAGGGGGCCTAACAAGCTGTCTTCTTCCATGTCTTTAAAGTCGCATGATACCTGGTTGCTTGTAAGCATGTTAACTTTTAATATCCCAGGTGGTAGTTAATCACAAACACGAGAGTTGCTGTATCATAAGTAACACTTAACTTGGTGCCGTATGACATGGGGAGAACTAAGGTAGTTGGAATAGCAGGTAAATTTGGAGCGCGTTACGGCTCAACGCTTAGAAAACGCTACAAAGAGGTAATGGAAAAGAAATATGCACCACATAAGTGTCCTCACTGCGGCTTTGTGGGCAGGGTGTTTAGAGTGAGCACTGGAATCTGGCAATGCAGAAAATGTGGTGCCACCTGGGCTGGTGGAGCATACGTGCCTAGGACGGGCCTTTCGAAATACTTTCCCGAAGGGTTCGTCAAGTAACTGTAGCCGCTCGCACTCTAATGTTCTGGACGTCTGGGCATTTTAAAACAAAGCAGGGTAACCCGCGCGGACTCTTCCCTACCTGGATCCCCATATTTGGGTTCAATTAAGCATAGCGGAAAAACGTACGCAGTTCTACTCTGCCGGGACCTCCGAGAAGGGTCAAGTGTATAAAGTGAACAAGAGGCAAAAACGCTGCGAGTATAGAAGCTGGAAGCAAGGTTCTAGTGTGCAGAGCACTCATGAGCTCCAAGGCACACCAAGCACTTGAACAAGCGTATGGTGCTTTATGCTAAAGCCCGTCTACAACGTGCTCAGCAAGACTCTTAACATACTTTGAGAGCTCTCTTTTGTTTAGGCTGTAATCTAGCAAAATCGCTCCAGCTCTTAAATGTCCCCCCCACGACTTGACTTTCTCTCTCTTAACTATCTTGTCAATGATTTTCTTGGCAGTCTCATCGTTTATTCTGTGAGAAAAGCGGTACGTTATCTTGCTTTCCTCGTCTTTTCGCGTGACCACAAGGGCTATGTCGGCACCGAGGCTTACTATGCTAGATGCAACCTGACCCTCGTAACTGCTAACGTACGTAGCAACAACCACAATGCCGTTCTTTTTCCTTATAACGCTTCTCTGTAATCCTTTCAATCTTGCAAGACGCTCTGAAATCTCCTCATTCCTAGCCATCAAGCCTGTAATGTACGAGTACCTACAACTGACAGAAAGCCTGTAAGAGGCTAAAAACGTGGTTTCAGAGGCTCGTGCGTATCTGCTTGTATCTGCGATTATACCAGCGAGGAGCAGGCACGATATTCCCTCGTCGCTACTTACAAATCTACTCGGAAGAGTCAGCGCTAGGATTTCCGAGGAGGAAGAGCACCTTGGCTCGTAAAGCATTACGCTAGCATAAGTGGCTACCTTACTATGAGCATGGTGATCTACTAGAACAATGCTGCTACTTCGCTTCAAAGCTTCTTTTAAAACCTTAGAAAACCCCCCTAACTGATGCTGTGAGGCTACATCTACAAGTAGTAGGAGAGATGGGGCTTCTAACTCGTTCGCAATCTTCCAGTCAATAGCCAAATTAAGCTTTTCTAAAAGTTCGAGTGCAACTTTTGAAGGGCCCTCCCACGAGGCCAGTGTAACGCTCTTGTAGCCAAATAGGTCTTCCAGGAGCTTTTTGAGTGCTATCGAGGATGCTGTAGCATCAACGTCTGCATAGCGGTGCGTCAGAATTACTGCTTCTCTGTGTTTTTCTAGTAGCGTCTTAAGTGTCACCCAATTCCTCCTCAACCTTGTTAAGGTTTCTTGCAAGCTCACGTTCTATCTCCTCTTTTAAAACTTTCAATAACCGAGCTGCTTTTTCATTTGCCCCCCTAGGCCCTAGGGCTCTGTCTCTAACGTCAACGTCAAGCTTGACTTGCAGTACTCCGGGTAGCTTACCGAGCTCGATCGAAAAAACAACATCGGCGTCTACCATCCTTTCTCTCGTCAAGGCTTTTAGTATGCTTTCTTCGACAGCGCGCACTATCTTGGAAATCTCTTCATCGCTTAAATCATCAGCACGAATTCCCATGCAGAATCATCTTGAGAGCCTTTGTGACGGTACAGCTACTTACAGCGGTAACTTCAAGACGCTTTGCTTGAGGGCCTCCTTGGCGATGTAAATCTTTGATAGTATTGGGCAACCTTGGACTTCAGCTTTTCTTGAAGCTCTTGAATCTGGCTTCTGAGCCTTTCCTCTTCTTTCCTAAACCTCTCTAGTAGTAGTTCGTTTGTCTCCTTTCTTTCTCTAAGGGTGCTTAGAAGCTGTTCTCTATCCTGTTCAAAAAAGATGTTCCCTATTCCCCGATAAACTCTCGCATTTTCACCAACTTCGCCTAAAAGTTCGAGTATTCTTTCAATTTCGCGGAGCTCGTTTTCTATTACAACCCTTTGATTCACCGTTGCAATATACCTTTCTTGGAGCTCATCGAGCTCTTGAGCCAGCTGTTGGAGTTCCGGTGGAAGCTGCTCTGCCATTACAAACTACCCCCATGTTGTGTTGAGTTTTAAACCCTGACATTATTATGTTTGTTCTCTTTAATCCTTAAGCCTCTCCATCGAAACGTTAATGGCTTCTTAGGGGCAGACTTGAGGCGTTAAGATACCCTACCCGAACCAGAAAAAGCTTGAAAGTCGGTACATAGCTAGGCTTTCTATAAACATCTTGGCGTTTCATTTGACCCTACTCTTTTGTCAGCTCTAATGCGCGCAGTGCACTTGCAATAAGGTACAAATAGCTATTTACTAGGGCTCTTAAATCTCCGATATCCTTAGAGACTATGACAATTGCCACGTGAGTACTGCATGAATTCACCTCAACCTTCCCTTTGCTTGCATTAGCTTGAGACAGCGTTTCTGGAAGTAAGGCCTTATGTATTGCCTGAGCTTTTCTTTCATCTGAAAGTTCTATCGTTATTTTAACCCTAAAAGAGTCTAACATAACGCTCTACCCGCTTGACACCTGCAACCTTCAGTATTGGACCTACCTCGATGCTATTGCTGCCCCTCCATAGAGCAAAACTAACTACCAAAGTGTCTTTATGTTGCCTTGTCATGATGTATAGCGTTCTGCTTTTCCAAGTACCGTTCCAAAGTCTAGCATTAAACATCTTTATTAGCGCTGCTACGGCGTTCCTCTCGTTTTCGCTTGCAGGCTCGGAGTTCAGCACTACTTCAGCTTTCGAGACCTTCAGCCGCGAGGTTAGCTTTCTACTACGCTCTCTGGATAGAGCTACTCCCTTAAAGAATATCGTGTAAGCGTGCATCACAGAGTCTTCTTGCACCTCTGCCTCCAGGTCGTATAATCTAATGATGCTAGGATTGGCCTTTTTCTCGCACACTATTGCGAGGGTTCTGGCATTCACATTAACTGCAAAATCTAAGAGTTCTCTTAAAGTCATTTTCCCCCTATTGATCCTAACAAGCCATGGTGCAAGCATTACAATGTCTTTCACGAGGCTCCTTGTTCTCCTCGAAGGGTCTCTTGAGGTTGTTACTATTGTAGGTCCGACCATACGTCTGCCTCACGCTTATCTTCACTTTATAAACCGTACACTGGCTTTCAATAATAAATGTAGACGCGAGCTAGCATTAGCAACAGTTGCTTCTTTACTTTTCTTTTCTCATGCTTAATGCTCTTTATGTTCTAAAAGTAAAATAGGGTGAATCTCAAGGTAGTAAGCGTGAGATTTGGTGGAGGATGCAGTATCATGCCTAGATACAAGGTAGTCACAGAAATATTGAAGCTAATGGGAAATCTTGAGCATGTCAGAAACATCGGGATAATAGCACACGTTGACCATGGCAAAACCACTACAACGGACTCCCTTCTAGCCGCAGCAGGAATAATATCTTATAAGGTTGCAGGTGAGGCTCTAGCCACAGACTACCTCGAAGTCGAGCAGAAGCGCGGGATTACCGTAAAGTCTGCTAACATAAGTCTATACCACGAGTATAGGGGCAAGCCTTACGTGATCAACCTCATTGACACTCCAGGACACGTAGACTTTTCGGGGAAGGTCACCAGAAGTCTAAGAGTCCTCGATGGTGCTATAGTAGTTGTAGATGCCGTAGAGGGTGTCATGACGCAAACCGAAACGGTTTTGAGGCAGGCACTAGAGGAGCGAGTAAGACCTCTGCTGTTTATAAACAAAGTGGACAGACTCATAAAGGAGCTGAAGTACACTCCAGCGCAAATTCAGCAGAGGTTCGTTGAGATTATAAAGGAGGTTAACACTCTCATAGCTAGAACCGCCGAGCCCGAGTTAAGAGATAAGTGGCTTTTGGATCCAGCAAAGGGTATGGTTGCTTTTGGCTCAGCAAAGGAGAAGTGGGGCTTTACCGTTCCAGTGGCTACCGCTAAGGGCGTGAAGATAAGCGATATGGTTGCAGCATATCAAGAAGGTAAGGAGGCCGTCGAGCAGCTTGCAGAGACAGTACCCCTGTATGAGGCGTTGCTAGACATGGTTGTCAAGTACGTTCCCAATCCACGAGAGGCGCAGAAATACAGAATACCAAAGATATGGAGGGGAGACCTGAACTCTGAGCTTGGTAAGGCAATGCTCGAAGCCGATCCCAACGGTCCTGCTGTCATGCTTATTAACGACATTAGAGTAGACCCGCATGCCGGTCTGGTAGCTACTGGAAGGCTCTTTAGTGGTACACTACAGCCTGGAACAGAAGTGTGGCTTGTAAACGCAAAGGTTGAACAGAGGGTGCTGCAGACAAGCCTTTATATGGGTCCCGTTAGAGAGGTGGCAGACAAGATTGTTGCTGGCAACATACTTGCCGTACTGGGACTAGACAAGGCAAAGGCTGGAGAGACCGTGGTCCACATAAGGTACAAGGACCTCTGCGCACCGTTCGAGAGGCTTAGGTATGTGAGTGAACCCGTAGTAACGATAGCCGTAGAGTCGCGATCTCCCCGCGACCTTCCCAAACTTATCGATGCTCTTTACAAGTTAAGCATCGAGGATCCCAATCTCGTTGTAAAGATAAACGAGGAGACTGGAGAGTACTTGCTATCCGGCATGGGACCTCTGCACTTAGAAATTGCTCTTACACTAATGAAGGAAAACTATGGTATTGAGGTCAAAACCTCGCTTCCAATTGTAGTCTATAGAGAGAGCATTCGGGGGGAGAGCGATATCTTTGAGGGGAAGAGTCCCAACAAGCACAATAAATTCTACATTAGTGTCGAGCCTCTAGATGAGGGGACAATAGCACTAATTCAAGAGGGGGTAGTTAGGAGCGATCAAGACGCTAGAGAGAGGGCTAAGATCCTGAGAGAAAGAGCAGGCTGGGAGTCCGATGAGGCTAAAAGGGTATGGGCAATAGACGAGAACATCAATGTATTTGTTGACAGGACCACAGGCCTGCAGCACCTTAGAGAGGTTAGAGACACGATAATACAGGCATTCAAACTCGCTATGAAAGCAGGACCTCTTGCGATGGAACCTGTTCGCGGACTGAAGGTCATTCTCCATGATGCAGTAATACACGAGGACCCAGCACACAGGGGGCCCGCTCAGATATACCCTGCTGTCAGGAATGCTATATTTGCTGGATTTCTAACAGCCAAGCCAACCCTACTCGAACCTTTACAGAAACTCGATATTAGAATGCCCCTTCAGTACATGAGTGCTGTGACAGCTGTTTTAACAAGAAAACGTGGAAGGATTCTTGCGGTTACACAAGCAGGAGACCTAACGAGAATAGTGGCCGAAATTCCCGTAGCCGAAAGCTTTGATCTTGCAAGCGAGCTTAGAGGAGCAACTGCTGGAAGAGCGTTCTGGGGCATGGAGTTTAGCAGGTGGGCTCCAGTACCCGACTCGCTTCTGCCAGAATTGATAAAGAGAATTCGCGAGAGAAAGGGGCTACCTCCCGAGCCTCCGAAACCGCAAGACTTCTTGTCTCCATAAGGCATAAGGCTGCTGTAGTGCTCAATACTTGAAAACGAAGCGGTCTTTTGAGCGCAATATGCAAAGCGAGGGCTTTACAAGCATTTTTCCTCGAGAGCTACGTTGGCTTGTCAGACTCCCGTCACGCGCCTACCTAACAGAACAACTGTTTAACATAGCTACTATAAACCCCGAGAACACCGGTGAGGGGGCTAGGGGTCTGCTCCTAAATTCTGGATGGCTTTGCGTCGCAATATAGAACCGGTGGTTCTTTAACTCAATAAACTCTACGCGCCGCCCTTCTACGCTCCAACCAGATACGACGAGACCTGCATTTTCGAGATCATCTATATACTTTGGATTAACCTCGTACCTGTGCCTGTGCCTTTCTCTGATTATTCTCCTCCCGTAGATACTATAGGTTTTGGTTCCGGGAACCAGCTCGATGTCGTATGCTCCTAGTCTCATCGTACCCCCCAGGTACTCGATATCCTTCTGCTCTTCAAGCAATGTAATAACCGGGTGCGGCGTGTTAGGGTCTATCTCGGTTGAGTTGGCTTGCTCCAATCCTAGGACGCTTCTTGCAAATTCTACAACACTCATTTGCAGTCCAAAGCAAATTCCAAGGGTCGGCACGTCATTTTCTCTTAGATACTTGATTGCTTGGATTTTTCCCTCTGCACCCCTCGAACCAAATCCTGGAAGAACCACTCCGCCGTCTACATCAGACAGCGCTTCGTCCACTCTGACTTTTCCAAGCTCGATGTCTGTCGTTTCGATCCAATAGAAAGTAGGTTTGATATCGTAGTATGCTGAAGCATGCACTATAGCCTCTCTGATGCTAATGTAGCTATCAGGAAGCTTTGTGTACTTTCCTATCATCCCAATTCTGACAGGCTTCCATGCGCTTTTTACCTTGTCTACAAACTCCCTCCAGTCGTCCAAGTACGGCCTTTTGTCGGGCAGGCCCAAAATCTCGTTAAGCCTCCTAGTGAGGTTTTCCTCCTCGAGAATAAGAGGTACCTCGTAGATTACCGACACGTCTGGATTGCATATTACGTTTTCAACAGGAACTGTAGAGTAGAGAGCGATTTTCTTCTTAACATCCAAACCAAAGGGCTTTGGGCTTCTACCAATAATGATGTTCGGTTGAATTCCAATCCTTCTAAGTTCATTAACGCTGTGCTGGAGTGGCTTTGTCTTGTGCTCCCTCGTTTGAGGCAAAAGCGGAACATATGCAGTATGCACGTAAGCAACGTTTCTTGATCCAAGCTCGACTAGCATTTGTCTGGCAGCTTCGAGAAAAGGTAAGCTCTCAATATCGCCTACTGTTCCACCAATTTCAACGAATACTAAATCGCTATCCCACTCTCTACCTATTTCTATTATCTCCCGCTTAATCTCGTCAGTTACATGAGGAATTATTTGAACCGTCTGTCCTAGGTACTCTCCTCTCCTCTCCCTTTCTATCACTTTCTGGTATATCTTTCCTGTTGTAATATTGTTCCTTTTCGTCAGGTTTTTTCCTAGAAACCTCTCGTAGTGTCCTAGGTCGAGATCTGTCTCCCCTCCGTCTTCTGTGACGAACACCTCACCATGCATGTAAGGGTTCATCGTGCCAGCATCCACATTGATATATGGGTCTATCTTAACAGCTGTGACATTGTAGCCCATGCGCGAGAATAGCATTGCCATGCTTGCAGTTGTTATGCCTTTACCAACACTGCTCATAACCCCTCCTGTAATGAACACTACTTTCATCGCTTCCTAACCTCGCAACAATAGTGTTATGTAACCAATAAAGGGTATTTTAAACACCATTCCATGCGGAGCCCACACTACTCCTATTACGCGTTCAAAGGTGACGCCACGTCCCCTCGAGAACTCGTTGAGAAAGCTATCATCGTATGGATTATTGTCTCCCTTCGTAACGTACTCTAAGTGTCCACTAACGTTGAGCACAGTAATTACTCTGTGAATTATCAGGTGGCCACGCACGCTTCTGTAAACTACGATGTCTCCCACCTTTATTTCGCTTGGACTTTTATGAACTACAAAAACAATGTCGCCCTCGTGCAAAAGAGGCTTCATGCTGCTCCCTCTAACGACTGCAAGGGAGACGCTAGCACCATAAACCTCCTTGAACGAGAGGCTTGCTAGCGCAAGTATTAGCACTAGCGCTAGTAGCATCAGTGCAACAGCCTTTTTGCTGGCTTTCTTCTTCGAGTTCAATCTCCACCCTCCCAGCTTCCTTAGTTTTTAAGAAACCAAAAGACGTTTTATCTCTAATTGAAGTTAAGCGTGTACAGTCGTGGTGGTCGTCTTGGGTAGAGGTGTAAACCTGCATCCATGGCTTCCCAATCTAGGTTACTATGCTAAGATGCTGAGCACTTTGGGGTTTCAAGAAGTTGGCGAGCTACTTCGAGAAGCTATCCCTCAGGGGCTTCTAGTAGATGATGGCGTTTTTAAGAGCCTTCCTAGATATGCGCTAATGCCCTGGAATATTGAAAGAACGGTGAAGAGCAAGCTACTACGCAATCCGCTTTATGAGCCTTCAAGAGTCTTTGCAGGAGGGCCGATCTGTCCGCACTACGTTCACCCCGTTACGCTTTACATTATATCGAGAGGAGAGTTCTTAACTGCATACACGCCCTACCAGCCCGAAGTCAACCAAGGTGTACTACAGGCTCTCTTCGAGTATCAAAGCCTGCTATCCGAGCTTCTAGGCGTGGAGGTCGTAAATGCCGGAATGTACGATGGCGCGACTGCTCTCGGTGAGGCCGCGCTTATGGCTGTTCGCATTAAGCGCAAGAAGAGCATACTGATGCCAGAATCTCTCCACCCGCAGTATAAGGCTGTCCTGAGAACCTACCTATACGGACCGGACGTGAAGCTACTAGAGTACAAAACAGATTTCGATGGCTCCCCAAATCTAGAGGATCTTGAGGAGAAGGTCAGGTCTCTCAAGCCCTCTGGTGCGATTTTAGAGCTTCCAACGTCTGAAGGAGTTTTACATGATAAGTTGAAGGAAGCTATAGAAATAGCGCATCTCAACGATGCTCTTGCTATCTCCCTTGTTGAGCCCCTTGTACTCGCACTAGTTAAGCCCCCTGGAGAAATAGGCTCAGATATCGTAGTAGCGGAGGGCCAATCGCTAGGGCTTCCAATGAGCGGGGGCGGTTCGAGACTTGGTGTCTTTGGCATAAAGTGGGATAGGACCCTTCTGCGACAGCTTCCCGGACGACTTGTAGGCTCCACTCTTGACGCGGAGGGTAAACGGGGCTTTATGCTAATTTTGCAAACAAGAGAGCAGCACATCAAGAGAGAGAAAGCAACAAGCAACATCACGACCAATGCCTCTTTAAATGCAATAGCTGCAGCTGTTCATCTCGCTCTGTTAGGCAGAAACGGTCTTAGCTACCTTTCAGCGTTGATTTACGAGAGAACACAGTATGCGCTTAAACTGATGAGACAACATGGAATAAACCTAAGATATCCGGATTCGAAACACTTTAAGAACGTCACCTATGATATCGAGAATCCAAAGAGCGTTTTTATGTCGGCATGCAGTCAGGGAATCTTGCCCTTTTCTATTTTAGCAGGCAGCAGAGTCGTATCGTGTTTTACTGAGCTCCACGCGCACTCTGACATCGATGCTCTAGTGAGGTTTTTGTCAAAGGTAGAAGGGGGTGACTAGATAAATGTCGTTTAGGCAAGCAGCATGGGAAGAGCCTCTTTTGCTTGAATACTCGGGTGAAAACCGAACGGGGTTTATGCCCATCGATGAAGAGGCAGAAAGGCTGGTAAGCAGTGTTAAGAGAGAGCTTGGCAACACTGCTAGGGAAAAACTCGATTTGCCAGAGCTCTCGGAGCTTGAGGTCGTAAGGCACTTTACGAGGCTAGCCCAACAGTCTTACGGTGTCGACATTGGGCCCGTCCCTCTAGGCTCTTGTACAATGAAGTACAATCCCAGACTCGCATGGAAGATTTCGCTCAGCGAACTCGTGCTAGACTTACATCCAGTACTGCTAGAGGAGGAGGTCGCTCAGGGGGTTCTTGAGATAATGTATGATCTGCAAGAGTGGTTCAAGGAGCTCACAGGAATGGACGAGTGTAGCTTACAGCCTCCGGCAGGAGCTTCAGGGGAGCTTGCAGGAATACTCATGATCAGAAAGCACCACTATGAGCACGGATGGGTGCATAAAAACGAGATTCTTATTCCCGACAATGCGCATGGGTCTAACCCTGCTAGTGCAAGCATGGGTGGGTTCAGAGTTGTAAGAATACCAACAGACTCTAACGGGCAGGTCGATCTCGAGGCGCTAAGACATTCAATAACAGAGAACGTTGCCGGTATGATGCTCACAAACCCCAACACGCTAGGACTCTTCGAAGAGAAAATCGCTGAGATAAGCAGGCTAGTTCACGAAGCTGGTGGACTGCTCTACTATGATGGTGCCAACCTGAATGGGATATTGGGCATAGTCAGACCAGGCGATATGGGATTCGATATAGTTCACTTAAACATTCACAAGACGTTTTCGGCACCCCACGGTTCAGGTGGTCCAGGTGCAGGGGTCGTCTGTGCTAAAGGCCCATTGAAGGAGTACCTTCCTGGTCGCATAGTGGTTAGAGAAGGTGGAAGGTACAAGCTTAAAAAACCTGCAAAAGGAGTTGGTGAGATGTCCTATGCTATCGCCAACATTCCAGCACTAATCTACTCCTACATATTCATCTTGGGTCAAGGTCTAGAGGGGCTAAGAGCTGCTGCCGTAGGCTCCATCCTGGCTTCGAACTACTTTATCAAGCTAGTAAGCAACGTCAGGGGTATAAGTTTGCCCTTTAATTCGAGAAAGCCGAGGTTTCACGAGCTGGTAATTAGCGTCAAGAAGCTCACCGAAGAAACGGGCGTAAGTGCAAGCGACATTGCTAGATACCTTCTAGATAGGGGACTTCACGCCCCAATTACATACTTCCCATTAATAGTAGAAGAGGCTCTAATGATAGAGTTCACCGAAACCGAGACCATAGAGAATATAGAGAGGTACGCTCAGGCCGTCAAGGAGGCTGTAGAGCTGGCATATAGAGAGCCTGATGCTCTAAAGAACGCACCGGTAAACACCACGAGAAAGAGGCTCGATGCTGTGAGAGCAAACCATCCAGCAACCGTAACGCCAAGCTATAAAGTCGCTAAGTTAAGAGAAGAAGGCAAGCTCGAATGACAGGAGAAACATTTGGCTATCTCTCCTACAAGCTTGTAGCCAGATGGCTCAATCTAGACGAGCTACGTGACATCCTTGCAAGAAACCTTGCATGGGCTGCTGTTAAAAAGTGTATCTCCAAGGCGACAGTCTTTTCGAATCTCGACGAGCTTAAAGGCTCTCTAAAAGCAAGAAGTGTAATAGTGGTAGGTCCAGGCCCATCAGCAGAAAAGGCTTTGAGAGAGCTTTGCGCAGCACTATGCTCGAAAAGCGTGCTTGTGGTTGCCGACAGCGCTTACAGTACTGTCAAGAGACTTGGTCTTAGGCCTGATGTGGTAGTAACTGATCTAGACGGCATTTCCATCCAAGATCTCCTCAGAGTGGCAAACGAAAGCTTCTTGGCCATACACGTGCACGGCGATAATATTGACACGTTTTTGAGTTTAATCTGTACGATGTTGAGAACTTCTAGAGGGGTTTTGCTCACAACTCAACTGGAGTCCAAACCACCTCTTAAAAACATAGGCGGATTTACAGATGGAGACAGGGCTGTGATTCTCGGGTCATATCTCGCTGATGATGCTGTTCACATTGTGGGAATGGACTTCACCCTCCCACTAACTAAAGCATGGCATAGCGACCCCCTTGTAGGTAGGATTAAGCGCCAAGTGGCACTACGCATTTTAGAGAGTTTTCTGTGCGAGCAGGCCGGGAGGCTAAAACTCTACAATTACTCGTACACGCCTCTCCCCTGCACGATCAAGGGAAGTGCTTCGTGCTCTAAAAGCCCTCAAATATGTTAGGGCTTAACCTGTGCGGCCTGTCTGGTTGTAGTAGTTTTTCATTCCCTCTGATATTAGGCTTTCAATATCCTCTGGAGAATCTAGAACACCATAGTGCAAGTTCACTATGGTTTTATTGTAGATTACAAGCAAGGTAGGAGTAACCTTTATTCCATAAGCGCTAAAGCTTGCTTTGGCTGTGGGATCTCTACATACAACCTCAAACCACGTACAGACAATTTCAACCGGGACCGCATCGGGTTTGTTCCTGAACTTCTGAACGAATTGAATCCATATAGGATCAAGTCTCTGGCAGTGATAGCATTGCAGGTTTCTGAAATACACGATGTACACTCTCTCATCTGCAGGAATCCAAGGCATCCCTTCCAGGACTACGCGCTTCCATTTACCGTTTTCAAAAATAAACACGCCTTCTGTGTTTATCTGGTAGCTTGCTCCGCCCACGCTTGACAAAAGCGCTATTATGTAGCCGAAAAGAATAGCTATAACCAACAGCGCTCCTGCTGCCAGTACTAGCGCTCTCACCCGAAGCACTTCCATGCGCATTACGAACCTCCGCTTTTAGAAAGATTTAACCCGAAAATCGACTATCGATACTGGGATAGGACACAAGTAATAATAAACTCTCAACGGTGGTTTTTAAAGTGAAGGTTAAAGCTCGTGTAGAGATTAGGGGTAAAGTTGCATACTTGAAGCTGGAAAGTGGGGGCGAGGCCATAGTTCCAGTTAGCGAGCTGTGCAACTTGGCTAGAAGATTCAATATCGAGTTGAAAAACTACGATTGCGAAAAGACGTGATCGTCTCCTCGAAAGGTACCACTATTGGTGCTAGTACCACCGCACTTTCTGCACGCCTCGATGCCTTCCTCTAGCGCCTTGAGAGCGTCTACGGCCTGCTGCTTCCTCACGACAATAATCGTGTCGGTGTGGCAACTGATTATTTGCGTGATGTTGATTCCTCTAACGAATAGCGTCCTTGAAACGAAGCTTACCACCCCTGGAGTAACCGTTATCTCTTGCGGACTAATCAAGACTATTGCCGCTTGGTCGTTAAGAAGCTCGAGCAAGTCTTCCTTCCCTATCTTTGACAAGATCCTCCCTGCATCCTCGCTGCTAATAGTTATGGTGTAAGTCTTTCTGCCCTGTGTTAGGTTGAAAAACCTCGCTTCCGATGCAACAGAGAAGATTTCGGCTATATGTCTTTCTATAGCAAATTTTCTGACGGTGAGCACCGAAATATCGTTTTGAAGCTCAATTGTACTCTTAGCGATAATACTGGATACGCGCTCGAGCTCTGCTCTGCCTTCAGACTCAAGCTCCTGCTGGTATCTTATAAGAGCTGCTTTAACGGCATCAATGCTAACTTTCTTTTTGCCCGTGAGCTTGGCTATATTGCTCATGATTTTTTCTGAGGCCCACGTGTAGTTCACCACACCTGCCCTTAAGCACTCTTGCAGAGGGAGACTGGTGCTTACTATGATTCTCACTGCTTCTGCTACAGAAATTTTCTCGCTACTCTTTTTACCACTTGGCAAACTCAACGCCTCCTTCACGTCTATCTGTCTAGCAAAACGAGACCGAAGGGTTTTCAGAACGCTATTGCCTACCGTATCTCCTGACTTCTCAAGTAAATATTTACTATAGAGCCCTGGCTCAATGCTGCTCGAGAACCTTTGCTTGTTAGTGGGGAGCGGGGTTAAAAAAGTGCAACTAGCTTTTTTCATTGAGCAAGGTCGGTTTCACCATGCCTTCACTCTACGATGATTATTCCAACCGGACAGGCTTGGGCCGCGTTCTCCACGCAGTCTCTTAGGTCATCAGGCACCTCGCCTTCAGCTATGTTGCCTCCAGCTCTATACTGCTCTACGATAACTGCCTTGCCGTCTTCACCTCTAGCAAAAACAGCCGGACAGAGGTTAACGCAGATATCGTCTCCAAGACACTGGTCTCTTGGCTCGATCTTTACCTTCATTCTCAAATCACCACTCCAAACAATATTCGTGTTGCGTTTATTATTCTTTATCGTCAAAAAATAAACTCCTTATGAGATGGAATGCCCTCTCGTAGCACTATTATTTTGTTTTAAGAAGTTTCGATCTTATACCTACGATCAGCATCGTAGAAAGTCTTTTTAACCGTTCTGACAGGCTTCTCGGGCAGGACTCCTTGAGGTCTGAGCATTAATACTACTAGTAGTGCTATGCCTAGAAGCATGTAGTCAAGCCAGACAACATTAAAGGGTAGAATGCCTTCAAAAACGGTCTTGTACCTTATAATAGAGTACCTCATGACGACAAATATGAAGGTTCCAACCAGCGCTCCTAGGTTGTTAGCCATGCCGCCTAGCATGAGCATGACCCAAGGCCAGAAGGTCCACGCAACGCGATGGTATGCCGTAGCAATGACGCCTCCAGTGTAGTATGCGTAGAGCGCTCCTGCAACTGCTGCCGTGGCCGTGCCTATCACAATGACCTTTTTCCTGTAGGACACTACGTCCTTTCCTAAAGACTCTGCTGAAAGCTCGTTATCTCTAGTAGCCCTCAAGACTCTGCCGAGAGGAGAGCACAACATCTTGGAGTATAAAACGTAAGTTACTAAGACCATTAAGGCCAAGAATGCCGTCACGGCAGCGTACCTGTTTTCTCCGACTGCCGCAAACGGATTGGGGACCTGCATTCCAAGAGTGCCTCCTGCGATTGGCGGGTAGTTATAGCCTATCACGCGTACAGCTTCTGCCATAGCGAGCAGCGTTATGGCCAGGTAGTCTCCTCTGAGTCTGATTGCAGGATAAGACGCCAGATAGCCAATAGCTCCTCCAGCAAGCGCGGCAATCGCTAGTGTCAGGAAGAGAAGCAGTATAGCCATTAGAGGGTTCTCCGCCAGCCATTTGTTCACTTCAAAAACAAGTTTCGCGCTCTCTTGAACGTAGTCCTTGTACGTGATTGGAGAGCTTGGGTTCTCTAGATTGTGGAACAGTATTGCAAGCCTGCCTGAGAGGGCTGAGACTGTAAATGCTCCTACAGCCACACCCAACAGCTTTCCGAAATTAGGAATGCCGGTGTAGCCTGCTTCGAGATTTAAGCTCAAGACCACTATCGAATATATGGAAAAGAGAGCTATAATGTCAAGTACAAACTGAGAAACTCCACCGCCAAAGAGCTCTCCTATCATGACGCTTTCACCCTTTTCTTGAACTTGCTCCACTCGTATCCTCCAATGCCCTCTGGCAGAAGCAGAAGCATTACTGCCATGATTAGCAGGGGAATCATAGGTCTATAGCCGGCATTTAAGCCTAAATGTAGCGTGAGAAAGTTCATGATGAGAGTCTCGCTCATGCCTACTAGAAGTCCTCCCAGAAATGCACCATATATGACATTCAGACCTCCAACGATGCTGGCTGCAAAAATGCTTACTATGAGGGTATGGCCTAGTGCGGGATTCGTGAATAGCCTTAACGGTACAAGGGCACCGGCACACCCAGCTAGCCCTGCTGAGACAAACCACGCCAAGGCATACACTCTATTTACATTTACTCCTGCGACCTCTGCTAGCATGGGGTTTTCCACTGATGCCCGCAGGGCTATTCCAATTTTTGTTTTGGTGAGCAAAACTTGCAGTACCGCCAGAAGTCCTAATACCAAGCTTGGGAGCAGAACAAGCGAGCCCTGCACGTTAAGACCCTTTAGCCTGTCGTAAGCGTAGAGTGTAAAGTCTCTTGTCTTGACAAGAAGGGGTATTTTATATCCAGCCTTTTCAGAAAGCTCCTTCAAGACGCCGTTATAGTATGCTTGTGCATAGTCTGCATAGATATTGATAAATGAGAAAATCAGCATGTCAACGGCTATGGTTGCAATCATTAAGCCTATTAGCGTGCTTCCTCTGTTCGAGAGTGGCTTGAGAACCAGGAGGTACTGTGCGAGACCAACCAAGCCAACCACTACGAAGCTTAAAACCAGCACGGCAATATAGTCTGCCGGCTGTAGCGTAAACTCTCTTATTAGCACGTTGATCTCTCTAGGATCGAGGCCTTGCTCTATCGCATTTTCAATCGAGCTAACAATTCTGCTCGTAACCCAGGTCCATGTTATGTAAGAGCCTATGATCGCAAAACTTGCATGTGCAAAATTAGGAACGCGTGTAGTCATATAGGTAAGTGTCAGGCCTAGACTTAAGAGAATGTACAAGCAACTATACGTTATAGCATCGATGAGTATTGGTGCTACCATTTCTGTATCTCTCTCGAGCTCACCTTTCTGTAGCTCCGCGTAGCCCTAGATATGTAGGTCCAAACTCTGGATCTCTTAAGAGCCTTTCGGGGGAGCCCTCGTAGAGCACTCTTCCACCGACCATTAAAATGGCTTTATCGCCTATTTTTAGAGCCACCTTTGCATTTTGTTCCACTAGCACGATAGTCAAACCGAGTTCGTTTTTAAGTCTTTCGATAACGTTGATGATCTGGTACGCTACCTTGGGCGCGAGTGCTGCCGTGGGCTCGTCGAGCATTATAAGCTTTGGCTTCTTGATCAAAGCCATTGCTATTGCAAGCATCTGCTTCTCTCCTCCACTTAGATGTTTCGCCTTCCTCTTCATGTAACCACGTAGAATTGGGAAGATTTCGAGAGCCCTCTCCACCCTCTCTTCAAGCTCCTCCTTGGGTAGGGTGTACCCTGCGATTCTGAGATTCTCGTTAACGGTAAGATTGTCAAACACGTTATCGGTTTGCGGTAGGTAGACTATCCCTTTCGCTACCTTTTGGTGTGGCTGGATTTTGGTGATGTCTTGCCCTTCGAATTCAATCTTCCCCTTATAAATTCTCGTTAGTCCGTATATTGTTTTTAGGAGCGTGCTCTTCCCGCTACCATTGGGTCCCACCACCACTGTTATCTTTCCACTAGGAAACGTTGCACTAACATCGAATAGCACTTGTAACTTTCCATATCCCGCACTCACACTGCTAACCTCTAGCATGTCCCATCCTCCTTGAAAGCTAGCCCGAAAGGTAGCTTTCAATCACGAGGGGATCGTTGATGACCTCTTGAGGGTTGCCTTGAGAAATCACTCTTCCACGTGCCATAGCGTACACGTAGTCAACGTACTGTAGTGCTATGTCGAGCCTGTGTTCTACTATTAGAAAGGTAAGGTTTGCACGAGAGAGCAGCTGTCTTACTGTTTTGAGGATTTCGTGTGCAAGTCTGGGATTGACACCAGCTATTGGCTCGTCCATTAGAATCGTATCTGCGTCATTCATTACCGCCCTACCTATTTCGAGCAGCTTTAGTTGTCCGCCACTTAAATTTGAAGCTTTCTCGTCCCATAAGCGGTCTAAATTTAACATCTTGAGTATTTCAAACGCTCTTTCAACGAGCTTTTCCTCGTGCTTTTCCCACAGTCTCCTGAAAAACGCTTTAGACACGGATTCCCCTGGATTCCACCTCGCAGCCACGAGAAGGTTTTCGAGAACAGTAAGGTTAGTTAGGGGCTGGGGTATCTGGAATGTCCTTACGAGCCCGAGCTTGTTTATTTTATGGGGGGGCATGCCTGTTATATCAATACCCTTATAGTACACCTTTCCTGCGGTTGGCTTTAGTAATCCGCTTACAACGTTAATTAGAGTGGTCTTTCCACTTCCATTGGGTCCTATTATCATTGTAAGTGATCGGCCTTTGACTTCGATTGAAACGTTATCTAGCGCCGTGATGCCACTAAATCTCTTCGTGAGCTTCTCTGTTCTAATTACAGCTAAAGACGTGCTTGCCACCTGCCCACTAGTGCCAGGTGTCTCGTTTTCCTCTATAGCACCCATGCTCTCCAGCCTCTTATAGGATCATCAGTTCTTACTCGACACGGGCTGGGACTTAGAATTTGTTATCGATTTTCCTGTAGCGTTAAAACGTTGGGAGAAAAAAGAAACGCTATGTTAACATTGCAAGAAAGCTTAGCTTGCTGGCCTAAAAGCGTTGGTAATGGTGTCGTATATGCCAACAAGCTTCCAGACTGCCCTGCCTTTCTCCTCCACGACAGTCCATACGTAGTAGTCAGCGAATGCCCTGTCTCCCGCTTCGTTGAGCTTGGTCCACCCACTAGCGCCAAAGAAGTTCTCTGCAATGGCTGGCAAAGCGTTCTTTACCGCCTCACCGTCGTACTTTCCTGTAACGATTACCGACAGTACTAGTAGCCAGACTGCATCGTAGCTATTGTACGCGTAACTTTCGGGCTCTCTTCCCAGCTTTTCATAAACTCTACTCTTAACGTGCTCTGTTTTCGGATTCTCGGCAGGAGCCGCTATAGGAGCCCATACCTGAGTGTTAATTGCAAACTGCGACGCTACGGGGTCTGCCGCGAGAGCCGCGCTGTTTGCAATGCCATCGCTTCCAAACCACCTCACCTGGGATAGCACAGGATACTGGCTAGCCTGTATCATTATGGGAACAACCTCTTCGAAGCATATCAGTACAACACCCACTTTACCTGGCCCGTAGCGGTTGACGAGATCCTGTACCATGCTGGCTAGCTGGCTGACTTCCGCCGAGAACTCTTTTGCTTCCGGTGCGTATCTTGGGCCATCATACACGTTGATGCCCAGGATCTGTAGGCTATTCTTTGTGGCCTCTGCTAGCCCATCGCCCCAGGCATCCCCTCTCCACATTATAACGGCATGCTCTATTCCAACATGCTTTGCTAGACCCGCTATAACCTTGCCTTGAAACGTATCGTCTGTAACGAGTCTGAACACGTAGTCTCCTGGAATGGCTAGTGCGGGTGCAGTGCTAGATTGGCTCACGATGACGATTTTGTTAGAGTCCGCATACCCTTTAATGTTTCTTAGCTCTGCACTTGACATGGGACCTACTATTAGACGTATGCCCCGCGCGTACAGCGATTGCAGCTTCTGCAGTGCCACGTCAGCCTTGGTTTCAGTATCCTCTATAACGACCTCTACTCTATACGGAAGCCCTACCTCTTGAAGGAACCTATTCGCGTCCTCCTCTGCCACCTTTATGGCAACTGCATCGTTTTCGCCGAATGATGCAAGATCTCCTGTTAGAGGTAAAAGCGCACCTATCTTTATGACCTCGGGAAATTGTGCTCCTCCTGTAGCCGTTTCCGGCACTGTAGTTGTCGGTCCAGGAGCAGAAGGCTTCACGACATACCCTATTGCAACTCCGATGACCAAGGCTATCACTGCAGCAATAATCAGGTTTTTCGTCTGTGCTCTCATAACCGGTCACTCCACGAAGTGCTATCAACGCTTTCAAGGGTCTAAATAAGAGCAAATGAGAGGAAATAAGCTTTTTGTTAGGACTATTCTAGTGGGAATATTTTATGACTCTTACATGCAATTTATTATAAATCATTACAAAAATTTCGAAAGCCACAGTGTCAAAAGCATGATTCCAGTAAGGCTCAAAATCGCATTAAGGATGGGATCGTCATGTCTTGTTGCACTCAAGCCAAACCTTCTTTGACTCAGAGGCCACAACAGAGCAACCCCCTGCTTGGTAAAGCTGTCTAGAATTAAATGTGTAGAGTACGCAAACGGGAATGCTAGAGTTGCCACTTTAATGGTACTCTCGACTACCAAGCTCGATAGCAAGCTACTTGAAATTGTCTTGTAAAACAATACCGTTAGTAGGGACATCGCGAACAGATTGTGCAGTGCGCTTCTGTGCTTAAACCTTAAGTCCAAGTCTGGCAGCACGCTTGCTATTAGGGCAGGAACTAAAACGAGTGGTACTAGATCCGCTGGCGGATTAAATAGACTAAGCGTGGCGCCAACGCCAAAAATGATGTGAGTGCCTCGTTTCATTGGCTTTCTACCCTTCCTGCATTTTGAGCAGCTCTTCGATCTCCTTTATGATTTCTCTTTCGCGTTTTGAGATCTTCTGCCACTCTAAAGCTATCTTTATGTCTCTTCCAACGACCTTTCTTGGGTGCTCGTCCACCTTCACGAGAGCAGGCAGAATCGTCATTTCTCCCAGTAGAACGGCCTCTCCAACATTAAGGCTTGGCAGTAGCTCAAGCAGCTCGTCGCTTAATTGCTCGCTGGCTCTCTGGACATAGTACTTGTCGTGAGGCTCAACTATCTTAAGAATGACCTTGTTGTTCGTCTGTGATAGAGCGTTCTCGTCTACCCCCTTTGGCCTTTGGCTTACGAGACACAACCCCACCCCGAACTTTCTCCCCTCTCTTGCAATCCTCGAGGCTGCCGCTTTGGTGAACGTCTCCTCGTCTTTTGGAATTAGAATGTGGGCTTCCTCTAGTACAACAAGTACCGGCGATGGGTATCCCTCTCTCCCCCCACTACTAACGTACTTCTTTCTCTCTTGAAGCAGCCTCCTTAAGAAAAAGGACACGACAACATCACTGCCCCTTTCGTCTATTTCGGCCAGATCCACGATATTGACGTATCCAGGCTTGATTACGCTTTCGAGCCTGTAGGGGGCTGCCGGATTGATTACGCTTCCATACTCGACCCTTAGCTCCTCTAGCTTGTTCATAACTGCAAAAATAAGGTCAGAGTCCATACCCTTCATGTAAGAAATGCTTCTTGTAAGCTCTTCTTTATCGCTCTCAGAATAACCAATACCGCCTATGCTATCGCATATTTTCTTCAGAATAGTGTTTTCGGTGACGCTCTTGCTTTGCTTGTTCGTGCTTAGCTTGTAGATTACATCTAAAACTGCAATCATTCTATCAATTAGATCGATGCTTTTTCTAGTTGCCACGAACAGCTTGGCTGCGTTAAACGCCAGTCTTAGAACCCTCTCTTGCCGAACAGCTTCGGGCTTTATTTTCGCTAGGGTTTTCAGCTCTGCAAACGTTAGGTACTCGGGATTGAGTTTGGGCTCTATGACGTTACGCTTGCTACCTCCGATACCCGAGCCGGCATACTCTCCGTGTATGTCAAATATAAGAACAGTTCCTCCTAGACCGCCTGCCATTCTATCTGCTAGTATGCTCACAGTGTTAGACTTCCCTGCTCCCGTTACAGCAAGAATTGCAATGTGTCTTGCGACTATAGAATCTACCTTCACGTAAACAGGCACGTTAGGGTGGTTTGCTAGAACCCCTATTCTCACGTAGCCTGCCTGAGTTCTCTCTCCAATGTATGCTATTTCATCCCCACTCAAGAGCGAGCTGTCTGGTGCAAACACCCTTCTCAAGATCTCCTCTGAGGCCTCGTAGACCCTACTGCCAGCTCTAGGAGGGGTTTTCAATGGGTTTGGCTTGCCATACTCCACCAGGTCTTTTAACCTTGATAGAAGCCGTGCTTTTCCTTTGAGATACTCCCTATTAGTTCCAACGAGCATTACCGTCTTTTCGACGGCATTAATGTCTTTAACGTCCGACGGTATAAACGGGTTGCCGCTTACAGAATACTCTACCATTGCTAGAACAGGTCCCTCGTCGTGCTCTACAACAACATACTCTCCTACTTTTGCTGGCCTCTTAGCTAGAAACAAGGCATAGAATGGTGTAGTCTCGCCTACTACGACACCTATCTCATTGAGGTCTTGGAGAACGCCTCTCCACTCATGCAAGCTCCACGCTCTCCCTCCCAGTAGTTTCTGACTTCAATCCGAGCGCTTCCACTATAATGTCTGCTGCCCTTTTTTCAATGTGTGCTCTCTGGTGGGCTATAAGCAGGGGGTGCGGGTATCCTCCCGTGCACGTTTGGTGTATTTGGTGCAGAGTGCCCAGAAACACTTCTTTGGGGTCTTTCGACTCCAAGACGCTAAACGGCGTCACGACCTCCACTCTCAGCACGGGTCCTCCAGAAACAAATCGCGCGTACCCGCTTACAATTGCAATCTTCCTAGATAGGTCTTTCAGACCCGCAAAGCTTGGGACGGACAGTGAAGATGCACGCTTAACCTTATCTTCAACGAGAAAGCCCGGCTTTCTGGTATACTCGGTTAGAATGTACTGATCCGGAACGATCCTCCCAAAAATTTTATTGCTTCTTCCAGTTTTTGTTATAAAAACTACCTTCTTGTTTTCCACTAGAAGGGTTTCAAACAGGGTCTTCACTGCAAGCGCTTTTTCCGCCAGCTCTAGAGCTACGACTCTTCTAGCTAGCTCCTCGAAATCCCTCCCTTCACTACTCTCTAGAAACTCGCTTTCGATTACGCTCTTGCTTGCGAGGAGTGTGTCGAAAAACTCCCTTTCGTCTAAAGCCAATGCCTCTGCGAAGGCGAGAGTGCCGAACTTGGACAACATGCTATCTAGAATTCCAAGCTTCAGGTGCGTTGGTCTCGTTAATAGGGACTCTATGCTTCCGTCTGCAAGCACGAGGTCTGAGGCCTTTGCACCTCTTATCATGCACTTTACTTCACCAACATCTCTATAGATGTTTACTCTATCGCTTGAGTTTAGAGGTGGTATAACCAAGTCAATATCTAGAATTCCCTCCTCCCTGTCTAGCGAGTACCAGCCTCTACTCTTTGACATCGTAATTGCGTACGCCTTAACTATGTACAAATCATAGGCCAGGGTTGAGAGCGAGATGTATGAACCTCCGTCTATGCCTGAAACCTTAAAAGCCTCTTCGATGCCGCTCCACGCATCTACAGCTACCCATCTCTCTTTGACGTTCTCCTGCAAGGCCTGGCTTTGTAGCCTGAGCACCTTCTCTTTCAACTTGGCGATTTTCTTTCCGGCCACTTCTAGAATGTCGTCGTAAAATCTCACCGTCATATGGGAATTTCCTCCTGTAGTATTATTGAGCCTTCTGCAGTCTTCTTTATGAAAAAGACGTTATCGCTAGCCTCTCTGAGCATGTCGTCGTGTGTTACCAGTATTAGCTGAGGGAAGACTACGCCTCCTTTAAAGTACTGTAGTATTTGAATTAGCTTTGATTTTCTATCGACGTCCAAATACGTTGTCGGCTCATCGAGCATCATAAAGCCTATCGGCCTCGTTATTCCGCGCATTTCCTGCGCCACCTTGTGAAATGCTACTATGAACGAAATCGCAAATGCAACCTTTTCTCCTCCACTTAAGGCATGGAAGCTTTGGTGACCATACGGGCCTCTAAGCACGATGTTTAGGTTCTCGTCTATCGATGCCTCGGTGTATGAAAGCTCAAAGACTCTAAGCAGCTTGTTTAGCTCGCCCTCGAGTCTCTTAAGAGCATATCTTCTAAGCAGTTTTGGGATTTGGTCTCTATGGAACAGCCTTCTAACGTACAGCAGTATCTCTAGCCTTCGCTTTGCCCTTTCTAGCTCGTGTTTAACACTATCGTAAAAGCTCGCTTGCCTTCTAAGCTCTTCGAGCTTATTGCCGATATTCTCTTTTTGAGCGATCGTGCGCTCCAGCGTCCTCTCTCTATTGCTGATCTCCGTTTCTAGATTGCTAATCTCGTCGTCAAGGGCTTTGTAGTTTTTGATTGCTTCTTGAAGCTCGCTCGCTCTGGTCCTGTACAGGCTTAATTTTTGAGCGAGCTCTGCAATTTGCACTTCAATACTGTGTTCTCTCTCTTGAAGTGCTGCAATGCTCCTCCTTATGCCTTGAACTCTACTAAGATGTCTCTCCACATCCTCTAGCCTTGTCAGCTTCCTGACGTCGATGCCCTCTTCGAACACAAGACAGGGCGGGAGGGTTTTCTCCACGAGAGCGCTAAGACTTTCTATTTCGCATCTTGTCACGCGAAGCTTTTGCTCCACTTCTTCACGTATGTCGTTTAACCTGCTTACGAACTCCTTGATGTTCTCGAATGCTTCGAGTAGCGTAGTCAGGTGTATACCATACTTTTCGCTTAGAAGCTTGGCGTTCAAACCGGCTCTTGTAAAAGCATTTTTAGTTTCATGATCTAGAGCGTCCAGATTCTCTAGCACCGCCTTGGAAACTCTTCTCTCTATGCTCTTAATGCTTGATTCCACTTCGACGAGTTGCCTCTTGACTTCGTTTAAAATTGCAAGTCTTCGTTCACAAGTTCTTACAAGTTCCTTTATGCTGCCTGACAGCTCCTCTAGCTTTTGGGTTTCGGTTTTAACCTTTCGAATTTCAGCTAGCACTCTGTCTAGCTCACTTGCTACATGAAGCCTTATGCCCTCTCTTTCTTCGAAGTTTAACGGCTTGCCACACAGTGGGCACTTTTTCGATGCTTTCTCCAGCAATTCAAGCATTTCTTTCAAGTGCTGGCTTTTAGCTTCTAGCATTGCTTCAGAGCTTCTACACTTCTGCAGCTTGCTCTCAAGTGCCTCTTCGATACCACGCAGATCCTCTACTGCTAACGATTTTCCTTCTAAGGCCCTCTCCAGCTGAAGCTCTTTTGCATGGCGTGCGAGTTTTTCAATATCCAGTGTTAGGCTTTCTCTTTCCTGCTCAATTTGCTTCTCTAGATCAGCGAGTTTCTGCGTAAGAAGACGGTGTTGTTCGGCATAGCTTTTAATCTCGCCAAGCCTTTCAAGTAGGTCTTGCAGACTAATGCCTGCTTCTTGAAACCTTTTTGCCTTTGAGTACATCGAGTCTAGAATCCTGCTTATGTCCTCTAGCATGTTATGTGCCTTTTTGACGGCATACAATTTCTTCAGTAGAGCTAGGGTTCTCTCCAGAAGCTCTAGTCCAACACTTGACTTGAACCGTAGGGTGCGAGTAGAGGCCGCAGTCTCTCTCTCAATATCGGCTTTCTGCCTGTTGAGCTCTTCTACTTTATTCAGTGTCTCCTCCTCTAGCTTCCTCAGCAGGTTATACTCTTCGACTTTTTTCAACAACTGCTCTCTCTCAATTTTCAATTTCTCACATCTATCTCTTAGCTTCGCTATTTCCCTCTTTTCGCTTTCAATTCTACTTTCAACCTCTCTGAGGTGTTGCATATTCTCTTCCGTTTCCTTCAGGACGCTTTTGACGTGTTCTTCTACCTTCTCTAGCTCTCTTACCAGCTCGCTCAGACTCTCCTCTGTTACAGTAAAGCTTGTTTTGAAGTATCCTAACCCTCTACTTAACGGCTGGTCAACGCTAACCGTGATTTTTAGCTCTCTGAGTTTTTCATAGGCTTTCTCGTAAGCATCTAGCCCTAGTAGCGAGTCAAAGCTCTTCTTTCCCTCCTGGGTTGATAGCTTGTCGAGAAGTTCAATTAGAGTCTCTATTTGCCCTTGTCTGATTATCGACATCTCTACCAGTCGCTCGTAGTTTTTAAGAGTGCCGGGATCATCGCCTTTTCTGCCTAAGAGAAGTCCTGCTAGGTAGCTTGTCGTTTCGTTTACCCCGCTTGCAACAGTTTTTCCGTCTACCTTAACGTAATCGTTGCGCTCGCCATTCCTTCTCCTCTCTCGATAAACCTCAACGCTCTTTCCATCCGAAAGCTTGAGTTTTAACTTGACAGACATTGCCCTCGAAGAGCTATTTATCGTGTTTTCTAGCGTTCCTCTAGGGTACTTGCCTGTCAGAGCAAAAATTATAGCCTCGACGAGACTAGTTTTGCCCGAGCCGTTTTCACCAATAAGCACTGTAACGCTCTGAGGTACCTTGAAGTGCTGCTTTTTCTTGTAGCTCACGAATCCCTCGAGCTCTACTTCGTCTATTAGAATCTTGCTCATGCTCTCACCCTCTACTGTATTAAGAACCGTTTTGCTTGCTCAAGTAGTAGTCCAGCCCTCGAGCTCCCCTGACCTTAGAAGTTCTAAACTGTGCCCCAGGCTCTTCCTGCAGAAGACTCGGAAGTCTAGCTTCTCTGTCGAGCTTTCGACTAATAATGTCGTTCCAAGACTCTTCTTCCACGAGCCTTTCGACGTACTCTCTGCACTCCTTTTCAACGTTACTAGAACTGGAAAGGCACTCCTTAAGCTCTACAAGGTACAGAGCCAGCTTAGCGTTGTTGTTTAGAAGCCTGGCTATGACCTGAGCCTCGTCGAGAGGCCTTTCCGGAAACGTCCAAGTGGGCTCCTCTTCAACTTGAGTAAACACTCTTGTCAAGAGAGACTTGCCCTTAAGAAGCTCTTCTATACGCTTTTGTTCCGCTTCTCGCCTCTCTTTTGACGTGACAAGAATAACGTGAAATATTGGCAGCTTGCTGAAATTTAAGTTGCTTATTATACTTCTAACCTCGCTCTCAATCTCCTTCAAAGTGCCCTGGACTGTATATTGTGGTCTGACCTGCAGGTCTACCTTATGCAGTAGTGGCTCCTTTTTGCTTATGTCGACAATATAAAAGCCCTTGCCCGTTGTTCTCCAATGCTCTATTTCACTTCTATCCATGATATCAATGCTACCAGAGTAGGCTAGAAGTGTTCCTGTTGGAGTTATGGTATAGGTTCTGACGTGAAGGTGTCCTAGAGCCACGTAGTTCAAGCTCTTCGGTAGAGCTGATACTTCTACTCCTGGCTCATAGTAGTTTGGTAAGAGCTCTTGCACAGGAAAGTGACCTAGCAGGATTACTCTATGGGTTCCAGCATACTCGCGCGCGTTGATGTCAATATACCTAAATAGGCTATCGTAGAAATCTCTTCTGTACTGTTTCTGCAAAAAGCTAGGAGCTCCATATACTAATGCCTGGCTACCATCTCTACCTTTAATTTCGCACCTTCCTGCAACTATGGGGTAGACCTGATCGGTGCCTTTACCAGCAGACGTAGGCTTTAATGCCCGGAAGCCGTTCATGAACTCCTCGAGCACGTAAAGAATGTTCTTTTCTCTGCCTCGAGGCAAGTCGTGGTCTCCCGAAACGGCAATAACAGGCACCCCCCTATCGATTGCCTCTTTAACACTTTCCCTAAATCTAGAGATGGCGGTGTTCGAGGGTCTAGGTCTGTTGAAGATATCGCCAGCAAGCAAAATTGCATCCACGTGTTCGCTAACGGAAACTTCTATTGCTGTTTTAAAGCTCTCGTAGATGTCGTTCTCTCTCTCCTCGCTACCATACTGAGAGAGTCCCAAGTGAGTGTCGGCGATGTGGGCTATAAGCACCAAAACGAACACCGGTAGAGCAAGCCTTGTTAAAGCAACTCTTCTCGCTTGCGGTCTGCTCTGTTAACTTAATCCCTATGTTTTAATGTACCACATTTTATTCTATTTACACATTTATTCTATTTAAAAAGAGAGGACGCTCATGCTTCCTTCTTCAGACAAAAGTAGTACTCCTCGGCTACCTGAAGCCCCTCCATCTTTTGCGTTGTCTCCAGTCTAATGATAAAGCCCCCTACAGAGAACAGGTATACCGTGCTCTTGTCCTTCTCCTTTTCTTTTATTGAAAAGAGAAAAGCCTTGCCACAATAGTCCTTTTCTGAAAATCCCTTCGGCTTTGATGTCGCTATTTCGAGTGTTAGCCTCTCTCCCTTAGAATACTCCAGCTCCAAGTCTTCGTGATATTCTATTATAGCGCTCTTTAGACTCTCCCCATGGCAGTTGAGCCTGTAGACCTTGGGTAGTATGGATTTTTCTATTCCGTCCACCACGAGCTTAATTGTATGCATTCAGGCGCACCAAGCCTGCAGCTTTTCATCGTGCATAAAACTTTAAGCGGTCTTTAAGCAATTTCAGACTATACTTCATCTTTAGTTTCTATGCTGTTTTGACCGCTCGCCCTAAAATGCTTTTTAGGCTTCTAGCGAACCTAGAACCTTCGAGCCTGCACATAGTATAAAAATTATAGCTGTTATTAGTTATTTGAGCGTTAATCCTGAATGAAAGCAAAAGTGGGTGGGCTCTTTTGAGCGTTCCAAGTGCTACTAGGAGGCTCATGAGCGAGCTGAACTCCCTACTTGATAAGGAGGTAGTGATAAAGCTAAAGGATGGGAGCCAGATTCGCGGAAAGCTTTATGGGTTCGATGTGAACACATTTAACATTCTATTAAAGAATGCTAGCGACTCGGTGACAACGTATCCTACGATGCTTATTTATCACGATAGCATCATCAGCCTATCAGCTATTGAAGCGCCCCTTTTCGATCCCGAGGAGTTCGCGAGGATAGTCTCATCTAAGCTCAGCATTAGAGAGTCCGATATTAAGGTGCTACCCGAAGCTGGAGTGGTAGTGATTCTCAACAGCATTCGCGTATCGGAAAAGGGAGTTGAGGGCAGCGGTCCCCTAGCCCATAAGGTCTACGGTCTTTTCACGGAGTACATTGAGAGCAAGAAGAAAGAGGGTGTCCAGGGATAGCGCTTGTTTAAAGTCAAAGAAAGGTGCCTTGCTGGAAGAATAGGTGTCTTGAAGACCAAAAGGGGCTTTTTAGAAACCCCATATCTTTTTCCGGTCATCGATCTAGAGAGACAGGAGATACCGCTTAGCGAGATTCGAGCTTTGGGATTTAGGGGAGTAATAACCAATGCCTACCTTCTCTTTAGGCGCGGATTCAAAGGGGACATCACGCTTCTCCTTAAGCCTTTTGAGGTCATAATGACAGACTCGGGTGCATATCAATACCTAGAGTACGGGAGAATAGACATTGACAACGCAACCATTATAGAGTACCAGAAGAAAATAAACAGTGACATTGCCGTTATACTCGATGTTCCTACAGGAGACAGCAAAGATAGGGTCTGGGCTGAGTTTACCGTAAGGGAAACGCTGCGTAGAGCACAGGAGGCCTTGAAGCTCGTAGACCGTGAGAAGAGGTTGTGGGTTCTCCCCATACAGGGGGGAGTACATTTAGAGCTCTTGGAAATCTCGGCAATAGAATCGTCGAATTTAGAGTTCGACATCTACGCGCTGGGAAGCCCTACTAAAATGCTTGAGAGGTACAGGTACGAGGCTATACTCGACATGATCTTTTCTGTTAGGAGAAACCTTCCATTTTGCAAACCGCTACATCTTTTTGGAGCAGGTCATCCCATGATGATCCCCATCGCGGTAGCGATGGGGGTTGACCTCTTCGACTCTGCCTCCTATATCTTGTTTGCCAGGCAGGACAGGTACATGACGGAGGCCGGGACCAAGCACGTAAGCGAACTTGAGTATCTTCCGTGCTCTTGTCCTGTCTGTCACAGACTCGATGCTCGTGAGTTAAGAGAGCTTAATCGAGCAGAGAGAACGAGACTTTTGGCTCTACATAATCTCGGTGTCATAAGTGCTACTTTGAAAAAAACAAAGCAAGCGATAGTTGAAGGCAGACTGTGGGAGTTGCTAGAAGAACAGTCCCGCAGGCATCCTCGCTTATACTCGGCTTTTGTTTGGATTGCAAAAAGGTACTCGAAATGGCTCGAGGCCTTTGACCCTCGAATCAACAGAATTTCCAAAGCTGTGATGCTGTACGATCTACTTTCGCTTAGAAATCCGAGAGTAGGAAGGGCACTAAGGCACTTGAGAACAGAGTACAGTCCTCCACCGCTTTACAAGTACTTGCTTCTACGTCCAAGAACCTCTATTGACAACGTCAGCAACGAAATTCTCACGAGGTTGAAAGATCAAGTTCACATTGTTTTCTACGACGAGGTTCTCGGAGTAATACCTTCGGAACTCTCGCGAACTTATCCGCTGGGGCATAGTATTACACCCGGAATAAGGCCTTGGGGTCCAAGCAAGAGCCTGCTTAGGAGGATAAGAGAGTACGTCCTAAAGTACAAAAGTAGCTATGCGATGCCAATTATGATTGAAGTGTGTAGGGAATGGGACGAAAGCGAGCTCTTAAAAGAACTGCCTAGCGATGTTAGCTTTAAAGTTCTAGTCGTAGATTGCGAGTACTAGCTTTCTAGCAGAATGTCGTAAGGCGGAACAATTAGCGTCTTCAAGGCTTTAAAATGTCCTAAGTTGGGGATGTGCTGTTTCTCCAACAGAACATGTAGGTACAGAATGCTTGAAGGTTTTCTCGAGTAGAGAATGCAGTCTTCTTATGTGGGAGCAACTCGCTCCGGTTTTTTCTGATATTTCCTTCACGACCTTGCTATCGAGACTCTTTGATTCCCTCATGTAAAGCATTATGAGTGCTAGTGCTACCTTTGCCCTCTCCGTTCTGGAGTTAAGCGTAGGATGTTTTCTGATTATATTTTCTACAATGAACCTAATCTCGCCGTTTTCTGTAAGAAGCCTTCTAGCTCTCAAACTGCCCTCCGTTAGTAGCAATTTAACCGGCTTTCTCTTCCCCGATACGTATTCTTCGAATGTGCTAGAGTCTACAATGAGCTCCTTGCTTCCTATACCACGCTTTCTCGATACGCGTTTAAACTCCATATAAGACTGCTCCTTCTGGCGGATCCACTTATGGTACGCGCTTTTACGAAATTTCGTGGTAGGCACTCCGTTTTCACGGTCTCTGGGCAAGTCTCCTGTCACTATTCTGTCGTTTACAATACCACACGAGGAACACACGATAAACCCGCTTTTGTAGTCCCAAACAAGACTTTTGCTTCCACACTCCACACACTTCAACACGCCCTTACACCAAAAAAGACGGCGCGAGCGATAATATTAGCGCGTTTATATACAACAGTTACTTGGGGGAGGGCGTAACGAAAGTACTTGGATAGGAGCGCGGGCCTAAGCGTCAAGGTGAGGAGAGGAACTCGCTCCAATTGAAAAGGAAAGGCTCACTTTGGCTTTTTAAAGTGAAATACCTCGACATCTATAGATATGGGCATTCTGTGCTCCTTTTCTTTTGTGACCCAAAAACTAACACCATAACGCTTTGCATAGTCTTCAAGGATGTTTATCGGTATTGTTCCGGCAGGCACCCTTACCTTATATTCTCCTTCATGCTTTGATGCGCATTCTAGAACTTTAACAAGTAGCGTAAACGGGTGCTCCTTGCACTCTGAAAATTCCAGCATGTCAATAAGGCGCTTCTCGCAGTTGTCCTTCATAAGTACATCTTCACCTACTTTGTAGAGCCCTTGTTACGCTATGCTTTTAATATGGTGTGGATAGTTTTATAACATTATGTAGTTTCCGAGGGCTCGCAGTAGAGAGTGGAGGCGATATTTTTGAATAGACCGGTTAAAGTAAAAGACAAGACCACTGGGAAAATCGTCGAACTTGTTCCAGAAAAGGTTTGGACCCTTGCTCCCAGAGGCAAGCGGCCAGTAAAAATTGGAATCTTCAGAAGTCCAGACACGAAAATGTGCTTTAGAGCGCGAGTACCTGACGACTATCCCGAAGGCTAGCTTTTTAAAAGTTTTTGAAACCCGCTATAGTCGCTTCTCTCTTACATCCTTCGAAACCTCTACAGATGCCAAGCACCAATCCAATAGGATGACCCTATTTATTCGCTGGACGACCGTTTTTTATAGTGTCTTGAAGTAATGGGAATAGTTCCTTGTCGGGAAGCTCCAGAAATACGGCACTGCAGGGAGTTTTGCTTTTGGCGCTAGGTCTACTAGTGATGCGCGAACTTTATGAAAGGCTAAAGGACGCTTTGATAAACCTGCTCGACACTTTGTCAAATGGCGCACTAGGGCTTTTAAAGAGGTTATCTGACAACCTAAGCGTTTTCTTTCCTGCACTAGCTATGCTTGTATTCCTAGTTGTATTGCTCTCTGTTGTCTTTTTAAAAGCTAGAGCCGCCAGAAAAACGAAAGAGGACTATGCTTGGCGCTTACGTGTCCTGGATCTTCAAAAACACGTAGAATCCCTTGTCTCTATACAATCACTGCTTAGAGAGAGGGTGCTCTCGTGGAACACTACAGGATACTTCATGCTGGGATATGCGAGACAGGGACTAGAGTTCTTCCTATGCGTGAAGGGCCTTACAAAAGTCCAAGCCGAGGTTATCGAAAGCTTTCTCAAGACTCTAGAGCCCAATATCAAATGGGGTAGAGTACGAAGGGCAGAGTGCCCTAAATTCACGCCAAGTAACGGACTCGAAGAGCTTGAGAAACCTGTAAGCTCTCTACTAAAGTCCATTGGCAAGAGCGCCTGGAGGATGGGGAGCGTGCAGGACCTTTTAGATAACGAAAAGAGCGGAGATAGGATCATCGCGTTTGCAAGGTCGAAACAGGATGGAAGACCAGTGGGCATCAGGGTTAGCGAACTCTATAGGCACGTAGGAATTTTTGGGTCTACCGGAAGTGGAAAGACTACCACTGCCTCTATAATCGCAGTGCAAGCAGCTCTCAGCGAACAGTCAGTAGTCGTTTTGGACTGGCATGGAGAATACCGCGATATTTTTGCTAAACTTAAAGCTAAACTTAAACGGGAAAAAGTGCCTGAAGTTCAGGTACTTAATCCTGTCAGGAGTAAAGTCTCAATTAATCCCCTAGACGGAGGTATCGAGGAAACCATTGACGTTTTGGAAGACGTCTTCTCCCTAACACCGCCACAAGCTGCTACGCTTTACAAGGTTCTAAAGGAGAGCAGAGGCGTGAGGTCGCTACACCAACTAACACTACTACTCGACTCAAGCTACCATGAAAGCTATTGGGAAAGGGAGCTTAGAGCTGCTTTGGTTAGGAGGCTAGAAGCTATTAACAGTAGCGAAGGCAGGATTCTTTTTTCAGACAAGCAATCTGAGCTTCCATTAAATCCTCGAACAATTCTTATCGTGGATTTAAGCGAAATAAAGAACTACACGCTTAAAAGGCTCTATGCTCTCACACTCCTAAGGGTCTTGTTTCAGAGAGGCCAAAATAGGGGGCTGCAAAAAACAGTTCTTGTTTTAGACGAGGCTCACAATCTGCTTCCCAAAGCAAAGGAAAACTTCGTGTCCAGAATGCTAGCAGAATCGAGGAAATTTGGAATAGGATTGATACTGATAACTCAATCGCCAAGCAGCATTAACGTCGAGTTTGTGAAGAACTTGAATACCAAAATAGTACACTCTCTCAAAACTGGCATGGACATAGAGATTGTGGAAGAAAGCATGGCTTTAGACAACGAAAAAGCGTCGACTCTGCCCTTGCTGGAGGTTGGAGAGGCTCTATTCTCTTCCCCCTCAAATCCAATTCCAATACATATAGTCGTCGAAGTTCCCTATGACTGGCTACGGTAGGATGTGGCAAGCGACGCTAAGCGTTTTTCGAGTTCTTGCTTGGCACGGGTAACGCGCTTGTTGAGCTCTCCAATGATGTTGCTATCTCCGTGATAGCATGTAGTGCACACCCTCTGCGCAGAGTTTATTTCATGAGAGCATTTGTAGCAAATTAACCTGCCACACAGAACACACACGTCAAATGCGAGCTTGCTTCTGCACACTTGGCACAGGAAGCTTGCACATGCCAAGCACGTTTCCTGCTGCCTGTCAACGAGACATCCGGTGCAAACTGCTCTTCCACATACTATACACTCGCCTGTAGCCTCTTCTTTCTCACAGACCTTGCACTTGCGACTTGATAGTACGTACATCACAATCCCGAGAGCAAGAATCTTGGATGTACTGTATTGATCTTCTGCGGCTTTATTACTCTGACTCTACGCGCGACTCCTTGCTTTTCTGCCTAATTGCTTTTACGTGTGTACGCATGTGGGAAATTAGATCTTGCAACTTGAAGAATATCGGATTTCCCTCCTCCGTGCCACATACAGGACAGTAGTAAAAGCACTGCCTTCTGTTGTAGTACGTGTAGAACTTCGAGCCTTCGAAATCAACGAGCCTTAGCTCAAGTTCGCTCTCAAGCTCCAATCCGCACCACTAGTCTTTAGGCACTTTTTATGGTTGCTATGGAGTTGTCTGCTATTCCATTCTCTCGCATGAGCTCTCCGTTCACCAATGCAACGTTTTCAGATAGCCCTTCTTTAATCACTACCTTGAGAAGGAACCTCTTCTTCCCGGCTACCGTTATGTAGGCTTGTTCTTTCAACTCAAGCTCTTTTGCAAGCTTCTCGCTTACGGCTACCTGGTCCCTCTCGACCTCCCCATATCTAAGCCTTATTCTCCTCTCCTGAGCGCTTTTTCTGGCCTCCCTCTTTTTTAGTAAAGCATCTGCAGTAGGGATGACAGCAAGAAGAGCCTTTATGTCTGCTCTCTTCTCTCTTTTAACTTCCCCTCTAGCCTCTTCCGCTTTTGTTTCGTGCTCTCTCTGTTCACTCATACACACTCACCTGTCTCCACCTATACTTAAAAGAGCGAGCACTTACGTTCAAGTCTCGCTTTCAAGCGCCCAAAGGATCCAAGAAACATAATCACTTACCTAGTAGTAGGTTTGGTGTCTCTCGAGCCATTCTTCCTGCCGCTCCTTTTTGCATCAGAGTGAAGATTCTTGTGTCTGCAGTAGATGGCCTCCGCCTCGCCAACGCAGCCTGTGGCAACCGTCCACCCTATAAGACCGTGTAGTTGGACAACGGAACCAGCTACACAAGAGCCCGCCATTCTACAGGCTGCCACCAAGGCAGGAAGACGCGAGTTGAAACACATAAGCTTTCTGCCCCGCTCTCTCCGAATGTTATCATTTCGCTTTTTTCACTATAAGGCGTAGGGCGACGTTAAGCCTATTTTACTGCATAGCTACTTAGTTCCTTTAAGCTTTTCTCGCTCCAAATGTACTCATCGAGTGCCTCCCTAAGGTTTCCTAAGCCCAGTCTAATTTGTTCCCACGTGTCCCTATCCCGAAGCGTAACCGTGTCGTCCTCCAGTGTTCTGTGGTCAACAGTTATTGCAGCCGGAACTCCAAGCTCATCTGCTCTTGCATACCTTCTACCTATACTGCCTGAATCGTCATAAATCACGGTATAGTTCCAGCTTTTCAACATCTCATAGATCTCTCTCGCTTTTGATACCATATCCTCTCTGGATAGAAGCGGGAATAGTGCAACCTTAACGGGAGCGAGCCTTCGCGGAAGTGACAGTATGATTCTACCATCTTTGACTCTTAAAGAATGCTCGAGTACAACGTACAAAAGCCTCTCGCTCCCAAACGAGGGCTCAATAACGTGCGGAATGAATTTTCTGACCTTCTCTTCTATTTCCTTTTCCTCAACGCTGTACATCGAGGGGAGAATTTCGTGCTCCCCAATGGTTATTACGAGACCCCTCTTTTTTGCCTCCAGCAGCTTCTGAGGATCTTCGGACAGTATTTTCTTCTCCAACTCTCCTGCTTTAGCGCCAAACCTCCTTCCAAGCTCGCTTCTGTTCACTCGAACAATTGTGACGCGGCGCTTAACTGGCTCTTTAAGTTGCTTTGTAATGTAGAGATCCTTTCCACTTTCTAACATGTGCCTCTTAAGGTCGTAGTCTGTTCTGTAGGCGTGACCAGAAACTTCTATCCAACCCCATCTCTCCGTTTTGACAAGCTGGTCAAATGTTTGTGCCGAGTAGTGCGCTCTTTCCTCTGGTAGCTTTTCCTCGAAAAACTGGTTTTCGCGTGAGATGCCGAGCTTAACCAGAAAATCTTGAGATTCGCTCATCCAGTAGGCCAGCCAAGGATTCAAAACTATTTTCTCCTCTACGACCTCTTCGAGCCTGTACTCTTGTGGCTTGCTGTCGCCTCTCTTCCTTGCACTCGCAGTTAGAATCCTAAGCTTACTATCACTTTTAGAAGCAATATACTCGTCGGCACCCGGTTCTAGCGGGTCAAAGAAGAACTCGAACTCCATGATTGTAAACTCTCTCAGCCTGATAACCCCTTGCCTAGGACTAATCTCGTTTCGTGCGACGCGTCCTATTTGAGCTATTCCTAGAGGGAGCCTGTTTCTCATCGCTTGGTACACGCGCTTAAAAGCCAGGAACATTCCCTGTGCCGCTTCAGGCCTAACGTAGCCAACGTGTCCAGCATAGGGGCCTATTTGTGTTTTGAAGAGGAGATTAAAGAACTGAACCTCTCCGAACCTCCCCCCACAAGTCGGACACGTAATTTGATTTTTAGCAATAATTTCCTCGAGCGCGCCCTTACCTAAACCCTCGACCTTAATGTTAAGCTTTTCCTCGATGAGGTGATCTGTGCGATAGATCTTACCGCAAGACTCGCACTTTACTATTGGATCCGTAAAGCTCTCGACATGGCCGCTGGCAATGTAAACGCGTTCGGGTCCTATTATGGGAGTTTCAATTTCAACGATCATCTCTTGGTGTTCAAGAATGAAGTGCTTCCTCCACTCCTCGATAATGTTGTTTTTCAAGAGCAACCCGTAAGGACCCAAATCGTAGAAACCTGCAACGCCACCATATATCTCGTAGGACTGCCAGAAAAATCCTCGCCGTCTGCCTATCTCAAAAATCTTGTCTGCAAGCTCCCCAGTAGTCACGAGAGATCCCTACTCTGTTCTCAATAGTACCAGACCGTACTGTATGCTGTCCTGACCTACCACGACCCTATTGTGCTTACTCAACGTTATTGCAGTTTTTATTCTTTTAGTGCTTTATGTCGAAGACCTAGCAAGTAGTATGCTGCTCGCAGGAAACCTGGAACTTCTCCCCTTGCAGTAGTTCTTGCTGGTCAAGGATTTTTCCATGCATTCTACATGTACATGCGTGTCTGAATTGCTGCTCGCGGAACGCGTTCTTAGCTGCTAGCCGGTTATGCAGTGTTGCGCTTTGCAATCGATGATACGTCGCCATAGGCTCTTAGAACCTTGCCGATAGCGAACTCCACGTACGATGCCATCCTGCTAGCCACGCACTCGTATCTCTCTTCAATCGAGATCACAATAAATCCTTCAGGGTCTAGAGATATCTTTATGCCTGCATAGTGGAAGTTCTTTTCCAGCAGGACTCTTAGGATCCCCTCTTCGCTTACTTCGATTTCGGATAAAGCCGAAATCCTCAGAAACCCCTCTACCTCGTCTATTTCAAAGACTATAGGGACGTTTTCGATAGATGCTAGAAGTGCGTTTTTGTAAAGCCTGGTTTTAGCACCTTTCGACCTCAGGAAGGACTCCACTGCTCGTAGAAACTCTGCTTTTGACGCTGTCATGACGCGACACCTTGGTTTTTATACTAAAGGTGCTGAAGGTGCTGGTTATGTGAGATATAAGAAAAGGGGAAGTAAAATATAGCGATAAAGACAAAAATGATAGTGAGGCAGCCTCAAAAAACCGGGGTTTAGAGGTTTGAGGTCTATAGACCCAAGGAAGCTAGAGGACGCACTAGAAAGGAGGCATGAGATCGCAGAAGAAATAATGAAGCTTATAGAGGCCTTGAAGAGTGGAGGTACCGATAGCGATCGGCTTCAAGAGGAAATACTTGCACTTTACGAGAGTTACGTTAGACACCGCAAGAGCCTTCAGAGAATGCTCTCGGCTGCTAAAACACAAAAGCTGATGCGTGAAAGCGGCTTAAGGGAGTATATTAGCACTCTAATTGACTACTTCATGCTTGTTGATCTCGAAGTTGAAAAAGATCTTTTAGAGTCGCTGCTACAACACGCCTCATCTCGCCCTGGTGCTTTAAACAAGAGCCTGGAAGAGCTCATAAAAGAGGCTGCCGAGGTGCAGCTTTTAAGCGAAGTTCAGAAAGGTTTTTATGACTTTAAAGATGATGTTGAGTTAGAGAAGGATTGAGCCGGAAAGATTTGGTCTAGTGCCAGCCTCATTTCGACACAATGCCTAGTAGATGCTGGGGTCGCATAAAATGGCTGAAGACATAATACGATATGATGACATGAGAAGCCACAGCATAGCCGAAATGAACCTGAAGGAGCAAATCGCAGACATACTTAACACCATAGAAAAGGAGATGTCGCGTACGGGCGAAATGTTCTCAAGCCTCCTAGAAGGCAAGTGCGAGCTCGTCAAGAAGGCATACGAGCTCGTGAGAGCTCTTAAAGAAGAGGCTCAAAAAAAGAAGGAGGGCACCATGGAGTATCTTGTTAGAGTCACACCGAATCTGCTCAACAAAGAAATGTACATGTTTGCTTTGATACACCTAGATACGCTGTCACAACAAATAGATGAGCTTGCATACAAGCTTGCGATGGCTGCGTCTTTCAATACTGGCCTTCCGGAGCCTCTCGGAGCACAGTTCGGAGAGCTCTTTGCAAGCCTGAGCGAAATGATTAGGCTGCTACGAGACGAGGCCAAGCAGCTAATCGTGAGTGGTGGTAGCGAACGGGTTCTCGAGTACCACGACAAGATCCTGGTGCTAGAGGAGAAGGTCGACGAGAAACAGAGAAAGCTTCTTGGAGAGCTACTGAGGATCGCGCCTCCTCTACCAACCCTATTCATCTTGAAGGAGACTCTAGACACTCTAGAAAGCTCTTCTGACAGAATTCGGGAAGCGAGCCATGTCTTCAGGTACCTTGCCCTCTTCCGCTAACAAGAAGTGCCGTGAAAAGATAAAGGCATATCTAATGGGCATTAGGGCAATTGTGCCCGATGCTTCTAAAGCGTCGGAGCTCTATAGGAACGGCTTCTTTGGAAAGCCTTTCGGAATAAAGAAACCAGGACCCTTGGAGTATCGCGAGGTTCTCGAGCTCTCGCTCGTAGAGGCGCTCTACCTTGTAGAAAAGGGCAAGCTGGAGGTATACTCTGAAGACTCGAAGAGCCCGCTAAGCTTTGAGGAACTCGTTAAACACGCCGAAGAAAGAATACCAGAGTTCAAAATGCTGTACGAGGTTTACAAGGACTTGAGGGAGAAGGGCTATGTTGTGAGAAGCGGTTTGAAGTTTGGAAGCGACTATAGTCTCTACAAAGAAGGTCCGGGGATAGACCATGCGCCCTTCCTAGTACACGTTTTTAAAAGCGATGCCATAATAGACCCGATCGAGATAGTCAGAGCTGGAAGACTTAGCCATAGCGTGAGAAAAAAGTTTATAATTGCCGTAATATACCCAAACAACGTAGCAAGATACGCTGCACTTGAGTGGTTTAAGCCCTAACTGACAGAGCTTATGTATCATAACTTCCAGGAGTCCGAAGGCGGCAATGCCTAAATATTGAGGGCTTGGTTTCACTAGTGTGTCATTAGCTTTTAGCAGGTAAGAGCATGCGTGTCCTCTCAAAGCACGATAACGTGTTTGTCTTTGAAAAGTCTATTTCCTGCTTTACGTGCCCCTTGTCTTGAGAGGTGTGCTTCTTGTCTTCTTGGAAGGTTAGGGAAAAAAGCAGTAGTAGAAGCCCCTCGAGTCGCGCGAACAGGTTTGCTAAACCAAGACCTTCGTCAAGGGACTACGAACCGAGAGGGGGTTCAAGACTCGAGAAGGGCAGAAGGGAGGCGCCGCAGCCTACCCCATTGAATGGAAGCTGCACGCCACTTTGCCCCTTGTTCTGGTGCAATAAAAGGGCATACCAGCCTAGAAGAGGCAGCAGCGGAGAAAAGATTGTTTTTTGCAGGTGGATAGGCGACGAGTGTATTGGCGTGTCTTGCCAATATTCTGGGTGTAGAGGAAACTATCTGTTACCGGACGGAAGCTGTGCTTGGGACAAGCAAAGAAAGCGGGCTGCAGCAAGCGACAACGTGCTCATGCAGTTTCAAGAAGACGCCCTAGATAAGCGTGTAAGGGATCTTCTTGCAAAAAGAATGGGCAGTAAGCACATTAAGGACCTCTGACCTTCCGGGCTCTGGCTTTATGCAAAAAAGCCCCCTTTAAAGATGTACAATCCTTTTTTGCCGCTTTCTTTTTCAAACTTGTTACTTAGACCATTTGCCTGTTTGGAGGTGCTCGTATTGTTTGGAGGCTTTGAAAGTGTGCAGTTGCATTTTTCTTGCTTGTTGCTCGCTTTAGGAGTACTAGGGCTATCAGGTCTACTCTGTGAGGCCTGCGGGATGCGAGGCGCTCTGCCGGCCGCTCTGGAGTGCGGGCGGTCGAGTCGAGAGGGCCTCGTGGGCTCTCTCGAGCGGCTGCAAAATCGCGAAAACGCTCGAAACGGCAATAAAACGTCGAGCAGGAACAATTAGTGTGCTAACGGGGCTTGAGCTGTTTATGTTGAGCAGGTACAATAGATACGACAGACAGTTAAGATTGCTTGGAATCGAGAACCAGAACAAGCTAAAAAGGGCTAAAGTACTCGTAGTAGGACTTGGTGGCCTTGGTAGTACGGTCTCACTTTTTCTTGCCGCTGCGGGTGTTGGAAGACTTGTGCTTCTAGACAGAGACCGCGTCGAGATGTCAAACCTTAACAGGCAGATTCTCTATACGCCTGCAGATATTGGCGCTTTTAAAGCGAGCGTGGCTGAGAAGAGAGTACGAGAGTTTAATCCGGAAGTGGATGTCGTGGGAAGCATTCTCAACGTTCAAAGTGATGAGGTAGAAAACATCGTAAAAGATGTGGATGTGATTGTCGACTGTCTCGACAACTGGGAGGACAGGTTTCGAGTGAATGAGCTTGCAGTAAAGCACAGCAAACCGCTAGTTCATGCTGCTGTTGAGGGGTGGTGGGGACACCTGACTACCATACTGCCAACGGAAGGTCCGTGCTTAAATTGCATTTTTCCTCAGAGTTTGACGACTAGAAGGGTTCGTGTTAGCATTCTAGGGGCCGTGGCTGGAGCTCTTGGATGCATGGAGGCCCTCGAGGCCATAAAGGTTATTCTGGACTCTCAGGACACGCTTGTAGGTGTACTATTGTATTTTGACTTTAAGAGTCACGATCATATTAAAATCCGAGTCAAGAAAAGTGTGAAGTGTCCTGTGTGCAAGCCAGATTCAGCGAGTAGGTAGCCTTATTGCCTTCTCTTTACCTATCGTACTCCGTGGCACATGAAACCTTAAAAGGGATCCTTGCAATTATAGTGTTAAGGTGAAGTACTTGTTTTCTCAAAAATCCAACCTGATAGGGCTGGAGAGTCTACGAGAGACTGCACTAAAGGGAACAACGACCGTTGGCATACTCGTTAAAGAGGGCGTTATTTTAGCTGCAGACAGGAGAGCCACAGCAGGTCATTATATTGCTCATAGAAAGGCAAAGAAGATTGTTAGAGTTGCCGATAGGCTTGCACTAACAACGGCAGGACTCGTAGCAGATGCGCAGGCGCTTGCAGATCTGCTAGCTAATCAAATCAAGCACTACATGATAGTTGCCAAGCATCCCATCACGGTTAGGCTTGCTGCACACTATCTAGCACAAGTTCTCTACAGCTACAGGGCAATGCCGTTTCTGGTTCAGCTGCTAGTAGCAGGGTACGATAGTGCTCCTAGGCTTTACGTGCTAGACTGGTACGGAAGCGTGCTAGAGGAAAAGTACGCTGCAACGGGAAGTGGTAGTCCCATAGCAATTGGAGTTATAGAAGAGGAGTACAGAGAGGACATGTCTATTGAAGATGCGCGCTTGCTTGCAGTAAAGGCGGTTAAAGCCGCTTTAAAGCGCGATGCGGCTTCGGGAGACGGCATCGACACCTTAACCATCACGAGAAACGGTACGGAGGAGCGCGAGTTCCCCCTCATCCAACTAGCATAATCCTTTTATACCTGCCCCCTAAGAGATTGAGATTGAGCAATGCGAGCTAGAGTCGAGAGCTTTACGTGTAGCGGTCTTTAGTGCCTTAGAGTGCAACTTATCAACAGTTTTCAACGCTCGTATGAAGCGGCGTCTTCAAGGGGCGTCTTCAAGGCCGCCGACACTGAGCACATCGTCTCCCACTCAAGCACCTCGTGGCGTTAAAAACAGCGAGGCCCTAGATTGTAGGTGTCGCGACTTTGGTTGCTACGTTGAAGGGTAGGAAGAAAGAAGGTGCCGTAGAGAAAATTAGAAAGACCGTACTTAGCCTCGTACCCCCACAGGCAGAAATGGCCGCCATAGAGTTTGAAGGACCGGAAATTGCAGTGTACGTGAAAAACCCTAAAGTCCTCATGGATCAAATGGGCATCATTCGCGAAATTGCCCGTAGAATAAAGAAGCGAGTTGTAATCCGAACCGATCCCTCCGTTAGGAAGTCCAAGGAGGAGACTAAGCGCATAATAAGCGAGATCGTTCCAAGGGAAGCAGAAATTAAAGACATTGAGTTCGATGACATTCTAGGAGAGGTCATAATCAAGGCTGAAAGACCAGGACTGGTAATAGGCAAGGGGGGTAGCTTAAGACGGGAAATTCTAATTCACACCGGCTGGAGGCCTACAGTGATACGGGCTCCTCCTATAGAGTCCAGAATTCTTAACAACATTCTAGCACAGCTTATCGAGGAGAGCTCCTATAGACGCAATGTCCTCAGGATGATTGGTGAGAGAATACACCGCGAGCCCGTGTTCAAGTCGGGAGTGGTGAGGATAACGGCTCTAGGAGGATTCCAGGAGGTCGGTAGATCGGCCATTCTAATTGAAACCGCAGAAAGCAAAATCCTACTGGATGCTGGAGTGAACCCAGGAGTACTGCAATTTCCGGAATCTGCACCCAGATTCGACGTCGACTCCTTTCTTATCGAGGAGCTGGATGCTGTTGTTATAAGTCACGCACACCTGGATCACAGCGGACTGCTGCCCTTCCTGTTTAAATATGGCTACAACGGTCCTGTCTATGCTACCAAGGCTACAAGGGACATCATGGCCTTGATCCAGCTAGACTACTTAGACATCATGACCAAGGAGGGGTACCTACCGCCCTACAGTCAACGCGAGGTCAGGAGGGCTATACTGCACACAATTCCAATAGACTACGATGAGGTAACGGACATAGCCCCTGATGTTAGGCTCACGTTCTATGATGCTGGACACATTTTGGGCTCGGCAATGGTTCACCTCCACATAGGCAATGGTCTTCATAACATCGTGTATACTTCCGACTTCAAGTTCGCACCAACGAGACTGCTCAATAGGGCGCAATACAGCTTTCCAAGACTTGAAACTCTGATTATGGAAAGCACTTATGGCAGCACCGAGATTCCCGATAGGACAGAAGCCGAGGAGAAGCTGATTAGCATAATCAAGAGGACGATTGAGAGCAACGGGAAGACACTAATACCCGTTATGGCTGTTGGCAGGGGTCAGGAAATACTTCTAGTGTTGGCAAATGCGTTTGATCGTAGAGCTCTCCCAACAGACCTGCCAGTATATATCGAGGGTATGGTTACGGAGGTGACAGCAATACACACGCACTACTCGGAGCTTCTATCAGCAGAGGCAAGGTGGAAAATTCATGCAGGGGAGAACCCGTTTTACAGAAGCAACTTTATTGAGGTGACAGGAAGGGAGGGTCGCAGAGAAGAAATTATGGAAAGGGGGCCTGCGATCATAATTGCAACAAGCGGGATGCTAAACGGCGGTCCAAGCGTTGAGTACTTTAAGGTGCTCTGCGAGAACCCCCGAAACGCATTGGTCTTTGTCTCATATCAGGTTGAGGGAACTCTAGGGAGAAAGATAAAGGATGGTGCACGCGAGGTTTCATTTATGACGCCAGAAGGGAAAATCGCTACGTGGAAAGTCAACATGCAGGTTTACAGTGTGGAGGGGTTCAGCGGACATAGCGATAGAACAGAGCTGCTCGAATTCTTAGCTAAGGTTAGACCCAAGCCTAAAACCATAATACTGAACCATGGCGAGCCTCAAGCAATTAGTGCGCTTCAATCATCAATTTACAGGGCGAGACATAGGCTTGGACTGAACGGCATCGAGATCCTTGCGCCCAAGGTACTCGATACCATACGCGTTTTGTAGGAGAAACCCCCACGTGGTTTCCTGCAGTTAAAGTCTCTCCGAAAGGATCCAATACCTGTCTTGGTAGTGGTGGACGTTTTCTATCACGCGTCCTCGCTTCATTTTAGAAATCTCGTTCAGGCTGTAAAGGGCCCTTCCAACCGCTATAGGTGCTTTCACCTTTTCGTCTACAACTACAACAATACCGTATTTATAAAACTCCCCTTCAAATCCTACAATACCCGGAGCCATGACGTCAGCTCCTCTACTAATGGGCAGAACCGCTCCTCGGTTGACTACGACCTTGGGTAGGAAGCAGTGGCCTTTTTTAATAAGGTACTTCAGGTGCGGTATCAGAACGTTTTCAACGAGAATAAATGCTGGCGTACCGTCTACGAGATAGAGTGTACAGTTGCCCTCAACGATTACCTCGATAGTGCTTGCATGTAGAGTAATATTGTATGTAGATTCCAGCTCTTGAAGTAGCTTCTTCCTCTCACGCTTAGAGAGAAAGAACCTTCTCATAAAACCACCATATCGCTCATCTTTGCTGACGTTTGGGAGGTGCCACTCTAATCACTAGTACTTACTCCGTAAAGTTTATTGACTTCTCCATACTCGCTATTTACCAGTACACATACAAATTGTATTTAAGGGTCCTTGGAGCTTGTGCTTTTAAAAGTGTAAAGTGACATCCGAATAGCGATCCTGGAATGCAAAACAACGGATCGGTGAACGAGATGGCTGAAACCGCACACAAGCTACTAGCAGCTTCTGTTGGAAAACTCGTGTTGGTGAAGCTGAAAGGGGACAAAGAAGTACGCGGTAAACTAAAGAGCTTCGATTACCACTTGAACATCGTTCTCGAGGAGGCCGAGGAAATTCTTCCAGACGGTTCCTACCGAAAGCTTGGACTAATTGTAATAAGAGGAGACAACGTAATTATAGTGTCGCCAGCACCGCTAGAGTAGATTAGGAAAGCGAGCAATACGACTGGCATTTGGCCAACGCACTCTTATTGGTGATTTTATGACGAAAGGAACACCGTCAATGGGTAAGCATGGAAGAAGCAAGACCCACATTAGGTGCAGAAGGTGCGGCAGGCATAGTTACAATGTGGCTAAGAGGTACTGTGCGGCATGCGGCTTTGGCCGTTCTAGTAGACTGCGAGAGTTCTCATGGCAGAATAAGAAGGTTAACAGGATTCGAATAGTTTGAAGGGGCCTGTTTGACTGCAGTCATGATGTACTGCTGCTATAGCAAAGGCGGTATACGGTAAGTCAGAACGACCTCCTGACCGCACGCGCAGAGCCCGATCTGTTCCAGCCTCAGATTCTTCCCCGGAAAGCTTAAGCCGTCTACAGCTAGCAACTGTTGACCTGATCCCAAAATGAATGGTGTGATCGTGACTCTTAGCTCGTGTAGAGCGTTCTCTGAAAGAAAGGTCCAAATTGTACGCCCTCCCCCCACAATTAAAATGTTAGAGGCTCTGAGTTCCCGCAGAATCCAGGACAGTATACTACTTGCCTTTATAGGATACTCCCTCAACACAATAACTCTCACGCCTAGCTTTTCGAATCCTGCAACGCTCTCGATACTCGCATAGTTAGAACTTGTAAACAAAACCGTGTCTGCGTTTTCCACATTGAATACCTTGTACCCTGGTTTAAGCGAGAGCCTGCCATCGAGAACTATCCTGGTAAACCCTTTTTTCAATCTTTTCGGTAAAAATGAGAGGTTCGAGTGAGCCACCGTGCGGGCTCCTACGATGACTGTATCCGCCCATTCGAGCATCTCGTTGTACCTTGCAAGCTCGAATTTGCACAGGGGCCTCCATGTACCTCTTACGTCGGCAATTTTGCCATCAATAGTTATAGCTATAATTGCTCTGACGGTTACCTGATTGCGCTGCATGCTTAGCACTCTCTGGTTGCTGTGGGCTGGCTTCAGTATCGCAGGGCAGCGTCATTGGGCGCTAAATGCCCGTCTTTATCGGAGGTTCTCATCACGCTTATATTAAGGACACGCGAATTGCTATGCGTTGCAGGGGTTCTTGCCTTCCTCCTGTTCAACACATACAAACACTCTTATACCCTTTTAAGCGTAAAAGTTCTTAACCTACGGTGCACCCCTAGAACTCCCGCGGCACTTGAAAATAGCGCGTATAAAGTCGGGAGAGGTGTCTAAAATTGGGGTTTAAAGATGGGGACTTCCTGCTGGTTGAATATACGGCTAAGGTGAAGGAGACGGGCGAGATTGTAGAAACTACCAATGCCGACAAGGCAAAGGAGGCGGGAATATTCGATGAAAGTAGAGAGTACGGCCCCACGCTAGTGATTCTTGGTGAGGGACGGGTCGTAAAGGGATTTGAGGAAAAGCTAAGGGGGCTGGATGTAGGAGAGGAGGCGTCGTTCGAAGTTCCTCCAGAAAAAGCCTATGGAAAGCGTGACCCCGCTAAGCTTAGAAGGCTGCCTTTGAGAGAGTTTAGAAGAGCCAATATCGAACCTGTTCCCGGAAAGGTTGTAGAGATAAATGGCGTTCTTGCCGTAGTTAGGGATGTAAGCGGGGGGCGCGTAACAGTAGACTTTAACCACCCGCTAGCGGGAAAGACGGTTGTTTACGACGTTAGAATAGTTAAGCACGTAGTCGATGATGATGAGAAGGTAAGGCTTCTCTTAAAGAGGAGGTTTAGACCAAAGAGCTTAGATTCGTACAAGCTTTCGCTTGATAGAGAAAATGGCCTGGTCGAGGTTGAGGTTCCGGCAGACGAAATGACCTTGCATAACATTCAAGCGGCTAAAAAGGCATTTGCGCGCGATGTTTTCAGATTCCTAAACTGGGCTTCAAAGGTGGTCTTCAAAGAGGTGCTAGTGTCGGAGGAAAAGACGGGGTCTGGGAAGGAGGGCGCCGAAAAAGCGAGTGAAAAGGAGGCCAACTAGCCTAAAGGCCGTACTAGAGTTCTTTTAAACTCGAAGAGGCGCCCATCACGTAAAGCTGTTTTCTCACCAAAAGTGCTTCGTTTCAAGACCTCGGAGATGCGGGGCTTTCTTCACAGCCTTTTCAAGTAGAACGATCAATTGTTCATCGAACTCAGGCCGTACTCCGGGATTCCTCGTCATCGGCATTCAGTGTTGGGCTCCCGACCAAGCACTCTACTTTGGTATTTTAGTTTTGCAGCTTTCATTTATCTTATAGCAACTACAAGGAGCCCGCAGTGTCTACCTCTGTATTATGTTTAGATCCTTTTTCAAGGGTTTTCCTAGCCTCGTACAAGTGTTCGAGCTCTTTAGTATCCTTGTTTCTCAAGTCATCTATTAAAACCTCTCTCATATCTGGGTTTTTAACAAAGTAGTAAACTGTATAACTGCAAACGGGCTCTATCTTGAGTCCCTGCTCCCTTGCATACCTTATGGCCTCTTCTACAAGCAACCTTGCAATGCCCCTACCTCTAAGCTCTGGAGGAACATAGGTCTCGAGTAGTCTCATAACCTGCGCTTTCCTGTCGACTTGATATCTAAGATAGGGTTTTTCGCCCTCGATTCCCTGAACTGTGAACACTGTTGAGGTTCTTCTAACTCTGATCGAGCCAGAGCACATGGTCTCACGCTCTTACTGCTCGGCAGAGCTAGAGCTACACGAGGTCGAGAGCTATAAAATAAAAACTTCTACGGCTAAAAACTCTTTACCTTTGGAAGGGAACAGCTATGCTTATATTGAAGGCATTGTTGCGTTTTTCGATGCAAATAGCGAGGTAACATGACACATGCTTTCTGCAAGTCTAGCTGGTGGGCCCGGGGGGATTCGAACCCCCGACCACCCGGTGTCCCAGGTGGTTCTTATGACTCCCGTGTCCGCATGACTTGCTACGCGGACATGCCGGGCGCTCTACCTGGCTGAGCTACGGGCCCAGCTCTGTGTTCATGAAATACTTATACTCACGTTTTTGGAGTTATAATCGTTACTGCTGGTGTTCTCCGCACCCACGTCTTACAATGCTTTCAAGAGCTTTCTCTAAATCTCGTCTGCTTGTAAGGTCAATTAGCATGACCTTTGTGTCGTCGATAAGCCTTCTTGCAACGTCAATTTTGTGCCTAAAACCTGGAACAAGAGGATCCGGGTAGTTTATTATGTACAGGCGGGCAAAGACCTCCTCCATTATCTCTAGAATCCTCCATGCATCCTCGAGCCTGTTAGCCCTAACCTTCTCTAGGACTATTCTTCTCAGCTCTCCAATTGAGTCTCCTAGACCCTGAAGGTAGGGTACGGGCGGTACTTCCAGCTCGTCTTGTCCTGGTATTCTCTCTTCAATTACGAGCTTGCTTACAATTTTCGCCTCTACGTACTCGCTTAGGGTGTTGTTAGTTATTCCACTATACAGAAGCTCGCCGTGGTGTCTGACCGTTTCGTAAAATGCTGCCTTCTTAAACTCCAGCTCTTCGAGCGCCTTTCGTGCTTCCTCTTTATTACCTGAGACCACGCTTGAAATTATCTGGCTCGAAAGCCTAATAACGTCCCTTGAGAGCCTTATTGCCTGCTCTCTGGCCTTGTCGATTGAATCGAGATGGTCTTTTATCCTCCTTAAAGACTCTTCTAAAGCCATTATTGCCTGTTTCTTCTCGCTTCTCTCACATCTCATGTAGGCTCCAACTCCTCACGTATTTCTCTTGCTCTGGCGTTAGACGGTCTATTTCTATGCCCATAGACCTTAGCTTCTCGCGTGCTATCTCCTCGTCGAACTCTCTTGGAGGAACGTATACTTTGGGTTCGAGAGTCTCGCTTTCACTCCATATCTTCAATACCGCTAGGACTTGGTTGGCAAAGCTCATGTCCATAACCTCGCTTGGGTGTCCTTCTGCCGCAACAAGGTTTACAAGTCTCCCCTCTGCAAGCAAGTACAGCTTTCTTCCATCTCTTAGGGTGTACTCGGTTACGTGCTCTCTAACTTTTCTCTTGCTGGCAGCATTTGCTTCGAGATCCCTAACACTGATCTCCACATCGAAGTGTCCACTATTAGCTAGCACCGCACCGTTTTTCATGAGCTTCATCTCCTCCCACGTTATTACATTGATGTTGCCCGTTGCCGTAATGAAGACTTCTCCGACCTTTGCTGCTTCTCGGATGGGCATCACCTGAAAGCCGTCCATCACAGCCTCCAGCGCTCTGACCGGATCGACCTCTGTAACAATTACTCTTGAGCCCATACCTCTAGCT